>Ga0190275_10000706_pt1 | contig 27237 bp, 18 predicted proteins | sample Popmic550T_FD_133745 | JGI IMG/M metagenome (GOLD analysis project Ga0190275, IMG submission 133745) | Populus adjacent soil microbial communities from riparian zone of Yellowstone River, Montana, USA - 550 T | ecosystem: Environmental > Terrestrial > Soil > Riparian zone > Trees stand | place...
AACGACGAGCCGCTGTGGGCGCAGATCCGGCTCAACGTCGGCGCCTTCATGCACGACCTGTTCCGCAAGGGGGCCTTCCAGGGGGCCAAGCGCGACGCGTACTTCGTCAAGTGCGACGCCGAGACGACGACCCAGAGCGATCGCAACCTCGGCATCGTGAACATCCACGTGGGCTTCGCCCCGCTGAAGCCGGCCGAGTTCGTGATCCTGCGACTCCAGCAGATGGCCGGCCAGATCGAGGTCTAGGAGGCCGGTATGGCGCAGTTCACCGTCAACACGCACCGCTTCGATCCGTACAAGAACATGAAGTTCGCGATCAAGTGGGACGGCCGCTACGTCGCCGGCGTGAGCAAGGTCAGTGCGCTGAAGCGCTCCACCGAGCCGGTGATGCACCGCGAGGGCGGCGACCCGAGCACGCAGCGGGTGTCGCCGAGTGTGTGGAAGTTCGAGCCGATCACGTTCGAGGCCGGCGTCACGCACGACGTGGAGTTCGAGGCGTGGGCGAACCTGATCTACTCGACCGACGGCGACGCGGCCATCTCGCTCAAGGCGTTCCGCAAGGACATCCTGATCGAGCTCCGCAACGAGCAGGGCGTCGTGGCGATGGCCTACAAGGTGTACCGCTGCTGGGTGTCGGAGTTCCAGGCCCTGCCGGAGCTCGACGCGAACGCGAACGCCATCGCCATGCGGACCGTGGTGGTCCAGAACGAGGGCTGGGAGCGCGACGTCGATGTCCCGGAGCCGGTCGAGACCTGAGGCTTCGGTGGTCGACCGCGTGGCGCTGCCGTGCGCCGGGCGCACGGTCGGCGTGCGCGAGCTCACCGGCGGGGAGGAGCGGGCGGTCGCCGACGCGACGACGGCTTCCGCCCTGGCGCTGCTCGACCGCGTGCTGGAGCCGGAGGCCGAGCCGGCCGCCGACCTGACCGCCGCAGATCGCGACCGCCTGCTGCTGGCGATCCAGCGGCGGGCCTTCGGCGACCGCGTGGAGTCGACGATCGCGTGCCGGGCGTGCGCGGCGCCGTTCGACCTGGACTTCACGCTCAGCGGCCTGGAGGCGGCGCTGGAGCCCGACGTCGCGGTCGAGGTCCCGGGTGTACGCCTCCCGACCGGGGCCGACGAGCTGGCCGTCGCCGGCCTCGGCCGCGAGCGTGGGCAGGCAGCGCTGCTGGAGCGATGCGTGCTCGATCCCGAGCTCGCGCCGGAGCCGGCCGCGCTCGACGAGCTCCTCGGCCGGATCGCCCCGCTCGCCGACGCCGAGCTCGACGCCGAGTGCCCCGAGTGCGGTGAGGGCCAGCCCGTCCACTTCGACGTCCATGCGTTCCTGATGGGCTCGCTCATGGCCGAGCGGCCGCGGCTGCTCGCCGACGTGCACCGCCTCGCGCTCACGTACCGCTGGAGCCCGGACGACATCCTCGCGTTGCCCCGCAGCGAGCGCCGCGCGCTGGTAGAGCTCGTCGACCTGGAGGAGCGGCGCACGTGACCGGCTACCTCGACCGACTCGTGGCCCGGGCGGGCGGCGGCGCCGCCGGTGGCGCGACTCCGGCCGCGCGACGGCCGCCGCTCACGGCCGCTGACGATCTCGTCGAGGAGGACATCGCTCCGGTCGCTCCGGCCGCGGCCGCGGCCGCGGCGCCCGCGCCGCCGCCGGCGCCGCAGGCGCCGCCGCCTGGGACGGCGTCGCCGGCGCTGCCGGCCCAGGCCGCGCCGCCGGCGGTGGTGGTCGAGCGCCACGTCGCGCCACAGCCTGCGGCGGCTCCGCCACCGCCCGAGGCGCGCCAGGTGACACCGCCGCCCGTCCCTCCGGCGGCCGCCGCGACGACCCCGCCGGCCGCCGAGCCCGCGCCCGCCGCGGACGCACGGCCGGTGCCCGCCGCCCCGCCGGCGGTCGCGCCGACGCCTACCCCGGCGAGCGCGGACGTCGCGGCGCCGCCGTCCGTCGCCAAGCCGCTCGTTGCGGATGTCATTGCAGCCCCGGCGCCGCCCGCCGTAGCTGCGCCTGCGCCGGCCCCGGCGGCCGGGCTCGTGTCCGCGCCGCCACCGGCGCCGCCCGTGGCCGCCGATCCGCCGGCACCTCCTCCGCCGGCTGTCGTGACGCCGCCCCCGCCGCAGGCGGCTCCGGCGCCCGTCGCTCCGGCCCGTCCGCCCGACGTCGTCATCGGCTCGGTCGTCGTCGAGGTCGCGCCGCCGCCGGCATCCGCACCGGCGCCTCCCCGCGCCCGGCCGAGCCCGCGCGCAGCGGCGGCGCCGGCGGCGGCGCGGCGCTCCTCGCCGCGCTTCGGCCTGGGGCAGCGATGACACTGCTGCGCCTGTCGCTCGTTACGACGGCGCTGCTCGCGCTGCTCGACAACGTGATCACGTCGTCGGCCGAGTGGCCCGGCGGGACCGTGCTCGCCACGTCGCCCGACCCGCCCGACCGGCTCGGCGGCGACCATGCGGTCGGGCTGTACCTCTACCACGCGATCGAGGACCCGCACCGGCGCAACCCGCTGCCGCCCGGCGGGACCCCGATGCCGGACCGCCACGCACCGATGCCGCTGGTGCTGCACTACGTGCTCACGGCGCACAGCGACCTCCCCGCGGGCGCGGGTACGCTCGAGGAGCAGTTCCTCATGGGCCTCGCGATGAAGGCCCTGCGGGACTACCCGGTGCTCGACGACGACACGACGGTCGGCGGCGTCCAGCCGATGCCCACCGGGCTGCGGGGCCGCGACAACCGCTTCCGCATCACGGCCCAGGCGGTGCCGGCGACGGAAGCCGTCGCGTACTGGACCGCCGGCCAGAGCGCGCTGCGCATGGCCTCCTACTACGAGGTCGCCGGCACGCTGCTGGAGCCGGAGCCCGTCCTGCGGCGGGCCGGCCGGGTCCTCGCCTACGGCGTTCACACTATCCTCGCCGGGGCGCCGCAGCTCACCGGCAGCCGCAGCACGGTGACGTTCACCGTCCCCGGCGACCCGGCGCCAAGCGAGGCGGAGGCCCGGCCCGCCCAGGCGGCGATCGGGGACGCCTTCGAGGTGCAAGGGAGCGCGCTCGCCGGCGACGCGACCGAGCTCGTGCTCGAGCATCCCTCCTGGCCGGAGCCGGTGACGGTCGACGCGCTCCAGTGGGGCGTGATCGCCCAGCCCGACCGCGTGCAGGCCACCGTGCAGCGCGACGCGAACGGGCAGGCCCTGCTGCCGGGCGTGTACTCGGCCTCCGTGTCCGTGGTGACCCAGCTCACGCAGCCGGGCGGCGGCACGCGCGCGGTGGTCGCGCGCTCCAACGTCACACCGTTCGCCGTCGCGCCCGCCGTGCTGTCGATCGGCGCGCCGACGCCCGAGCAGCGGATCACCGTGACCGGCGGGCGCTTCGACCCGGCCGTCCTGACCGCCGACGACGACATCGAGGTCTGGGTCGGCGCCGACCGGCTCACCCAGGCCACCACGTCGCCCACCCAGCAGGGCGAGTACGAGGTGCTCGACGACGACCACCTCGAGCTGCGGCTGCCCGCCGGCCTCGTGACCGGCGACGAGCTGGCGCTGCGCATCGTCGTCCGCGGGATCGAGTCGCCGCCGCGGTGGGTGACGGTGCCATGAGCGCGCCCGCGGCCGAGCGTGCCGCGACCCCCGCGGCAGACGAGCTCGATCTCGTTCTCGAGCGGGTGCGAGCACACGCCGCCCTGCGCACCGCATGGCTGCGCCGCCTGTGGGCGGCGGAGGGCCTGCCCGCCGGTGCGCTCGCGGTCACGCACGGTGAGACGGATGCGGCGCTGGCCGGCGCCGACGATCCGCGCGCCGAGGCGGCGTGGCGCGCCGGCGACGAGGCGGCCGCGCTGGCCGCCCGCGCCGCGGAGGCCGATGCCTCGCTTGAGGCGTCGCCCGGGCGGCTCGCGCGGCTGGCGCTGGTGTTCGGGCTCGACGCGGCCGAAGTCGACCTCCTCTCGCTCGCGTTCGCGGTCGCGGTGGAACCGCCGATGGCCCGGCTCTGCGCGTACCTGCACGACCATGCGGAACGCGCGCACGCCGGCGAGGCGTTGGCGGCGCGGATCTTCGGCCATGCGCGCCGCGGTCCGTGGCCCCCCGACGGGCCGCTCCTGCGCTGGCGCCTGGTGGAGCGACGGGGCGACGCGGTCATCTGCGACCCGCACATCGTCGCTTGGCTGCTGGGGCGCAACGACCTCGACGGCGCGCTGCTCGGGCGCGCCGAGCTAGTCACGGCCCGGCCCGCGCTCGCCACCTGGCCGGTCGAGCCGGTGGCCGAGGCCGTGCGCCGCGCGCTCGACGCAGGCGAGTCCGCGAGCGTCCGGATCGTCGTGCGCGCCGGGGCGGGGGAGGGCCGGCGCACGTTCGCCGCGGCCGTCGCCGCCGAGCTCGGGATGCCGGCGCTGACCGTCCGGGCGGAGGCCGTGGAGCTCGCGGCTCGCGAGTTGCTGATGCGCGCCTCGCGCCAGGCGTTCCTCGACGGCGTCGCGCCCGTGTGGGTGGGGCCCGGGGCGGCCGAGCTGCCGTTCGGCGCCGCGACCGCCCAGTTCCCGATCCAGTTCCTGGTGACCGAGCGGGACCGTCGCCCGAGTTCGCAGGGCGGGGTCATCGACCACGTCGTGGACCTGCCCGCCGGGGACACTGCCGACCGCCGGCGCCTGTGGGCCGGCCACCTGCGGCCGGCGTGGAAGCCCGCCGAACTCGACGCCCTGGCGGCGCGCTCGCGCGCGACGCCGGGCGAGATCGCCGCCGCGTCGGCGGCCGGCCCGCGTTCGGCCGCCGACGCCGTCGCGCTGGTGCAGCGCCAGACGGCAGCCCGCGCCGGCCGGCTCGTACGGCGGCTGGAGTGCCCGTTCGAGCTCGATGACCTCGCCGTGCCGGACCGGGTGCGCGAGGTGCTCGACGACATCCTGCACGAGGCCGCCGAGCGCACGGCGTTCTGGGAAGAGCCCGCCGCGCGCCGGCTGTTCCCGACCGGCCGCGCGCTGCTCGCCCTGTTCGCGGGGCCGCCAGGGACCGGCAAGACGATGGCGGCGCAGGTGATCGCCCGGCAGCTCGGCTTCGAGCTGTGGCGGGTGGACCTCTCGGCGCTCGTGAGCAAGTGGGTCGGCGAGACGGCCGAGAACGTCGCGCGGCTGCTCGAGCAGGCGTCTCGCAGCGACGTGGTGCTGCTCTTCGACGAGGCGGACGCCCTCTACGGCAAGCGCGCGAGCGAGGTCCGCGACGCCCAGGACCGCTACGTGAACATGGACACCGGCCACCTGATGGTCGCGGTGGAGGACCACGACGGCATCGTCCTGCTGGCCACCAACCAGAAAGGGGCCATCGACGCCGCCTTCCTGCGACGGTTGCGCCACATCGTCGACTTCCCACGCCCGGGCGCTCCGCAGCGGCTCGAGATCTGGCGGCGCCTCGTCGCAGCGCTCGCCGGCGAGCGGGCGGCCTCGACGCTGGCCGGCGAGCTGGAGGCGCTCGCGGAGGGGGTGGAGGCGACCGGCGCGCAGATCAAGTACGCCGTCCTGGGGGCGACGCTCGCCGCGCGCCGTGGCGGCGGCCCCGTGACGACCGGCCACCTGATCGCAGCGCTGAACCGCGAGCTCGGCAAGGAGGGGCGCCCGCTGTCGGCGCGCGACGTCGGACGGCTGGTGCGCCCATGAGCGAGCGCGTCGTCGTCGAGCGGCTGCGGCTGCGCGTGACGGGCCTGGCGCCGGAGGCTGCGGCCCGGCTCGGGGAGGACGTCGCCCGTGAGCTTGGGCGCCGGCTGGCGAGCGACGGCGCGCAGTCGCATGGCGCCGTCCGCGTTCGCGTTGGTTCGGACCCCGCCCGCATCGCGGCGGTCGTCGCCAGGAGCCTGCGATGAGCGCTCGCGCCGCGACCCGCGCCCACCGCGCGCCGCCCGCGCGCTCCAGGGCCCGCGCCGCGCGGCTCGCGGCCGGCTCCCACCGGCGCTCGGGAACTCGCGCCGCCAACCACGTGACGCTCGCCCGCGATCGGCTCGAGTGGCAGGCCGAGTCAATCGCCCGGCGCGCGGCGGGCGGCGAGCAGGGAGCCGCGCGGCACGGGCTGATGCGCGCGCCCGCGGCGCGCTTCGACGTGCGCGGGAGTCACGGCCGGCCGCTCCCGCCGTACCTGCGCGCCGAGCTCGAGCCCTCGCTCGGCGCGGATCTGGGTGCCGTCCGCGTCCACGCCGACGGGCCGGCGGCCGAGGCCGTCGCGGCGGCGGGCGCGGATGCGCTGGCGGCCGGGGCGCACGTCTTCTTCGGCCCGAACCGCTACGCCCCTGGAGCGTGGGGCGGCCGCGCGCTGCTCGTCCACGAGCTCACCCACGTGCTGCAGCAGACCGCGGCGCGGGACGGCCGGATCGGCCTGCGCGCGCGAGACGTCCAGGGCGAGGGCCCGGCGCAGGCGGCGCCGCGGACGCACCCGCTCGCGGTGACGGGCGGCACGGCGCCGGAGGTCGAGGAGATCATCCTCCGCCACGAGGCCGCCGGCGGCGGGCACGTGCCGCTGACCGACGCCGTCGTCGCGCTCCGCCTCGAGCTCATCGCCGCCGCGGCCGACCTCCCCGCCTACTGGGACGAGCTGGAGGACCGGCTCCTGGCCCGCGCCCGCCCCGGCGCCGCCGTCGACGAGACCGTGCTCGCGCTCCAGGTCGACCTGCTCAAGCGCGAGGAGCGCTTCGCGACCGTCGCCGAGCTGGTCGACCGGTTCCCGACGCTCCCCACTGCGTTCTTCGACGAGCGGGCGTACACCGCATGGCCCGACGACCGCGGCTACGACTTCGTCCACGAGGGCTGGGCGCAGCTGCCGATGTTCGCCGGCCATCGCCCGGAAGCTTGGATCGGCACCTACACCGAGTTCCTGCTCGGCCTCACGCGCCCCATCCCGGTGTTCGGCGGCGACCACCCGCTCGCTGCGCTGGCCGCCGAGCAGTACGACCGGCTGCAGGCCGGAGACGGCCGGCTCATCCCCAACGAGCGCGTGTACGCCGTCCTATGGGCGGTGGAAGCGCTCGACCTCCTCCGGGTGATCGGGCTGGAGAGCATGGTCGCCGAGGAAGCCGGTGACACCGCGCCCGAGGCGCTGCACGACAGCCACCGACGCGCCATCGCGAGGTCGCTCGTCGACACCGCCACGGCGCTTGAGCGCGGCGAGGGCCTGGAGGAGTACGCGCCCGAGCTGGGGGCGCTGCTGCAGGCCATCGCGCCGGGCCTGCGCGAGGCCGCGCAGGCCGCGATCGAGTTCTGGGACGCCGTGGAGCGCTTCGAGGAGCTGCTCCTCGCCGAACGCCCGGACCCCGAGCTGGGCGACCCGGTGCGCCTGCTCGCACGCGTCAACCGGCGGTCCGAGACGGAGACGTTCGAGACCGCCATCCTGGGCCCGCTGCAAGCGCTCTTCGCGCTCGGCCTCGACGCGGAAGGCAAGCCCAACGAGCCGCTGATCCCCGGGGACTACCTGGAAGTGCGCGACGCCGTGCTGATAGCCCTCAACCCCGCGATCGCCGCCGCGTTCGAGGAGCCGCTGCTCGCCGAGCGCGAGGCACGCCGGCCCGACATCCAGCTCCAGGTGGCGCTCGGCTTCGCGCAGGCGCTGGCCGCCGGCCTGCGCACGGAGCTCGCCGCCGCCGACGACACGCTGTCGTCCGACCAGCTGCTCGCGCACCGGCTGAACGTCGGGCGCCGGGTCGCGTACCTGGGCCTCCTGCTCGAGCGCGACGGCCTGCTCGACCTCGGGACCCGGGTCATGAGAGCCGGGCTGGAGGGGCAGACGCGCAGCCAGCTCGCGCTCATCAGCGACTGGGAGCCCGATCCCTCCGCGATCACCCGTCTCACCGACGACCTGAATCCGCTCGAGCCGATCAGCGGCCTGGGCCTCACCCCCGACGAGCTCGTCGACTTCTACCTGGTGACCTACTACCGCGAGTACGCCGCGCGCATTAAGGAGGAGGTCAAGGAGCTCGATCGCGCCGGCACGGCGATCGAGCGGGCGGAGGCTGCGATCGACCCGGCAACGCTCCCCCAGCGCTACCGGGTCAAGGACTTCGACTACGCGCTCAGCCCGGTCGACCCGGAGCCCTGGGGCCTGCTCATCGCGTCGCACCCCAAGTCGATCGCGCTGCGGGCCAAAGCCGCGTTCGTGGTCTTCCCGACCGAGTTCGAGAACGAGGTGTTCGCCTGGGCGCTCCCGGACCTCGCGCCCGTCGTCAAGCGCTTGCGGGAGTTCGACCCGTTCCACGTGCTGATCGTCGCCTCACGGCTCGGCGTACGGGCCCGTGACGTCAAGCAGGACGACCCGGAGCTCACCGCGGTGCGCCGGCTCGAGTGGGAGCCCTGGCTGGACGCCTTCGTGGACGCGTTCGCCGTGCCGACCGAGGAGGCGGTGACCGCGCGGGCGGCGTTCGCCGAGCAGCTCGCCGCCGACCGCGAGGTCGCCCTGACCGACCTCGAGACCGCCATGCGCGAGGCCTCGCTGACGGAGCGCCGGCACCGCGTCGAGAACCAGCTCGCCCCCGCGCTGGTGGCCTACAAGGGCCGCCGGCAGCTCGAGCCGACGCCGACGCCGTTCGGCGAGCTCGTCGCGTGGGACATCCCGGAGCGGGTCCTGGACGAGTTGACGCGGCTGGTCACCGGGCTCGGCCCGGCGGCCGATCGCGACCTGCACGAGTCGGCGGCGATGCTGGAGCTCGCCGAGGCGCTGGTGCACGCGCTCGCAGGCGAGGCGCGGTTCGACCTGCAAGTAGCGTTCATGCCGCGGCTCGAGGCCGCCCTGGCCGACACCACGGAGGAGCGTCTTCCGCTCCTGTTGCCGCTGCTGGCCGGCCACGGTGGCACGGACGCCGAGATCCGCGACTGGGTGGGCCGCCGCGCCGGCGAGCTGACCGAGCTGCTCACCGCGCTACGCGCGCAGGCGCGCTTGACCCAGGAGCTGTTCGGGTTCCAGGTGCTGGTCGAGGGCGCCGAGAAGGCGCTCGTCGGCGTCGGCCACTCGACCCGCATCGGCGTCGGTCAGCGGTTCACCATCGACGGCGTCGACTGGGTCATCACCCAGGTCAGCCGGGCGTTCACCTACCACCCCTCGTCCGGGGTCGCGCCCGGCGTGCTGGTCATCGCCGGCCGCGAGGTGCCGGCCGCCGAGCGGGCCGGCTACGAGCTGCTCGAGCTCACGCGGGGCAACGTGTCCCAGAAGGTCGGGGGCGACAATGAGGCGCTGCTCGACGAGCTGTCGCGCGCGATCACGCTCGAAGGGCTGACGCGGCAGCTCCTGGAGCTCGGCAGGCTGATCGAGACGGCGACCAACCTCGCGCTCGACGTTGTCGAGTTCATCCCCGGGCCGGGCCAGATCGTGATGGCGACGCGCCTGGTCGCCTCGATCCTGGAGTTCCTCGACAGCCCGGAGTTCGACCAGCTCGCCACGGAGCTGCTCGCCGATCCGCAGAAGGCGTTCAAGGAGGTCGCGGGCCTGGTGAAGCAGGTGTTCGAGCCGGAGCTGCTCTGGGAATGGGTGCTGTTCGGCGGCGGCGCCGTGGCCCCGCTGCGCAAGCGCAAGCCGGCGGGCGCCAAGCCGCCGCCGCCGGGCGCGCAGCCGACGCTCGCCCAGCGCATCGCGCACCTGGTCCGCCGGCTGGTGAACGCCGGGCTCGTGATCCTCCAGTCGCTGCTGCGCACCCAGATGCGCATCCGATGGCGCGTCGAGGCCGTGCAGATGGACGTCCTGCACTACCCGCTGCTCGCCCGCGCGCTGCGCCTGATCGCCGACAACTTCGACCTGATCAAACAGGGGATCCAGTCCACGGCCGACCTCGAGAAGGCGCTCGACTCGTTCGGCGAGGGCATCGTCGGGACCGCGGACGAGATCGCCAACTTCGAGCTGCCGCTGGAACTGATCCCGCCCGGCGAGGTCGTCGACGTGATCGTCCAGCTGATCATCGCCCGGCTCCCGGTCAAGTACAAGATCGCCGGCACCGTGCTGCTGCGGCTGCTCGACCTCGTCGGCCAGCGCGATGCGGTGTTCACCGCGATCGGCGACGCGTTCAAGAAACGCGGCCTGGACCCCAACGAGATCTGGCGGGACGAGGTGCGCGCGAAGATCGCGGAGCAGGTGCGTGACGCCCGCGACGAGTTCGCCGCCTCCGTCTTCGACCTGCTCGCCAAGATCCCGCCACTGAACGAGCAGGCCGCCGTGCTGCGTGCGCAGCAGGCGAAGCTGCCGACAGGCGACGTCGAGCTCAAGCCCGTCCCTGTGTCCGAGCTACTGGAGGCCGAGGCGCTGCCCGCCCCCGGCGCGCCGGCCGCTGCCCGGGGGACGCCGGTGGCGCTGCCGCGCGAGGCCGGCAAGCGCCTCGCCACCCCGGCCCGCAGCGCCTATGAGACCCGCCTCGGCCAGGACCTCGGCCACGTGCGGGTGCATGACTCGAGCGCCGCCGCGGCGGCCGCGCGAAGCGTCGGCGCCCGCGGGCTGGCCTCGGGCAGCCACGTCTACCTCGGCTCCGGCCTCGCCGGGAGCCGGGGCCGCGTGCTCGCCCACGAGCTGGCGCACGTCGTGCAGCAGACCGGTCCACGCCCGCTCGGGGCCAGGCACTCCGACGCGCCGTCGTCCGGCCGCCCGGGGAAGGGCCTCGCCGTCGACGCCCGCCGCGAGGCGCAGGCCGAAGCGGTGGCCTCAGGGCACCGGGCGACCGGCTCTCCCGCCGGCGTCCAGGGCGTCGAGGCGAACTTCGACGACGCCCTCCTGCAGAGGTTCCTGAGCGAGATTGCCGGCACGGTCGGCGTGGTCACGGACGCGGAGCGCGAAGCGTCTGCGACGCGGCCGGCCAAGGTGCCCGACACCGAGCGCCGGCGCGTCCCGAAGAAGGACTTCTTCGACAGCTACGAGCTCGCGGTCAAGAACATGTCGTTCGCCAAGTGGCTCGACGGCGGGGGCGTGAAGGCGGCCATCAAGCGGCAACTCGGGCGCCAGGCGCCGGCGGCCTTCGAAGCCGTGCAGGACGCGTTCAACCGGGTGCTCCTGGACTCGCTGGCGAAAGAGTCCGAGGTCGACGACGGCTCCGCGACCCCCCGCCGCACGGCGAAGGGCAAGACGGCGCCCGACGCCCCGCCCGTCTACGTGATCGACCCGAAGCGCTTGGCGGTGGCGCTCGCGCGCATCGTCTTCGGCAAGACCGCGGTGCTGGTCCAGATCACGATCGGACCGGTGTCCGCGCGCAGCCGGCAGCTGAAGGTGGACTCCATGAGCGCCGACTACGTGCACCTGCCGGAGCTCCACCGCAACAACGAGCTGTGGGACATCGCGCTCGACAAGCGGCTGGCCAAGCTGACGACGGACGAGCGCGCCAAGCTCACGACGAGGATCGCCACCACGCTGGCGCGCAAGGACGTGACGAGCGAGGTCTGGGATTCAGGGCTGTTCCGGCTCACCGACAAGGTGATCGACGACGCGCGGGCGGTGGAGGCCACCAGTCGCCTGCCGGCGCTTCCCCCCGGGCGGCTGCCCCGGAAGGCCGTGTACCTGAAGGCGACCGACGCCTCCGAGCCGATCGGCCTGCGCCGCGACACCCACAAGTACCTCACCGACAACCCCGCAGCCGAGCGCAACTCGCACCACATCATGCAGTTCCTGCTGATCGAGTACTTCTCCAATCGCTCCGGCAACAAGCCGTGGCCGCTCGCCGCCGCACGGCCGGCGGTGTACCCCGGCCTGGAGCTCGAAGGAGACATGCCGAACGCGCTCAAGACCGCCGGCAACACGGTGCAGCTCGGGTCGCTCTACCCCGGCCGCGGGGAGGAGATGCCGGCGATCAGCCTCTCGGACCATGCACACGACACCGGCCACCTGCACATCGAGAAGGAGAAGGGCGACGAGCTCCTCGCCCCGGGCTTCACGCAGGGCGGGGTCGTCCACGGCACCTTCCACCGGGCGCTCGGGGACGCCTATCTCAAGGCGGAGGCGGACGCGCCGGCCTTCAGGGCGTACCGCAAGAAGGAGGGCGACGTTGTCGTCGCCGGGCGCATCCACGATGCCCTCCAGACGACCTACAAGGACATCCGCGGCCGCCTCGAGCCCAAGATCGCCCCGGCGCTGGTGCGCGGCGAGCGGGCGTACTACAACAAGCTCGCCGAGCTGAAGGTCCCGGACACCGGGGACCGGCTGACGCCGCTGGAGATGAAGACGGTCGCGGACGACGCCGTCGAGCACGGCCGGCGCGGGATGCGCCGCTTCGGGTGGACCGGCTGATGTCGACGCAGTCGGGCTACTCCCAGACGCCGACGCTGCTCAAGGGCGCGCTGATCCAGTTCTCCGCGCCGCTGCTGGTGCCGATCCCGAACGTGATCATCTTCCAGTACAACCCGGAGACGCTCACCCGGACGCTGCAGCCCTGGGCGCCGCCGGAGCCGCCGGCGGGGACGCCCGAGGCGCAGCCCGCGGCGGAGGCGGAGGGGCTCGCGCAGCCGTATGACCCGCAGGAGGAGCTGACGGTCGCGCTCGAGCTGGACGCCACGGACGCGCTCGAGGACCCCGGCAGCCATCCCGTCGCGGTCATCGCGGGCATCGACGACCGGTTGTCCGCGCTCCAGATGCTGCTCTACCCGCCGGGCGACAGCGTGCTCGGCGACCTGCTGCCCAGCGTCTCGATCGGGGCGGGCGGGGTCTCGTTCGGCGGGGGCGCCGACGTAGTGCCCAGCCCCGAGGTGCCGGTGGTGCTGTTCTTCTGGGGCCCCGGGCGGATCGTCCCCGTGCGCATCACATCCTTCAGTGTCGAGGAGCAGGCGTTCTCGCCGCTCCTGTACCCCACGCGCGCGAAGGTGTCGGTCGGCATGCGCGTGCTCACGCCCGCCGCGTTCGGGGACCGCACGTCGGCGGACGTCAAACTCGCGCAGGCGGCGTACACGTTCACGCGCGCGCAGAGGGAGGTCCTCGCGACCGCCAACATCGCGAACTCGGTCGAGTCCATCGCCGGGATGCTGCCCGTCTGAGGAGGCGACGCGTGTTCGAGCCCCCAAGCCGCTACCTGGGCGTCGAGACCTACGTCGTCGCCGACCGCCGCGGCCGCGAGGTCGAGGTCGTGGCCGTCCCCGAGGCGCCCGCGCAGGTGCTCGCCGGCATCCACCTGCTGCGCCAGGGCGAGCGGATCGATCACCTCGCGTTCCGCTACCTCGGCGACGCGGTCCTCTGGTGGCGCATCGCCGAGCTCAACGGTGCGATGGCGCCGGCCGCGCTCACCGAGGCGCGGGAGATCGACATCCCGGTGCGGAGCGGCTGATGGCCCATCAGGCGGCCCTGCTGGTGGACGGCGCGGCGGACGACGCGCTCACGGGCGCGGCGACGATCGAGGTCGACGAATGGCTCGACGCGCCGGCGCGCTACGCCCTCCAGCTTCCGGTCGCGGTCGCCGACGGCGACCTCCCGCTGCTCGCCGACGATCGCCTCGGACCCGGGTCCGAGCTGGCGGTGGTGGCCGAGAGCGGCGGCGCTCGCGAATGCTTGGTGTCGGGTCCCGTGACCGGCCAGCGCATCGTGCTCATACACGGCGGCGCCGGGTCCGTGATGACCGTGGACGGCGGCGACGGGGCGATCGCCATGGACCGGGAGGACCGCGCGGAGGTCTGGAGCAACGCGACCGACTCGAGCGTGGTGGAGGCGATCGCCGGCCGCAACGCGCTCGCGCCCGACGTCGAGCCGACCGCGACGACCCACCCGGACGAAGGGCACGCGCTGGTGCAGCGCGAGACCGACCTCGCGATGGTGCGGCGGCTGGCGCGGCGCAACGGCTACGCGTGGTGGGTGACGGCGACGGAGGACGGCTCCGGCACGCTGCACTTCCGCCCGGCGCCGGTGGGCGAGCCGCCCGCCGGCGAGCTGGCGATCAACCTCGCCGACCATGCGATCGAGCGGCTGGAGATCACATGGGACGCCGAGCGGCCGACGTCGGCCGGAGCCATGCAGATCGACCCCCGCTCGAAGGCCGTGATCGACGGGACGGCGTCGGCCTCGCCGCTGACCCCGCTCGGCTCCAGCGGCTTCGACGCGATCGCCGGCGGGACGCGCGCCGCCTGGATCGCGGCGGCCGCCGACGACGTCGCCGACCTCCAGGGCCGGACCGGCGCCGTGCTCGCCGCGGGCTCGTTCTTCGCCCGTGCGTGCGGCTCGACCACGACCGCCCGTGCGGGCACGATCCTGCGCCGCGGGACGGTCGTCGAGCTGCGCGGCGCCGGCACGCGCCACAGCGGCCCGTGGCTGTGCCGGCGCGTGCGCCACGTGATCGACGACGTGACGCACACGATGGACTTCGAGCTGGTCCGCAACGGCTGGGGGACCGGATGACCGGCGACGCGCTCGAGGAGGTCCAGGACTACCTCGCCTCGCACTACTTCGGAAAGTACCGCGGGACCGTGGCCGGCAACGTCGACGACACCGACCGGGGTCGCCTGGAGGTGCAGGTGCCGGCGGTGCTCGGCGCCGCGGTCGTGTGGGCGCTGCCGTGCGTCCCGTACGCGGGCGCCGGCGTCGGCTTCTACGCCCTGCCCGAGCCCGGGACCGCCATCTGGGTCGAGTTCGAGGCCGGCGACCCCTCGTTCCCGGTCTGGTCGGGCTGCTTCTGGGCCGACAACGAGCTGCCCGACACCGGCGGGGCGGCGGTGAAGATCCTCAAGACCGCGAAGGGGACGCTGCGGGTCGACGACGGGCCGGGCGACGTGCTCGTGGGCAACGACCGCGACAGCGCGGTCACGCTCGCCGGCGAGGCGACGATCGAGGCGGCCGCCGGCGGCGGCACGGCGCGCCACGTCGTCGGCGGCTCCGGCGTCAAGAGCGAGTCCGGCGGGGGCGGGACGGTCGACGTCAACGGCCCCGGGGTGTCCGTCAACAACGGCGCGCTGGAGGTGGGCTGACGGTGGCCGGGCAGGCCCTCACGACGGCCTCGGCCCTCCAGTGCCCGCACGGCGGCCAGGTGCAGGTCACGACCTCCAACACCGCCGTGTCGGCCGGCGGCGCGCCCGTGGTGACGTCCGCGGACACGTTCTCGATCACCGGCTGCCCGTTCCAGATCCCTGCGACGCCGCCGATCCCGAGCCCGTGCGTGCGCGTGCAGTGGGTCGTGCCCGACGCGCAGGCGGCGGTCAACGGCAGCCCGACGCTCTCCCAGGGGTCCTCGGGTCTGTGCCTAGCCGCCACCGGCGTGCCGCAGGGGCCGGTCGCCGTCTCCACCACCCAGCCGGCGGTGAAGACGCGATGAGCGCCCCGATCGACGCCATCCGCTTCCCGGTTGCCGTCGACCGCGGCCTTGCGGCGGTCGCACACGAGCACGACCACGGCCGCCACGTCGACCAGCTCGTACGGCAGGTGCTCCTGACCGACCCGGGCGAGCGCGTCAACCGCCCGGACTTCGGCTGCGGCATCCGGCGGATGCTGTTCGCCCCCAACGACCCGGCGGCCGCGGCGCTGGCCCAGGTGGCGATCTCCGAGGCGCTGCGGCGCTGGCTGGGGCCGGTGATCGCCCTCGACTCGGTGACGGTCCGGTCGACCGGCGAGGTCGCCGAGATCACCGTCGCCTATACCGTCCGGGCGCGCGGCGAGCGCCGCTACCTGAACCTCGAGGTGACGCTCTGATGGCCGTCATCCCGCCCGACCGCGTGGAGACGCTGCTGGGGCAGTCTACGGTCACCGGCATCGACTTCATCTCGGTGGGCGCCGGCCAGACGCGGCTCGACGTCGCGTTCTGGCTGGACCCGAGCGCGGTGGTCCCGCCGCTGCCGGGCTCGCTCGCCGAGGCCGACGTGCACGTGACCGACACGGAGAGCGGCGCCCGCCTCGAGGCGACGATCGCCGCCTGGCCGGTGGTCGACGGCCGCGAGGTGCTGCGCCTGACCGTGCCCGCGCCGGGCGGCTTCGCCCTGCACCGGCTGTTCATCGACGACGACCGGATCGACCCGTACTTCAACGACGTCGAGTTCTCGTTCAAGGCCGGCTGCCCGTCCGACCTCGACTGCGCGGAGCCGCCGCCGCTGTGCCCGCCGGAGGACGCCGTCGACTTCCCCGTCGACTACCTGGCACGCGACTTCGCCAGCCTGCGCCGCGCGCTGCTGGACTTCGCGAGCCGTCGGCACCCAACGTGGCCGGACCGGCTCGAGGCCGACGTCGGCGTGATGTGGGCCGAGCTGGCGGCGGCCACCGGCGACGAGCTCGCCTACCTCCAGGACCGCTGGGCGCGCGAGGCGCACTGGGAGACCGCGGTCCTGCGGCGCTCGATGCGCGCCCACGCGCGGCTGGTCGACTACGAGCTCGACGACGGCGCCGCGAGCACCACGTGGCTCGACCTGACCGTCGGGGCGGCGGGCACGGTGACGATCCCCACCGGCACCGCGGTGCGCAGCCCTGGCGGCGCCGCCGTCTTCGAGGTCGGCCGCGGCCTGCACGACCCGCGGGCGGCCTACACGGCGTCCGACGCGCGCAACGAGCTGGAGCCGCACCTCTTCGACGAGGACGACACGTGCCTGCCATGCCGCGCCACCGAGCTGCACGTCAGCGACCACCACGCCGCCGACCTGGTCTTCGACGACTTCCCGCCCGGCCGCCCGGACGGGACGTGGGTGCTGCTGCGGACCGATCCGGCGGACCTCTCCGTCACGGCCCGCGCGCTGCCCGTGCGGCTGATCGAGGTGGCCGACGACCACGACCCCGTGCGCAACCTCGACATCACGCGGCTGCGCTGGGAAGAGGAGCAGGCGACGCCCTACGAGCTCGATCTCACGGCGCTCGTCGTGCGCGGCAACCTCGTCCCGGCCACCGCCGGCGAGACGATGCCCGCGGCCGAGTTCCACGCCGGGCCGGCGGCGGCCGGGGATACGAGCGAGGCGACCGTCGAACGCGCCGGGGCCGACGCCACGGTCTGCCACCGCTTCACGCTGCCCGGGAGCGAGCAGCGCCCGCCGGCCTGGACGGCCGCGGAGGGCGGCATGCGGCCCGAGGTGCGCCTCGAGCAGCTCGACGCCGCCGGCGTGCCGCTGGCGACGCCCGCATGGGAGTGGCGCCGCTCCCGGGTGGGGGTCGTGTCGTCGCTGCCGACCGACGCTCACTTCACGCTCGAGGACGGGGCATGGCGGCGCGTCGCCGGCTACCGCGTCCTCGGCGGCGAGGTCGTCGAGCGCGACCTCGCGGCCGTCGACGGTGCGACGCTGCGCTTCGGTGACGGCGAGTTCGGCGCCATCCCGGCCGACGGCACGCGCTTCCGCGCGACCTACCGGCTGGGCGGCGGGCGGCGCGACGACGTCGCCGCCGGCGTGCTCACCGACGGCGCGGCCCTGCCGGCCGGCATCGACGCCGTCACCAACCCGGTTCCCGCCGCCGGCGGCCGCGACCCGCAGCCGCTCGACGACGCCAGGGTCGAGGCCCCGGACGCGTTCCGGGCGGTGACCTACCGCGCGGTCCGGCCCGAGGACTACGCGGAGGCGGTCGAGCGCCTCGAGTGGGTGCAGCGCGCCGGCGCGTCGCTGCGCTGGACGGGCAGCTGGCTGACGCTGTTCGCGACCCCGGACCCGGCCGGCGCGGTGAGTCTCACGCCGGAGCACGAGCGCGAGCTCGGCGAGCAGCTCGACCGCTTCCGCCAGGCCGGCCGCGAGGCGTTCGGGCGACCGCCCCGCTACGCCGATCTCGACCTCGACCTGCTGGTGTGCGTCGCGCCGTCCGCCTACGCCGGCGAGGTCAAGGCCGCCGTGCTCGAGGCGCTCGTCGGCCGTCCGCAGCCGTGCCGCGGCGACCGCGAGGGCGGCTTCCTGCACCCGGACAACTTCAGCTTCGGTACGCCGCTGTACCGCTCGGCGCTCGAGTCCGCCGTGCAGGACGTCCCCGGCGTGCGCGCCGTCGAGGAGGTGCTCGTGCGCCGGCGCGGCCACTTCGACTGGCGGCCGTTCGCCGAGCTCGTGCTCCACGTCGCGCCCGACGAGCTGGTGCGCGTCGCACAGGACCCGCTGCACCCCGATCGCGGGTCGGTCCGGCTGCGCATGGAGGGCGGTCTGTGAGCTGCCCGTGTGACACGCTCGCCGGGCCCGCCGGACCGCGCGCGATCCCTGCCGGCCTCGACACGATCGCCCGCCAGCCCGGCACGTTCGCGGACCACCGGCGGGCGCTGCTGGCCGCGGCGAGCGCCCAGCCGGCGCTGGGCCGGTGGCGGGCGCGCTCGCCGGAGGAGTACGGCGCGCTGCTGCTTGAGCTGTGGGCGTACGTGCTCGACGTCGTCGGCTTCTACGACGAGGCGATCGCGCACGAGTCCTACGTCGGCACCGCCCGCCGCGCGGTCTCGCTGCGGCGGCTCGTCGGGCTGCTCGGTTACGTGCCAAGGCCGGCGGTCGCGGCCAGCGTGGTGCTGGCCGCACTCGCCGACCGTCCGGACGCGGTCCTGCTGCCGGCCGGCACCGGCTTCCGCTCGGGCGAGCCGCCGCAGGTCTTCGAGCTGGACGCCGACACGGTCGCCGAGCCGCGCTGGAACCGCTTCCCGCTGGCGCCCGTGCGCCCCGCGGCGTTGCTCGAGCCGGCCCAGGCCACGGTGCTGCTGCGCCCCCGCGGCGTGGCGCTCGCCGTCGGCGACGTCGTGCTGGTGACCCACGCCGCCGGCGCCCGCGTCGTGGTCGTGATCGCGCTCGGCGAGCGCCTGGAAGTCGACGGCGCGACCTACCCGGAAGTCACGTTCGACAGCGATCCGGGCCTGCCCGCGGGCACCGCGCTCGACGGCGTCGAGGTCCTGCGCTCCACCACCGGCTTCGGGCTGTGGAAGCTGCCGCAGCTCGGCAGCGACCCGCCGGCGCTCCAGCTCACGACACCGGCCACGCTGACGCTCGACGGCCTGCGCCGCGAGCTGCGGGTGGGCGACCCGGTGATCGTCAGCAAGGAGGCCGACCACCGCTGGTTCACGATCACCTCCGTCACCGAGGTGCAGCGGACCGTTCTCGCCTCCTTGACCACCACGGTCAAGGACTCGGGAGGCACCGTCACGGGCTCGGTCGTCAGCCCGGCGGTGACGGCCGCGACCACCGTCATCGAGCTCGACGTATCCGCCAACGCGCCCGAGCGCAAGCGCGACGCGACGGCCGCCGACTGGGTCGAGGCCGACGCCGCGAGCCTCGTCGTCCGCGCGGGCATGCGTCGCGCCGCGGCCGTGACGCTGCCGCTGCGGCGCGACCTCGGCCCCGGCGACGAGCTGATCGTCGACGGCCCGGTCGTCGCGCCGCCGTCCGGGGCGCTGCCCGCGCGCTTCGTGCTCGCGCCGGAGGAGGGCGAGGGCGTCGAGGTCAGCGGCACGTTGAGCGCCGCCCAGCGCCGGTTGACGCCCGACACAGCGTCCGCTCTCACCGCACCGCTCTCCGGCCCCGTGACCGCGCACGGCAACGTCCTCGCCGCGACGCGCGGGGAGACGGTGCCGAGCGAGGCGCTCGGCTTCGGAGACGAGACCGCCACCCACCAGCGCTTCGCGCTCAAGCACCAGCCGCTGACCTACGTGCCGGCGCCCGGCACGGAGCTCGGGGCGCAGTCCACGCTCGAGGTGCGCGTCGGCGGGCGGCTCTGGACCGAGGTTCTCACGCTGTTCGGCGCGGGCCCCGGGGACGAGGTCTTCATCACGCGACCGCGCGACGACGGCGGCACGGACGTGGTGTTCGGCGGCTTCGGGCGCGGCGCCCCGCTGCCGACGGGGGCGGCGGTCACCGCCGACTACCGCTTCGGCGCCGGCGCCGAGTCGCCGCCGGTGCGATCGATCACCGAGCTGGCGAAGCCGATTCCCGGGCTCGCCCAGGTGCGCAACCCGATCGCCGCCGCGGGCGGCGGCGACGCGGAGCCGCCGGAGGAGCTGCGCCGCTACGCGCCGCGCTCGGCGCTGCTGCTCGGCCGCGCCGTCTCGCTGGCCGACATGCAGGCGGCGGCCGCCGGCGCGCCGGGGATCGTGGCGGCGCGGGCGGACTGGCGCTGGAGCGCGACCCGCCAGCGCCCGGTCGTGCACATCGCCTTCATCGGCCCGGCCGCCGGCGCCGCCGACCTCGCCCGCACGGTGTCGGCGCTGGCCGATCCGACGACCCCCGTCGAGGCCGAGGTCGCCGTCGCGGAGCCGCACGAGGTCGCGCTCGACCTCGCGGTGGACCCGGCGCTCGAGCCGGCGGCCGTGGCCGAGGCGGTGCGGGCGGCGCTCGCCGACGGCGACGACGCGCTGCTGGCGCCGGCCTCGCTCGGCGTCGAGGGCCCGCTGTTCCGCAGCGTGCTGTTCGAGGCGGCGCTCGACGTCGACGGCGTCGTGGCGGTCCAGGGCGTCACCGTCGACGATCTGCCCTGGGACGAGGTCGCCCTGGTCCCCGCGGACGGGACCTGGCTGGACCTGGTCGAGGCGGGCGCGCTGCTGGTGAGCGGGACGTTGGCCGCATGAGCCGCCCGGCCGCCGATGATTACGAGCTCGTCTACGCCGAACGGCTGTGGTCGCTGATCCCGGCGCTGTATCGCGACGAGGACGGCCGCGAGCCCGAGCCGGGCGTCCTGCGCGCGTTCGTGGACGCGGTGGCGGCCGACCTCGCCGTCGCCCGCCGCAGCGTCGACCGGCTCGGCGAGGACGCCTTCGTCGAGTCGGCGGACGGCTGGGCCCTCCCCTACCTCGGCGACCTGGTCGCGACCCGCCTGGTCTCGGCGCTGAATCCGCGCGGGCGGCGCGTCGACGTCGCCAAGACGATCCACTACCGGCGCCGCAAGGGCACGCCGCGGGTGCTCGAGGAGCTGACCGCCGACATCAGCGGTTGGGACGGCGTCGTCGTCGAGCACTTCCGGCGCCTGGGGCGCCACCGGCACGGCCTCGACCCGGCCCCGGACCCGCTGCGCGGCCGCGTGACGGGGACGCGTCCGGGCGGCTGGGCGGACCTGCGCTCGGCCCGCGGCGCGGAGCTGGCCGGCGGCGCCTTCGACGAGTACCACCACACGCCGGACGTGCGCCGGCACCGCGGCGTGCGCGGCCGCCACGGCGTGCCCAAGCTCGCGGTGCACCTGTTCCGCCTGCCGGCGTGGCCGCTGCTTCAGGTCACCCCGGGTCCCGGCCCGGACGCCAACGCGCGCACGATCGACCCGTCGGGCCGTGACGTGCCGCTGTTCCAGCGCCGCGACCGCCCGCTGGACTTCGAGCTGTGGCGCAGCGCACGCGAGTGGGAGGTGGTCGGCCCGATGCGGTGCAGGACCCTCGGAGACGCCGACTTCGTCGTCACGGACGAGGTCGTCGCCACGCTCGAGGCGACGGTCGCCCTCCCAGCGGCGGCCGCCGCCGACCTGCGCCGCCTCAACGGCGTGCGCTTCGACGGCGAGCGCCGCCTGCGGATCGGCGTGGCATCGCTCCCGCCGGCGAGCGCGAGCGCCATCCTGGGCGCAGCCACCTGGCGCGCTCTGCTGGCCGCCGCGCTGGCGCCCGACTGCGGCAAGGCGGCGCTGCTGCCCGCCTCGCTGCACCTCGAGACCGGGCCCGGCACGTCGATCGAGCGGGAGCGCATCGCGGCCGGCGACCTCTCAGCGTGGTCGACGCCGACCACCGGCGTGCGGGTGGTCGTCGACCCCGAGCGCGGGCGAGCGCGCTTTCTCGGCGTCCCCCCCGCCGCCGGGCTCGTGGTCTCCCACCACGTCGGCTTCCCAGGTCCGATCGGAGCCGGCCCCTGGGACCGCAGCGCCGCGCTGGAGCCGCCCGACGCGACCATCGCGGGCGGCGGCGCGATCGCCGCCGGTGCGATCCTGGCCGACGGCGTCGCCCGCGTCGGCGACTCGCTCTCGTACACCGGGATACCGGACGAGGCCGCCGCCGTCCGGCTCGTCCTCCAGGCCGCCGACCGCCACCGGCCCTACGTCCGGCTCGGGGCGGACTGGGTCATCGACAGCGGCGCCAACACCGAGAGCGTCGCGGAGATCGACGGCATCTGGCTCGGGGCCGGGGCTGCGCCGGTCGCGCTCGTGCTTCGAGGCGACTTCGAGCGCGTGACGCTGCGGCACTCCACGCTCGACCCGGGCGGCGCGGACGCGCTGGGCGGCGCGCTCGCGCCCGTGGCGCTCGTCGTCGAGGGCGCGGTTGAGCTGCTGGAGCTCGACCACGCCATCTGCGGGCCGATCCGCGTCGCCGCCGGCGCCGCCGTCGAGCGCGTCCTCGTCCGCGACTCGATCGTCCATGCCACGGGGCAGGCGATCGACGCGCCGCGCTCCGAGCTCGACGCCGCGCGCACCACCGTGATCGGCCGGGTGGACTGCGCCCGGCTGGTGGCCAGCGAGCTGCTCGCCGCCGGCCGGGTCGACGTCATCGACGTCGAGCGCGGCTGCTTCCGCTTCAGCGCGGCGCTCCGCGGCAGCCGGCTGCCACGGCCGTACGAGTCGCACGCACTCGAGTCGACCGCCGGCCTCTTCACCTCGCTGCGCTTCGGCGACCCCGGCTACACGCAGCTGGCCCACGACGTGACCGGGCCGCTCGCCCGGGCCGCGGAGGACACCTCGGAGATCGGCGCCTGGTCGTCGCTGCGGACCCCGATCCGCTTCGACGGCCTGCGCGCCAAGGTCGACGAGTACGCGCCGTTCGGCCTCGTCCCCTTCTACGTTTTCGACACCTGAGGAGCGCCCATGGCCATCGACGTCTCACGCTCGGCCTTCGACCCCCGCAAGCGCTACGACGGCGTCCGCATGCAGATGGGCCGGGTCCTCACCGACGACGACTTCAACAGCGCCGGCGAGATACTCGACGAGGATCGCCGCCGCACGGCGGTCGACGTCATCGGGCCGACCGGCACGCCGGATGGCGGCTTCGCCGTGCGCGACCCGCGCGCGAGCGGCGCGGCGATCGACTTCGACATCGGCGCCGGCAGCCTGTACCTGGGCGGCGAGCGGCTGGAGACCGACGGGTCGGAGACCTTCCAGCTCCAGGACGACTGGCTCGAGCAGTCCGCGGCGGACCGGCCGGCGCCGCCGGCGGGTGACGAGCGGTTCGACCTCGTGTGGCTCGAGGCCGTGCTGCAGGACGTCACCGGCGTCGAGGACACCGAGCTGCTGGAGGTCGCCCTCGGCGTGGCGGACACCTCGGCGCGGACCCGCGTCGTGCGGCGGGTGCGCGTGACCGAGGACGTCGGGAGCGCCGACTGCGCCGACGGCTGGGACGCCGTCGTTGCGGGCCTCGCCGGCGAGGGCACCGTGGACGCCGGCCACGAGGTCGTCGGCGACGCCGTCCTCACGGTCACCTACGCCGCGGGCGGCGACCCGGAGGACCTCTGCTCCCCGACCGCCGCCGGCGGCTACCTCGGCGCCGACAACCAGGCGCTGCGCGTGCAGCTGGTGGACGACGGCCAGGCCCTCACCTTTGGCGCCGACGACTCGACGCCGCTGTACCGGGTGCAGGTCGGCACCGACGCCACGGGCGCGCGGCGCGTCATCACCATGCTCACGGAGCCCTACGACCAGCCGCACTGGCCACTGGCCGGCCAGGTGATCGAGCTGCTGCCATGGGCGGTCGTGCTGCCGAACGGCGAGAAGGTCGCCGCGCGCTCGGGGCTGCTCGCGCGCGTGGACGGCTCCTACGACCCCGTCACCGGCGAGCTGACCATCGCCACCGCGGTGCCCGCCGGCTTCGGCGAGGAGTGGAAGGCGCGCGCAGACGCGGCCGACCTCCGCGACGAGTTCCTCTACATGCGCGTGTGGAACCGCGGCGACGACACGGCGTCGGCGCTCGCGATCCCGTGCCCGGACGGCACGCCGGTCCCGCTCGGGAGCACCGGGCTCAACGTGGTCGTCGACGGGGCGCAGCGCGCGCCGGGCGACCACTGGATCATCGCGGCGCGCCCGCACACGCCGACGCAGGTCGTTCCGTGGGAGCTGGAGGCCGGGATGGCGCCGCAGGGCTTCCGCCGCTGGGTCACCCCGCTGGGCGTCATCCGGTGGGACGGCGCCGGTGCCGGCACCGTCGTCGACGACTGCCGGGAGTGGTTCCCGCCGCTGACCGGCCTGCGCTCCTGCTGCACGGTGACGGTGGGCCGCGGGGGGCGGTTCGCCTCGATCCAGGAGGCGGTCGACTTCCTGCCCGACGCCGGCGGCCAGGTGTGCGTGCTGCCGGGGTTCTACGACGAGCGCGTCGAGATCCGCGGGCGCCGGCAGATCACCATCTCCGGCTGCGGGATCCGCAGCGTCATCCGTGCGCCGGGTCCCGGCGGCGGCGACCCCGTGATCCTCGTGCGCAACAGCGACGGCATCACGATCCGCGACCTCGGGGTGATGGCGGACGAAGAGGGCCCCGGCATCCGCGTCGCGGGCGGCGGCGCCAAGTGGCTGCCGTTCCGCCGCCGCGAGCCCACGGTGATCCGGCTCACGGGGCTGACGGTGACCGCGGCCACGCGGTCCGCGATCGAGGTGCTCGCCGGCGTTGACGTGCAGGTGCGCGACTGCCTGCTGGCCATGGAGGACGTCCTCTCGCCGTTCCCGGCGCTGTTCTTCACCGCCGAGGACGGCCTGATCGAGGGCTGCCGGATGCTGATCATCGGCTCGGCGCCCGTGAACGGCCGGGTGACCGGCGTGAGCGCCGGCCGCGGCGGCCTCCAGCTCGCGGGGACGTGCGAGCGCGTGCGGGTGCGCGACAACCTGATCCAGGGCGGGATCGGCAACGGCATCACGCTTGGCAGCGTGCACCTCGTCGTCGAGCAGGGCGACGAGAGCGACGAAGTCCTCGGCTGGGTGATCGGCACCGAGGACCCGTGCGACCCCGGCGACGTCGTGATCGAGGAGCCCGGCGACGGCGACGGCGGGATTGAGATCGTCTCCGACGGGCCGCTGCGCGAGATCGAGATCGAGGGCAACCGGATCCTCGACATGGGCCTCAACGGCATCGGCGTGATCGGCTTCTGGCTCCCGGGCGCGGGTGAGATGGTCTCCGTCGAAGGGCTCACGATCTGCCGCAACCAGATACGCCGCTGTCTGGCGCGCGACCTGGCCGAGATCCCGGCGACGTTGCTGAACGCGCTCGGCTTCGGCGGCATCGCGCTAGCCGGGGCGTCCGACCTCGTCGTGCGCGAGAACGTCATCGAGGACAACGGCCGGGGCGAGTTCCCCGTGTGCGGCATGTTCCTCCTGCACGGCGAGGGCGTCGAGATCACCGGCAACCGCATCCGCGACAACGGCGTGCACGCCGGCAAGACCTTCCTGCCGGGCCGCCGCGGCGGGATCGACGTCGTTGTCTGCACGCCGGCGCCGCGCGTGTCGGGTGGGTTCGCAGAGAAGGGCGCGTCGAGTCCGGAGCCGGCGCTGCGCGTCGCCGGCAACGCGGTCAGCCAGCCCGTCGGGCCCGCGCTCTCGGCCGGCGTGCTCGGGCCGGTGCACGTGCACGGCAACGACCTCGCGAGTGAGGGCCTCCCCGAGGGCCGTGAGCTTAGCTTCCTCGGCGCCACCGTGACCATCCTGCAGCTCGGCTCGAGCCTGGGGTTCGGCGGCTACGCGGGCGGGTTCACGCAGATGGCGACCGGTCAGGCCTCGATGCCCGCCGTGGACGCGCCGCCGCCGTCGTCGGCGACGGTCGGCGCCGTCGCCACCCCGCCGGCGCTCGGGCTGGCGCTCGCCCTGATCCCGCGTGGCAACCTCCTGTTCAACGACAACCAGTGCCTACTGCTGGCCGGCGACGAGACGTCGGAGGACTCGCTGCTCGCGCTGACCTCCGTGCTGCTGCTGAGCCTCGACGACGCCGGCGTGGAGGGAAACCAGTTCGACGTCCGGCTCACCAACGAGCGGGTCTCGGCGAACGTGCTCGCCGCCGGCCTGTCGCTGCGCGTGAGCGACAACCGGTTCAAGGAGGGGCTCGGCCAGGTCTTCCTCTCGGGGATGACCGTCGGGCTCATGAACGTCACGACCCACAACGAGGCCAACCACTGCCTGATCGTGCGCGGGCCGCCGGCGCTCACGATCGACGAGCCGAACCTGGTCCTGCTCGACGCGCTGGTGCCCGAGCTGTGCGCTCGCTTCGGTGCGCTGCTGCAGGGGGCCAAGGGAGGAGGATTCGCATGATGGCCGGAAAGCCGGGTGGTGCTCGCGCGAAGGGCGGCGAGGTCGCCGACCTGTCGGCGACGGTCGACGAGGGGATGGTGCGCTTCGACGCGCTGCGAGCCGAGAGGCTCGAGCAGCTGGCCGCGATGCGCGAGGGACGGCGGGCCGCGCTCGAGCGAGAGCACCGGCGCCTCGAGGCGTGGAGCGGTGAGGACGACCCGCGCGTGGCCGCGCTCGACGAGCGGCTCGGCCGCGATCTCGCGCTGGCCGGGGCCGTACGCGTGGAGGCCGAGCGGGCGAAGACGCCCGCACCGGAGGTCGGCGAAGCGCAGTGGGTGCTCTACGGCCGAGTGCTCGATGAGCGCCTGGAGCCGGCTGCCGGCCTCGTCGTGGCGGCGCACTACCCCGCCGGCGCCCCGGTGAAGGCGCTCGGGCGCGCGTGCACCGACGACCGTGGGGCGTTCCGGCTCGCGGGCGCGGTCGAGAAGGCTGAACAGCCCGCCGTGCACCTGCGCGTCCACGACGGCGATGAGACGCTCCTGCACGTCGACGAGCGGCGGTTGGTCCCGCGCCGAGGAAGGGCCGAGCACCTCGAGATCGTGCTCGGGAAGCCACCACGCCCATGCCCGCCGGCGCCCAAGGCCTGATAGCAGGCGGTTCTCGGGATGGCGAGACCCGGACTCGAACCGGGGACACCACGATTTTCAGTCGTGCGGTCGAGTCGAGCCAAGGCCGCGAAGTCCCCGGAAGCCAACGGGTTTGCGCGGATGGAACGCCGAGGTCAGACTCCCGCAATTTGCACCTTTTTCGACGCAGTTCAGGAGATGGTCGGCCTCCCATCGCCTTTTAGCTCCGGTCCTGACGGCTGTGAGCTTGATGTCGGAATCCGCGCAGACGCGCGGACCCGCATCACGCACGGAAGCGAGCGCCTGGCGCCACTCCGGATGACGCGCCCGCAGATCGTCCCAAGCGGGCGCGGGAGCGCCCGATCGTCAAGCCGCAGCTTCCGTGGGGATTGCGAAAGCGACTGCGTCCGCGTTCCCAGCGCGCGCGGCTAACGGATGCCGGCGCGGGCGTGGGCCGCTCGGGCGTCGCGCAGCTCGTCGAGATGCTCCATCGCCCACTTGCAGATCGCCACAAGCGGCGTCTCGAGCGTCCTGCCGAGCGGCGTGAGGCAATACTCGACGTGCGGCGGGACGCGATCGAGCACCTCGCGCTCGATGAGGCCCTCGGCCTCCATCCGGCGCAGCGTCTGGGTCAGCATCTTCTGCGAGATCCCGTCGAT
>Ga0190275_10000707_pt1 | contig 27236 bp, 23 predicted proteins | sample Popmic550T_FD_133745 | JGI IMG/M metagenome (GOLD analysis project Ga0190275, IMG submission 133745) | Populus adjacent soil microbial communities from riparian zone of Yellowstone River, Montana, USA - 550 T | ecosystem: Environmental > Terrestrial > Soil > Riparian zone > Trees stand | place...
CCTTCATGTCCTGGAAGATGTCCTCCAGCCGCTCCCGCTCGCGCAGGGCCTTCGCCTGCTCCAGCAGCCCCGCCACGGCAGGGGGAGCCTCGGGGCCCAGCTGCTGCTCCACCTGCTGGTAGAGCCCGATCAGCTGGAGCAGGACGGAGATGTACCCATCCAGCGTGGAGACGTTGCTGGAGACGTAGCTCACCGGGTTGTTGAGCTCGTGGGCGATGCTGGCCGCCATCTGCCCCAGCGAGGCCAGCTTCTCCGCCTGGATGAGCTGGGCCTGGCGCGCCTCCAGCTCCCGCGTCACCTGGCGGACCCGCTCCTCGAGCTGCTCTTGCTGGCGACGCCCCTCCTCCTCCGCGAGCCTGCGCTCGGTGACGTTGCGCACGATGGCCATCGCCTCATCCGGGCCGCTGCGGACGAGGCGGGCCTCGTAGTGCTCGACCCCCGAGGCCTTCGCCATGTCGTATTCGAAGACCACCAGGGAGGTGCCTTGACCGAGCTGCTCGAGCCCCTCCCGGAGCCCCTTCAACATCTGCTGCGGCAGCGGCTGCTCGTACAGGCTCTTCCCGAGGACCTCCTGAGGCGCCTTGATGGGCATGTCCAGCGTGGACACCTTGTAGCCCAGGCACCTCCCGTCCATCCGCAGATGGAAGATCATGTCCGGGATGGCCTCGATGAAGGCCTGGATCTGCTCCTGGGCCCGCTTGCGCGAGGTGATGTCCACGTTGGTGCCCACCATGCGCAGCGGGCGCCCCTGCTCATCCCGGGCCACCACCTTCGCCCGGCCCAGCACCCAGACCCACCACCCATCCTTGTGCCGCATGCGGTACTCGAACTCGAACATGGTGGCGCGGCCCTCCCAGTGGTCCCGCAGCCGCTGCTCGATCTCGGGCCGATCCTCCGGGTGGCAGAGGTGGTAGCGCCAGAAGTCGGCGGTGGGCTCCAGCAGCCCCTCCGCATGGCCCAGCATGCCGATCCACCGCGGGCTGACGGTGAGCCGGCCCGTCCGCATGTCCCAGTCCCACAGCCCGTCCTCGGCGCTCTCCAGCGCCAGCCGGAGCCGCTCCGCGCTCTGGATGACCTGCTGCTCCAGCTGCCGCCGCCCGGTGACGTCGCTCTGGATGGCCACGAAGTGGACGAGCTGCTCCTGCTCGTTGCGCACCGGCTGCAGCTCGACGAGGTTCCAGTAGGGCCGGCCCGCGCGGGTGTAGTTGAGCAGCTCGACGGTGATGCTCTCCCCCTTGCGCAGGGCCTCGCGCAGGGCCTCGAGGCCTCGCGGATCCGTGTTGGAGCCCTGCAGCAGCTCGAGCGGGTTGCGGCCCTGGGCCTGCTCCAGCGAGTAGCCCGTGGTCAGGGTGAAGCTCTCGTTCACCCACTCGATGATGCCCGTGGCGTTGGTGATGAGGACCGCGTTGCTGGTGCGGGCCGCCACCAGGGCCAGCTTCTTCATCTGCTCCTGCTGGGCCAGCAGCGCCTGCTCCGCCTCGCGCCGCCGCACCTCGCTGCGCCACGCGTAGGAGATGATGCCGCACGTGGTGAGCAGCGGCTGCAGGAAGCCGATGAGCCCCGAGTCATAGCCTCCCGGCCGGTTGGCCATGCCCACCATGCCCACCAGCTCGCCATGGACCTTGAAGGGCACCCCGAGGAAGGAGCGGAGGCTGGGGTGGCCCGGCGGTACCCCAGCAGAGCTCGGGTGCCCCACGGGCTCATTGGTGAGGACCGGCTCCCCCGAGGTGATGACCGCGCCAAACAGCGTCTTCAGGTTGCGGAACTCCATGCCCCGCGCGGCGTTCAAGGCGTACTGCGCGCGCAGCTCGTCCGTCCAGGCGATGTTGGTGATGGCGTAGGTCCGCAGATACGGAACCCCCTCCGGCGAGCGCAGGACTTCTCCGATGAAGCCGTACTCGCTCTGCGTCTCCTGGAGCATGAGCGTCAGCAGCCGCCCGAAGAGCGCGCGGTGATCTCCCTGGGTGACGAGATCCACGTGCACCTGGGTGAGCGCATCCATCAGCCGATGGCTGGCCTCCAGACGCTCCTCCAGGAGCGCCCGCTCCGAGGGAGAGTCGGACGACGTCTGCTCTCCTGGCTCGATGGATCGCGGTCTTCCTGGGCTCCGCATCGATTCCCTCTCCCCTGCGGACGCAGGTGATTCGGTCCCCGCCCAGGAACATTCTGTTCATGTTTTAACGATTTTCAATAATTACACGTATAACAGAACTTTCGGGCAACTCTGGAATACACTTCCCTCCAGGCTCCTACACTTTTTCAGTCCCGGTAGCCGCGGGCCTGTAGGTGGAAGAGGTGCGCATAGCGCCCCTCCTTGGCCATGAGCGCGTCGTGGCTGCCCAGCTCCTCCACCTGTCCGTTGTGGAGCACGGCGATCTGGTCGGCCATGCGCACGGTGGAGAAGCGGTGGGAGATGACGATGGCGATCCGGTCCGCCGCCAGCGCCTGGAAGCGCTCGAAGAGGGCGTGCTCGGCCTCCGCGTCGATGCTCGCGGTGGGCTCGTCCAGGATGAGGACCTCGGCGTCCTCGCGCATGAAGGCCCGCGCCACCGCCAGCTTCTGCCACTGCCCAGCACTGAGCTCCTGTCCCTTCTCGAACCACCCGCCCAGCATCGTGTCGTACTGCTGCGGCAGCGCGGAGATGACGGGGCTGGCTCCGCCCAGGTCCGCCGCGCGGACGATGCGGTCGCGATCCTCCAGCGCCGGCACGTGCCCCAGGCCGATGTTCTCCGCCACGTTGAACTGGTAGCGCACGAAGTCCTGGAACACCGCGCCGAACCGGCTGCGCAGATCCTCCACGTCCATGTCCCGCAGGTCCACGCCGCCGTAGAGGATGGTGCCTTCATTCGGCTCGTACAGCCGCAGGAGCAGCTTCACCAGCGTGCTCTTGCCTGCGCCGTTCTCTCCCACCAGCGCCAGCTTCTGCCCGGGCTGCAGCGTGAGGTTCACGTGCCGCAGCGCCCACGCCTCCTTCCCCGGGTAGCGGAAGGACACGTCCCGCAGCTCGATGGAGTTGCCGCGCCCCCGCGGCGGCTTCACGGGCGGCAACACCCGGGGCTGCTCCGCGCCCGTGGGGATGTCCAGGTACGCGAACAGGTTGCTCATGAAGAGGGCGTCCTCGTACATGGCGCCGATGCTCGACAGGATGCCCTGGAACGACGCCTGCCCCTGCCGGAACAAGGACAGGTAGAGCACCATGTCGCCCAGGGTGATGGCCGCCGACGCGGCCCGGTTCGCCACGAAGGCGTAGCAGCCGTAGAACGCCGCCAGCGACAGGACTCCCAAGCCCAGGCCCCACCCCATCCGCCGCAGCGCGAGCGCTCGATCCTCGTGGAAGAACTTCTGGAAGAGCGTGCGGTAGCGCCCCAGCACCAGCGGGCCCAGCCCGAAGAGCTTCACCTCCTTCACGTGGCTGTCTCGCGTGAGGATCCACTCCAGGTAGTTCAGCTTGCGGCCCTCGGGCGCGCGCCAGGAGTACAGCCGGAACCCCTCCGCCGCCAGCCGCGCCTCCGCGATGAACGCCGGAATGGAGGCCACCACCAGCACCACCACGCTCCACGGAGACAGCGCCACCAGCAGCACCGCATAGGTGGACAGCGTCACCAGGTTGCGGACAATGGAGAACGCCTGCATGACCAGCGACAGCGGGCGGCTGCTCGCCTCGCGCCGCGCGTTCTGCATCTTGTCGTACGTCTCCGAGTCCTCGAAGTGCCGCAGCTCCAGCTGCAGGGCCTTCTGGAGGATGCGCTCGTTGAGCAGGTTGCCCAGGTTGGCCCGCAGCAGCTCGCGCGTGAGCGACAGGCTCCGCTCCACCAGCGCCGAGCCCAGCATCAGCCCGAACTCCAGCGCCACCAACCGCATGACTGGCGAGCGCAGCTCCACGCCTCCCCCGCCTTGCGCCGCCGCCACCACGCCGTCCACGATGAGCTTGCCCACATAGGCGATGGCCGCCGGCAGCACGGCCGCCACCAGCGTCAGCAGGCCCAGCACCACCGCCAGCCGGGGGCTCGCCTGCCAGAAGAGCCGGAACGTGCCCGGGAGTTGTCTGAACAGACTGCCCGCGTTCTTCAGGCGGGTCTTGAGCGAAGCGGGAGGGGGGGCCAGAGGTGGTGCCACGGTCCCCTGTTACTAATCCATCTGCGGCCTGCTCGCTTGGTCACAATGGCCGTCCCCCTGGGTGGCAGAGGCCACCGAGCTGTTAGAATCCCCTGACATGCTGTGCGCCCGCCTGCTCGCGCTGACCGTTGCCCTCCTCGCCTCCCATGCTCTCGCGCAGCGCGCTCCCGACTTCGACGTGAAGGACATGGCGGGCAACCGGTACACCCTGGCCGGACTGTCCGGGAAGCTCGTCGTCCTCAACTTCTGGTTCAAGAACTGCCCCGTCTGCCGCTCCGAGCGGGGAGAGCTCAACCGCGTCGTCGCCCGGTACCAGGGATCCGAGGACGTGGTGTTCCTGGCTCCCGCGCTCGACAAGGCCCCCGAGCTGAAGGCGTTCCTCCGCAGAAACCCGTTCCGCTATGCCGTCGTCCCGGACTCCGAGGAGCTCGCGGAGGCGTACGGCGTCTCCGGCTTCCCCACGCACGTCATCATCGGCCGGGATGGGAAGATCCTCCGGAGGTGGATCGGCGCCGTCGATACGTACTACCGCCTCACCGAGGCCATCGACGCGGAGACGGAGCCCCCCACGCCGTCCGAGCCGAGCCAGCTCGTCTCCGCCCTCCCCATCGGAAGCAGCCCCATGTGGGAGCCAACCCTCCTCATCCGCCCCGAGCGCCCCACGCGCGGCGCGACCGTGAAGCTCTTCTACGCACCCCAGTCCTTGCAGCATCCCCCCGAGGCCCAGATCTCCTGGGACATCCACGGAGACACCTCCTTCACCCAGGGCATCGCGCCCATGCGCAAGCAAGGCGTGCTGCTCGCCTATGAGCTGAAGCTCCCCGAGGACGCCACGCTCGTCCACCTGCGCATCCTCTCGCGCGAGGACAGGCGCATCGTCGAGCACACGCTGCCGGTCTCCGGCGCGGATGGACAGCCCGTGCGCAATGCCTTCGTCCACCTGGGCGCGTGCGACACGCCCCTCCCTGTCGAGCGAGAGCTCGAGCGCTACCCAGGCAGCCCCTTTGCCCTCCTGCAGCGGCTCGAAGAGCGCATGAGCCGGCCAGGAATCACACCCGAAGCCGCTCGCGCGGAGCTTCTGGAGCTGCTGAAGACCGCCGACGGCAAGGGGCTGGAGCTGCTCGCCGTCACCGCCGACTCGCTGCTGCTGGCAGGTGAGCTCAAGGCCGTGACTCAGGTGCTCGACACCATGGTGGCCCTTGATCGCGACGCCTTCCTCACCCGCCGGACCCTGTCCCGCCTGGTGACGCAGCCCTATGGCGATCTCTCGCGGCAATGGCCCGCCGGGCTCCTGCCCTGGGCCTGGAAGCTGCTCGCCGAGCGGGATGATGTCTGGAGCCGCCGCGCCGCGAGCCAGAGCACCGCTGGGCTGATGGACACCCCTTTGGCGGAGAAGATCTGCGCCACCTGGCGGGCCGCCGAGCCCGACAACGCGCTCGCCCATGACTGCCTGGCACGGGTCCTGGAGAGACAGGGCCGCCTCCAGGAGGCGCTCGGCGCCAGGCGCACCGCGATCGAGGCCGTGAGCACCGGCACGCTGCCCCTCTATTACCGGGGAAGCTGGAGCCGGATGGCCAGGGAGGAGGAGGAGCTCTGGGCACGCCATGCCGAGCTGTCGCTCGTGGCGAGGAGCCAGCCAGAGCTCGCCGGTCCGCTGGAGCCCTGAGCCCCCGGGTGTTGCTCCGGACGAGCGCCCCGCCTACCAGCTCGCCAGGCTGCTCAAGGGCGTGTCGGGGGTGCAGAGCTCGGCCGCCAGCCGCCGGAGCGCCATCCTCAGCACGGCGCCACAGGTCTCCTCATCGCCACAGCCGTCCAGGGTGGCCTCGAGGCGATCGAAGATCTCCTGGTGGTACGCCTCGGGGTGTGGCGCGGCATCCTCCTGGAGGTAGATGAGGTTCAGAGGATCCTTCAGGCTCATGCCAGCCCGTGCGAACAGCTCTTCGAACCGGAGCGTCCACGGCTTGCCCTCCCCGAACGTCCACCGATCCGTCCTCGTGGCGATGCGGTGCGGGCTGCCGCCCTCCTCTCCCGAGACACAGAGGCTGGACATCCGCGGGCCTTCTGCCTCCTGCGGGAACGCGGCCACCTCCGGCGGCGCGCGCCAGGAGCCCTGCTCGCAGGCGAGGAGACGGTCGAGCACCTCGAGCGGGCTCTGCTCCCCCGCGCCGCGCAGCTTCGCCTCCATGCCGAGGTTGAGCAGCTCCATCCACAGGCGCACGGCGTAGGCAGACTGCACCTCCGACGTCACCGCCCGGCTCAGCAGCTCCTCGCTCTGGATGAGGGACTGCCCCACCTCAAGCCCCAGCCGCCGGGCCAGCGACTCGATGACATGGCGCTGCTCCGGGCGAGCGCCCTGCAGCAGCTCGAGGAGGGGACGGGAGACGATCTCCTCCTCGTCGGCCTCGAGCGCCTTGCGCTGCAGCCAGACCTCCGAGGTCGAGACGGGCCAGTCGGAGGTCTCCGCGTCCACCTTCGCGAAGGCATGGGCCTCCGCGAAGCTGACCCGCCCATCCCGGTCATAGTCCGCCGAGGCCACGGGCTGCCCCACCCGGCTGTACCCGCTCAAGCCGGCGAAGAAGCTGGAGCTGTAGTCGCGGTAGTCCGCCTCATCCACCTCCGGGGTACAGCCTACGGAGGTGCGTGACTTCACCGTCGCGAAGAAGCCACAGCGTGGCTGCGCGGCCACGGGCTCCAGCGGGTCTCCGCCCGGGTAGATGAAGTTCGCGAAGGAGCCGGCGAAGCACTGGGACATCACCGCCACCACGGGCGTCTCGGGCGAGAGCCGATCCAAGGCCCGTGACAGGGAGCGCACGCTCAAGGAGCGCTCGTCCCACAGCATCAGGTAGTTGTTGTCCGGGTTGGAGCCGTTCAGGCCGCCGTGCCCCGTGAAGTAGAGGAACACCGGCCGCTGCGGCCTCTCCTGGAGGCTCCGGCTCAGCCACTCCTGGAAGCTCGTGCGTGTCGAGGGCCCCTTGAGGTGAGGGATCTCGGGCGCCTTGAACCGCTCCTTCGAGTCCTGATCCAGGTAGCGGACCGTCTCCTGCCCGTCATTGCCGTTGGCGAAGTAGAGAGAGGCCTCCGCCGGATCCACCCCGAACACCCGCAGCGTGCGCTGGAAGTAGAGCGCGTTCTTCTCCAGGGCGATCTCGTTGTGCGCCGGCTCGCCGCCGCCTCCCAGCACCAGGAAGTTGTAGCCGGGCTCGACCCCCGCCCCGCCGAGCACCCAGACTCCCAGGACTCCTGCCACGATGTGGGTGAACATGAAGCCACGTCCTCGGGCCTCAGGATGCTCCATTCGCCTTCCGAGCACCACCCCAGGTCGCTACGAGGGGTGGACCTTGGCCACCAACACATCGCAGTCCGCGCGCATCACCATCTGCTCGGCCAGGCCCACGGCCAGTGTCGGCTCTCCCGATGAGGGCATCCCCAGCGCCATCAGATCCGAGTCCCGCTCGGCCGCCTCCGCCAGCAGCGCCTCCTCCAGCGGCTCGCTGCAGCGGATGGTGATCTCGCACTCCCGGCCTGCCTCCCGGTAGGGCGCCAGGAAGCGGCTCAGCGCCTTGCGCGCCGCGGCCTCGAGCTCCTGCCGCACCACGAGCCACTGCTCCACCGATGACAGCCCCGCGTGCCACAGCCCCGGGTGAGTACAAGGCTCCGGCACGTGCAGCACGTCCACCTTCACCGGCGGAGGACACAGGCGCAGCGCCAGCTCCAGCGCCCGCCGCGAGTCCTCCGAGAGATCCACCGCCACCAGCGGCCGTTGGTACGCCCGCTGCGGGTGCGCGCCCACCACCAGCAGCGGCGCCTCCACCTGACGCACCATGCCTCGCACCGTCGCGCCTCGCTGCGTCAGCTCGTGACTCCGCAGCGCGTGAGGGCGGCCCGCGATCATCAGCTCCACCTCCAGGCGCTGAGCGGCCTTCGCGGCCTCCTGGATCGCATCCCCCTCTCGTATCTCCTCCCTCACCTCCACCGGCTCGCGTGTCCGGAGCCTGCGGCGCGCGGCCCCCGCAATCCGCCCCAGGCAGCGCTCCTCCAGGGACATGTCCTCCGGGACGCCCCGCCTCGAGACAGGCCGCACCGCGTGAAAGAGGGTGAGCAAGGCCCCTTCTCCCACCGGCAATCGCAGCGCGCGCGCCAGCGCCAGATCCGCGCTCATCGAGAAGTCCGTCGCCACCATCAGCCGCGTCAGCCGGCCTTTCTGCGTGGCATGCATGAGCCTCTTCAGGAACGGGGGCGGCGTGACCAGCGGCCCGAGATCCTGTGGGGATGTACTCGCCATGTCGACACCTCCTTCCTCCTACCTCTCAAGCTTCAGACTCCCGGGCGCGCGTGCCACTCATTCGCCAGCACCCCGCTCGCCTGCCCGCCGAGCCCCGAGCTCCGTTCTCCAGTCCACGGCCTGTCGGGAGAAATTACAGGACTGTGCGCATTTCCACGCACTTGCACCCAGACAAGCGTGCATCCCCCTGTGTCGAATCGCTCCCTTGGCTCGTCGCCTCTTCAACAGGGCGCAGCCGTGCATGAGACGAGGAGTCGGCCAGACCTTTGCAGAAGGGATGAGCGTCACAACTGGGAAGGCCGGGAGTGACAGAGCGAGAGCATAGAAGGGGGGCTGTCATGCGCGGAGTCATCACAGGACGTGAGGTGGTCGCCAACCTGGGTCTCATCTACCGGGAGTTCGGCGCGAGTTGCCTCGCTCGCTGTCTGTGGGCGCTGGTCAGCGGCAAGTCCACCACCTTCCTCGAGGTGGCCTGCCGGTGCGAGCACTCTCAATGAAGACACGAAGGGCCGCAGGGCATTGCAGGCCCCACGGCCCATCCGTCCCCCCGTCGCTGCTCTGAGGTTATGGCTCCTCGCGGCGACTCGGACGATCAGGATCCACCGCATCCTTGATGGCCCTCTTGGCGTCCTCGACCTTCTCCTTCACCTTGCCCTTGAGCATGTCAGCCTTGCCCTCGGCCTCGAGCTCCCGGTCACCGGTCGCCACGCCAGCAGTCTCCTTGACCTTGCCCTTCATCTTGTCGGTCCACTCACCCATGGCGCTTCCTCCCTTCGTCGTGCGCGGTGTCGCGCTCTGAACGAAGGATGGGCACTCTTCGACGGGCTGACAGGCTTCGGTCCCTGGCACGCCCCCTCGGGCTCCGAGCGACCTGGCTCAGTCCGCCAGCGGCTCCGGGAGCGGCGCGAGCGTGCCGTCTCCCAGCAGCACGGGGAGGCGCAGCGCCTCGGCCAGCACACTCATGAGGGCGCCGAGCCGCACCAGACGCTCCCGTGGCTCGGCGCGCCCCTCCTCGAAGCTTGCCGCGTCCAGGTAGGCCAGCTGCGCCGAGGCCTTGCCGTGGAGCGTGGCCACTCGCGCATCAAGCGCCTCGAGCCCCCTGTGGACCGCGTCGAGGAACACCCCGACGCGGCGGAGCTCGCCAGTGGCCCGATGGAAGGCACGGACTGCCTGGGCCTCGTCCGTGGGCTCCGGGCTGCAGGTGGCCGCCGGGTAGAGCGAGATGGCATCCACCACCACGGGGGGCGCTCCCTGCAGCAGCCAGCCCCTGTCGAGCCACTCCAGCACCGGCCTCAGCGACGGCGGTGCCTCAGCACCTACGCCCAGCAGCGGCCAGTCCAGGCTCTCAGCCCGAGACACGGCTCCCTTGGGCAGAGCGCTCAGCGCAGCGAGGCCCGCTGGCGTCAGCACCTCCGCCGCGCGCGCGTGCTCCCAGCGCTCGAGCCGCTCCAGCAGCACGCGGAAGGGCTCCACCGTCTCCTGGCAGGCCCGCCCCTGCCGCTCACCGTACGCACGCGCCCGCTCCGTCACACGCTGGCGCGCGGCGCGCAGCGCCTTCAGGGCCTCCTGGTGCCGAGCCCACGCGTCTCTGGCGAGCGTCCCCTCGGGGAAGGCCGGCCGCGATGGAAGCTCCTCCAGGATCCACTTCACCCCGAGCCCCAGCGCCGTCAGCGCCAGGCCCCCGAGCGTGAATGGAAGGAAGATGAGCATAACGGGAGAACGGCCCACTCCGGCGCCTCGTGCCCATCAGCCAGCACTCACCCGAGCGGCTGGCTGCCCCTCGAGCGGCGGCACATAGGGCCACTGCGGCAGCGCTCCCTTGCCGGCCTCCCGCGTGAGGTAGTCCGCCGCGATGTTGGCGCTCTCCATGATGGTGAGCAGCCCGCTGCCCGGGTGCGTCCCGCCTCCGACCCAGTAGAGCCCCTCCACATCCGGGTTCTTCACCTTCGGCCGCAGCGGGCCAAGCTGCAGCCACGTGTGCGAGAGGTTGAACACTGCCCCGCGGAAGACGTGGAAGTCGTCCCGCCACGTCTCCGCCGTGAAGTAGCGCTGCGCGCGGAGGTGCCGGCGCACATCCTTCAGCCCGACCTTGGTGAGCATGTCCGGGATCCGCTCACGCAGCGAGCGCTCGGCGGCGGCCCAGTCCACCGGCTGCGCCGTGTTGGGCGTCGGCACCAGCACGTACAACGTGGAGTGCCCCGCGGGCGCCCCCGTCGGGTCCGTCACGCATGGGTTGCACACATAGAAGGGGGGATCCTCCAGGTCGAGGAACCGATCCTCCAGCGCATCCCGGTCCGTCCTCCGCGCGCTCTCCGAGAGGTAGATGAGGTGGTGCGGCAGCTCCGAGTACACCGTGTCCAGCCCGTAGTACGCCATGAAGGTGCTGCACGAGTACTTCGCCTTCTCCAGCGCCGCGTCCGTCAGCCGCGAGCCCTCGCGCGCCTCGGCGGGGATGAGGTTCTTCGCCGCGTAGGCCAGGTCCGCGTTCACCACCACCGCGTCCGCGTCCAGCGTCTGCCCGGTGGCAAGGCGAACCCCCACCGCGCGCCCCGCATCCACCCGCACCTGGGCCACCGGCTCGCCCATGCGGAAGGTGACTCCCAGATCCTCCGCGCACTTCATCATCCCCCGCGACAGCGCCCGGAAGCCGCCGTGCACGTGCCACACGCCGAAGGCCAGCTCCAGGTACGGAATGACGCTGAACACCGAGGAGCACGTGGTGGGGTGCAGCCCCAGGTACTTCGATGGATAGGAGAGTGCGTAGGTGATGCGATCGTCGTGGAAGAACGAGTCCAGGTGCCGGTAGAGCGTCTGCCACGGCTTGAAGCGCAGCGTGGGCGCCAGCCGCCACGGCGCGTAGTACCCCAGGCTCCCGGCGTGGGTGGCGATGAACTTCTCGTAGGCGATGCCGTACTTCTCCCGGCCCTCCTCCAGCCAGGCCCGCAGCGCGCCCGGCTTGTCCGGGCCGAACTTCGCCACCGCCTGCTCCATGCGCGCCGGGTCCTTCGAGGTGTCCAGGGACGTCCCATCCCAGAAGTGCACCCGCGTGTTCGGCTCCAGCGGCACCAGCTTCACGTAGTCCTCGAGCCGCTTGCCCGCCCGGAGGAAGATGCGCTCCAGCACCCCGGGCAGTTGGAGGATGGAGGGCCCTGTGTCCAGCGCGTACTCGCCACGCTCGCCCAGCGTGAGCCCCTTCATCCGGCCGCCGGGCAGGGTGTCCTTCTCCACCACGGTGACCTTCAGCCCCTGGCCCGCCAGGTTGATGGCCACCGACAACCCACCAGGCCCGGCCCCCACGACGATGACGTGTCGCACCATGCCCCCTACGATGCCTGGACCTGCCCAGCGTTGCAGCCCAGGCCTTGGCCCCCGATTTCTTCCGGTGCACACCTGCTGAACGCGGAGGTTTCCGTGCGCTGACAGCCCTGTTAAGCGATGAGCCTCTCCTGTCGGGACTTCTCCACGAATGACGCCCCTGCCCCACGAGGTGCTCCTGTTCACCCTGGAGGGTCAGCGCTATGCGCTGCCTTCGGCGGATGTGCGCGAGCTCGTGCGTGCCGTGCGCCTCACCCCCTTGCCCCGCGCCCCCGACGTGGTGGAGGGCCTGCTCAACCTCCGCGGCGAGCTCCTGCCCGTGCTGGACCTGCGCCGCCGCTTCCGGCTGCCAGCCCGCCCCCTGTCTCCCACGGACCATTTCATCATCGCCCAGGCTGGCGCTCGCCACGTGGGGCTGCGCGTGGACCGTGCCGAGGGGCTGCTCACGCTCGAGCCCGGCTCGCTGGACGAGTCTCCCGGGGCCCTGCCCGGCGTGGGCTACGTGGCAGGTGCCGTGAAGCTGCCCGAGGGCCTGGTGCTCGTCCATGACCTGAGGACCTTCCTCTCCGAGGCCGAGGCGCTCGCGCTCGACGCGGCGCTCGCGGACACACCGGGAGCCGCGTGAGCCAGCCACCCCTCCCATGGAGTGAGGCCGGCTACGCGCGCATCTTCGAGCGCGTGCAGGAGCGCGCCGGCTTCCTGCCTCCCACTTGCGTGTCCGCCACCGAGGACGGCATCGGCCGGGCCATGGCCCGCACAGGCCTCACCGACTTCGCCCTCTACCTGGAGCGGATCGACTCGGACCCGGCAGCGCTCGACGTGCTGATCTCCGAGCTCACCATTGGAGAGACGTACTTCTTCCGCACTCCCGAGCACTTCGACTTCTTGAGCCAGCGGGTGCTCCCTGAGCTTCGGCGGCTGCACGGCCCGGCCCACACCCTCCGCGTGTGGAGCGCAGGCTGTGCCTCCGGTGAAGAGCCCTACTCCTTGGCCGTGGTCCTGCTGTCGGAAGGGTTCAGCGACAGGATGGAGGTGCTCGCCACGGACATCTCCCGGGCCGCGCTGGACCGCGCCCGCGAAGCTCGCTACGGCCCGTGGTCCCTGCGTGGCGCCGAGGCCGCCCGGATTCAGCCCTACTTGCGGAAGGAGGACGGACGCTTCGTCCTCGTGCCCGAGGTGCGCCAGCGCGTCCGCTTCGCCATTCTCAACCTCGCGCTCGACACCTGGCCCTCTCGTGAGACGGGCATCCACGACCTGGATGTCATCTTCTGCCGCAACGTCTTCATCTACTTCACCCGCCCCACCATCGAGGCGGTGGCACGCCGGCTCCACGAGAGCCTCGCCGACGGCGGCTTCCTCATCACCGGCCCATCGGATCCCTCCCTCGCCGGGTTCTCCCCCTTCGAGCCCCTCCTCACCAAGTGGGGTGTTGCCTGGCGCCGAACTCCCCCCGGCTCCTCCCAGACCCCTCGCCCACCCCCTGCATTCCGTCCGCCCGCCGCCCCTCCTCCCTTCCTCCCTTCGGAGCTCCCACCGCTTCGTCCCGCTCCAACCCCACCTCCCGCACCGCTCCCACCGCCTCCTTCCCCTTCGCGCGCGGAGCCTCTGCCGTCGGCAGCGCCCGCGGCCGATGGGCTGGAGCCGGCGCGGCAGGCCATGAGACGAGGAGACTGGCAGGCCGCGGCCCAGCTGGCCGGCGCCGAGGACTCCCCTGAAGCGGCGGCGGTGGCGGTGCGCGCCCTGGCCAACGTGGATCCAGCGGCGGCCGTGAGGGCCTGCGCCGAGGCCGCGGCCCACCACCCCTTGTCCGTAGAGCTGCGCTACCTCGAGGCCGTGCTGCTGCTGGGCCAGGGGCGGCTCGGAGAGGCCGAGCGCGCCGCCCGACAGGCCCTCTACCTCGAGCCCTCCCTCGCCGTGGCCTGGCTCACGCTGGGCCACGTGCTGCGACGCCTGGGGGATGCGGCCGGGTCCTTGCGCGCCTTCCAGACCACCGAGCGTCTCTGCGCGGGCCTCCCACCGGATGAACCCCTGCCTTTGGCAGAGGGGGAACGCGCAGGCCGCCTGGCAGCAGTAGCTCGCGGTGAGCGGATGCGGTTGGAAGCGACTGAGCCGCGAGAGGAGAGCTGATGGCGGAGCACCGGACACGAGAGGGCCTGGACTGGGCAGGGGCCTACGCACGGCTGGAGCGGCTGACCACACGCACCGAGGCTGGCGCTGCGACCCCCGAGGACTCCCTGGCCGTGCTCGACGCACGCGCCCGAGCGCTCGCGCAGCCACTCTCCCCCGCCCAGGAAGCGGGCACCCTGCTGGAGGTGGTGCGCTTCCGCTCCGGTGAACAGCGCTACGCACTGGAGACCCGCTTCATCCACGGGGTGCTGCGCGGCGCGAAGCTCACGGCGCTGCCCGGCGCTCCCCCGGTGCTGCGCGGCCTCACCCTGCTGCGAGGGGAGGTCCTCCCCCTGGTGGAGCTGGCCCCCCTCTTCGGTCGCCCGGCCACGCGCGCCGGAGACATTGTCCTCGTGGTAGGGCTGGCGCGGCCGGAGCTCGGGCTGTACGTGGAGGAGGTGGAGGAGGTCGCTTCCCTGCCACGAGATACCCTGCTGGCCCCGCCCGCCGCGCTCGGCGCCGAGTCCGGCGGGTTGGTGTCAGGCGTCCAGCGGGAGGGCCTCCTCCTGCTGGAGGCAGAGGCCTTGCTGAAGGACAGTCGTCTCATCTTCGATCTGGCGGATGAAGGAAGCCTATGAGTCTTGGAAGAAAGGTTGGAGCCGGCTTCGGCCTGTCACTGCTGATCCTGCTTGTCGTCTCGGGAATGTCCCTCTATGGCGTCGCCGTCCTGTCCAGCACCACCGAAGCGTTGGTGCTGAGCGAAGAGACCATCGAGGAGACTCGCGACCTCAGCTCCAAGCTGGTGGATTGCGAGGCCTTCCAGCGCAACTACCTCATCACGGGCAAGGACGACTTCCTCCGCCGCTATCAGAGCGCTGCCGCGGAGGTACAGTCCGCCATGGATCAGCTCGGGAAGGCCGCCCTCTCCTCTGATGGCCGGACTCGCCGGGCTGCAGCCCTCCCTCCGCTGATCGCGGCACGCCTCCTGTCGCTCGCCGATGGCGTGCAGTTGCGTCAGGCCGAGGGCCAGGACGCCGCCCTGGCGTATGTGGCACGCGGCACGGGCAACGCGCACATGGACCGGGTCCGCAGCGTCACCACGGAGATCCTCTCCCAGGAGCATGAGCTGTGGCAGAGGACCCGGGAGGAGGCTGAGAACACGACCCGGCTCGTGCGGCTGGGGGTCGGCCTCGGCACGGCGTTTGGGCTGATCACCGTGCTGCTGGCCAGCGTTCTGCTCACGCGCAGCATCACCCACCCGCTGGAGCGGCTGATGGCCGGCGTCGAGCAGCTCAGCCGCGGCAACCTCTCCCACCGCATCGAGGTGCACAACGAGGACGAGACGGGGAAGCTGGCCCGGGCCTTCAACACCATGGCCGAGCGTCGGCAGGAGACGGAGAGCCAGCTGGCCACGCAGTCCTCCCAGCGCGAACAGACGCTGCACACCGTGGCCGAGTTCGTCAACCAGCTGGCGGGCGCCAGCACGGAGATCCTCTCCAGCACCAGCGAGCAGGTGGCCAGCGCCCAGGAGCAGGGCAGCGCGGTGGCGCAGACGGTGAGCACCGTGGAGGAGATCGCCCAGACGTCCGAGGAGGCCGCCGGCCGCGCGCGCACGGTGAGTGAGTCGGCCCGGCAGTCCGAGGAGCTGGGCAAGGGCGGCCGGCGGGCCGTGGAGGAGGCGGTGAGCTCCATGGCCCTGGTGCGCGAGCAGGTGGAGTCCATCGCCACACGCATCCTCGCCCTGGCCGAGCAGGCCCAGTCCATTGGCGACATCATCAACACCGTCAACGACATCTCCGAGCAGACGCACATGCTGGCGCTCAACGCCTCCATCGAGGCCAGCCGCGCGGGCGAGCACGGCCGAGGCTTCGCGGTGGTGGCCGCCGAGGTGAAGGCGCTGGCGGACCAGTCCAAGAAGGCCACGGCCCAGGTGCGGCAGATCCTCGGCCACATCCAGAAGGCCACGCACTCGGCGGTCATGACGACCGAGGAGGGAACCAAGAGCGTGGCGGCGGCCACCCGCGTGGTGGGCGAGGCGGGCGCCTCCATCCAGCGGCTGGGAGAGCTGCTGGCCCAGGCCTCGCTGACGGCGGCGCAGATCGCCGCCTCCGCCAACCAGCAAGCCACGGGCATCGGGCAGATCCGCCAGGCCATGAGGGACGTGAACCAGTCCGCCCAGCAGGCGCTGATCTCCACGCGGCAGACGGAGCGCGCGGTGCAGGATCTCAACACCATGGGCCTGAAGCTCAAGGGCCTGCTGAGCGAGTTCGGGCGCTGATGGACAGGGATCGGCTGGCGCAGGCGCTGATGGCCACCTTCCTCGAGGAGCTCGAGGGACACGTGGCGGCGCTCAACCGCGACCTGCTGGCCTGGGAGAGCGCCGCGGCGAGCCCCGCGCGGGGCTGGGAGCTCATCGCGTCGCTGCTGCGCACGGTGCACACCGTGAAGGGCTCCTCGCGCGCGGTGAGCCTGGGGCTGGTGGAGACGGCGTGCCACCGCCTGGAAGAAGTGCTGGTGTCGGTTCAGCAGGGCCGCCCTCCCTCCGCGGAGGTGTACGAGCTGGGCTTTGCCTTCGCGGACGCGCTGGACGACGCACGGCAGCGGCTGGGCCGCAAGCAGGACCTGACTGGCTCCGCGCTGGAGGCGCTGCTGCCACAGCTGACCGCGGCGGCGCAGCAGGGACAGGCGCAGGCGCCTCCGGGAGCGTCTGCTTCGCCGCCCGCCCCCCCCGCTCCCCAGGTGCCAGCGCCTCCACCCGCCCAAGCCCCAGCTGAGCCCTCCGGTGCGGAGGTGCTGCCCGTACGGGTGTCCGCGCAGAAGCTGGACGCGCTGCTGGCGCGCAGTGGCGAGCTGCGCGTGGCGAGCCTCCGGCTGGAGGAACACGCGGAGCGGGTGGAGCTGCTGCGCGAGGAGCTGTCCTCCCTCCGCTCCCGGCTCGGAGGCCTCGAGGAGGCCTCCGCGCGCCGGCTGGAAGGAGCGCTGGCACAGCTTTCCCGAGAGCTGCTGGCGGACCGGCTGAGCCTCTCTCACGCCGTGAGTGGGCTGGACGAGGAGGTGCGGCGCTCGAGGACCCTGCCCTTCGCGGAGGGCTGCGCGGGCCTGGAGCGCACGGCGCGAGACGTCGCACGAGGCGCCGGCAAGCGGGTGCGTCTGGAGCTGGAGGGCGGCGCGCATGAGCTGGATCGCTCCCTGCTCCAGGGCCTGCGCGAGCCGCTGCTCCACCTGGTCCGCAACGCCGTGGCGCACGGGCTGGAGCTGCCGGAGGAGCGCCGCCGCGCGGGCAAGCCCGAGGAGGGACGCGTCACCCTCGCCGCGCGGCTCTCCGGTGGCCGGGTGCAGGTGTGCGTGGAGGATGATGGGAGAGGGCTGGACCTCGACGCCATCCGGGCTCGGGCCCGGGCGCACGGATGGGAGGCGCCCGAGGATCCGACCGCCGCGGCCAGGCTCATCTTCCACCCGGGCCTGTCTACCGCCTCCCAGGTGACGGCCGTCTCCGGACGCGGCGTGGGGCTGGACGCGGTGCGCTCCCAGGTGGAGGCGCTCCGCGGCAGCGTGGACGTGTCCTTCCGCCCGGGAGCAGGCACGCGCTTCGTGCTGGACGTGCCCCTCACCCTGAGCACGCTGCGGGTGCTGCGGGTGATTGCCGGCGGGCAGCACTTCACCCTCCCGGCCGAGAATGTGGAGCGGCTGCTGCGGCTGTCTCCGAGCGAGGTGCGCGAGGTGGAGGGCCGCCAGGTCTGGGCCACCGAGCAGGCCCTGGTGCCGCTCGCCTCGCTGGCCGCGGTGCTGGGGCTGGCTCCCAAGGCTCCCCGTGCTCGCCTCGCCACGGTGGTGCTCACCTCGGGCCCGCTGCGCGCCGCGCTCGGAGTGGAGGAGGTGCTGGCCGAGCAGGAGGTGCTCGTCCGCGGGCTGGGCTCACGCGTGCGCCGGGCCCGCCACGTGTCCGGCGCCGCGGTGCTGCCCGACGGGAAGATGGCGCTGCTGCTCCACCCCGCCTCATTGATCCGCGCCGCCGAGGGCCGCCCCTCCGCCTCCTTCTTCCCCACCCCCACCGCCGCGCCGGTGCGCCGCCGCATCCTCCTGGCGGACGACTCACCGACGACGCGCGCCCTGGAGCAGAGCCTGCTGGAGGCCGCCGGCTACGAGGTGCTCGCGTGCGCCGATGGCCAGGAGGCCTGGGAGCGGCTGCAGCAGGTGGGGGCTGATGCGCTCGTCTCGGATGTGGAGATGCCCCGCATGGACGGCTTCGCCCTCACCGAGGCCGTGCGCACCTCTCCCCGCTTCTCGCGGCTGCCCGTGGTGCTGGTCACCGCGCGCGAGCAACCTGAGGACAAGGCCCGCGGGCTCAAAGTGGGCGCCAGCGCCTACCTGGTGAAGAGCGCCTTTGATCAGACTCACCTGCTGGAGACGCTGAGAAGACTGCTATGAATGCCAACCTGCCCAATCCCTTGCGCGTCGTGGTGGCCGAGGACTCGCCCACGGCTCGCCGGCTCCTGGTGGAGATCATCCGCGCCGACCCGTCCATGAAGGTGGTGGGCGAGGCGAAGGATGGACTGGAGGCGGTGGAGCTCACCCAGCGGCTGCGCCCGCACCTGGTGACCATGGACATCCAGATGCCGAACATGGACGGCCTGGAGGCCACCAAGCGCATCATGACGGAGGTGCCCACGCCGGTGGTGGTGGTGTCCACACTCGTTGAGCGCGACATCCAGACCTCCATGTCCGCGCTGCGCGCGGGGGCGCTCGCCGTGCTCCAGAAGCTGGTCGGACCGGAGTCACCGGACTTCGAGCGGGAGAGCCAGCACCTGCGCGACACCCTCAAGGCCATGGCAGGGGTCAAGGTGGTGCGGCACTGGCCGGTCCGAGCCCCCTCGTCCCCCTCGCGCACTGCCCCCTCGGTGGGTACCCGGGCCCGGCCGGCCGTGGTGGCCATCGCTGCCTCCACAGGTGGCCCCGCGGCGCTCCACCGCATCCTCTCAGAGCTGCCCGCGGACTTTCCCCTGCCCATCCTCGTGGTCCAGCACATCGCCTTGGGCTTCGCGGAGGGGATGGCAGGGTGGCTGGACTCCGTCACACCGCTGAAGGTCAAGGTCGCCGAGGATGGCGAGCCCCTGAAGCAAGGCACCGTGTACGTGGCCCCGGATGATCGGCATCTGGGGCTGAGCCCAGATGGCCAGGTGCAGGTCTCGAACACCGCGCCGCTGGGAGGCTTCCGGCCCTCGGGCACCCACCTCTTCCGCTCGGTGGCTCGCGCCTTTGGCGCCGGCAGCGTCGCGCTCATCCTCACCGGCATGGGCCAGGATGGCCTGGAGGGGCTGCGCGAGCTGCGCCAGGCAGGTGGGCGGGTGCTGGCCCAGGACGAGGCCACCTCCATCGTCTTCGGCATGCCAGGAGTGGCGGTGGCCGCGGGGCTCCCCGACGCCGTCCTCCCACTGGAGGCCATCGCCTCTCACTTGAAGGAGCTGGCCACCGCGACGGGCTGAGCCACAGCCAAGCACCGCCGAGGGGTTCTGGGAACTGTCAGCTACGCTATCTCGATCTTGGAGCAGGCGGGCAAGCCCCTGGACAGAAGTGCGCTCCGGAACAAAACTCCTCCCCGCTTCTTCTTCATGAGCGTGAGTGCGACCCGAGCAATGAGCGAGCAGACCGATGACTGGGCAGGCGTCTTCGAGGCTCTGCCCGATCCGGCCTATCTGCTCAATAAGGAGGGCCTTGTCACCGCGTGCAGCGCGGCCGGAGCCCGAGCCCTGGGGATGGAGCCCGCACAGCTCCTGGGCCGCCGCTGGGGCGAGCTGCCCGTGGATCTGCAGGTGCTCGCCCGCCTGGAGGCCGAGCAGGCCCGAGCGCTCTCCACGGGCAGCTCCCGCACCCTGCAGCTCTCCTGGCCCACGCCCGAAGGGCCTGGACTGCACTCCTTCCAGCTCACGCCCGTCCCCAGTCCGGCGGGGAGCTCTCGCGTCATGATCACGGCCCGCTCCCTCTCGGAAGCGGAGACGATCTACGCCCGCGCCCTGGAGCTGGAGCAGAACGCCCGCGCGGAAGTGGAGACCGCCGAGCGCCGCCGCTCCTTCCTCTACCAGGCGATGAGCACGCTCTTCGCCCACCCGCCGGATCCCCAGGGCATGTACACCCTGCTGGCCCACCTGGCCGTACCGGACCTGGCGGACTGGTGCCTGGTGGATGCCATCGAGCAGGGCGCCTGGGTGTCCCGCGTGGCCTCGGCCTGTCTGGATCCCACCCAGGAGGAGAAGACGCGCGCGCTGCCCCAACGCCAGGCGCTGCGGCCCGATGTCCCCATCGGCCTGCTGCGCGTGCTGCACACCGGCGAGTCCGAGCTGGTGCCCGCCGTGACGGACTCGCTGATGCGCGCCTCCGCGGCCGCGCCCCACCACCCCGCCTTCCTCTCCGTGCTCCAGGCCCGCTCGTACATGATCATCCCCCTGCGCGCGCGCGGGCACACGCTCGGGGCCATCACCTTCGTGGCCTCCCACTCCGGGCGGCACTACGGGCAGGAGGATCTGGCCCTGGCGGAGGACCTGTGCCAGCGCGCGAGCCTGGCCATCGACAACGCGCGCCTCTTCGGTGAGTCGCGCCGGGCCACCCGCGCACGCGAGGATCTGCTGGCCGTCGTCTCCCATGATCTGCGCAACCCGCTGAACGTGGTGCAGCTGGGCGCGGCGCTGCTGCTGCGCGAGCGCCCCGGGGTGGCCCGCGACGAGCACGTCATCAAGCACGCCGGCCGCATCCGCGACGCCTCGGACCGGGCCCTGCGGCTCATCTCGGACCTGCTGGACTGGGGACGCCTGGACGAGGGCCGGCTGCCGCTGGAGCTGCGCCCCGAGGAGCCGGCCACGCTGCTGATGGAGGCCGTGGACAGCATCCGCACCCTGGCGGAGAACCACCAGCTCTTCGTCACCCTGGAGGTGCCCGAGGGCCTACCCCAGGTGCGGTGCGACAGGACCCGGGTGCTCCAGGTGCTCGGCAACCTGCTGGGCAACGCGGTGAAGTTCACCCAAGCCAGAGGGCAGCTCACCGTGAGCGCGCGGGCCCGGGGCCACGAAGTCACTTTCCACGTGCGGGACACGGGCAAGGGCATCCCTCCCGAGCAGCTGCCCTACGTCTTCGATCGCTACTGGCAGGCCAAGGACGCGGCCAGCCGCGGCGCGGGGCTCGGGCTGGCCATCGTCAAGGGGCTCGTGGAAGCCCACGGCGGCCGCCTCTGGGCGGAGAGCACGCCGGGCCAGGGCAGCACCTTCTCCTTCAGCCTGCCCTCCCTCCGCCCCCCCTCGCAGCAGGCCGACGCTCACTCCTGAGCAGTGGGAAGGGCTCCAGCCCCACCGTAATGGATTGGGTGGGCCTGGTGCCCGCGCACGTGGGGGTCTCCTACGGCCCGGTGGGTCTGGCCTGCGTGCTGCCGCTGGGCGCGCGGGCCCATGTGCGCATCCCGCTCTCGGACCGGGCGGGCATCCAGGTGGAGGGCTTCGCCTTCCGCCTCGGCACAGCCCACAGCTCCGTGCTCACCGTGGGCCTGGTGGGCAACCCTCAGTCCTCCCGCCCTGGAGTTCCACCATGAGCCCTCGCCTCCCGCTCGCGCTGCTGCTGCTGCTGGCCGCGTGCAGTGATCGGCCGAGCTTCGATCCGGACAAGGTGTACCGCTGAGGGACGCGCCCACGATGTCGGAGCGTCCTTTCACACTCCAGGAGGGCGAGCCTTGACCCACAGCCCCCCGCTTGATTGAAAGGACCTATCCATGCGCTCCCGGACTTTCAGTGTCCCCCTGCTCCTGTTCCTGCTCTGGGCCTGCGCCACGATGGATCCGAGCCTCGGGGAGTGGGAGGACCCAAGTCCGGGAGAGTGGGAGGATCCGAGTCCGAGGTACGCCAACCTGCTGCGGGCAGCGGAGTACCCCTGGACGGACGACGGGCATTGCGTGGTGCGCGAAGCCTCCAACGAATGGCCTCTCCTGGCGGAGAGGTGCTTTCACACTCTCGATCGCGACGGGGTGAGGTTCCGGGATGTCACCGGGGAATGCGCTGTCGCCTCTGCCCCCGCGGCTGCAGCAGTTCCCGCAGCCGTGGCCCTCTGTATCTTTCGAGCGCGCGAAGCCCAAGGCTCAGACACGACCCTCCAGTCAGCAGGAACCCGTGACGAAGAGAGAGCCCACGCCGAAGGGCTTGGGTTGGGACTGGCTCCCGCCAGTATCATCCGATACGAAGGAGCGCCGCACCGAGTGCAGGCCTGTCCCGGTGCCGCACCGAGGCGGAAATGACAATCACAACAAGTGCGCCGACAGAATTAAGAACAACAGCTTCCCCGGCTGGGACGTGCTCGTCAATGGTAAGCAATTCGACGCGCTGGTACTTTCTACGCGCACGCTGTGGGAGGTCAAGACGGATGATTTCGATATACACTCGCCTCGCTCGCCAAAGAATGTGGCTATAACTTCGCCGTTGGCGTCAAAAGCGCCGCACACAGAGCAGCGCTTGAGAAATTGGATAGAACCCTCACCATCGTCGTGATGGACTGGTGCTGACATGGCACCTGATCGCAATGAATTGACTATCAGTGTGTACGCACTTGCTCTCGTAGGCGACGATGGGCGCCCGCTTGCCATCGTTCATGGAATGGAGCGTGCGCTTCCTGGACTGCGCTTGGAGTGGACAACTTCGGAGAAGGACGATCTCATCCTGTTATCTCGCCGCGATGAGTGGGTCGTGTCCGACAGGACAGACGGAGGGTTTCCGTTCCTTTGCAACGATGACGACAACGACCCTGTGACGCTTTTTGGGCTGGAAAACCCGAACGGTCTTTACGCGGGGGCCCCGCCGCATTTTGAAGTGCATGCGTCACTACCATCACATGCAGCCGGCCTTGCCTCAGCTGCGGATGTGCTGGCGGCCGTAGGGGAAGGCGCACGCGCGTACTGGGGGCACGCCACGCCCTCCAACGCGACCGTGGAGATTTCGCGGCAGACGATCGATCCGGTGCATAAGCCGGGAGTTCCGCCTCGGGGGCTGCCAGCGCTCAGGTTTCCAGAATACAATCGCGCGCCCGAGATTCCGCATCACCTCGGATGGCTGAACTACTGGTCGGCTGCTGCCGCTCGGGCCATCGGCTTCCCGGATCCGTCCCGCGACGCCGAACTACTCTCACGAGCGCGGCGCACGCCGACGGGCGGGTGGGTTGTGCAACTTACCGATGCGCCGCTCGATCTCGACAACCCCGCTCACCTGGACGCGCTCAAGCGCGCCTACGAGCGCTTCCCGGAGATCGGCGGGCGTTCTGCCCCGTGAACGAGGTCGGGGGCGCTCCCTGCGCGGGCGCGGGCGATGGTAATCACTGTCACCGGCAGCCCTGCCGAGCCCCTGCCCGAGATCCGCGTTGCTCCGGATACGCTCACGCTCCTGTGGTTTCCCGCCGACATCCAGCCGAAGACGCTGACGGTCAACGAGTCGCGGATCCGGGTGCTGGACACGGGCAAGCGCTCGATCATCGTCCAAGCTGCCGCCGACCTAGCCTGCCTGGACGCTCGCCACGCGCACGAGGCCCCAGCACGCACCACGAGCCGCGCGTCGACATGTCCGACGCTTACAGCCTGGACGCTCGCCACGAGGCCCCCAAGCGCGCCCACGAGCCGCGCGTCGACGTGGCCCGCGTGCGGTGCAAACGCCGCCATGGTGGGGCGCCGTGGTGGCGCCGGTAAAACGCCGGTAAATCCCGGACGTGGCGCCGGTAAAACGCCGGAAAAACGCCAAGTGTCGCGTCGTGGGGCGGGCGAGCGCGCCTGTTGGCGCTGCCCAGGTTATACGCCATACTGGCCTGCTCCACTTGCGCTCGGTGTCGGGGCGGGCTGGTACACTCAAGCGGAGAACCCGCGCAGCCTTGACCCGCAGCACCTCGCTTGCTTGAAAAGACGTGGCCATGCGTTTCAGAACTTGCAGCCCCCCCCCTGCTCCTGCTTCTGCTCTCGGCCTGCGCGACGGTGGAGCCGAGCCTCGAAGAGATGGAGGCCCCGAATCCGAGATTCGCCAACCTTCAGCGGGCGGCGCAGTACCCCTGGACGGATGACGGGCATTGCGTGGTGCGAGAAGCCTCCAACGAATGGCCTGTCCTAGCGGAGCTGTGCTTTCACGCTCTCGATCACGACCGGGTCAAGTTTCGGGATGTCACCGGAAGATGCGCTGTCGCCTCTGCGCCTGCGGCTGCCGCGACCCTGGGGGGCGTAGGGCTCTGCGTCTTTGCGTCGCCGGTCGTCGTCACTGGAGCAGTGATTTTTATTGGCACCGTGGTGGTGGCGGTTGCCATCAAAGAGGGCCTTGATGCTTATGAACGGAGCGCATCCCGTGAGCGTGCGAAGCGCAAGGCTCAGGCACGGCCATCCAGTGAGCAGGAACCCGTGGCCGACAGAGAGCCCACGCCGGGGGGCTTGAGTCGGGACTGGCTCCCGCCCGTATCATCCGATCCGACGGAGCGCCACCCAGAGTGCAGGCCCATCCCGGTGCCGCACGCGGGCGGAGATGACCCGCATAACGAGTGCGCCGACAAGTTTCCGCCGAACCGCTACCCTGGCAAGGACGTGCTCATTGGCGGCATCCGCTTTGACGCGCTGCAAGTCGGCGTGCGTGTGCTGTGGGAGATCAAGACCGACCAATTTGACACGTACAGTGACTTTCTCAAGGGTCAGGTGGTCAGAGAACAGGCGGCTAAGATGCTTGAAGAGCGCGCTCTCGCGGCGGCATGCGGATATGGCTTCGTCGTCGGGGTGAGCACCGAAGAGCACAAAACCGCGCTGGAGTTGGAGGCGCCCCTACTTGAGATCGTCGTCACGGGGTGCAAGCGATGACTACGCGAAGCACCCTCGCCATCATCGTCTACGCGCCTGAGCTCGTGGGCAACGACGGTCGCACGCTCGCTGTCGTCCACGGGATGGAGCGGACTCTCCCCGGCTTGCGCCTGGAGTGGAAGGTTTCCGAAGACGGGCGCCCCATCCCGTTGCCGCAGCGCGACGCGTGGCTCGCAGAAGGGACCAAGGACGGGGGCTTCCCTCTCGTGTGCAACGGTGACGAGAGTTACCCCGTGACGGTCACGGGATGGGGATGCCCGGCACGCCTCAGCCCCGGCGGCCAGTCCCAGTTTGAAGTGCATGCAAAGCTGCCACTGGACGCCGCCGTGATCGCGGCAGCGGCGGAAGTGCTTGAAGGCGTAGCAGAGGGAGCGCGCACGTACTGGGGGCATGCGACGCCATCTAGCGCGGGGGTGGAGATCGCACGGCAAACGCGCGATCCGGTCCATAAGCCAGGGGTTCCGCCCCGGGGGCTGCCAGCACTCAAGCTGCCAGAGAAGATCCGCTCGCCTGAGATTCCTCATCGCCTCGGGTGGCTGAACTACTGGTCCGCCGCTGCCGCACAGGCCATCGGGTTCCCGGATCCCTCGCGTGATGCGGACCTCCTCTCTCGGGCGCGGCGCACTGGCGCGGGCGGGTGGGTCGTTCGGCTCACAGAGACGCCACTCGATCTCGACAACCCCTCGCACCTTGAGGCGCTGATGCGCGCGTATGAGCGCTTCCCGGAGATTGGCGGGCGCGTGACTCCGCGCTGAGTGCGGCTGCTGGGGCTCGTGGTGAGCGCTGGGGCTCGTGGTGAGCGTCCAGGCCGGACACGTCGGACGTGGGCCTCGTGATGAGCGCACGTCCGGATCCGTGGGGGGCCCGGGGCCAATCAGCGCCCGGGTCTACCCGACCAGTCTGGTACCTCTGACTTGAGGCGTGTGCTCGTGACACGCCAGAGAGGGAGGTATCAGCATGAGGCAGCGATTAGCGGTTGTCGTGTCGATGCTCCTTGTCGTGAACGGGTGCGGGGGAAGAAGCGGAATCCCGCCACCGGGCCCACAAAGCGGACAGATTCCGTCACCGGGCGCCCAGCCCGCGCGCGCCAAGGTGGAAGGACCACGGATCAGCGTTATCGCCGGGAGCTTCAAGCCAACGCTGTTCTACGGTCCATGGCAGTGCAGCCAGCAATGGATGACCTATTGCCAGAGACAGTGCGCAGCCGAGGGATACACCCTCAAGGGCTGCATGTGGCTCGCGGATCTCAAACTGGATTGGGAAGGGAGAACCCACAACGCAGGTGGACGGTACGCGATCACGCACTGCTGCTGCGATTACCCCGTGCTGTCGAAGGACGCAACCCAGGCGGCACGTGATCGGTGGGAGGCAATCCGCGAGTCCTTCCGAGAGGACTGGAGCAAGAAGTTTGGAAACTGGCCCTTGGAGCGGGGCAAGTCCTGGCCTGGGCACCACATCCGCGACCTGAAGCACGGCGGGGATCCGGTAGATCCGAACAACATTCTCCCGACGCCCCCGACCATCCACGGCGTACTGAACAAGGAATATCCGAGGTGCTACGACGGAGGGCCGCCCTGGAATACGGTTGGGCCTGATCTGCCCTACTCGGATTACTGACGATGCCAAAGCCCATGACCCGCTTGCTTGAAGAAGTCGCGCGCGATCACTTCCCGTATCCGCCCGCTACGCCTGCGGAGATTGCGGAATTTGAGCAGCGCGTGGGCTGGAAGCTGGATCCCGACCTGCGGGCCTTCTACCTGCACTGCAACGGCGCGGAGTTGATCAAGCGGCTGCCAAACTCGCCTTACCAGATCCTTCCGCTGTCCGAGATCGTCCGGGCGCGCGTAGCGATCTACGGCGAAGATGACGACAAGTGGGGCCCTGCCTCTGTGTACACGGTCTGCGACGTTCAAGACGGCAACTACGTGGTGATCGACGTGAGCCAACAGGTGAACGGGCGCTTTCCACTGTTCGACGCGTGGCATGAGGCATGGCCGGATCCGAACTACGGCGACAAGATCGAGGATTCGTTCGCGGACTTCCTGGAAGCCGCTTTGCGTGAGCGACGCCCCGCGTACTGGCTCAGGCGGTCAGCGCCGGGGAACACCTGAACCGGGGGGCGCGCGTCGGACGGGTGAAGCTGGGCCTGGTGAAACTGGGCCCATGGAGCCCTCGCGTGTCGAGGTGGGCCTGCTTGCCCGTGGAGCCTTCCCGCGCGTCGGACAGGCGAAGCTGGGCCGGGTGGAGCCCTCCGGCATCGAGGCGGCCCTGCTGGGGCGTTCCGCTGACGCTGTAGCCACTGGGGCTGGTGCTGCTGGAACTGGCCACGTGGCGACACCTCTACAGCACGGCCACCGTGCGGCCCGACGACTTGGAGGAGGCGCTAACGGAGAAGGTAAAGGGGAAGGTTCTGGACGCGGCGATCACGGCCATGGAGGCAGACCTACCGGCTCATGCGGACGACTGCATCCTGCGGGCCGCCACGTTCACCCGGGAAGAAGTGGACGAGATCACCCAGCCGCTAGCGCATCCGCTGCGCTCCATCGTCCGCAGGTTGATCCAGCGGAACCCGGA
>Ga0190275_10000708_pt1 | contig 27217 bp, 28 predicted proteins | sample Popmic550T_FD_133745 | JGI IMG/M metagenome (GOLD analysis project Ga0190275, IMG submission 133745) | Populus adjacent soil microbial communities from riparian zone of Yellowstone River, Montana, USA - 550 T | ecosystem: Environmental > Terrestrial > Soil > Riparian zone > Trees stand | place...
TGCGTGATGGCGCTCGCGCGGCTCGACCTGCCAAGCGTGATGCTCTACGGCGGCTCGATCGCCCCGGGCCGGTTCCGCGGTGAGGACGTGACGATCCAGGAGGTCTTCGAGGCCGTTGGCGCCCACGCGGCCGGCGACATGTCCGACGAGGACCTGGCGGAGCTCGAGTCGGTCGCCTCGCCGGGCGCCGGCGCCTGCGGCGGGCAGTTCACCGCGAACACGATGGCGCTCGCCTTCGAGACACTCGGGATCTCGCCGATGGGCAGCTCGATGGTGCCCGCCGAGGACGGCAAGAAGGGCCAGGTCGCCGAGGACTGCGGCCGGCTCGTGCTCGCCGTGCTCGAGCGCGACCTGCGCCCGAGCGCGATCATCACGCCGGAGTCGCTCGAGAACTCGATCGCGGCGGTCGCGATGACCGGCGGGTCGACCAACGCCGTGCTGCACCTGCTCGCCGTCGCCAACGAGGCGGGCGTCGCGCTCGACATCGACGACTTCGACCGCATCGCCGCCAAGACGCCGCTGCTCGCAGACCTCAAGCCGTTCGGGCGCTACGTCGCGCCCGACCTCTGGCGCGCCGGCGGCATGCCGCTCGTCGCGAGCCGGCTGAACGAGGCGGGGCTGCTGAACCGCGACACGATCACCGTCACCGGTCAGACGATCGGCGAGGAGGCCGACGCGGCGCAGGAGGCCGACGGGCAGCCGGTCGTGCGGCCGCTGTCCGACCCGCTCGCGCCCAACGGCGGCTTCGCGATCCTGCGCGGCAACCTCGCGCCTGACGGCTGCGTCGTCAAGCTCGCCGGTCACGGCCGCCGCGAGCACCGCGGCCCGGCGCGCGTGTTCGAGGGCGAGGAGGACGCGTTTGCTGCCGTCACCGCCGGCTCGATCGAGCCCGGTGACGTCGTCGTGATCCGCAACGAGGGCCCCTCCGGCGGTCCCGGGATGCGCGAGATGCTGGCCGTGACCGCGGCGATCCAGGGCGAGGGCCTCGGCGAGTCGGTCGCGCTGCTGACCGACGGCCGCTTCTCGGGCGCCACCCACGGCTTCATGGCCGGCCACGTCGCTCCCGAGGCCCCCCGGGGCGGCCCGATCGCCGCCGTCGCCGACGGCGACACGATCGTCTTCGACGTCGAGCGGCGCGAGCTCAACGTCGACCTGCCCGCCGACGAGATCGAGCGCCGGATCGCCGCCTACCAGCCACCGCCGCCGAAGTACACGACCGGCGTGCTCGGCAAGTACGCCCGCCACGTCGGCTCCGCTGCCGAGGGCGCGCTCACCACCTGACCAGCACGTCCGCGCCGACCGGCCCGAGTCGCGGTCGCGACGCTAGGCGACCTTGTCGCCGGCCTTGGCCGGCTCGGAGCGCACCTGCTCCAGCTCTCCGTCGCTGACCTGGTAGTCGAGGAACTTCTCGAGCTCGTCGTTGAAGGTCACCGGGCGCTCGACCATCGGCACGTGGCCCGTGTCCTCGATGATCAGCTTGCGCGAGCCGGGGACGAGCTCGACGAAGGTGTCGGCGTCCTTGACGGGGATGATCGCGTCCTCGCGGCCCCAGACCACGAGCGTCGGGCAGCCGATCTCGGGCAGCCGGTCGACGAAGTCGTAGTCGAGGCAGGCGACCAGCGCGTCGTAGAAGCCCGGCTTGTTCATCCCCTTCAGCAGTCCCTCGAACGCGATGTCGGGCCGGATCCGCGTCGGGTGGCGGACGACCATGTTCAGCATCCAGTGGCGCAGCGCCGGCCGTGCGGCGTAGGCGCGCCGCTGGCGGCTGGAGCTGCGCGTCGCCACGCCGAGCACGCGCGCTGCTTGGAGGAGCGGCGCGCGGGCGAGATTGCGCTGCGAGATCCCCGCCGCCGACAGCAGCAGCATCCGCTCGACCGCCTCGGGGAACTTGATCGCCACCTCGGCTGACACATAGCCGCCCATCGAGTTGCCGACCAGCACCGCGGGCGCGAGATCGAGTCGGCGGCAGAGCTCCTCCACGACGCGGCCGTAGTAGCCGATCGTGATCGTCTCCTCGGGCATCGGAGTGCGGCCGTGGCCCGGCAGGTCGAGCGCGACCACGCGCCGCTGCTGGGCGAAGCGCGGCATGTTCTCAAGCCAGTTCTGCCACTGGCCGCTGAGGCCGTGGACGAAGACGATCGGGCGGGCGTCACCCTGCTCGCCGATGTCGGCGTAGTTGACCGCCACGCCCCCGATGTCGATCGTGTGCAGGTGCGCCGCCCAGTCGACGTCGCGCCAGTCGGGGCTGTCGCTGACCCCGTAGTCATCGCCGGCGCGAATCGCATGGCGCCGGCGCGCAGGAAGCGGGGGTACGGGAAGCGAACGCCTGCTCATCGCTGACGAACGGTATCCAACGCTGTCTCCGATGGTTCCCGGCCGTACCCGAAGCGCGCAAGCCGGGTTGCAGAAAGCGACAGCCACTCGGCAGGCGCCTACGCCACCCCTACACTGGATCGGCCGCTGCCGCGGTCGGCAGTCCGAGGGGATGTCATGAGAAGCAAGGCCTTCACGTTCGTCGCGATCCTGGTGCTGCTTCTGGTGGCCGGATCGGTCGCGGTCTACGCCTACGACTCCTCGCGCTCGGACCGGATCGCGGAGGGCGTCACGGTCGGCGGGGTCGACGTCGGAGGCCTCAGCGAGGACGCCGCGCGCGAGAAGGTCCGTGCCCAGGTGGCGACGCGGATCGAGCAGCCGATCGCCGTCACCCACGGCAAGACCCGCTTCACGCTCTCCGCCGAGGACGCCGGGCTACGGGCCGACGTCGGCGGGATGGTCGACGACGCGCTCGAGGCCAGCCGTGACGGCAACGCCATCGCCCGCGTCGTGCGCGACGTCAGCGGCGGCGAGGAGGACGTCGCGATCTCCGCCCGCGCCACCTACTCGCGCGCCGCCGCGCGCAAGCTCGTCAAGCGCGTCGGGGCGAAGCTTGACCGCAAGCCCCAGGATGCGACGCTCGACTTTCCCTCGCTCGCCGCCGTCAAGGAGAAGGACGGGATCGAGGTCAAGCGCGGCCGGCTCGCCCGCATGGTCGCCGCGACGCTCGTCTCGCCGGGGGAGCGCACGGTCGACGCGCCGGTGCGGATCACCAAGCCGAAGGTCACCCGCTCAGAGCTCGCCGAGAAGTACCCGACCGTCCTCGTCGCCGACCGCTCGAGCTTCCAGCTGCGCCTCTACAAGGACCTCAAGCTGTCCAAGACCTACACCGTCGCCTTCGGCGCCGCGGGCTTCGACACGCCCGCCGGCCTCTACAACATCCAGAACAAGGCCGTCGATCCCGCCTGGAGCGTCCCGAACAGCGACTGGGCCGGGGACCTCGCCGGCACCGTCGTGCCGGGCGGCACGCCGGAGAACCCGCTCAAGGCACGCTGGCTCGGCATCTTCGACGGCGCCGGCATCCACGGCACCGACGACGTCGGCTCGCTCGGCAGCGCCGCCTCCCACGGCTGCATCCGGATGGCGATCGCGGACGTCATCGACGTCTACGACCGCGTACCAGTAGGCACCCCCATCTACATCGGCTGACTCTGACGGCCCGAGAGCGCCGTGGGCGACGTCCTCGGTTGCTCGTGTGCTGACGCACACGTCGCGCCCTGCGTCCTCGCCCACGACCCTCTCGGTCTCGTCAGAGACCGATGCTGTCGACCGGGATCTCGATCCAGCCGACCTCCTCCAAAGAGGCTTGGCGGCCGGTGTGCCGAAGACAGAGCGTGCCGATGAAGACGCCACGCTCCTGCCTGCGCAGCACCGAGTACCACATCGTGGAGGCGTCGCTGGGTCCCTGGATCCGGTGCCAGGGGAGCTCGGGGTCGTCGATGTCGCTGGCGAGGCCGGCCTCCGCCAACTGCGACCGGGTCGCGACGCGACCGTCCTGAGTGTTGACGAAGAACCTCGACACGGCCGTCCAGCCTAGTTGGGCACGCGCCCTGAGAACGTTCGACAGCTCGCTGCGGACGCGCGGGATGGGCGAGCAGACGCGGCGTGCGTACGGGTCGGACCTGGGTCAGCTCGCCCAGTGGGCCGGCGCGCAGGGGCTCGAGCCGAGCGCGGTCGGCGTACGCGCCCTGCGCCGCTTCGCCGGCGTGCTGTCGGAGCGCGGCGCGTCGCACGCGACCGTGGCGCGCAAGCTCGCCGCGATCCGCGCCTTCTACCGCGTCCTGGTCGAGCGCGGCGAGCTCACGGCGAGCCCCGCCGACCTCGTCTCCACGCCCAAGCGCGATCGCCACCTCCCGACCGTCCTGTCGCGCTCCGAGGTCGATCAGCTGCTCGACCGCATGCCGGCGACGACGCCGCTCGAGCTGCGCGACCGCGCGCTCTTCGAGCTCGCCTACTCGTCCGGCCTGCGTGCCGCCGAGCTCGTCGACCTCGACGTCGAGAGCCTCGACCGCGACGGGGAGGAGCTGCGCGTCGAGGGCAAGGGCGCGAAGACGCGGATCGTCCCCGCGGGCGAGCACGCATGGCGCGCGCTCGACGCCTACCTCGAGCGCGGACGCTCCACTCTGGCCGCCGCGGAGGCCACCCGCGAGCCCGCGCTGTTCCTGTCGCGCACGGGCCGCCGCCTCGCCACCAGCGATGTCCGGAGGCGGCTGCGACTGGCCCTGCGCCAGGCCGGCATGCAGGCCGCGGCGTCGCCGCACGCGCTCCGGCACTCGTTCGCGACCCATCTGCTCGACGGCGGCGCCGATCTGCGCACGATCCAGGAGCTGCTCGGACACGGGTCGCTGAGCACGACCCAGACGTACACTCGGGTAGAGTCGAGGCGGCTCAGGAAGGCGTATGCGCAGGCGCATCCGCGTGCGTAACGGGTAAAGGGACGGGTGGAGACAAACCTCAAGGCGGTAGAGCTGAAAGACCTCTGGCGCCGCTTCAAGGAGGACGGCGACCAGCGGGCGCGCGAGCGCCTCGTGCTCGCGTACTCCCCGCTCGTCAAGTACGTCGCCGGCCGGATGTCGAGCGGCCTGCCCGCGCACGTCGAGGAGGCCGACCTGATCTCCTACGGCCTGCTCGGCCTGATCTCGGCGATCGAGCGCTTCGACCTCGAGCGCGAGATCCGCTTCGAGACCTTCGCCGTCACCCGCATCAAGGGGTCGATCATCGACGAGCTGCGCTCGCTCGACTGGGTGCCGCGCTCCGTGCGCGCCAAGGCCCGCGAGATCGAGCAGACCAACGCCCGGCTCGAGCACCGCCTCCAGCGCGCGCCGACCGACGCGGAGATGGCCGACGCGCTCGACGTCACCCAGGACGAGTTCCAGGAGCCGCTGGTGAAGATCGCCAACTCGTCGGTGGTCGCGCTCGACGAGCTCTGGACCGTCTCGGACTCCTCGGGCGACCAGGTCTCGCTGCTCGACACGATTCCGGACCCCGGCGCCGCGGATCCCGAGCGCGAAATGGACCTCACCGACATGAAGGACCGGCTCGCCGACGCGATCGCGCGCCTGCCCGAGCGCGAGAAGCTCGTAATCGCGCTCTACTACTACGAGAACCTGACCCTGCGCGAGATCGGCGAGGTCCTCGGCGTGACCGAGACGCGCGTCTCCCAACTCCACACCAAGGCCGTCCTGCGACTCAAGCCGCGGCTCCAGGGAGATGCGCTCACCGAAGCTCTGGACTAGGGGCCTGCGCCACGAGCAGGACGACCTGCGCGAGACGCTCGCGCGCGTCTCCGAGTCAGAGCACCGCTTCCGCGAGCTCGCCGACAGCGCCCCGGTCTTCATCTGGACCGCGAACAAGGACGGTCTGATCGACTTCATCAATCGCAGCTGGCTCGAGTTCACCGGCCGCGAGCAGCGCGAGGAGCTCGGCGACAGCTGGACCGTCGGGGTCCATCCCGACGACGCCGAGAGCGTGCGCGACAGCTGGTGGAAGGCCTTCCGCGCCCGGGAGCCGTGGGAGCGCGAGTACCGCCTCCAGCGCCACGACGGCAGCTACCGCTGGATCGTCGACCGCGGGCGTCCGCGCCTCGTCGACGGGACGTTCGCGGGCTACGTCGGCACCGCGACCGACATCCACGAGCACAAGGAGATGGAGGAGCGGCTCGAGCTCGCCTACCGACGCGACCACGAGATCGCGGCGACGCTCCAGCGTAGCCTGCTCCCCGAGCGGCTGCCGGCGATCGACGGCATGGAGCTGGAGGGCCGCTACCTGCCGGCGACGAGCGGGGCGGCGATCGGCGGCGACTGGTACGACGCGGTCGAGCTCGACGAGACGCGCGTCGCGGTCGTCGTCGGCGACGTCGTCGGGCACGGCCTGCGAGCGGCGACGGTCATGGGCCAGCTGCGCAACGCGTTCCGCGCCTACGCGCTGCTCGGCTCCTCGCCGGCCGAGACGTTCGGGCGCCTCAACCGCCTGCTCGCGCTCGACCGCGGCGACGTGATGGCGACCGCCCTCTACGCGCTCGTCGACCGCGACAGCGGCACCGTCGAGTACTGCAGCGCCGGGCATCTGCCCGCCGTGGTGGTCGGCGGCGGCGGCGCGCGTTTCCTCGAACGCGGGCGGTCGGTGCCGCTCGGCACGGCCGACCACGTCACCTACCGCGACGCCCACGACAGGCTCGAGCACGGCTCGACGCTGCTGCTCTACACCGACGGCCTGGTCGAGCGCCGCGACGTGGCGCTCGACGAGCGTCTGGTCCGGCTGGGAGAGGTCGCCTCCGCCATGGAGGGCGATCTGGCCGCCATGTGCGACGCGATCGTCGAGGACGCGGTCGGCGAGGGGGCGCCCGACGACGTCGCACTGCTGGCCGTGCGCCTCAGCCCCGCAACCGAGCATCTGTCCCTGCGCCTGGCCGCCGACCCCGCCGTCCTGGCGGGCGTTCGCCGCCGGATCGAACGGCTGCTGAGGGCGGCGGGGGCGTCCAGGCACGAGCAGTACGAGCTGACGCTGGCGATCTGCGAGGCCGCCGCCAATGCGATCGAGCACGCCTACGGGCCGGTCGACGCGGAGTTCGAGCTCGAAGTTCGGCTCTCCGAAGGCCAGCTGGCGGCGACCGTGCGCGACCGGGGAAGCTGGCGCGAACCGCGTCACGAAACGGGCGAGGGTACGCGCGGGCGCGGGCTGGGCATCATCGAAGGGCTGATGGACGACGTCGAGGTGACCCGGTCGGAGACCGGCACGACAGTGCGGATGCTCCGCACGCTGACCTCGAGCGGGGACGGATGAGCACGCTCGCCGACGTCGCCCTCGAGCGCGTCGACTCCTGGACCGTCGCGCGGGTCAGCGGTGAGCTGGACATGACGAACACCAGCTATGTGCGCGACCAGTTGACGCGTTCGGTGCCGGGCGACGTCGACGGGCTCGTCACTGACCTCAGCGGGACGCTCTACCTCGACTCGGCGGCGATCGAGCTGCTGTTCGAGATGGCGCGCCGGCTCGGCCGCCGCCGCCAGCGGCTGCGAATCGTGATGCCGCCCGAGTCGCCGCTCGGGCGCGTGCTCGAGCTGACCGACGTAAAGGCCGTCGCACCGATCCATCCGACGCTGGCCGAAGCGCTCGCCTCTGGCTAGCATCCAGAGCGGAGGAGCGAATGTCCCATCAGGCCGCGGAGAGGATCCGCAACGTGGCCCTCGTCGGGCACCGTGGGGCCGGCAAGACGTCGGTGAACGAGGCGCTGCTGTTCGAGGCCGGGGCGATTGCGCGGATGGGCACGGTCGAGCACGGCACGACCGTGTCGGACTCCGCGCCCGACGAGCAGGCGCGCTCGATGTCGATCAGCTCGAGCCTCGCGTCGTTCGAGTGGCGCGACTGCAAGGTCAACCTGATCGACACGCCCGGGGAGCCGAGCTTCCTCGCCGACGCCGTCGCCGGCCTGCGCGTCTGCGAGGCGGCGGTCTTCGTCGTCAACGGAACGATGGGCGTCGAGGTCGGCACCGAGCGGCTCTGGCAGCGGGCCGCGCGGATGGGGCTCGCGCGGCTGCTGTACGTGAACATGCTCGACCGTGAGCGCGCCGACTTCGGGCGCGCGCTCGACTCGCTCAAGCAGGCGTTCGGCCAGCACGTCGTCGCGACCGAGATTCCGATCGGGTCCGAGGGCGAGCTCCAGGGAATCGTCGACCTCGTCGACATGAAGGCGTTCCGCTACGACGGCGACGGCCGCGGCAACGCGGAGGAGATGCCGATTCCGGAGGGCGTCGCCGCGCGCGCCGAGGAGTTCCGCGACAAGCTGATGGACGAGGTCGCGGAGGTCTCCGACGAGCTGATGGAGCGCTACCTCGACGGCGACGAGATTGCGCACGAGGAGACGGTCGCGGCGCTCGAGGCGGGCGTCGAGGCGGGCAAGATCTTTCCCGTCACCTGCGGAGCGGCGACGCGCAACCTCGGCACCGACCGGCTGCTCGACGCGCTCGTCGAGGACCTTCCCTCGCCGGCGCACAAGGGCGCGGTCGCGGCGGGCGACGGCGTGACGCTCGAGCCGGCCGAGGACCGCGACGCGGTCGCGCTCGTGTTCAAGACGCTCGCCGACCCATACGCCGGCCGGATCAGCCTCTTCCGCGTCTACCAGGGGGTCCTGGCGCACGACTCGCACGTCGTCAACTGCCGCGCCCACGTGAAGGAGCGGATCGGGCAGCTGCTCGTCCTGCAGGGCAAGGATCACCAACACGTGGAGGAGATCGGCCCCGGTGACATCGGCGCGGTCGCGAAGCTCAAGCACACGCGTGCCGGCGACGTGCTCTCCGCCAGCGACGGCGAGATCGAGCTGCCGATGCCGCCGCTGCCGCGCCCGGTGATGGCGTTCGCGATGGAGCCCCACAGCCGTGGCGACGAGGAGAAGGTCGGCGCGGCGCTGCACCGCCTGCAGGAGGAGGACCCGACGATCGACCTGCGCCGCGACCCGCAGACCGGCGAGCAGATCGTGGCCGGCCTCAGCCAGCTGCACGTCGAGGTGATCGTCGAGCGGATGCGCGAGCGCTTCGGCGCCGAGGTGGACCTCAAGCCGCCACGGGTGCCCTACCACGAGACGATCCGCGGCTCTGCCAGCGCCCGCGGGCGCTACAAGAAGCAGACCGGCGGCCGCGGGCAGTTCGGCGACTGCCAGATCGAGATCGAGCCGCTGACCGACGGCCAGGGGTTCGAGTTCGTCAACCGGATCAAGGGCGGGGCGATCCCGTCCGGGTTCATCCCGGCGGTCGAGAAGGGGGTTCTCGAGACGATGCGCCATGGCACCGTCGCCGGCTACCCGGTCGAGGGCGTGCGCGTCACGCTGGTCGACGGCGCCTACCACTCGGTCGATTCCTCGGAGATGGCGTTCAAGGTCGCCGGCTCGATGGCGTTCAAGGAGGCGATGGCGGACGCCGACCCGGTCCTGCTCGAGCCGATCATGGAGGTCGTCGTGGCGGTGCCCGAGGACAGCGTCGGCGACGTGATCGGCGACCTCAGCTCGCGCCGCGGACGGCCGCTCGGGATGGAGCCGAAGGGATCGGTCACCGATATCCGCGCTGAGGTACCGATGGCGGAGATGCTCAGCTACGCGCCCGACCTGCGCTCGCTGACCGCGGGCCGCGGCGACTACGGCATGGAGCTGGCCCGCTACGAGGAGGTCCCGCCCCAGCTCGCCGAGCAGGTCGCGGCGGCGGCGACGGCCTGACGGGGGCTTCGCGGGCGGGCATGGCCTAGCATCGGGTCGGTGAAGAAGGAGCTGCGTCCGTTCCACGACCCGGTCTCGTGCGACGTCTGCGGTCGGACCATCCTCAAGGGCGAGCGCACCGAGACGTACCTCGCCCCCGGAGGCCACCGCAACCTCGTCTGCGAGCTGTGCTTCGTGCGCGCCGAGCACGAGGGCTGGATCCGCGAGTCCGCCGCCGACCAGCTCCCGACCCGCGCCCAGCGCCCCCAGGAGCGCCGCGCGCTGCTTGGCCGCCTGCGCCGCCGCCGCGACGAGGTCGCCAACGGCAGCCAACCGCTCGACGCGCCGGCGCCGGCCTTCGAGCCCGTCGGCGCGGCAGAGGACCCCTTCGGCGCCGACGGCGGCCCCGTCTCGGAGCCGCAGCCGGCCCCGCGACGGCGCGAGCCGCCACAGGATCCTCGCCACGTCAGGGCCGTGCCGACGACCGCGGAGGTCAAAGTCGAGCGCGCGCTCGAGCTGTTCAACGGCTCCGAGCACCAGCGCACGGTGGCCGGCCTCACGCGTTCGCTCGGGTATCCGTGGGCGACCGCTGTGCCTGACTCCGGCGCGCCTAGCACCGTGACCGTCGTCGTCGCCTGGGAGCTGTCGTGGTACCGCTACCGCGTCGACCTCGGCGACACCTCGGAGCCGGTCGCGCTGCAGGAGAAGGGCGACGAGCTCAACGACATCGACGAGGCGCTGCGGCGCTGGAACGCGGGTCTGGACGAGGACGGCCGCCTGGTCGTGGAAGGAGCAGCCACGTGATCTACTGCGTCGTGCCACGGGCACTGGAGGAGGAGCTCTACGAGAAGCTCTCTGAGCACTACCGCGACGATCCGAACGTCGAGGTGATCATCGACCGGCGCGCCCAGGGCGGCGAGCCGGGTACGCACGACCCGATGACGGACCGCCGCCGCCAGCGGCCCAAGGGGAGCTTCCCCTCGATCGACGTCCCCGGCGGCTGAGCGGCTTGCGGCGGGTCGTCGTCAACGTCGACGGGGGCGCGCGCGGCAATCCCGGGCCCGCGGCGGTCGCCGCGGTGGCGACCGACGACGACGGCGAGGTCGTCGGCGAGCGCAGCGCCTACATCGGCGAGACGACCAACAACGTAGCGGAGTACAAGGCGCTGCTGCTGGGGCTGGAGCTGGCGCGTGAGCTCGGCGCCGCGCAGGTCGAGGTCGTCAACGACTCCGAGCTCGTCGCGAAGCAGATCTCAGGCGCGTACCGCGTCAAGCACGCCGGGCTCAAGCCGCTCTACCTCGAGGCGCTCGAGGCGCTGCGCCAGTTCGACTCCTGGCAGGTCCGCAGCGTGCGGCGCGAGTCGAACACCCACGCCGACGCGCTCGTCAACGCCGCGCTCGACCAGGCGCTGCAGGCTCGCTAGAAGCCGTCCGCGCCGCTCTCGTCGGTCCCGAGCGAGCCGCTTGCGACACGAGGTCGACTTTGCAGACGCAATCCGTCTGAAGAGTCGACATGAGCCTGCGTGAGCGGTCGCTGCTCGGGCAGCCGCGCCTTGATCGCCACGAGGTCCTCTTCGCGCTGCCCGGGGGCGAGCAGGCCGCGCAGCTCGAGCTCGGTCGCGCGCGCCGCGAGCAGCGGTCCGAGCGGACCGCGGCGGCGCTCCGCGACTTCGGCCTCGAGGCCGCCCGCCGCTAGCGCCTGAAGCGTCCGGTCGACGCCGCAGAGCGAGGACTGCACCATCAATACGACGCCGCCGGGCTTAAGGTGAGCGGCGGCGCCGGCGGCGATCCGGTCGATCAGGACGCGCCCGTCGCTGCCGGCCTCCCACGCACGCTCGGGGCCGGAGTCGGGCAGCTCGTCGTCCTCCGCGGGCAGGTAGGGCGGGTTGCTGACGATCGCGTCGAAGCGGCGCCCGGCGAGGGGAGCGAAGAGGTCGCCGCGCACGGGGCGCACGCGGACGCCGTTGAGCAGACCGTTCAGCCACGCGGCTCCCACCGCTCGGCGCGACACGTCGACGGCGGTCACCGACCGCGCGCCGGCCTGGGCCGTCGCCACCGCGAGCGCGCCGCTGCCGGTACAGAGGTCGAGAGCGTCGCCGCCGGGTATACGGTCCTCGCGGTGGACGAGCCCGGCAAGCATCCAGGTATCGCTGTGGGGGTGGAAGACGCCGGGAGGGACGACGAGGCGCATGGCGGAGACGTTGCCCCGCCGACGGCGATCGAAACCGACGCGGCGTCGCTGCGGGCGGCCTTCGACGGCGACGGGACGTTCACGGTCGGGATCGAGGAGGAGCTGATGACGCTCGACCCTGAGACGCTCGACCTGGCGCCGGTGGCGGCCGCGGTGATCGAGGCGGCGAGCGCGGACGGGCTCGTCAAGGGCGAGCTGCCCGCGGCGCAGCTCGAGACGGTCACGGGACCGGCGGCGACGGTGGGGGAGGTCGCGCAACAGCTCGCGCGGCGGCGGCGGCTGGTCGCGCGGGCGTGCGCCGGGCTCGCGACGCCGGCGGCCGGGGCAGTGCACCCGTTCACGGATCTGCTCGGCACGGTCAGCGAGGACCGCCGCTACCAGGCGACGACCGTTGAGTACGGCGAGGTGGCGAGGCTGCAGCTCGTGTTCGGCCTCCACGTCCACGTCCGCGCCCCGGGGGTCGAGCGGGCGCTCGCGGTGTACAACGCGCTCAGGTCGTACCTGCCCGAGCTCGCGGCGCTGGCGGCGAATGCGCCCTTCCTCGCGGGCCGCGACACCGGGATGGCGTCGGTGCGCCCGAAGATCTCCGAGCTGCTGCCGCGCCAGGGCGTCCCGCCGGCGCTCGCCAGCTGGGACGAGTACGCCGATGCCTTCGCCTGGGGTAGGGCCTCGGGCGGCTTCCACCATCCGCGGATGTGGTGGTGGGAGCTGCGCCCGCACCCCGGCTTCGGCACGCTCGAGCTGCGCGTCCCGGACCAGCAGACGACCGTCGGCGAGAGCGCCGCGAACGCCGCTGTCGCGCAGTCGCTGGTCGCCTCGCTCGCCGAGCGCCACGACGCCGGCGAGGCGCTGCCGGTGCATCCGACCTGGAGGATCGAGCAGAACCGCTGGTCGGCCGCTCGCCACGGGCTCGCCGGCATGCTTGCGGACCTCGACAGCGGCGAGCCGCGACCGACTCGCGATCGCGTCGCCGGCCTGCTCGACGAGCTTGCGCCGGTCGCGGCGCGGCTGGGCTGCTCCGACGAGCTGGCGGATGCGGTTGCGCTTGCGACGGCGGGCGGATCCGACCGCCTGCGCGCCGCCGCCGCCGGCGATCCGCGCCGCGCGGCGGCCTGGCTCGCCGATCACTTCCTCGCCGGAACGTGATTGGAAGCGCTCACTTCGGGGAAACTCGCTGGCGTGCCGCTTCTTCCCGAACCGCGCGGTGAGATCAGCGCCTTCCTGCTCGAGGAGTTGCGGCATCCCGTCCATCGGCTCGCGTCGCCGCCGGTCGTGCGCGCGGACGATCCGCTCGCCGACGAAGACCTCCAGCTCACGCTCTACTGCTGCTACGAGCTGCACTACCGCGGCCTCGACGGCGTCGACGACGGTTGGGAGTGGGAGCCGTCGCTGCTCGCTCTGCGCACCGAGCTAGAGCGGGTGTTCGAGACCGCGATTCGCGCGGCGACCCCGGAGCAGCCGGCGACGCTGCCGGCCGAGGAGTCGGATTCGGCCCTGCGCGCGATCGCCGACGCTGACGAGAGCCCGTCGCTGTCGTTGCACCTCGCCCGCGAGGGCACCGTCGACGAGCTGCTCGAGTTCCTCGTCCACCGGTCTGCCTATCAGCTCAAGGAGGCCGACCCGCACTCGTGGGCGCTGCCGCGGCTCAGCGGGCCGCCGAAGGCCGCGCTGGTCGAGGTCCAGGCCGACGAGTACGGCGGCGGCCGCCCGGAGCGGATCCACGCCGAGCTGTTCGCCCGCTCGATGGCGGCGATGGGCCTCGACCCCGAGTACGGCGCCTACCTCGACCGGATCCCCGGTCCGACGCTGGCGACGGTGAACCTGATGTCGCTCTTCGGCCTCCACCGCCGCCTGCGCGGCGCGATCGTCGGCCACCTCGCCCTGTTCGAGATGACCTCGTCGATCCCGAACGGCCGTTACGCCAAGGCGCTGCGGCGGCTCGGCCACGACGGCGACGCGACCGCGTTCTTCGACGAGCACGTCGAGGCCGACGCGGCCACGAGAACATCGCCGCAGTCGACCTCGCGGGCGGCCTCATCCGCCAGGACCCGGCCCTGGCCGCCGACATCCTCTTCGGCGCCGCCGCGCTCGTCGAGCTCGACGGCCGCTGGGCGAGCTGGGTGCTCGAGCGCTGGCAGGCGGGCGCCAGCTCGCTGCGCGAGCCCGCCGCGCTCGCGGCTGCCTGAGCGGTCAGTCGCGTCCGCTCTCGCGCTTGCTCGGGGCGCGAAAGCCGACGAGCTTGTGGCTGCCGTCGCAAAACGGCCGCATGCGCGACTTGCCGCAGCGGCAGAGCGCGATCGTGGCGCGCTCGTTCGGGATCTCGTTGCCGTCCTGGTCGACGAGCGTGAAGTCGCCGCGGACGAGCAACGGCCCGTCGCGGTAAGGGGTGATCGTCACGTCGCGGTCGCCCTCGATGCCGGCCGGGTACCCGCTGTCTCGGGATGTCAACCGCCGTTGGCGCGCTCGCCGTCCAGCCCCTTTACCCTGCGGGGCTGTGGTTCGGGCGAGTCTGGTCACGCTTGCGGTCGCGCTCGTCAGCGGCCTGTGCGCCACGCCGGCGGTCGCCGAGGTGCTTCCGGTCGACTGCACGCCCGCGGACCTGCGCGACGATTTAGCCACGGCGAACGCAGCCCCCGAGCCCGACACGTTGTCGCTGGCGGCCGGATGCACATACACCTTCGACGCGCCCGACGGCTCTTGGTTCGGACCCGAGGCGATGGTCGTCAGCTCCGACGTGACGATCGAGGGCAACGGAGCGACCATCCGTCGCGACCCGAGCGCGCCGCCGTTCCGGCTCTTCTTCGTCGGCGCCGATCCCGCCAGCTCGAGCACGCTCGGATACACGACGCCCAATCCCGGACGGCTGACGCTGCGAGATCTGACTCTCTCCGGCGGCTTGGCGCAGGGAGGTAGTTCAGCGCTCGGCGGTGGCGGAGCCGGTCTCGGCGGAGCGATCTTCAACCAGGGCTCAGTAACCCTCGACACCGTCACCGTGGCCGGAAACAGTGCTACGGGCGGCGCCAGCGCGGGAGGGGCCGGCGCACAAGGGGGAGGCGGTATCGGCGAGGATGCCCCAGCAAGCGCGGGTCTGGGGGGTGGCGGATTTGGGGGACCGGTCGTGCCGGCGGGGGCCGCAGGAGGCCTAGCGACGGGATCTGGAACCCACGGCGGCGGCGGTGGCGGGCTTGCGGCAAGCGACGTAGGAGCCTCCGGCGATGCCGGACCGGGAGTGGGCGGCGGGCCGTTGTCCGGTCTAGGCGGCGTCGGCGAGGGTGACGCGGGCGTGGACATCGCCGGTGGCAACGGGTCTGGCGGTGGCGGGACCGTAGCGGCAGGCGCCTCGCCTGGTGGAGCTTTCGGGGCCGGCGGCGCGGGCGACGGTGGGGGCGGAGGCGGCGGCGGTGGGGGAGGCCTTCATGCCGGTGGCGGCTTCGGCGGCGGTGGCGGGGCAGGTGGAGGTGACGGCGGCTTTGGGAGCGGAGGCGGTGCCCAAGGCGTCGATGCGGAGCGTCAAGGGTTAGGTGGCTTCGGTGGAGGCAACGGCGGCCTCACAAGCGGAGGCGGCGGGGCGGGCCTCGGTGGCGGCATCTTCAACATGCATGGGTCCCTGTCGGCTGTCAACACCACGTTCACCGGCAACTCCGCGACTGGCGGGACCTCTGATGCTTCCGTCGCGAGCACCGACGGTCTAGGGCGTGGCGGAGCGATCTTCAACCTCAACGGCTCCCTGTCGCTGTCGTTCTCGACGATCGCCGGCAACGGGGCCCCGCACGGCGGCCGAGCCGTCTACGACCTCGCATATCACCGAGAGACAGGACTCGGTGCGAACGCGGTTTTGTCCGGCGACATCCTCTCCTCAGCGACTTTCGGCGCTCTCGATCTGAGAGTCGACGAGCCGGCGACCGTCGCCGGTGGGGGCGCTAACGAGGCGACGGCGACGGTGACGCTCGTAGGGGGCAACATCGTCCGTTCGAGCGCGGCATTCGGCGGCGGGGAGATCGTCGGTCCCATCACGGCCGCAGACCCGCAACTGGCATCGCTTGCGGCCAATGGGGGCCCGGTGAGCACGATGCTGCCGGCCGACACCAGCCCCGCGCTCGACGCCGGTGGAGCGAGCTGCCCGGCGACGGACGCCCGCGGCGTCGCGCGTCCCCAGGACGCCGCCTGCGATCTCGGCGCCGTCGAGGTGGACAAGCCGACGATCGTCACCGATCCGCCGCCCACGGCTCCCCCGCCGCCACCCAAGCCGCCTTCGCTCCCGGAGCCGCCGAACGCCAAGAAGGTCTTGCCGCGGCCGATCGGCCTCGCCGTCAGCCCGCGACGCGATCGTAGGCTGCCGCTGCGCTTCGCGGTGAGCGGCCGGCTCAGGGTCCCGGCGGGGGTGGAGCTCGCCTCCGCGTGCAAGGGCCGGATGACGGTCACGCTCGCGCGCCGAGCCAAGACGGTCGCGACGAAGAAGCCCAGGTTGCGCTTGCGCGCCGGCCGCTGCACCTACTCGACCAGGGTGGTGCTTCGAAGCCGCAAGCGGATCGGGACGCGAACGCGCAAGCTCACGATCGGCGCTCGCTTCCCGGGCAACGCCGTGCTGAGGGCCCGGTCCGCGAAGCGGATCTCCGTACGGGTGCGCTGAAGCACTTCTGGCACCCGCTACCGTCGCGTGGAGCCCTCCAGGTCGTTTAGCGCACCGGACCGCTGGAAATCCTCTTAGAGGAGGCGGCCACACACCGCTCGGGGGGCTGTGACGCCAGTCCTAGTCCCCGAACTGAGCTCTATGTATCGCCACCTCAACAAACTCGTCCTTGCCATGGTCGTTCTTGCCGTAGGTCTCGCCATCCTGCGACCGGACGCGCCGCCGAAGTCCGTCGCCGCGACAGCCGTCCCACCCAGCTCCAGCAACTGCTCGTACGGCTCCTTCGCCGTAGGCAAGTGGCCGGGCGCGTGCTGGCGCCCCTATGCGCCGACGAGCCCGTTCAACCGCACGATCGCTCCGAACCCGCGCGTTCATCCACGCTCGGCGGCGATCGTCCGGCGCGTGCTGGGCTTCGGGCTGCCCGCGAACCTCGTCGCCGGCGACGCCGACACGCAGTGGGACTACTTCCATCCGGTCTACTGGTCGTGGCCCGGACACCCGCTGTACAAGATCCACTGCGTCGAATGGTGGGGGACCTGCGAGCTCGAGGGGCGTCAGGTGCGAATCCCCGCCGCGGCGCGGGCCGCGGGCGGCAGCGACCATCACATCACCGTCATCGACCAGCAGTCGGGCTGGGAGTACGACCTCTGGCAGGTGCGCACCAAGCCCGCGACCGGCGGCCAGCTAAACGTCTCCTGGGGCGGAATGACGCGCATCGACGGCGACGGGCTCGGCTCGAACGCCACCGCCGCCCACTACGGCGGAGCCGCCGGGATCATCAGGGCACAGGAGATCGAGGCCGGCAACATCCCGCACGCGCTCTTCCTCGTGCTTCGCTGCTCGTCAGGCGGGAGGGTCTATCCCGCGGGCGGGATCGGCTCGCGTTGCCCGGACGTCACCGACGCCCCGCCGATGGGAACCCGCTTCCAACTCGCGATGACCGACACGCAGATCGCCGCGCTGAAGGTGCCCAACTGGAAGAAGACGATCCTGCGCGCGATGGCCCGCTACGGCATGTACTTCGGCGACACCGGCGGCAGCGGCTTCAACCTGCAGTTCGAGTCCGGCTCGACCTACACCAGCTTCGGCTACGAGGAGGCGATGCTCTCCGTCGCCCGCCGGATCGGCGTCCCGATCTCCGGCGGCAAGGCAGTCTTCAACATCCGCGACGGCGTCGATTGGGCCCGCTACTTGCGGGTCCTCGAGCCCTGTACGGCCCAGGGCGCCTGTTAGCTAACGACCTAGGCGACGCACGAGCTCGCGGGCGCGGTGGGGGAGGTCGGCGATCAGCTCGCGTACCTCGACGACCCCCTTGCGCAGCTCGGCGTCGCCGACCTCGAGCAGCATGGGCGAGTCCTGGAGCGTCGCGAGCGCGCCGCCGGCGGCGCCGATCGCCGCGACGGCATTGTCGATGAAGCCCTTGGTTCCGGTCGAGGGCAGCCCGGCCGATTGGGTCTCGAAGGCTTGTGTCTCGAGCCCGTGCCGGCCGGCGAACGCGGCGTAGGTCCGCTTGGCCCGCCCGTAGGCGAGCTGAACCGGGCCGAAGAGCTCCTCCTCGAGCGTGTCGGCGGTCGCGAGGTCGAGTTGCTCGTAGGCCGCGCTGAGCGCCGCCAGCGCCAGGCCGATCTCGTCGATCGCCTCTGCGAGCGCTTCGAGCAGCTGCTGCCGTCCCTCGACATTGGTGTAGGTCATGCGCGGACAATAGGCGCCGCTGCCTCCTCGACACGCCGCTTCGCGATTTCACGGGGCACACGGGTTCGGACTGCCCCTCGCGGGGTAGCTCTCCGGTCGGCATCGACACTCGATCAAGGAGACGACATGGGCGACGGACCGAGCAACATGGACGAGGCCAAGGGCCGGCTCAAGGAGAGCGCCGGGGATCTCACGGGCGATGACGACCTCAAGCGCGAGGGCAAGGCCGACAAGGGAGCCGGCAAGGTCAAGGAGGGCGTCGACAACGTCACCGACAAGGTCAAGGACGCCTTGAACCGGGACGACGACAGGTAGCTACATCAGCGTCGCGAGGGCGAGCGGCACGACTGCGTCGGCGCCCGCGCGGCGGAGCTGACCGCCGACCATGGCGAGCGTCCAGCCGGAGAGGCGGCGGTCGTCGAGCAGGACGCCGGTGCCGGGCGGCGGCTTGGCGGTGATCTCGAACGCGCCGCGGACGTTGGCGGCCTGCTGGAAGGCGTTCGCCATCTCGCGCTGGGGCGGGCGGTCGCCTGTACGGGCGACGAGGTCAAGGTGACTGGCGCCGAGCTCGGAGGCGACGCGCTCGGCCAGGTCGGGCAGCACCCCGCCGAGGCGGGCCGACGGGACGGTGGCGATCCAGGCGACCGACGTCCCGGCTCCCCTGAGCACGTCGGCGAGCGCGACGGCGATCTCGTCGTCGAAGCGGCCGGCTTGCAGACCGCGCTCGATCGCCGGCCACCAGCCACCGTCGCCGACGCGCGCGAGCGCCCAGCCGGGCTCGACACGGGCGTCCTCGGGGATCTTGCGCATGGCGCCGGTCTCGGCGTCCGGCGCCATCTTCTTCACCTCGAGCTCGAGCGGGCGTGAGCGCAGGTGGCGCTGGGCGAGCTCGACCAGTCGCGGGTCGGGCGGCTCGCCGAAGCGCTGCTCGGTGCAGACCGAGCAGCGGCCGCAGTCCTGGGGGTCGGGGTCGTCGAGCTCCTCCTGCAGCACGCGCATCAGGCAGCGGCCGTCGGCGCCGTAGGCGGCCATCGCCTCCTGCTCTGAGCGGCGCAGCGCGGTGACCTGCTCGTAGCGCGTCGAGTCGTAGCTCCAGCTGCTGTCCGGCACCGCCTGCCAGCGGTTGCCGCTCCGCGTGACGGCGCCCTCGACGTCGAGGATCTTCAGCATCGACTCGATCCGGCCCATGCCGAGGTTGACGACGCTCATCAGCTCGCGCGTCGTGCGGCCCTCCCCATCGGCGACCGCGAGCTCGTCGAGCACCGCGCGCACCCGATCGTGCGCCGGGAATGCCTGCTCGATGAAGAAGTCCTGGATCTTGCGGTCCTCGCCGCCGCGTAGGAGCACCACGTCGGCGTGGTCGACGCCGCGCCCGGCGCGACCGACCTGCTGGTAGTAGGAGACGACCGAGCCGGGCGCCTGGAAGTGGACGACGAAGGTCAGGTCCGCCTTGTCGTAGCCCATCCCGAGCGCGCTGGTGGCGACCACCGCCTTGATCTCGTTGCGCAGCAGCCGCTCCTCGGTGGCGATCCGCTGCTCGGTGTCCTGCTCGCCGCTGTAGGCGAGCGCGGGGACGTCGTTGGCGGTCAGGAACGCGGCGACCTGCTCGGCGTCGCGCTTGGTGAGCGTGTAGACGATCCCGGACCCCTCCAGCCGCGGCAGGTGCTCGACGAGCCAGGCGAGCCGCTCGGCCGGCCGCGGCAGGTCGAGCGTCTCCAGGCGCAGGCTCGTGCGCGCCAGCGGCCCGCGATAGGAGCGCAGCGGCTCGTCGTGGGTGCCGGCCAGCTGCTCGAGCACGTCGCCGACGACGCGGTCGTTCGCCGTCGCCGTAGTGCCGAGCACCGCCACCTCGGGCGCGAGCGCGTCGAGCATGTCCTTGACGCGGCGGTAGTCGGGCCTGAAGTCGTGTCCCCAGTCCGAGATGCAGTGCGCCTCGTCGATCACCAGCAACCCGACGGACGCCGCGAACAGCGGCAGCATGTCGTCGCGGAAGCGCGGGTTGTTGAGCCGCTCGGGACTGATCAGCAGCAGGTCGACCGTGCCGTTGGCGAGCATCGCGCGCACGCCGTCCCACTCGTCGCGGTTGGTGCTGTTGATCGTGTGGGCGCGCAGCCCGAGCCGCTCCGCAGCAGCGATCTGGTTGCGCATCAGCGCCAGCAGCGGGCTCACGATCAGCGTCGGCCCGGCGCCCGCGTCACGCAGCAGCGCCGTCGCGACGAAGTAGACCGCCGACTTGCCCCAGCCGGTCCGCTGCACGCACAACACGCGGCTGCGGTCTACGACGACGTCGCGGATCGCCTCGAGCTGGTCGGGGCGGAACTCCGCCGCCGGGTCGCCCGTGAGCGTGCGCAAGCGATCGAGCGCGCCGGTTTCGAACGTGTCGGGGGCGGTAGCGGTCACCGGGCCATCGTGGCAGCCCAGGCGACCTCGAACGCGGATGGGTGGGCGCTTCGAAACGCCAAGCACGTGGTTTGTGCCAATCCTCACGGTTGCTTCTCCGGCCCATGGGAATATGGGTGGCTATGAACGGAGGAGGAGGGCTTGGCTGAGCGTGGGGCGGTTCCGAAGGTCTCGCCGACCCGTCGCAGGGCGCTGAAGGCGCTCGAGTCGCTCTTCACGCCGCTGCTGCCCGACGACTACCTCGAGCTGATCAACCCGCTCTGGTCGACGCGCGAGCTGCGCGGCCGGATCGAGCGCATCGACGACGAGACCGCCAACGCCGTGACGGTCACGATCAAGCCCGGCCATGACTGGGAGGGACACGAGCCGGGTCAGTACCTGCGCATCGGCGTCGTCGTCGACGGCGTGCACCACTGGCGCGCGTACTCGCTGACGTCCGACCCCGGCCGCGCCGACGGCTGGATCTCGATCACGCCGAAGCGCTACGAGCCGGGAGTCGTGTCGCCCTACCTGACGCGCAAGGCGCGGCCCGGCGAGATCGTCCGGCTCGGCGGGGTGGAGGGCACGTTCACGTTGCCCGACCCGCTGCCCGCCTCGATGCTGTTCGTCAGCGCCGGCAGCGGGATCACGCCGATCATGAGCATGCTGCGCTGCATCGAGCGCAACCGCGCGCTCGACCGCGCGGTGCTCGTCCACTCCGCCCGCACTCCCGACGACGTCATCTTCGGCGACAAGCTGCGCCGGATGGCGGCGCGCAACCCGGGCTTCCGGTTCGAAGAGCGCCACACCGCGGAGCACGGTCGCATCGGGCCCGCGGACGTCGAGCCGCTCTGCCCGGACTGGCGCGAGCGTGAGGCGTTCGTCTGCGGACCGGGCGAGATGCTCGACGCGTTCTGCGAGCACTGGGAGCGCGAGGGCGACCCGAGCCGCCTGCACATGGAGCGCTTCCAGCCGGTGATCGGAAGCGCCGTGCCGGCCGGCGAGGGCGGCACGATCCGCTTCCGCCGCAGCGGCGTCGAGGCCGAGTGCGACGGCTCCACGCCTATCCTCGTCGCGGGCGAGCAGGCCGGAATCGAGATGCCCTTCGGCTGCCGGATGGGCATCTGCCACACGTGCAAGGCGCGGCTCTGCTCCGGCGAGCTGCGCGACCTGCGCACGGGCGAGCTGCACGGCACGGAGGGCGAGCTGGTGCGGACCTGCATCAACGCCCCGCAGGGACCAGTCGAGATCGCACTCTGAACGAGGAAAGAGGACCACGATGGCAACAGCCGAGGCCGACCGGCCGACACGGATGGAGGGAGACGACGAGCACGTCCAGAGCCCCCTCGCGCGCCTCACCGACGAGCAGATCCAAGCGCTCGCGCGCGAGTTCGACGCCGTTCACGACGAGGTCTTCGCCGAGCTCGGCGACCGCGACCGCCGCTACATCCAGAGCATGATCGAGATGCACCGCCGCCTCGCGGTGATGGGTCGCATCTTGATCTGGGCCGGCAAGTACCGCCCCGCCCAGGTCGTCGGGACCGCCGCGCTCTCGCTGGCGAAGATCCTCGAGAACATGGAGATCGGCCACAACGTCATGCACGGCCAGTGGGACTGGATGAACGACCCCTACATCCACTCCTCGACCTGGGACTGGGACAGCGCCTCGACGCCGGAGGCCTGGAAGCACTCCCACAACTACGTCCACCACACCTACACGAACATCCGCGGCAAGGACCGCGATCTCGGCTACGAGATCATGCGAATCGATCCGCGGCAGCCCTGGCACCCGGTCTACCTCGCCCAGCCGGTCTACAACTTGATCCTGGCCGCGTTCTTCGAGTGGGGCGTGGCCGCCCACGACCTCGACTTCGAGGCGATCCGCAAGGGCGAGAAGTCCAAGCAGCAGCTCAAGCAGGAGCTGAAGGGCATGTGGGGCAAGGCCCGGCGCCAGATCGTCAAGGACTACATCGCCTACCCGGCGCTCAGCGGTCGCCACTGGAAGCGCGTGCTGGCGGCGAACTTCACCTCGAACATCGTCCGCAACGTCTGGGCCTACGCGATCATCTTCTGCGGCCACTTCCCGGACCAGACCTACACCTTCAGCCAGCAGGAGGTCGAGGGCGAGACCCGCGGCGGCTGGTACGTGCGCCAGCTGCTCGGCGCCGCGAACATTGAGGGCAGCCCGCTCTTCCACGTCGTCAGCGGCAACCTCGGCTACCAGGTCGAGCACCACCTCTTCCCCGACATGCCGAGCTCGCGCTACGCCGAGATCGCGCCCAAGGTCAAGGACATCTGCGAGCGCTACGGCCTGCCGTACAACACCGGCCCGTTCAGCCAGCAGCTCGGCATGGTGCAGCGGACGATCCTGCGGCTGGCGCTGCCGGGCGGCAAGGCCCGGCCGAAGCCAGGGCCGTACCGGGGTGAGCGTTCGGCGGGCTAGCTACGGACGGCGCGCGATCCCGAGGATGTGCGGGATCGGCGTGACCGGGACGCCGGGGGTGAAGTTGAAGCGGCGCTTGGACTCGATCTCGAAGCCGGCCTGCTCGATCGCCGTGCCGGTGTCGCGGGTGAGGTGACAGCCGCCGGCGACGTGCGGCCAGAACGTGGCGTCGGCGAGGCGCTGCAGCCGGCGCGGGATCGTGCCCTGGGCGATCACGTGCTCGTAGAAGCGCAGCTCGCCGCCGGGGCGGATGACGCGGTGGAGCTCCGCGAGCGCCTGCTGCTGGTCCGGCACCGAGCAGAGGACGAGCGACGCGACCGCCGCGTCCACGGACGCGTCGGCTGTGGGTAGCCGCCCCGCGACCCCGTCGACGACCTCGACCGCCACAGGCGCGTCGGCAGCGGCCTTGGCCGCCGCCTTGCGCATCAGCGGCTCGGGCTCGACGGCGAGCACGCGCTCGATGGCCTCCGGATAGAAGGCGAAGTTGAGCCCGTGCCCGGCGCCGACCTCGATTACCTGTCCCGTCAGCCCCGCCAGCAGCTCACGGCGGTACTCGCCCTCCGCGCTGGGGGCGGTGAGCATGTACAGGCGGGCGAAGATCGGGTGACGGACTGTCTCGGCCGTCTGCGCCATTGCGCTGACTATGACGCGTCGGGCCGGGCGCTACGTAGTTCGGCCTCTGCCGGCGCGGTTGCCGACCACCATCCGATAGACGAGCAGCAGCAGGATCGCCCCGCCGATCGCGATCAGCCAGGTTCCGATGTCGAAGAACTCGTCCAGGTCGCCGATGTCGAGCGCACTGGCGATCAGCCCGCCGACGATCGCTCCGGCGATGCCGATCAGCATCGTCACGATGATTCCGCCCGGATCGTCGCCCGGCAGGATCGCCTTTGCGATCGCACCGGCGAGTAGTCCGAGAACAATCCAGCCCAGAATGCCCATGTCGCTCCTCCTCGTGGATAGGACGGACGTGGGTTACCCGCCGGCCACGCCGTTGAACCTTCTGCACGGAGGGCTGGGCGCGCTGAGGCCTGGCCGGGGCGTGCATGACCGGCGATAGCGCGGGTAGGAAGTCCCCATGCGCTACTGGATCCAGCTCGCCACCGAGCAGTTCCCTCCCAGCGCCCTGGTGCGCCAGGCCGTCGCCGCCGAGCAGGCGGGCTTCGACGCGGTCAACGTCAGCGACCACTTCCAACCCTGGTGGGAGCCGGGCGAGTCCGCACAGGCGTGGACGCTGCTCGGCGCGATCGGGCAGGCGACCGGGAGGGTCGGCGTCGGCACCGGAGTCACCGCGCCGGTCCACCGCTACCACCCGGCCGTCGTCGCCCAGTTCATCGCCACCGTGGAGGAGCTGTGCCCCGGCCGCGCGTTCCTCGGGATCGGCTCGGGCGAGTCGCTGAACGAGACGCCGTGCGGGATGGACTGGCCATCGACCGGCGAGCAGGTCGCGCGCATGGACGAGGCGCTCGAGATCATCGGCCGCCTGCTCGACGGCGAGCGCCTCGACCACGACGGTCGTTTCTACCGTACGCACGCCGCGTATCTCCACACCCGCGGCGAGCGCCGGCCGCCGATCTACGTCTCGGCCTTCGGGCCGGACGCCGCGGGCGTCGCGGCGCGCCGCGGCGACGGCCTCTGGACGCTCGCCGACCCCGAGCAGGCGCCGGGCCTGATCGACGCCTACCGCGCGGCATGCGACGACGCCGGCAAGGAGCCCGGCGAGACAGTGCTCCAGACCGGGATGTCGTGGGCGCAGGACGACGACGCTGCGTTCGAGGGAGCGCGCGTCTGGAAGGGCGCCCAGCCGCCGGAGTTCTTCACCGACGACTGGCACGACCCGCAGGCGATGTCCGACCACGCCGAGCAGCAGGTCTCCGACGACGACTTCCGCGACGCCTACATCCTCAGCTCGGACCCGGAGGCCCACGTCGAGCGGATCCGTGAGATCGAGCAGCTGGGGGCGACGGTCGTATGCCTCCAGAACGCCTCGGGCGCCGCCCCCGAGCGCGCGCTCGAGGTCTACGGGGAGCAGGTGCTTCCGGCGCTACGCGGCGCCAGGGTCTGACGTAGCGGGCCGGCACCACGTCTAACGTCATCGCGATGCCTGGAACGCTCGAGGGCAAGGTGGCGCTCGTCGCCGGCGCGACGCGCGGCGCCGGCCGCGGAATTGCGGTCGCGCTCGGCGAGGCCGGCGCGACCGTCTACTGCACTGGGCGCAGCACGCGCGCGCAGCGCTCCGAGTACGACCGTCCGGAGACGATCGAGGAGACCGCCGAGCAGGTCTCGGCGGCGGGCGGCACGGGCATCGCCGTCCAGGTCGACCATCTCGAGTCCGATCAGGTCGCGGCCCTCGTCGGCCGCATCGACGCGGAGCACGGCCGTCTTGACGTGCTCGTCAACGACATCTGGGGCGGGGAGAAGCTCTTCGAGTGGGACACGCCGATCTGGGAGCACGACCTCGACGCCGGGTTGCGGATGCTCCGCCTCGCGATCGACACGCACCTCATAACGAGTCACCACGCACTGTCGCTCCTGACCAGGCACCCCGGCGGCCTCGTGGTCGAGATGACCGACGGCACCGCCGAGTACAACGCCGAGCGCTACCGCCAGAACGCGTTCTACGACTTCGTCAAGACCGGGGTCATCCGCCTGGCATTCGCACAGTCGAAGGAGCTCGCCCCGCACGATGCCACCGCGGTCGCCCTGACGCCCGGCTGGATGCGCTCCGAGATGATGCTCGACGCGTTCGGCGTCACCGAGGAGACCTGGCGCGAGGCTCTCGACCGCCAGCCGCACTTCACAATCTCGGAGTCGCCGCGCTTCGTCGGCAGCGCCGTCGCCGCGCTCGCCGCGGATCTCGACCGCCGGCGCCACAACGGCGAGTCGCTCTCGAGCGCCGGGCTCGCGAAGGAGTACGGCTTCACCGACGTCGACGGGTCGCAGCCGGACTGCTGGCGCTATCTGGTCGAGGTGCAGGAGGCCGGCAGGCCCGCGGACGCGACGGGCTATCGCTAGAGGCCCGCGCCTATGCTGCCCGCCCATGCCGTCCGTCGCCTCCCTCGGTAAGCGTCTTCGAGCGCGCTTCGCCTCCAAGCACGACGAGGAGCTGCGCTGGTGGCTGGAGACATGGGATCCGGTGATCAGGGACGGCGGCCTCTTCCCCGGCGACGCGCTCGACTATCTGCCTGACGACGAGGCCGCCTCGACCTACGCCGGGCGGCGCTGGCAGCAGGCGCGGGCGGAGGTCCAGCGAGTGGTGCGCGAGGCGGCGCTGGGCGACGACGGCTTCTTCGCGGGCAAGGTCGTCCTCGACGTCGGGCCGGGACCGCTCGGCTTCCCGGATGCCTGTCCCGCCCGCCTCGCCATCGGGGTCGAGCCGCTCGCACAGCGCTTCGCCGAGCACGGCCTGCTGCTCGAGGACTCGCCCCCGGTCTACCTGTCCACCGGTGCGGAGAGCGTGCCGCTGCTCTCCGAGAGCGTCGACGTCGTCTTGGCCCGTAACAGCCTCGACCACGTCGACGACCCCGAGCTGGTCCTGCGAGAGGTACGGCGCCTCCTGCGCCCGGGCGGAACGTTGATCCTCAACTTCGACGTCGACCACACGCCGACGGCGATGGAGCCCCACACCCTCACCGTCGAGCGCGTCAAGAGCGGACTGCAGGGCATGACGATCGAGTACGAGCAGGGCATCGACGGCGCCCACGGGCACGACGGGCACACCGTGGTCCTGCGCGCTCGCGCGTAGAGCTGCCGAAGCGCGCGACCTTATGCTCCCGGGATGACGATTCAGCGGATGGACAACGTCCTCATCGTCGTCGAGGACCTCGAGGCCGCCAAGGTGTTCTTCGCGGAGCTCGGTATGGAGCTGGAGGGCGAGACGCCGGTCGAGGGGCCTTGGGTGGGCCGCGTCATCGGGCTCGACGACGTCCGTGCCGACATCGCCATGATGCGCACCCCCGACGGCCACAGCGGGGTCGAGCTGACGAAGTTCCACACGCCGCCGGCCGTCCGAGCCGAGCCGGAAAGCGCGCCGGTGAACGCGCTGGGCATACGCCGCATCATGTTCGCCGTCGACGACATCGACGACGTCGTCGCCCGCCTGCGCAGCCACGGTGCCGAGCTCGTCGGCGAGATCGCGCAGTACAAGGACCTCTACCGGCTCTGCTTCGTGCGCGGTCCCGAGGGCATCATCATCGGGCTGGCCGAGCAGCTCGACTGACCAGCGTGGGTGAAAGACGGAAGCCCGCTCATGGAGCGGGCTTCCGGAGGAGCGGCTGATGGGATTCGAACCCACGACCTTCTGCATGGCAAGCAGACGCTCTAGCCA
>Ga0190275_10000709_pt1 | contig 27173 bp, 14 predicted proteins | sample Popmic550T_FD_133745 | JGI IMG/M metagenome (GOLD analysis project Ga0190275, IMG submission 133745) | Populus adjacent soil microbial communities from riparian zone of Yellowstone River, Montana, USA - 550 T | ecosystem: Environmental > Terrestrial > Soil > Riparian zone > Trees stand | place...
CCTCGTAATGAAGGGGTCCCCGGTTCGAATCCGGGCGTCGGCTTTGCCTACGCGGGCCCGCTATCGCGGTGTCCGCGCGGTCACGGCCCAAGTCGACGACGGCGCGACGACGGCGCCGCCGGCGACGACGAAATCCGTCATCGCAGCGCGTAGGTCGGCGGCGATCTTCGGCCTGACGTCGTCAACGCGCCCGCCCCACATGCGCAGCACCTCGGCCGCCGGGCCGAGCGCCATGTTGAACGCGACCGCGTGCTCGAGGTCGTTGCCGACCTTATACGGCAGGTCCTGTCGGGCGAGGCGGATGTCCTCATAGCCGGCGTGCGTAAGCACGTCTGTCACGGTGTCCGCATTGGCCATCGAGAACGGCCCCGGCCCGCAGCGAGGGACATCGAACTCCTCGGGTTCCTCGAGGTACTCGGCGACGACGATCTCGGCCCGATGCATGAACTCGTTGTCGAGCTTGCGCCGCCAGACCACCATGTTCAAAAGCCCGCCGGGTGCGAGCGCCTCGCGCACGTTGCGAAGGGCTGCCACGGGGTTCGCGAAGAACATCGTCCCCATCCGCGAGAACGCGTAGTCGAAGGCTCGGTCGAACTTCGTGACCTCGACGTCGCAGGTCGCGAAGCTGACGTTCTCGAGGCCGGCCTCGGCTGCCTCCTCGATCGCTGTCTCGATCATCCGCGCGGCGACGTCCACACCGTGGGCATGGCCCGCCGAGCCGACGAGTCCTGCGAGCCGCACGGTGGTATCTCCGAGCCCGCAGCCGATGTCCAATACCCGGTCACCCTCGTGCGGCGGGTTAGCCGCGAGCGCGCTCTCTCCGTGGTCGCGCAGCCCCTCGGCGACGATGTCGCGGTACTCGATCCAGATGTCGAACAGCGGACCGTTCCAGGCCTCGGTCGCTTCGACGTTGTCCTCGAGTACCCGGATCGCTTCTTCCACGGTCGCCCAGTCTACGCCGGTCACGTTGGATGGGACGACTGCGGGCAGTCGGTTTTCGATCGACGCCTCCGGGGTATATCTGAGCGGTCGCGTCGGGGCTCGATCGGGCGCGCAATGAAAGCCTGATTGATCAGGGGGAGGGTCGAAGGGTGTATGGAGCAGCGCGTCTGGTTAGGCGTGGGGTTTCTGTTTTCCTGGCAGTCGCTGCCCTCGCGCTCGCCTTCGCGAGCGCCGGGAGTGCCGCCGAGCCGTCGTTCACCGCGCGCGGCAGCGTGGAGCAGGTGTACGCGACCGGCCTGCCTGCGGGCGCCGAGACGTCACTTCTCGACTCCGCCGGCCAGGTGGTCGAGACCAGGAACGCCAACGACCTGGGCGGGCTGTTGTTCCGCAACGTCCCGCCGGGAGACGGTTACCGCGTACGTCTTGCAGCGAACGGCGAGACGTCCGGGCCGCTGACGGTGCTGACGAAGCAGTCCGCGCCGCCGTCGACGGAGGTCTACGACCAGACGGTTCCCTCAGACGGCTACGGCTACATGACCACCCGCGACGGCACCAAGCTTGCCTACTCGGTCCATCCGCCAACAGACGTGTCGAACGTCGGGGGCATCGACCTTCCCCCCAACCCGGCCGGCAACAGCGTGCCGGCCCCGACCCTGATCGAGTACTCCGGCTACGGGTACGCGAGGCCGGAGGGCCCGCAGAGCGGGATCGCCGCTCTCGCCAACATCATGGGATTCACGGTGGTCGACGTCAACATGCGAGGGACGGGGTGCTCGGGTGGGGCGTTCGACTTCTTCGAGCCGCTGCAGAACCTCGACGGCTACGACATCGTCGAAACGGTCGCGCGTCAGCCCTGGGTAGCCCACAACAAGGTCGGGATGCTCGGCATCTCCTACGGCGGCATCAGCCAGCTCTTCACCGGCCAGACCCGCCCCCCGAGCCTGGCCGCGATTGCGCCCCTCTCTGTGATCGACCAGGTGCAGACGACGCTCTATCCGGGCGGCATGCTCAACACGGGGTTCGCCTACGCGTGGGCGCAGGAGCGCATGCGCGAGGCGAGGCCGGCCGACCCCGCCGATCCCAACAACGGGGCGCAATCCTGGGCTGTCCAGCGCGTCGCCGATGGCGACACGACCTGCCGGGACAATCAGGTGCTGCACCCCGAGGCCGCCGACCTCGAGCAGAAGATCCGCGACAACGACCACTACGTCCCCGAGGTCGCCGACCCCCTCTCGCCGCTCACGTTCGTCGACAAGATCGACGTGCCGGTCTTCATGGCCTGCCAGTGGACCGACGAGCAGACCGGCGGCCACTGCCCGACGCTGGCGAAGCGCATGACCGGGACCGACAAGAAGTGGTTCACGTACACGAACGGCACCCACGTGGACTCGCTCAGTCCCGAGATCTACAACCGCCTCTACGACTTCTTCAACATCTATGTGGGGCAGCAGGCGCCGCCGATCACCCAAACAGCCTTCATCCATGCAACCGCGCCGGCGGTCTTCCAGGCGATCTTCGGCATCGACGGGCCAGGAGGGTCGCCGCCGCTCATGACGTTGCCGCCCGACCCGATCCAGGCAATGCCGACCTATGACCTCGCGAAGGCGGCGTTCGAGGCACAGCCGTCGATCCGCGTCCTGTTCGACAACGGCGCCGGCAACTCGAGCAATCCCGGCTGGCCCTACCCGGCATTCGAGCACTCGTTCAATGCCTTCCCGGTCCCGGGCACCACGGCTCGTTCGTGGTACCTGACGCCCGGTGGCGCCCTCGCCGACGCCCCCCCCTCCGGCACCCGTGCCGACGCGTTCACCTGGGACGCGGACGCGCGTCCGTTGACCGACTTCACCGGTGACACCGGCTCGGGCGACGGCGGGCTCTGGACCGCAACGCCGGGCTATCAGTGGTCGCAGGACCCGGCCCGGCACGCCGTCGCCTATGTGACCGAGCCGCTGAGCCAGGACGCGACCGCGGTCGGCTCCGGCCGGGTGGATCTCTGGGTACGGTCCTCCGCGCCCAACGTGGATCTGCAGGTGACGATCAGCGAGGTCCGGCCGGACGGCAAGGAGACCTTCGTGCAGAACGGCTGGGTGCGAACCATCGCGCGAGCGCTCGACGAGGCCAAGAGCACTGAGCTCGAGCCGGTTCTCAGCCTGCGCGAGGAGGACTTCGCGCCGATGCCCTCCGACCGCTTCGTGCCGGTCACGGTTCCGCTCTATTACCAGGGGCACGCCTATCGCGCGGGCTCGCGCATCCGCGTCAGGGTCTCGGCGCCCAACGGCGACCAGCCGATCTGGTCGTTCAGCGAGACCGAGCCCGTCGGAACGGCGGAGGTCGAGATCGGCTACGGCGACGGGATGCCGTCCCGCCTCGTCCTCCCGCAGGTGCCGGGCGTCGACGTGCCGGATCAGCTTCCGCCCTGCCCGGGCTTGCGCGGCGAGCCGTGTCGCGACTACGTGCCGTTCGAGAACGCCACCCACTTCGTGGGCGGCTACCCCCGCCCGGCCGGCGCGAGCCCGCTGCGCGTGTCGCTCGTCCCCGCCTACAAGAGCTGCTCGGCGCCCAACAGCTCGCACGGCGCGCCGCTTTCATTCCCGTCTTGCAATCCGCCTGACCTCGAATCGCAGTTCCTGACCGTCGGCACGCCCGACAGCAACGGCAAGGGAGCGAAGTCGATCGGCAGCGTGCGCTTCGACGTCATCGCGGGCGACCCGGGAACCTCAGAGGACGAGGCCGACGTGGCGATCGCCGTGAGCCTCACCGACGTCCGCCGCGACGCCGACCTCGACGACTACAGCGGCGAGCTCGAGGCCCACCCCACCCTGCGGATCACCGACAAGCAAAGCGGCGCCACGGGCGACGAGCCGGCCACGGTCAGCGACTTCGCCTTCCCCGTGACCGTTCCCTGCGCCGGGACGGCGGACACGACGGTCGGCGCGACCTGCGCCATCACGACGACCGTCGATTCGATCTTGCCGGGGACCGTGAGCGAGGGAAACCGAGCGATCTGGGAGCTCGGCCAGATCGAGGTGTTCGACGGCGGCTCCGACGGCCTCACGTCCACCGAGGACAACACGGTGTTCGCCCGGCAGGGCGTCTTCATCCCGTGAGCGTGAGGACTCTTCACAGCAATCAAAAGCTCCACTAGGTCGTTGAAATGGCGTGCGTCGAGACCGGTCTTGTCGGCAAGCCGGCTCAACCGGTAGCCCGTTGCCGAGTTTTCCTCGTGAGGAGTGGGCAAGGGGTGGGCAATGGAAGGTCCGTGGACAACCGCAAGCCCACGCAGCCGCAAGCCGCCGCAAAGGCGGGAGCATTCTCGTAATGAAGGGGTCCCCGGTTCGAATCCGGGACTGAACGGACAGTCCTACGGACCGGGCGGCCCGGGCCAGGCTTCCTTGACGAGGAGCATCCCGCGCTGGCGGAAGGACGCCGCGGCGCGCGGGCCCGTGAGGTATTTCAGGAAGGCGGCGACGATCGGGCCCACCTGGCGGAGGCGCCGTAGCGTGACGAACGAGATCGGGTAGGCGTCGGGGTGCGACAGCGCGCGCACGGACGCGTCGCTTGGTGCCGCCCCGCCGACCGGGACCGCGCACGTCGTCTCTTGGAAAGCACGGGCTCGCGACCAGCTCGTCACGGCTGCGATTGCGAGGTTGCCAGATGCGGCCTCGGACAGGCCGCCGTTGGGCACGGCACGTGCCCCTTGGGGCAGCCGGATGCCGGCGCGGAACCGGGGCTCCACGAAGCGATCGACCCCGTCGCCGGCGCGGCGCAGCGCGATCGCGTCCCCGCTCGCCGGGGTCGCAACGCCGGCCCCGGACCACGTACGGACGGTCCCCGCGGCGATCCCTCGGGCGGCAGCACGGGACACCCCCGAGGCACATGCGGGATGCCCGCTGCTCACGGCCAGCACGTCGGCGTCGCGGCCGAGGTCCGCGCGCACCCGCACGTAGCGACGCTCAGAGGCCTTGAGCCGGCGGTCGAGGAAGATTCCCTGGGGGCTCGGAAACCGGCGCGCCCGGATCATGTTCCTCATGTAGATGTCGGCTGTCGGGCCCACAGCCGCGGCGGCATTGCCGAATATGTACCGGTACGTCCGCCCTCCGACGCGGACCGTGATCGGCACGACCCGCTCCCCGCGCGGGTAGATGGCGAAGGTGGTTGGTGTGAAGCCGATGAGGTGGTCGACTCGGCTCGGGATGACCGAGTTGAAGAAGGTGTCCTCGACCCGCTGTGCGGAAGCCGTGGCGGGCGCGAGCAGGAAGGCGGCAATGAATAGAGCGGCACAGCGCATTAAGTCGAGTAGACCATCGAGTGAGCCGGGACGCAATCAAAGTTGTTGACGGACCTGCGCGAGCGCACCGCAGGAGACTGCGATCTGCCTGATGGGCGAGAGATCGGCAATACGCCCATCCCAAAGGCCTGCTGGCCGCGAGCCAAGGCAGCTTCCAGGCCCTTCGCTTTGCATGGAGGGGGCGCCCGTCCGAAATATTTTGCCGTCAAAGCGAAGAGCCGCGGAGGGCGGACCCTGGGCACCTCGCGGACGGCACGACGCTAGATCGAGAGAGTGCTGATGGGCCGTATGCACGCCAGTCAGTCGGCGTGGCAATCGAGCCAGGAAAATCCGCCGTTTCCGGGCGACCTGTGCTCGTGGCGCCCTGGACCGAACCAGTCGTGCCGTCTAAAAGGCTGACTACGATGATGCGCGTGCGCTTGGCCTCCCTTGCAGTCGGCATGGCGATCCTGCTGCCTGCCGTTGCCTGCGGCGGCGGGGAGTCGAGTTCCTCGGCAGCCGCGGGGGTCGAGTCCTCGACGGCCGCGAGCGCGAAGTCCTCGGCGACGTCGAAGCCGAAGCGCAAGTCCGGGGTCGTCCAGCGCTTCCGGTCACGCCCCGACCTTCGCCCGCCCGCGGTCACGGTGAGGAGGCGCTCGCGCCGTACTGCCCCCGGCCACGTTTTCATGGCGCCGCTGAGCGGCCCCGGCCAGGACGGCCCGATGATCGTGGACGACAGGGGCGAGCTCGTCTGGTTCCAGCCGCTGCGCGGCAAGACGGCGATGGACTTCCGGGTGCAGACTTATCGAGGAAGGCCCGTGCTGACGTGGTGGCAGGGCGGATTCGTGGCTGGCTGGGGACGCGGAGAGTACGTGGTGGCCGATGGTGGATATCGCACGATAGCCCGCGTCGAAGCCGCCAACGGCCATCGCGGCGACCACCACGACTTCACGATCACGCCGCAGGGGACGGCGCTGCTGACGGTCTACGAAGGGGTGCGCCGGAACCTTTCGAGCGTCGGCGGGTCCAGGCGTGGAACTGTGATGGATGGAGTGCTGCAAGAGGTCGACATCGAGACCGGCCGCCTCCTGTTCGAGTGGCACAGCCTCGACCGCGTCCGCATCGGCGAGTCCTACAAGAGCGTCCCGAAAAAGTCACGCGACCCGTGGGACTACTTCCACATCAATTCTGCCGATGTCGACCAGGACGGCAATCTCTTGATCTCCGCCCGTAATACACACGCCGTCTACAAGATCGACCGCGACACGGGCGCGATCATGTGGCGGCTCGGGGGCAAGCGAAGTGACTTCAGAATGGGGAGGAAGACTCGGTTCGCCTGGCAGCACGACGCACGCCGGCAGCCAGACGGCACGATCTCGATCTTCGACAATGCGGCCTCGCCGAAGGTGCGCGAGCGTTCGCGCGGCATTGTGCTCGCGCTGAACACGCGCAGGATGCGAGCGACGCTGAAGCGCAAGTACGAGCATCCGCGCGACCTCCTGGCCAACAACAAAGCGAGCATGCAGGTGATGCCCAACGGCAACGCCTTCCTCGGCTGGGGCTCAGAGCCGTACTTTTCTGAGTTCAGCAAGCGTGGCCGGCTGCTCTTCGACGTGCGCTTCCCGGGCCCGGTCGTCTCCTACCGGGCCTATCGCTTTCCGTGGACCGGGCGCCCGACCGACGCCCCAGCCGTGGCCGCCAGTGCTCGCCGCGGAGGCAGGCTGACCGTCTACGCCAGCTGGAACGGCGCCACCGACGTGACCACCTGGCAGGTGCTCACCGGCCCCAGACCCGACGCGCTGCGGCCGGCCCGATCCGCCGCGCGGGACCGCTTCGAGACCGCGATCAGGGTGCATGCCACTCAGCCGTACGTGTCCGTCCAGGCCAAGGACCGCAACGGCCAGGTCATAGGGACATCGCGCACGATCAGGCCGTGAAGCTCGAGCGTGGTCGGCTGTCGCGTGCCGGGAGGTTGGGCCGTGGCGCTTAGCGCCGTACGTCCTCACAGCCACAACGACGTCGAAGCGGTCCACGTCCGCTCGGTCGAAACCCGCGTCGGCTTCGCAGAAATGCCGAGTCTGGCCATCTCGCGAGCGTAGGCCTCACCGCCTCATGGATGCACTCCGAGACCTCGTCGCGCGCGCACCGAGCGCGACCATCCCTCGAAGGTCGGGGAGGTAAGCACCCCCAACCGCAGACATGCCGCGTCGGCGCGACGCCGAAAGGCGCCGCCGGACATGGCGCGTCCGCGACGCCCATCAACGGGCAGCACTGCGTCAGTCCCAGACGATGGATTATCTGTTAGGTTGCGCTGACGCGACGAGCGGACGATGTCGGTGGGAAGGCGCCGGTGCGATTGGCTTATCGCATGCGCAGGTAAGGGGAGGAAAGGGTATGTCTCACGGCGCTCTGCACGGGTTCTCGCAGAGAGGGTTGCAGGTATGCTTCGCGCTCTTCGCGCTGCTTGCGCTTGCCGTGGCCGGGCTGTCGGTTGCAGGCGGCTCGTCTTCTGTTTCGGGCGAGGTTCCCACGCTCTCGCTGCCGGCGAGCGCGCCTTCCACCGAGAGACCGCCGGCAAGCGTGCGCGCGAAGGCCGAGCAGAGCGCTGCGCGCGCGTACGGCAAGCTTCCGTTCGCGTTCGTTCAAAACAGGGGACAGACCGACAAGAGCGTCCGCTACTACGCCCAAGGCGCCGGCCACGCCTTTTACTTCACACCTGACAAGGCTGTCCTCACCTTGTCCAAGAAGGAGAAGGAAGTCGCGCTCCGTCTCACCCCCCTCGGTGCGAGCCCAAGCACGCGACTCGTGGCAAGCGAGCGGGCGCCCGGCAAGGTCAACTACCTGGTCGGCTCCGAGCACCACCGCAACCTTTCGACCTACCGCGAGCTCGCTTACAGCAACGTCTGGCCCGGAGTCGACCTCGTCTTCCGCGGCCAGGGAGGAACGCTCAAGTACGAGCTCCGCGTCCAGGCCGGCGCTGACCTGAGCAGGATCGGCCTCGCCTACGGGGGCGCAGACGGGGTCTCGGTCGGCAACGCCGGAAACCTGCTGATCCAGACACCGCTCGGCACGCTTCGCGACTCGCGTCCCCGTAGCTATCAGCGCATCGGCGGGAAACACGTCCCCGTGGACAGCCGCTACGCCGTGAAGTCGGGCGGAAATGCTTACGGCTTCGCCCTCGGCAGCTCCTACGACCCTCGTCATCCGCTCGTGATCGACCCGGGGATCGAATACTCGACGTTCCTCGGCGGCTCGGCAGCCGATCGTGGTAACGGCATCGTCGTCGACGGAGCGGGTAGCGCTTACGTGACCGGCAGCGCCACCTCGCTGAACTTCCCGACGACGGCGGGCGCCTTCGACACCACACACAACGGCAGCGGCGACGTCTTGGTCACCAAGCTGAACGCGGCAGGCTCGGCACTCGACTACTCGACCTACATCGGCGGAACGGCCGGCGACTCGGGTCTCGCGATCGCGATCGACGGGACGGGCCGCACCTACGTAACCGGCTCCACCGGCTCCCCTGACTTTCCCACGACGGCGGGGGCGTACGACACTTCGTACAACGCAACCCCCGGCGCGGCCAACGCGTTCGTGACGAAGCTCTCGCCGGACGGCTCGGCGCTCGACTACTCCACCTACCTCGGCGGCTTCAACACGAGCGGGTTCTTCGACCTCGGCAGCGGGATCGCGGTCGACAGCACGGGCGCAGCGTACGTTACCGGCGACGCCGACTCCACGAACTTCCCCACCACGCCGGGGGCATTCGACACGACCCAAAACGGCAGCGTCGACGCCTTCGTGACGAAGCTCAATCCCGCAGGCTCGGCGCTTGTGTACTCGACCTTCATCGGCGGTACGTCCTTCGATTCGTCCACAGCGCTCGCGGTGGACGGGTCCGGTAACGCGTACATCGCCGGCTACGGGACCTCGTCGGACTATCCGACCACGGCGGGGGCGTTCGACACCAGCTACAACAGCGGGTGGGACGTTTTCGTGACGAAGCTCAACGCCTCGGGCACGTCGCTCTCTTACTCGACGTACCTGGGGGGAGCCACCTACGACGAGGCGCGCGGGATCACGGTCGACGGGGCGGCCAGCGCCTACGTCACCGGCCACACGTTCTCCTCCGGCTATCCGACCACGCCCGGAGCGTTCGACACCAGCTACGACAACAGCGTTGGCGGCTCCGACGCCTTCGTGACAAAGCTCGACGCCTCGGGCGGGGCGCTCTCGTACTCGACCTTCCTGGGCGGGTCGGGCGACGACCTCGGCGAGGGGATCGCCGTCGACGGGTCGGGGCGGGCCTACGTCACGGGCTACACCGAGGCCACGAACTTCCCGACTGTGCACGCGACGGACTCCACCTACAACGGCGGCTCCTCGGACGTCTTCGTCACGAAGCTCCGCACCACAGGCGGGTCGCTCGACTTCTCGACCTACCTCGGCGGCTCGACCGACGACCGCGGATTTGCGATCGCTGCCGACGAGGCGACCGGCACTGTCTACGTCGCCGGGCAAACAAACTCCTCAGGGTTCCCGACAACCGCGGGAGCGTTCGACACCAGCTACAACGGCGGCTTCGATGCGTTCGTGACGAAGCTACGCCCGCCAGGCTCCACCCTTACCAGGCGGGAGGACCCCGCGGTGGCCCAGCAGAGCCTTCCCGACCAGACCGGGTACGCAACCGGGTCGATCAACGTACAGCTCCCCCCGCGCCTGCTCGGGATCGCGCCGGGCGATCTCGTCGCCTTCAAGTGGGACGGAGCGTGGGAGCAGATTCCGGTCCAGGTCGACGAGCGCGAGGTCATCGACCTGAACCGGCCCTACACGAACACCCGCCCGGGCTGCTCCGACCCCTGCTACAACAACCCTCCGAACGGCGGCGCGATCCACCCGGAGTTCACGGACCCGGGCACCTTCGTCGGCGCTGACTCCGACGCGACGCTGGACGCGAACGACGAGGTCGCCCTGATGGCGTTCGATGCGGGCGGGCCGAGGACGACGTCCGTCGCGCCCGCCGGCGTGGACCCCGGGTCGGCGGTAGAGATGGAGATCTCCGACCCCCTCGACGGCGGGCTCGGCTACGTCTATCTCTTCGAGGACACGAGCGGGCTCGACCCTGCGGCCGGCAAGGACTACGTCGACTACCAGTTCAACCTCACAAACGGTCCTTACAAGACCGGCGCATACAACCCCACCGGCACCGGCGCGGGCAACGGGATGAACTTCGGACCCCGTCCCGAGACGTCGTCCGTGGAGACAGACAACTACCGGCGCGGGTTCACCGACCGCTGGTACGACAACGAGCTGCGCATCCTGCGCGGTGCGGCGACGGGCGTCGACATCCTCGACCGGCACGACGACCAGTTCGACGCGATGGACGTCTCATGTGTGCGCACGCAGGACACGTTCCGACGCGGCGAAGGCGCCTTCATCGCAAACACCGATGGGCCCGTGCGCGCGATCCGCGACTTCGTGGGCGCCAACTCGGGTCCGCACGTCCAGCGCCAGCACATCTTCTACCCCGGCGTCGAGCAGATCAACACGTTCCTGCGCGTCCACCCGATTCCGGGCGTGGTCGACTTCTTCGACTACAGCGAGGCGGGAGTCGGGCTCACCTACGAGAACGGCGTGATGACTCCAGGAGGCGTAGTCTCGGGCACGCCGCCCGGCGGGGTGCCGATCGACGGCCAGCCCGACGCGGTCACGGGCGCCGGCTCCGCGATCGTCGACGGCTTCGAGTCGGTGGACGGGCCTCAGGGCGGGCTGTCGATGCCGCAGCGACTGCTCACCAACAACCCCGATCCGGCCTATCGCCTCGTCTACCGTGACGGCAACGTGATCGGCCAGAATCCGTGCACCGGCGATGACGACGAGCTCTACGGGGCCAGTGGGCCCCAGCTCAATTCAGCGGTCAACAACACAGACGAGGCGGGCAGGGTCATGTGGGGTGGTGGCCAGTTCTCCAACCTCTTCTACCAGCGCTCGATCTACTACGAAGCGCCCGGCACGGCCAACGGCCCGAGGAGACTGGCCGAGATGCAGGCGCCGCTGGATCTCTCACTACGGGAGATCGCCCTGAGCGAGCCACCCCCAGCCGGCTACCCGCGCCCGCAGGGAGCGACCCCGATGCGGGTGTCGCTCGTGCCGGCCTACGAGGAGTGCACGAACCCCAACCGTACGCACGGCGAGCCGCTCGACAGCCCCTCGTGCAACCCGCCGGTGCAGGTGTCCGGCCACCTCACCGTCGGAACGCCGGACGCCAACGGCCGCGCGGTGAACTCCGTCGGCTCCGTGCGGTTCGCGGTCCACCCGGGCGACCCGTCGACGTCCGCGGACGAGGCCGACGTCTCGCTGTACTTCGACCTCACCGGCGTCCGCAACAAGGAGGATCTCCTGGACTACACCGGCGAGCTTCAGGCAAGCGCGGTGGTGAGGATCACCGACCGTGACAACGGCCCTGGCTCTGCTGCCGCCACGGTCTCAGATTTCTCCTACGCCTTCACGGTTCCCTGCAGTGCAACCACCGACAGCGTCGGCTCCACCTGCTCGACCACGACCACCGCCGACTCGCTCGTCCCCGGGACGATCAAGGAAGGAAAGCGCTCGATCTGGGAGATCGGCCAGTTCGAGGTGCTCGACGGCGGGGCGGACGGCCAGGCGTCCACGACCGCCGACAACGCGCCATTTGCCCGACAGGGGGTCTTCGTTCCATGAGCGGCGACGCTCGAGCGGGTCTGCGAAAAGACGGCCGCTAGCAGCGGCGATCTCTTGGGTAAGGGAGGGCTTCGGCCCCTACCCTGCGCCTCCCTCTCACTCCGCCGTCCGGGTGGGCAACGGATGGGCAACGCAAGATCCGAAAAGAGCCGCAAACGTTGCGGCTCCGTTATTGCGAATTCAGCGCTAACAAGCGAAAATGCCGCTCAGCCGCAAACACCCGCAACCATGGGAGCAACCTCGTAATGAAGGGGTCCCCGGTTCGAATCCGGGCGTCGGCTTCCCTCCTGCTCAGTGTTTGGAGATCGCCGGCCGGACCCAACCTGTGCGTATCCGTACGACTTCGGCGAACTTGGCTAGACTAGTCCGCTGTCGCCCTGGAAGGGGCGGCGTCGGTGGATCGAAATTCGGGAGGGGTAGCAAGATGAGAAGGCTTGGGGGGACGTGCGCCGTAACCGCGGCGCTGTTGACTTGCGCGATCGCGATGACCGGGGAGGCCGCCGCGTCCGACCCCGTATTCGCCTCCCAGGCGACGGTGGCCGACTTCGGCACTGCCGCGCGCCCGTTCGGGATCGCCGCCGCCGACTTCGACGAGGACGGCAGCGACGACCTCGTCGTGGGCCGCACGACCGGCAATGTCGCCTTCGTGAAGGGCAACGGCGACGGCACCTTCCAGTCCCCGGCCGCCTTCGCCTGGAAGCAGGCATTCTTCAACGCCTGGTCGTTCGCGAGCGGAGACGTGAACGGCGATGGCAACCGCGACGTGGTGTGGGGCGCAAGCGCCGCCTCCACCGGCTGCTCGATCAGCCCGATTCCCACCGGCGAGACGTGCGCGTCGGCCGGCGGCCAGACGATCACCGTGAACGACGGCGACGTACGAGTCTGGTACGGGAACGGCGACGGCACCTTCCAGGAGAACCAGTACTTCGTGAGCGGCGTGCGCCACAACGCGGGCACGCTGATCGCGGACATCGGAACGGACACCGGCAGCCTGGCCGTAGCCGACATCGACGGCGACTCTGACCTGGACGTCGTCGCCGGCGCGATCGACGGAGCCAACACCGTCGTGAAGATCCTCCGTAACGATGGCGGTGGATCGTTCCTGGTCGACCCGACGCCGGTGGTCTCTCAGCCGACCTCCTGCACGGCCCCGTGCTCCCCGATCTACTTCCCCGCGATCTCGACGCAGAACAGCCCCTGGGGGCTCGCGTTCGGCGACGCGGACAACGACGGCGACGTCGACCTGTGGGTCGGCGACCGCGCGCTCTACGTGTACCTGTTCCGCAACGACGGGAACGGCGCCTGGACGATGCAGACCGACAACACGGCCGTCTCCGGGCGGCCCAACGTCTACCTCGGGCACGACGCCTTCCGCGCGGCGGTCGGGTTCACGGCGTCCCTGGGCTCCGCCGACCTGAACGCCGACGACAAGGACGACCTCGTGCTGGGGCTCCAGTCGGGCACCCAGACCCCTGCCTCCGGCGTCGCGCACGACGGCGAGGTGGTGCTCGACAGCAGCACCGCCTCGGGGCACTCGCTCTCGGGCATCCTGGCCGACATCGGCACGATGGCGCGGGGCGTGACCGTGCGGGACTTCACGGGCGACGGCGCGCGTGACATCGTCGCCGCGGAGTACGACGGCAAGGTCAAGATCCTGCGCCAGCTCACCCCGACCGACACGGACGGCGACGGCATCTCGGACTACGTCGACAACGCTCCCGAGCACCCCAACGCGCCGCGGATCGACATGAACACCGACGGCACGATCAACTACCAGGACCAGCTCGACAACGACTTCGACACTGTCCTCGGCGATCCGGAGAACCCGGCCACGTGGCAGCGGCTCGGGGACGTCGTCGACCCCGACGACGACAACGACGGCGTCGAGGACACGGCCGACAACTGCAAGCTGGTGGCGAACGCCGGGCAGGAGAACGACGACGGCGACGGGCGTGGCAATGCGTGCGACCCGCTCGACGACGTGGACGGCGACGGCGACGGCGTCGCCGACGGCCCCGACCCGGGTGAGCCGCTGTTCGACGAGTCGAAGGCCGCGCGGGCGAAGTGGAGCACGGGCGACACGAAGTTCGTGCTGCGGATCGACGCGCTGAGCCGCTTCTTCCAGAACGAGTTCACGCAGATCATGACCGACGCCGCGATCCTCTCGCCCGAGGAGTGGGAGCAGAAGTGCTGGGAGAACTACGGCCCCGGCGACCCGCCCGACCCGTGCGGCACGGGCGAGGGCACGGCGGACCAGACCCTCACGCTGCCGGGTGGCAAGGAGGTCCCGACCTCACTCGTGATGATCCCGAAGCAGATGTGGTCGGACCCCGACCCGATGAACTGGATGAACGACCGCAACGCGAACCCCAGGCTCGAAATCGGCCAGCACGGCACCTACCACGCGGACAACACGCCGCTCGGGGACTGGGCCGACATGCCGGACCGCAACTTCTACGCCTGTGAGACGTGCGGGCTGACTTTCAACGAGGCGTTCGAGCTCCTGAAGGTCGGCAAGGACTCGCTGCTCGGCAACTACACCAACAAGTGGGTCGCCGAGTCGAGCGCCACGCCGTCGTCGCTGAAGCTCGACTGGTCGGACGCGGCGCAGCCGCTGATCAGCTACGCGGCGCCCTTCAACACCAGCGACCCGACCGCGCGCGAGGCGCTGGCCGAGCTCGGCTACCGCAGCTTCTCGGCCAGCATCCACGAGGAGAGCCCCAGCACCGAGTACGGAAGCAAGTTCACGCCCGTGGGCAACAACCACGAGAAGTTCGACGAGTACGGGATGTTCCACGTGTCCGCCGACCTGCAGCTCGACCCGCCCGACACGACCGGCGACACGTACGACGTGCAGGCGTATGAGGACTTCCTGCACTCGAAGACCGACGTTGGCGGCATCACCACCTGGCTGATCGAGGAGGTCGAGTGGAGCGGGCGCCCGTGCAACAACGAGCCCCGGCTCGGCACCTGCAACGGCGGCTCGAACCGTGAGAACAACACCGTCTACCGCCCGCGCTGGGATGCGTGGCTGCAGCTGCTCGACTTCGTCAAGAGCTACCCCAACGGCGTCGTGATGACGCTCGGCGAGGTCGCGCTCGCGAAGGGGTACGACAACGCTCCCACGGTCTCGAACGCCGGCCAGGCGGACGCCGACCACGACGGGATCGGCGACGTGATCGACGACGCCGCGCTGAACGCCGCGGACGCGACGCTGACCCGCAACCGCACCGGCACGCTGCGCGCCACGCTCCGCAACGGGGCCGGCAACCCGATCGCAGACCAGGAGGTGACGTTCACCTTCGACGCGGACGGCGACGGCAACGACGAGCAGTACACGGGCGACACCGACGCGAGCGGTCTCGCGGAGGTTTCGGTCGATGTCACGCGGGACGCCGGCGAAAGCACGTTCTCGGCGGCGTGGGACGGCGGGCATGGCGTCACGGCCGCCGACTCGGGCACCGTGACGGTGGTCGAGGGCGCGACGATAGTCGTGGTCAAGAACGCGGTTCCCGACAGCGCCCAGGACTTCGAGTTCACGGCAGGCGGCGGCCTGGAGCCCACCACGTTCTCCCTGGACGACGACACGGATCCGGAGCTGTCGAACACCCGCACGTTCACGGATCTCGAACCTCGCGGGGGCTACTCGCTCAGCGAGCAGGTTCCGGCCGGCTGGTTCCTCACCAGCGCCTCGTGTGACGACGGAAGCCCCGTCTCGAACATCGAGGTCGGGCCCGACGAGACAGTGACGTGCACGTTCGTGAACACAGCCGGTTACCCACGTCCGGCCGGAGCGTCCCCGCTGAGGGTTTCACTGGTGCCGGCGTACAGGGAGTGCACGAGCCCGAACCGCGTGCATGGCCCGCCCCTCGAGCACCCGTCCTGCAACCCACCGGCGCAGGAGTCGAGCCACCTGACCGTGGGCACCCCGGACGCGAATGGGCGCGCGGTGAACTCCGTCGGGTCCGTCCGGTTCGGGGTCCGCGTCGGCGACCCGGCGACGCCCGAGGACGAGGCGGACGTGAACGTCGTAGCCTCGCTCACCGACGTCAGGAACGCCAACGTGACTCTGTCCGACTACACGGGTGAGTTGCAGGCGGAGGTGAGCCTGCGCATCACCGACAAGTACAACGGGACGGCACAGGACGAGCCCGCGACGGTCACGGACGTGCCGCTTGCGTTCACGATTCCGTGTACCGCGACGCTGAACGGCTCGATCGGGTCCAGCTGCTCGGTCAGCACCTCCCTGGACGCGCTGATGCCGGGGCTCGTCCGGGAGCGCGACCGCGCCGTGTGGGCGATGGGACCGGTGCGGCTGTTCGACGGTGGCCCCGACGGCGACGCGGACACAGCCGACAACTCGCTGTTCGCGACGCAGGGCGTCTTCGTCCCGTAGGAATTACCGCCCGGGGGAGTCGGGCGAAGGCACCGACTCCTCCGGGCGCCCGTCCCAGCCCTCGTCGACTATCTGTCTGCGGCGGGGCCGGTAGTGCGCATTTGCGGCTCCTTCCGGCGTCCGTCGAGATTCCGTCTGACTTGGGCATCTCTTTGGGGTTGTCGATAACGAGGTGCATGACCGGACTCAGCATCGCCATGGAGAGAAGGCGACTGCGTGCACCCCTGGGTTTGCTCCCGGACGAGCGCCTGGCGCGCCTTGCCGCCAGGGGAGATCAGCAGGCGTTCGCGACGATCTACGAGCGCCATCACCAGGGCCTCTACCGGTACTGCCGGTCGATTCTGGCGAACGCCGAAGATGCCGAAGATGCCCTCCACAACGTGATGAACCGAGTACTCCGGGCGCTTCCGGGCGAGAAGCGGGAAATCGCGCTCAAACCGTGGCTATACCGGATCGCCCACAACGAGTCGCTGCGCATGATCGGAGCGCGCCGCGCGCAGGTGGAGATCGACGAGGCGTTCGAGCTCCCGGGCGCAGACGTCGAGGCCCAGCGTGCCAGGCGCGAGCGGCTGCGGCAGCTCGTCGCAGACCTCCGCGGGCTCCCGGAGCGCCAGCGTGGTGTGCTGCTGATGCGCGAGTTGAGTGGGCTGGACTACGCCGAGATCGCCTCGGCTTTCGCGATTTCAGAGGCGGCCGCCAAGCAAACCGTTTACGAAGCACGCAACTCGCTGCGGGATTTCGAGCAGGGACGCGAGATGGACTGTAATGAGGTTGCTCGGCTGATCTCGATCCGCGACGGCCGGTTGCTGCGCGAGCGCAAGGTGCGCGCGCACCTCCGCCATTGCCAGCAGTGCCGCGAATTCAAGGCCGCCCTCCGTGGCCGTAAAGCCGACCTCGACGCCATCGCGCCTCCGCTCGCCGCACCCGTCGCAGCGGCGCTGCTTCTAAGCGTCCAGGGCGGCGCCGGCGGCGCCAAGGGCGCTGGCCTCGTAGGTCTCATTGGCGGGACTGGGGGAAAGGCGGCCGTGACCGCGACCGCCGTGAAGGGGATCGCCGCGGCGACCACGGCGCTCATTCTTGGCTCTGCTGCGATCGGAATCGTCCATGGTGCTGGCATCGGCCTGCCTTGGAGGCCAGCGAACGAAGCTACGGATGGATCAAGCGCTCGCAAGTCGTCGGCTCAGATGGCCCCTCGACGCGCCCGTGTGAAGCAGGTTGATGAACGCGACGGGAAGAGTGACCGCAAAGCACCGCTGAAGGACTCCGCGCGCCGTGATGGGCAGGCGACTCCTCCGGGCCCATGGGATCCTCCCGATGTTTCGGGTGCGGACAAGGGCTTCGGTCAGCCGCAGGGGCCGAGCTTTGAGAGAGTCCCGCCCGCCCGCAGCACGACCCCGGAGCGATCTCGGGCCCCAGATGCCATCCCCGAGCGGCCGCGCGCTAGATACCCGGAGAACGCCCCCTCGGTAGCGACCGGTCCAGGCCAGGACCAACCTACCGGCCAGGTGCCGCTTCCCGGCAGCCCTCAGAAGTCGATCCCGACGGATCCCCAGAGCCGCTTCCCCGCTGGATCGCGATAGAGCCTTACCTTCGCGCCGCATCGAGGTTCAAGAAGAACCTCGATGCACCACACCATCCCCGACATCCTGAGCCGGATGCCATCCGCGGCTCCAGTCCTGACCGCCGGGTTCGTGTTCGGCGCCATCGCTTTCGCAGTCGCCGTGCTGCTGGTCGTGGCCGAGCAGCTCGGAGCCGATCGTTCGCCTGGGCTGAGGGCATGGGCGCCGGCGCTGGCTTTGGGCTCCGGCGCCCTCGTCGCCCTGGCGGTCACTGGAGAGACCGCTGCCACGACCGCCGTCGGAATGCTGTTTCTTGCCGCCACCGTGTTTGGGTTGGTGCGGCTGCGCCGTCTCCGGGTGAGCGGGGTCTTGCTGTGGGTCACATACGTTTGCTTCGTCGTCTTCGCGCTCGCGTGGTGCGGATGGTTCGTCGCCACCCTGCCGGTGAGCACCCTCACGCGAGTCCTCATGCTCGGGTCGGCGCCACTGCTCGTGCTGAGTCTGCCGGTCGTCCTCATTCGAACGTTCGAGAACTGGGAAGTGCTGTGCCGGCGTGACTGGCGCCGGCCGCGGGAACCGCTGGTCGAACCAAACCGTTCGCATTTCGCGCGAGTCTCGATCCACGTGCCTGTCCATGCGGAGCCCCCCGCAGTGGTCATTACCACGCTCGACGCACTCGCCCAGTTGAACTACCCGAACTTCGAAGTCCTTGTGATCGACAACAACACGGAAGACGAGGCCCTTTGGCGGCCGGTGGAGACCCACTGCCGCGCCCTCGGAGAGCGCTTCCGATTCCTCCATGTCGAGGGACTCGCCGGTGCGAAGGCAGGGGCGCTCAACCTCGCGCTGACTCACACTGACCCGGTGGCAGAGCTGGTGGCGGTGGTGGATGCCGACTACCAAGCGCAGCCGGACTTCCTGGCCGGCACGATCGGCTACTTCGACGATCCCACGATCGGCTTTGTGCAAACCCCCCACGCCTACCGAGCGTGGGAGGAAAGCAGCTTCCTCTCCATGTGTCGCTGGGAATACGACTATTTCTTCGCCACCGGCATGGTCAGCCTCAACGAGCGAGACGCCGCCATAACCGTGGGCACGATGTGCGTGATTCGCAGAACGGCACTCGAGCAGGCCGGCGGCTGGGCCGAGTGGTGCTTGACGGAGGACTCCGAGCTTGCCGTGCGGATCCATGCGCTCGGCTACTCATCGGTCTACTTGAGGCACGTGTACGGCCGCGGGCTGATTCCGGAGACCTTCGCCGGCTACAAGCGGCAGCGCTTCCGCTGGACCTACGGGCCGGTGCAGGAGCTGAAGCAGCACGTGAGGCTCTACCTTCCCGGCCGCTGGCGCCGGCGTTCTCGGTTGAGCCGGGCCCAGCGCGTCCACCACGCGACACATGGTCTCTTTGGCGTCAGCATCGGCCTCGGGATCGCTGCCGTGCCGCTTGCGGTCGGCGTCGTCGCATCGATGGCCGCCCACAGTGAAGCCGTGCCGCTTCCACTGCCTCTTTGGATCGCCGCGACCGTGCTGCTCGTCGCTTCGTATCTGCTTCGCTGGCTGGTTTACCGAGCGGTGCTCGGTGCGCGGCTGCGGGACACACTGGGCGCCATGCTTGCCAGCACCGCGCTTGCACACGTCGTCGTCGTAGCGAACCTCTGGGCCCTGGTGGGGCGCGAGGAGCCGTGGCGCAGGACGGACAAGTTCAGCCGCCGCCCTCGCCGCGGCCTGGCGGCGCTGGCTGGGGTGCGCACGGAACTGGCGTTTGGCCTCTCGTGCCTCGCCGCGGCCGGCGTGGCCATCGCCGCGCTGCCTCGCGCGGGAGTCGCCACGATGCTCGCGGTCGGCATCGCGCTGCAGGGCATGACCTACCTCGCCGCGCCCGCGATGGCCCTTCTGGCAGAGCGCGATCTGCGCCGCGCGCAAGGTCGCCACGCGATCAGCAGCCCACAGGGGACGCATGGTGCTTTCAACGTGTCCTCCAAGTGGCGCGACAGGCTGCCCTGGTTGCGAAGCCCTCAGCGTCCGCCTTTACCGGCGCCGGAACCGGAGTCTTGAGCTTTGGTGGTCACGCCACGTGCCGCTCTCAACCCGAGTCCAAAGACGACCCGCACTTGAGCTTCTGATGAGATCTCTTCGCCGCATCACCGACGAACGTGGAGTTGCGCTTCCCGTGGCCCTGGCCGTGCTGGCCACGGTCGCGGGTCTGGCCACGGTCGCTGCAAGCGCCGCGATCGTGTCCAACAACCAGTCGTTCCGCGGCAACAACGCGAAGCGGGCGGTGCAGGCAGCCAACGCGGGCATCCAGGCCGCGATCTACCAGACAAACCTGATGCAGCCCGGGTCGAGTGAGTGCGTCCACAAGAATTCCTCCGATGGCGCACTGTCGAACAGTGCGGTCGAGGCCGACAACTGGTGCCCGCCGCAGAGCGAGGACCTCGGCGACGGCGCGAGCTACCAGATGCAGGTCTCTGCCGTCAGCGACGCGACCTCCAGCACAGGTCTGCCACTAGCACAGCGCACGGTGGTCTCGACCGGGCTCGTGAACGGGGTCAGGCGGCGTGCGGCGGTCACGATCAACGCAGCGACCGGCAACCCGCTGTTCCCACCGGGCTTCGCTGTGGTCGTCCGTGATTCGATCACGCTCATGAACAACGCCACCTTCAACGGCCACGTCGGCTCCAACGGCACGATCACCCTCAAGAACAACTCGACCGCCTGCGGCGACATCGTCACGGGCCCGGGGAAGACAGCGACGATCGGCAAGAACGCCACACAATGCCCGGGCTACAGCGTGTACTCCGCGAGCGAGCCGTTTGACCTACAGCCCGTCGATCTGAGCGGGCCCAAGGCCGCGAACGACAACATCCGGCTGACGAACATGAAAGCGGGTTCCGGCACGCCGCAGGACACATGCTCGAACTGCAGCAAGGTCAGCTGGAGCAGCTCGACCCGCGTGCTGACCGTCGAAAGCAATGGCGTGCTTACGCTGAGCGGAGACACATACCTCTTCTGCCGCCTCGAGGTGAAGAGCGGTGCCAGGATCCAGATACCGGCCCGCACTACGCCGCTCAAGATCTACATCGACACGCCCGAGAACTGCGGCGGCTCGAGCGGCATGGGCTCGGTGGTCTGGAACGGCGAGCTCGTGAACCTCTATTCGCCGCCGCAGGTGGTCGCGATCCTGGTCGCCGGCAGCACCACGAAGAGCACTATCGTGGACCTGCCGACGAACGACGCCACCAGCCCGATGGCGATCTATGCGCCGAACTCGACCATCAACCTGAAGAACAACATCAAGTTCACCGGCGCGTTGGTGGCGAAGTCGATCGCCGCGATGAACAACGCTACGTTCACGTGGCACGACAGCGTGAACGGTCTCCGGAGCGGCAGCGACATCCGCTTCTACCAGATTGCGACCGGGAGCTACAAGGAGTGCACCGGCACACCGACGGGCACGGTCCCGGATTCCGGCTGCTAGACGTTTGCCCGCAAAGGACATCGGTCAGGCGACGCGACGACACTGTCCGCTTCGGCCAGCGACATATCGAGGACGCTGTGGGCGGCGCCATGCCTGGTGCGAGCTGGTTCGCGGGGTCCTTTTGGGGTCCACCAATCAGTCCTCCGGAGAGCGTGGAGACGTCCGTCAGAGTCCACTCTTTTCGGACCTTTCCGCCCTACAGAGGACTGCTTGGTCGTCGTCGTGTCGGCGCTGCCGTCGGACACCTCGACCTGTGCGAGCTCCCAGATCGCCCGCGTGCCGCCCTGGACCGTGCCCGCCATGACGGAGTTGGCGGTGGTCGAGAGCGAGCAGGAGCCGCCCACTGATGTAAATGCACCTAGGCAAGGCAATCATGCAACTTCTGTGGCCCGGCATCGCCGCGATGATTCGAGATGTTGGTGTCGTTCGAATCCCAACTCGTAGGTAAGGGGTCCATTTACGGATGAAGCTCGAAGTGCATCGGATCGGGAACTGTCGGCCAGCGGCCTCCCCAGGTGAATCCGGCGTCCTCCATGGCGCGCACGAGCCGCCGATCCTGACGCGAATCGCCGAGTCGCGGGTTGGCGGCGGCATTGATGTCGATCGCCAGGCCCCAGGCGTGCAGCGACAACGACCCGGAGCCCGGAATGCGCCGCGGCGCGAAGCATCCGGCGTAGTCGGCCCGGTTCACGACGCTCGAGAGCCCGCGGCGCTCGAGCGTGCGCAGCGCCCGGCGCAGCTGCGCGAACAGGCGCCGGTTGCAGGTGACGGTGCCGAGGATCGGCACCGATCGGGTCACGATGTTACGGTCCAACCAGCGCGGCTCGATGCGGATCCAGTCGGAGCCGTACGGCAGGCCCACCGCGAACTCGCCGAACCGTGCCTTGGTTTCGAGCGGCCGCGCGATCAGCCGGGGCGACGTTCGCAGGGTCGGCGACAGGGTGCGGATCCGCACGGCGTCGTTCCGTGCCAGCCTACGCTCGACCCGTTCCGGCTGGGTGGTCGCGACGAGCAGCTGCCGTGTCGCGTCGTTGCCACCCCCGGCGTCGCGTCCGGTCAGGACCAGCTCCGCGAATCCGACCAGCTCGTCGTCGACGATGCGAGCGACCCGCAGCTCGCGCCCGCCCGCGAGACTCAGGCGGTCGCCGACTCCGAGCCTGCGCAGGCGCGCCGAGGTGCGCGACAGCAGCGCCGTGCCGCGGCGCAGCCGGCGGAACTCCCGCCCGGCCTGGGGAAGGACGTCCGCATACGCCTGCGGCTGTACGACCAGCACGTCGAGCGGGATGGCATAGCCCTGAGGAACCGCATCGACTGTCCCGCCGCCGGCACGGCGGCTACGCCGCAGCATCCCCTGCGTCCGCGCGGTCCGGGCGACTGCCGTGACTCCGGCCGTGCGGCGCAATCGCCTGCTCCACGACGGCGGAACGCCGGCGCGTCGTCGGACGACCAGCACCTGCGATGGCGGTTCCGCTGCCCGGTTCGCCGCGCGCGCGTCCCGATCGATCGGCGAGCGGCGCGGGTCGTCGCGCAGCGAGAGGCCGACAGCGGTCATCGCCGTCAGGACGACCAAGGAGACCACGGCGAGCAACGCCACCTTGAAGCGACGGGACACGTCTCAACTGTAGGCCCCCTGCTGGGCCAGGAAGGCAGTCGCTGCCCCTCAAACTCGAGGGCGAGGCGGGCGACCCGACACCCGCCTCGCCCGGCGTAAGGGCGGCTGCTTGTCGCGGAGCCTTTGCTACGCGGCCCTGACCGTCGAATCGACCTGGCTGCCGAGGTCCTTGTTCTCCGGGACGAACTTGCTCGCGGTGAACGTCGCGCCCTGCGGATCGGTGATGACGGTCATCCTGACCCAGGGGGCATCGAACGGCGGGACGACCACCTGGCCGCCCAGTTCCGCCGCCCTTTCGGCCGTCGCGTCGGCATCGTCGACCGCGAACGTCACGCTCCAATGTGCGGGGACATCGGGTTGGTCGTCCGCGATCGGATTGAGCGTCGCGACCACGTCCTCGAAGCCCTCCGGAGCGCCGCTCTCCGCCATCCGCTTGCGGAGCCCGGGATCGTTCTGCTCCAGGAAGTCGCCGTAGCCCGGCAGCCGCCACATCTCGGCGTCGCCGAGGCCGAGCGTCCCCCATCCGAACACCGAGCCGTAGAAGGACTTCGCGCCTTCCGCGTCGCGGGTGTTCAGGCCGTTGAAGTTCAACGAGCCGGGTTGGTTGACGATCCGCGCGCCCTTGTGCTCCTTCGCCTGCCAGACGCAGAACGCGGCCCCTTCGGGATCCGTGCACACCGCCATCCGGCCCGCCTCCATGACGTCGAAGGGCTCCGTCACGATGCGCCCGCCGGCATCTTGCACCTTCGAGGCGGCCTCGTTGGCGCTCTCAACCCAGACGTACGTGTTCCATACCGCCATCGGTGGCCCGCCCTCGGGCTGCGACCCGACGGCGGCCACGTCGCCGCCGTGCAGGCGCGCGATGAAGTACTTGCCGGCTGAGCCCGGGGGCATTGCGTCCCTGAAATCCCATCCGAACAGACCGCTGTAGAAGGCGGCGGCGGCCTCGGGATCGGGCTGGCTGGTATCGACCCAGCATGGGACGCCGGGCAGGTATCCGTCTCGCTCGAGCATTGGTGCTCCTTTCTGGCTGGTTGACATCCCGGCGCAACCTACGGACGATTTAGGTCAGGATCTGTCCTCAATTGCCGAGAGGATGAAATTGCGATGATCCAGACCTCGAGCCGACTGCTGGAACTGCTCTCGCTGCTCCAGGGACGCCGCGACTGGCCGGGCAACGAGCTGGCCGACCGGCTCGAGGTGTCCGGCCGGACGATCCGGCGCGACATCGAGCGGCTGCGCCAACTCGGCTACCCCGTGGAGTCGCTCACCGGTCCCGCCGGCGGATACCGGCTTCGCGCCGGAAGCGCGATGCCGCCACTGCTCCTCGATGACGAGGAGGCGATTGCGATCGCGGTCGGCCTTCGCACCGCCGCCCGCGCCTCCGTGACCGGCATCGAGGAGACCGCCGTGCGAGCCCTCGTCAAGCTCGAGCAGGTCCTGCCGGCGCACCTGCGCCGCCGCGTCGGTGCGCTGGGCTCGGCGACCTTCACGCTCCCGGTCGCCGGCCCGACGGTCGACCCGCAGCACCTGACCGTGATCGCCGCGACCTGCCGCGACTCCGAGTGCCTTCGCTTCGGCTACCGAAGCCGGGATGGGACCGACAGCCGCCGCGAGGTCGAGCCCCACGCGCTCGTCAACCATGGCCGCCGCTGGTATCTCGTCGCGTGGGATCGTCGCCGCGACGACTGGCGGACCTTCCGCATCGACCGCCTGGCCAAGCCGACGTCGACCGGCGTGCGCTTCATGCCGCGCAGGCTGCCTGCGAAGGATGCGGCCGCGTACGTCGAGCAGAGCATCACCGGGGCGCCGAACCGATTCGAGGCGCGAGTCACTCTGCACGTTGCCGCGGAGGAGATCACGAGCCGCGTCCCGGCCTACTGGGGCACGATCGAGCCGATCGACGCGCACACTTGCGAGTACAGGACGGGCGACGACGACCTCCGATGGTTGGCGCTGCGGATCGCGATGCTTGGCGTCGACTTCGACGTGCACGAGCCGCCTGAGCTGGTCGAGCATCTGCGGGCGCTGGCTTTGCGGCTCAGGCGCGCCGCTCCCTGAGCCGGCCGGCACAACGCTTACTCAGTCCACGGGCCGATCCCGCTCACCCGCTCGACCGCAATCCGCATCCGCACCCCCGGCGGCGGATCATCCATCACCGGGAAGCGCACATCGGGGCCGAGGTGCACGTGCGCAAGCTCCTGAAGTAGCTCGGGAGCTCCGCCTTCCTCGATCGTCGCTCGTCCGCGGACGACGACATACTCGCGCAATCCGGGCGGGTGAATCCTGGTCCCCTCGAAGGAGACCGCCACGCGAGGGTCCCGCCGGACGTTCTCGAGCTTTCTCAAGCGCGGATTCAGGTGCGCCGTCAGCAGGTCCTCGCCCTCGACCGCAACCCACACGCACGTCACATGCGGTGTGCCGTCCGGGCCGTTCGTGACCAGATGCCCGAGCGCGCCCGCCCGGATGAGCTCCTTGGCGCTGGCGGGAAGAGCCATGGGCGAGCAAGTGTAATTGCGCTCGATACGTCGCCGGCGCTCGGCGATGACCGACTCACGCCTCCGTCGTCGAGCCGGGCTTCCCGGTGGGGTAGCGTGTCCAAGGTGTTCCGGGAAGACGTGGAGAGCCTCCGTGACGCCTATCAGGCGTTCAACGAGAGAGGGGTCGAGGCGATCCTGGAGCGCCTTGCCCCCGAGTTTCAGGTCCGCGACCGCGAAAGCTCACCCGACCGGGACACCACCCGCTACGGCAAGGAAGGGATCAAGCAACTGTTCGACTCTTACATGGAGGCGTTCGACGCGCTTCGCCTCGAGCCACAGGAGTTCATCGACGCGGGTGATCAGATCGTCGTCTGCCTGCATCAGCGGGTGCGCGGCAAGGGCAGTGGGGCCGAAGTCGTGGGCCACATCGCCCATGTCTGGAAGATGCGCGAAGGAGCACCGTTTCGGCTGACGATCTTCCGAGACAAGGACAGTGCGCTGGAAGCGCTCAGGGCCGAAGGGCCCCTGCCGGGAGAAGCCTCGCGACCCTGAGTCCGCACCGACCCGCGGGGGGATTGCACCTTGTCGTCCCAACTGCTTTAGTGGGCCGGAATCGGCTGTGACTCAGCACACGACAGCGGAGCTCGCGCTCGGCTCTGAATTCGCGGGCTACCGAATCGAGGAGGTGGCCGCCCGCGGGGGGATGGGAGTCGTCTACCGCGCGGTCCAGCTGCGGCTCACGCGCATGGTGGCGCTGAAGCTGGTGACCCCGGCGCTGGCCCGAGACACCTCCTTTCGAGAGCGGTTCAGACGCGAATGGATGATCGCCGCTTCCATCGACCACCCGAACGTCATCCCGGTATACGAGGCGGGCGAGGAGGACGGTGCCCTCTACATCGCGATGCGCTGGGTGGAGGGAACGGACCTGCGCGAGACAATCGATCGCGGCGCACTCGAGCCTTCCCGTGCTGCCGACCTCGTCTCGCAGGTCGCGCACGCTCTCGATGCTGCCCACCAGAAAGGCCTCATCCACCGCGACGTAAAGCCCGCCAACATCCTGATCACCGGCCAGGATCACGTCTACCTGACCGACTTCGGTCTCACCAAGCACGCCAGCTCGATCAGCGGGCTGACGAGAACCGGTCAGTGGGTGGGCACGGTGGACTACACGGCGCCGGAGCAGATCGAAGGAGCGCCCGTGACCCCGCGAACGGACGTGTACTCGCTGGGCTGCGTTCTCTTCGAGGCCCTGACGGGACAGACGCCCTACAGGCGGGAGAACGACCTCGCGACGCTATGGGCTCACGTGTATGCCCCGCCGCCATCGGTGCTGGAGCTCTCGCCGGACATACCGGCACGGTTCGACGCCGTCGTTCAGCGCGCGATGGCCAAGGACCCCGCGGAGCGCTATGCGTCCGCGAGCGAGCTCGGTCGAGCGGCGCTCGCAGCCGCCTTCGGGGAGGAGGCTCCGGCTCGGGAGAGGACCGGCGCCGCTCATCCTCCGCGCGAGCAACCGAGCCTGCAACTGCCCGCTCCCCGCAGACCGCGGGGGCGCCCCGGCCGGCGACTTCTGTTCGGCCTCTCCGGCCTGCTGATCCTGGTCGCGGCCGCCGTGGCCGTCGTGTTGCTCCCTGGATCGGACGACCCGGAGACGGACCGCGCCACTCAAGCGCCCTCTGCTCCCTTGCGGGCGGCCTCGACCTGGCGCCCCCTCCCCGC
>Ga0190275_10000710_pt1 | contig 27146 bp, 27 predicted proteins | sample Popmic550T_FD_133745 | JGI IMG/M metagenome (GOLD analysis project Ga0190275, IMG submission 133745) | Populus adjacent soil microbial communities from riparian zone of Yellowstone River, Montana, USA - 550 T | ecosystem: Environmental > Terrestrial > Soil > Riparian zone > Trees stand | place...
ACCGTAGTCAGCGCATCGAGATCGAGATGGAGCTCTTCCCGTCTGGGTCTTCCCATCACACCCTCCCACCTACAAGTTTGCGCCTCGAATGGCCTTAAGTTAAGGCCATTGGGCGGACCGGCCCACGCGACGTGGGCGGTCCGGGGGACGTCCCTTACGGCGAGACGCCGTCGCCGGCGAGACGCCGCCGGGCCAGCCCGCGAGGACGCGTGCGCTCCACGCGCGGACGCCCAGTTTGCGCAGACTGTGGTCATGCGCCGGAGCGCCGACGTCGCGTCGGCTGGCCCGGCGACGTCCCGTCGGCGGACGGCGTCTCGCCGTGAGGGTGGTGCCAGGTCACCGCAAGCCGGCGGACGCCGTCGCTCTGATCTTCGCCACGAACTCCTTCGCCAGGTCGTTCGGGATCGGGATGGTCAGGTTGTAGTGCGCGATCTTCCAAGCGCCGTTCACCCGTCGCAGCACCCCTGTCCCGCGGCAGTCGCCGTAGCTCGCACTCTCCAGCTTCTCGTCGAACCACGCCACGTCGCCGTCCGGCGAGAGCATCACATGCCGGTCGCGCGGGGTGAACGTCCACGCCGTCCCCTTGGCGAAGTAAGGATGCGCAAACTCCTGGAACGCCGCCACGTCCCACCGCTCCGTCGCGTCGGTACCAAGGAACACGAACTCCGGAGCCATGGCGCCGAAGTACCGCGCCTCGTCGGCTTTGGCGGCGGCATCGTGCCAGTCGTCGAGGGTGGTTTGATGGCGGGGCGGGGGGAGGGGGAGGTGGCGCAGGCGCAGAGGAGAAGAAGCAGCGGCAGCAGCTTTCGCATGGCGGCATTGTACGGAGCGCCTCTACGGAGCGCCGGTCTTCGACCGGCCGGTCCGCCGGCATTCTGCCGGCCCGCTCTCGGGACGCGTTCCGCACATTGCCGACCGAAGGTCGGCGGACCGGCCGGTCGAAGACCGGCGCTCCGTAGGCCTACCGCCCTCCCAGCACGCTCGCCAGCACCTCGAACGACTTCAACTCATACCCGAGAAACGCCCGCCTCACGAACCCCGACAGAGACCGGATCTCCAGCAGCACCTCCGTCGGGGCCGTGAACTGCGCCACCGGCACGCGCAGCAGCGTCTCCAGCGTGTCGGCTACCTCGTTGTCCAGCACGAACGCCTCGCGGCCGGCGCAGTTGCCGCAGACGAAGCCTTGCAGGCGTTCGTCGAAGCGGAGGGGGCGTCCGAGGGCGAGGCCGCATTCCATGCAGTTGCGGATCGAGGGAAAGATCCCGGCCAGGCGGAGGGTCCAGATCTCGGCGTAGGTCACGACCGGCATCGCCGGGAGGCCGTCGAGCAGTGCCTCGCTGCTGCGGTCGAGGAGACGATAGATCACCTCGGCGGGGTCGTCGACCGGGGCGAAGGTGTCGACCGTCTCGGCGATATAGGTCGCGGCGACGCTGCTGATCAGGTTCTGCTGCGCCGGAAAGAGCGAGCGGATCAGGTCGACCGACTCGATCCGCACCACCTCGTCCCCCTCCTTCTCGATGTATCCGATGCGCACTTTTGCCAGCGGCTCCAGCGCGGCGCCGAAGCGGCTGCGGATCGCGCGTGCGCCGTAAGCCCATCCCTTGCGCTTGCCGTGGTCGGGCGTGAGGAACACCACCATCTTGTCCCGCTCCCGCACGGCCATGGTGTGGAGGATGATCGCCTCGGTGCGTTCCTTCTTCATCGGCTGCCGCAGGTTACACTGCCGATGCATGCTCATTCACCCCGCCGAAGCGCGCCGGCAGCTCCGCGAGTACGCGGATGGGGAGATCACGAACGAGAACCTGGCCCACGGCGCGCTGCTCATCTCCCTGGAAGACAACCCGCGCATCGACGTCGAGGCTTCGCTGGCCGCGCTCGACGACCTGGCCGCCCGGGCCGAGCGGCGCTGCGTCCGCGGCGAGCCGCTGGTGTTCCGCCTAGGGCACCTGTACGCCGAGATGTTCGACGTCGACGGCTATCAGGGCGACACCGCCAACTACTACGACCCCCGCAACGCTTACCTCGACGAAGTCATCGAGCGGAAGATCGGCATCCCCATCACCCTCTCGATCGTCTTCCTGCACGTCGCGGCGAAGCTCGGCTTCACCGCGTTCGGCGTCGGACTGCCGGGGCATTACATCGTCAAGGTGCAGTTCGAGCTGAACGAGGTCTACGTCGACCCCTTCCACGGCGGCACCACGCTGACGACCGCCGAGATTGCCGACCTGCTGCGCCACATGAGCGGCGGCGCAACGCAGCTTTCCCCCGAGCACCTGCGCGCCTGGACCGGCCGGGAGACGCTCGTCCGCGTGCTCGGCAACCTGCAGAGTATGTGGACCCGAAACGGCGACCCGCGCAAGGCGCAGGCGGCGCGCGAGCGGATGGAGCTGCTGGCCGAATGAAGATCGTGGCCACGATCTTCGAAGAGACGGCGGCGGCCGCCATCGAGGCCATCCGCGGCGTGGAAGCGCAAATGGGACCATCGATCTTCGAAATCCGCGCCGAGCGTTTCCCATCCCTGGACCTGAATGCGCTCCGCAGCGCCACGGAGAAGCCGCTCATCCTCACCTACCGCGGCTCGCGCGTCCCCGACGTGCAGCGCGCCCTCGCCGCCGGCATCGACTTCGTCGACGTCGAATGGCACGAGGGGGTCACGATCGACGTCCCCCAGCGAACCGTGCTCTCGCATCACGACTACGAAGGGATGACCGGCGTCGAGAGGATCATGGAGAAGATGCGCGCCCACGGCTGCGCCTACACCAAGCTCGCCGCCACGCCGCAGAACTTCGACGACAACCTGCACCTCCTCTCGCTGCTCCCCGGCACCGTGATCGGGATGGGGGAGCGGGGGATGTACTCCCGCATCCTAGCCCCGTTCCTGGGGTCGGAGCTTTCTTTTGTCGCTGCGGGAAACATCGCCGCGCCGGGCCAGCTCACACTCGAGCGGGCGCTCGAGATCTACGGTCCTGCCCCGCTGCGCGCCGAGAAGGTGTTCGCGGTCGTGGGCAATCCGGCCGGACACAGCCTCTCCCCTTCGATCCACAACCGCCTCTTCCGCGAGAAAGGCGTCCCGGCCGCGTACACCATCGCCTCGATCGAGCATTTCAGCGAGATCGCCGAGGGGTTCCTGGACGGCGAGCCGTGCGGCCTGAGCGTCACCGCGCCGTTCAAGGACGACGCGTTTCACTTTGCCCGCGCCCGGAACTTCGAGATCGGGGAGAACGCCATGTGTGCGCGGGCGGTGAACACGCTCGTCAACGTGAACGGCCGGTACCTCGCCGACAACACCGACGTCGACGGCTTCGCCGCCCTGATCCCGCCGACCGTCACCTGCGCCGCGGTCATCGGCGCCGGCGGCACCGGCCGCGCGGCGCGGGTGGCGCTCGCGAACGCCGGCATCCCGGCCATCACGTTCAACCGCACCGCCGAGAAAGGGGACGCGCCACTGCCGGCGCTGGCCATCTACGACGGCGACTGCATCATCAATACACTGCCCCCCGGCACCGAAATCAACATCCCGCCGTGCCCCGTCTACATCGAGGCCGCTTACGGCGGCAAGCCGGCGGACGTGAACGCGGAGCAGCGCATCGGCGGCCTGGAGCTGCTGCACGCGCAGGCGAGGCGGCAGCACGAGCTCTTCATGAAGGTGTTCCATGGACTTTGACGTCATCCCGGTCGTGCGCGAGCTGAGCGCCGACACACTCACCCCGCTGGTCGCCTTCGCGGCGCTCGCCGGCGAAGGGGAAGAGGCCTTCCTCTTCGAGAGTGTGGAACGCGGCGAGAACCTCGGCCGCTACTCCTTCGTCGGCTTCGAGCCCCGCCGCAACCTCCGCTTCGATGCCACGGTCAGCGATCCCGTGAAGGTCCTGCACGACGAGCTCGTGCCGCTGCGCGTGCAGGATGAAGAATCGCTCCCGCCGTTCTTCGGCGGGGCGGTCGGCTATTTCGGCTACAACGTCGCTGGGTGGAGCGAGCGCATCCCCGACTCGCACCCGGACGACCTCGGCGTCCCCGACGCCAAGCTCCTCTTCTTCGACAACGTCGTCGTCTTCGACCACGTCCGCGGCCGGCTCTACGTCGTCGCCAACGTCTTCACTAAAGACGGCTCGATCGAGGAAGCGAACCGGCGGCTCGACCGCGCCGTCGAGCGCCTTCGCCTCGCCAGCGTCGCCCCGTTGGTCTTCCCTGATGCTATTCAGCCAGGGGCCCCCATGGCCGGTTTCAGTTCGAACCACACCCGGGCGACGTTCGAGCAGATGATCCGCGACGCGAAGGAGGAGATCGCCGCCGGCGAGATCTTCCAGATCGTCCTCTCGCAGCGGTGGGAGACCGACTACCCGACCGCGCAGGCACTGACCCTCTACCGCGCCCTCCGCGCCATCAACCCCTCGCCCTACATGTTCCTGCTGCGCACCGACGAATGCACGCTCGTCGGCGCGTCGCCGGAGATGCTGGTCCGGGTGACCGAACATCTCGCCGAGACCCGTCCGATCGCCGGGACGCGTCCGCGCGGCAGGACGCAGGAGGAAGACCTGGCGCTGGAGCAGGCGCTGCTCGCCGATCCGAAGGAGAACGCGGAGCACCTGATGCTGGTGGATCTCGGCCGCAATGACCTAGGCCGCGTCTGCGCCAGCGGCACGGTGACGGTCGAGGATTTCTGCCACGTGGAGCGCTACAGCCACGTCATGCACCTCGTCACCGACGTCCACGGCCACCTGCGCGACGACCACACCCCGGTCGACGCCTTCCTCTCCTGCTTCCCGGCCGGCACCGTCAGCGGCGCCCCGAAGATCCGGGCCATGGAGCTCATCGACCGCTTCGAAAACAGCCGCCGCGGCCCCTACGCCGGCGCCATCGCCTACTTCGGCTTCTCCGGAAACCTCGACAGTTGCATCACCATCCGCACGATCACGTTGGCGAACGACAAGGCGTACGTGCAGGCGGGGGCGGGGATTGTTTACGACTCGAATCCTTCGACGGAGTTCGAGGAGACCGAGAGCAAGAGCGCGGCGTTGAGAAGGGCGATCAGCGTGGCGAAGGTGTTGTTGGGGACGGCCCCCCCTTTGTCATCCTGAGCCAGAGGGTCGATCCCACAAGCAGAAAGCACGGCGGCGAAGGACCTGGGCGGGTGGGGGAGCGATGCACGCTCATCCCACCCCCACCCCCAGATCCTTCGCCGCCGTGCTTTCTGCTTGTGGGATCAATCCTCTGGCTCAGGATGACAGGTGTGTTCACCGCACGCCCGTCGGCACCTGCCTCGACACAAACCGCACCCGCTCCACCCCCATCGTGTGCAGCAGCTCCCCGAGCTTCTTCTCCGCGTTGTCCCCCGCCAGCGTCAGCACCCCCCGCTGCAACGCTTCGCGCTGGATGTTCGCCTCGGCGTTCTGCCGGGCGCGGGTCTCGAGGTTGACGTCGGCGCGGCGCAGGGCGCCGGTCTTGCGCGAGACCACGCGCGACTTCTGGTTGTCGACGCGGGTCACCAGGATCTGCGCGGGAGGGAGGCGCAGGTTGACCGTCCCGTCGGGCGAACGCCACACATCGTGCGGGCCGAGCTGGGAGAGGTCGATGCCGGCGATGACGTCGCCGACGGCGAGGAACACCAGTTCGTCGCCGGCGATGGCATTCGGGACCATCTTGTACGACTGGGTGGTCGTGCTGGCGTGCATCACCCGCATCGAGGCCGTTTCCAGCCGGTTCAGCTCGCGCACCTGCGTCACGAGCGTCTCGATGTCGATCGTCTTCTCTTCCGGCTTCAGGATCTGCGTCACCTGCGTCGTCACGGCACGCTTGGCCATGCGCCAGACGAGGACGCCGGTCGAGACGACGATGACCGCCGCGATGGCGATTCCGCCGAGGACGAGGAAAACGGTGCGTCGTTGCATGAAAGTAACCAGTAGTGGCGCTTCTACCAAAATCTATGGTAGGCTGCGCGCCTCCCGGTAAGGTTCAAGGAAGCGTCCAAGCGGCCCCTCGGCACGACCGGTGCCAACCCTACCTCAAACCTGTAACCGGTTTCCTGTGAGCTGACGGTACGCCTCCAGGTACTTCTCCCTCGTCTTTTCCACCACTTCCGGCGGCAATTCCGGCGCGGGCGGGGTCTTGTCCCAGGTCGTCGTTTCCAGCCAGTCGCGCACGAACTGCTTGTCGTAGGACGGCGGGTTCTTGCCGACCGCGTACTGGTCCGCCGGCCAGAAGCGCGACGAATCGGGCGTCAGGGCCTCGTCGATCCAGACGATGTCGCCGTCGCGCAGGCCGAACTCGAACTTCGTGTCGGCGATGATGATCCCGCGCGTCGCCGCGTACTCCGCCGCTTCCGCGTAGATCGACAGCGTCAGGTCGCGCAGCGTCGCGGCGAGCTTCACCCCGACGAGCTCGGCCATCCGCTCGAACGAGATGTTGATGTCGTGGCCCGTGTCTTCCTTCGTAGCCGGCGTGAAGATCGGCTCGCGCAGCTTACTGGCGGTGGTCAGCCCTTCCTCGAGCCTGATCCCGCAGACGGAGCCGGTCTCCTTGTACTCCTTCAGTCCCGAGCCGACGAGATAGCCGCGGGCGACGCATTCCACCGGGACGACCTCGCACTTTTTCACCAGCACGCTGCGGCCGCGCAGCTCTTCGTGGCGGCGGACGTCGTCGGGGAAGCGGTCGAAGTCGCTCTCGAGCAGATGGTTCTCCAGTTTGTCGAAGCGCTGGAACCAGAAGTTCGAGATCTGCGTGAGGATCGTCCCCTTGTCCGGGATGCCGGGCGAGAGGACGACGTCGAACGCGGAGATGCGGTCGGTGGCGACGAAGAGATAGCGGTCGCCGAGGTCGTAAACGTCGCGGACCTTGCCACGGCGCGCGAGTGGAAAGGGGAGGGCGGTTTGCGTAACGGTTGCGCTCATGCGAGAGCGCATTCTAATGGTGTCATCCCGCGCCTGCGCGCGGGATGACACCCAAATCGTCGCTTACTTCTCGATCTTCCAGCCGCTCTCGGTCCTCACCAGCGACGCCTTGCCGCGGCGCTCGACCTGCGAGCGGACGTTGCGCGCGATCGAGGAGTCGAGCTTCTTCCCGACGTTCAGCGGGTCGATCTGCTGACCGCCCTTCGCGTAGAGATTCCCCGCCAGGGCGAGCAGCGTCGGCTGCTGATACGAGGGGTCGCCGGTGCGCTGGTCGATCGTCGAGGTGTAGGGGAAGACCACCGCGAAGCGGTCGTCGTCGTTCGTGCAGGGGTCTTCGACGAAGAACTCCACGGTCGCGTTGTCGATCGCGATCGGCAGCCGGTCCTGGATGTGGCCGAGCGGCGGCACGTTCAGCGGCGCCTGGGTGAGCACGCGGTTGCCGTCGAAGTCGTAGACGTTCACCCGCACCGACACGGAGCAGCGGCCGAGGTTCAGTGCGCCGATGTTCGTGCGCCAGACCCCCTCGTTCCGGATGTTGTGGGCCACCGAGCTGATCTTGTCGTAGTCGAAGTCGAGCAGGCCGGCCCAGACGCCCGGGATGCCCTGGCCGTACGTGCCGTTCGGGTGGTTGTTGAACGTGTCGCTGTTGACCAGGAACGAGCGGGCGATGACGGTGTTCGGGACGCCCGCCACCTGATCTTCATGGAACGCGGCCACGAGCAGCGAGCCGCTGCCGGACGTCACGTCGAAGAGGTCGTCGAGGATGTTGTCCGAGGTGGCCAGCGAGTTCGCCGGGATCTCCACCAGCTCCTCGGCGCCCTGCGCCCCGCCGGTCGGCAGGAAGGTGACGCTGATCGTCAGCGGGTAGTCGAGCTGCGGGTTGAAGAGGCTGAAGCGGGTCATCCAATGCGTACCGAACGCGCCGCGGGCGTTCGCGGTGACCGGGATGACGTAGGTGTCGTTCATCTGCGCCATCGCCGGGAGCGATGCGCACATCAGCAGAGCGATGAGAAGCAGTTTGGAGAGTTTCACGGACCGTTTCCTTTCGTATTGCTACCTTGAGACCGCTCCCACTGCAGCCGGGGTGCCGATCTACGGATGAGTATTCCTCGTTGATAACAAACGGGTTAGGGGCGTGTGGAATTGCGCGGGGATGCCTGACCGGCGCTTGCAGGCTACACTACCGTCCATGAATCAGATCAGCGACCGTCTCCGCGGACTGGTGCAGTCCGACATCCGGCGTATGTCCCGCGAGTGCGAGCGCGTCGGCGGCATCAACCTCGGCCAGGGGATCTGCGATCTTCCGACGATCCCGGAGCTCGTCGAGGGGGCCTGCGACGCCATCGCCTCGTCGAAGGCGACCTACTCCAAGTTCGAGGGCATCGACCCGCTGCGCGAGAAGATCGCCGCGAAATGCGACCGCTTCAACGGCTTCCGCGTCGATCCGGCCACCGAGGTCGTCGTCACCGTCGGGTCCACGGGAGGCTTCGCCGCCGCCTCGCTCGCCACCCTCAACCCGGGCGATGAAGTCATCCTCTTCGAGCCCTACTACGGCTACCACCTCAACACCCTGAAAGTCCTCGGCATCGAGGCGAAGTTCGTCCCGCTGCAGCTCCCCGACTGGTCGATCGACTTCGACCAGCTCCGCGCCGCATTCGGCCCGAAGACGCGCGGCATCGTCGTCTGCACGCCGTCGAATCCGTGCGGGAAGGTCTTCACGCGCGAAGAGCTCGAGAAGATCGCCGCGCTCTGCCGCGAGTTCAACACCTGGTGCTTCACCGACGAGATCTACGAATACATCGTCTACGACGACCGCCGCCATCTCTCGATGGCTGCCGTCGACCGCGACATCGCCATCACCATCAGCGGCTTCTCGAAGACCTTCTCCGTCACCGGCTGGCGTATCGGCTACGTCGCGGCCCCGCAGCGCGTCATCAGCTCGATCGGCCTCGTGAACGACCTCTTCTACGTCTGCGCCCCGACGCCGCTGCAGTGGGGCATCGCCCGCGCGCTCGACATCGGCGAGGACTACTACCGCAACCTCGCCCTCGACTACCAGAAGAAGCGCGACATGCTGGCCGCGGCCTTGACCGAAGGTGGCTTCCGCCCCTTCGTCCCCGACGGCGCCTACTACATGCTCGCCGAGATCCCCGACCACTTCGCCGACTCCCGCGAAGCCGCCATGACCCTCATCAACGAAGCCGGCGTCGCCTCCGTCCCCGGCCCCTCCTTCTATGCCAGCACCCGCGGCGACCGCCTCCTCCGCTTCTGCTTCGCGAAGGACTTCGCCGCGCTGGAAGAGGCAGGAAAGCGGCTGGCGAGGGTGGGGGCGAGGGTTTAGAGGATCACTTCTTCCGCGCCGCCCTCAAATCTTCGAGGATGTCCTCGGCGTGGCGTGCGGTGTCGACTTTCTTGTAGATCTTCCTGATGCGCCGGTCCGGCCCGATCCAGAACGTCGTCCGCCCTACGCCCCAGGTGCGGCGGCCGTACATGTTCTTCTCTTTCCAGACCCCGTACATCTTCGCCACGTCCGCCGTCTCGTCCGACAGCAGCGGGAAATTCAGGTTGTGCTTGCCGACGAACTTTTCATGGCTCGCCAGCGAATCGATCGACACCCCGAGCACCACCGCGTGCTCCTTGGTCAGGTCCGATTCATGGTCGCGGAACGAGCAGGCCTCGGCGGTGCAGCCGGGAGTGTCGTCTTTCGGGTAGAAGTAGAGGATGACGTCCTGCCCTTTGAAGTCCTTGAGCGAGATCTCTTTCCCGCGCGTCGACGGCAACCGGAAATCGGGCGCCAGATCGCCCACTTTGGGTTCGTAAAAATCCTGCATCGTTTCTCCTAATTGGCGAGGCCCGCGCCGAACAATACTTTCTCGGCGAGGAGGACGGCGTTCAGCGCCGAGCTGCGGCGGAGATTATCGCAGACGGCCCAGACCCAGAACCCGTTGCGTACGGTCGGATCGGGGCGGACTTCGGCGATCAGCACTTCGTCCTTGCCGGCGGCGTCGATGGTGCCGAACTGCTGGTCGCCTTCCGGCAGCACCAGGGCGGGATTGGCGCCGAGAGCTTCGCGGATGCGGGCTTCGTCGAGCGGCTCGCGCGTGCGGATGAAGAGGGAGAAGGTGTGGCTGTGGAAGATGGTCCCCTGCGTCACCAGTAGGGCGATCTCGGTCTTCGGATCGGTCATGTCTCGCACTTGGGAGACGATGAACTCTTCATTGTGCTCGAGCGCGGGGTAGAGGTTGAAGGCGAGCTGGCGGTCGAAGATGCCGTGGGCGACGGAGGTGACGCTCAGGACGCTGACGGTCTGCGCGGCGAGCTCCTCGACCCCTTCCTTGTCGAACTCCGACGCCGGCTGGACGACGGTGGCGGTGCACATCTCGATCGGGCTGAGGGTCGCGATCTGGTGGAGGATCAGGGCGATCGGGATGGCCACCGGATGCGGCGAGACGAGCACCTCGTCGCCCTCGCCGATCTGTTCGAGGTTGACGCCGGCGATGGCGAGCTTTCCCTCCTCGGCGGTGGTCGGTTGGGAGAGGTCGACGGCGATGAAGTCGTCTTCCGCGTGGCGCGCGATCCACTCGCGGTTCGTCTCCGCGGGGCCGCAGAAGAAGACCAGGTCGAGGTCGTCGAGCCCTTCCTGCGCCACCGGCGCGACGACCGCCGGCTCGTCGTCCAGCTCGCTCAGCGCGCCGGCAGCCTTGCCGCTCGAATCGAGCAGCGCGACTTTCGCGAAGGGAAACGCGCGCTCGCGGAGAATGGTCTTGATCTCTGTCCCGACCAGCGTGGTCGGGTTGATGATGCCGAGCCGGTAGCCGGCCTGGGACTTGGGGTGGGACATGGGGCGGGTTGTATCACATGCCTGCCGGAGGGTGAGGAAGCTCCCCTGATCACGTCGTTGTCGGTCCGTTGTCGGTTATCTGCCAGTCCTCGGCTTCGGTTGCCACCACGCCGAGTGCCGTCCTGGCGAGAAATGGCCCATAACGGACAACGGACAACCGACAACCGCTATGGTGTTTCCACCGGCGCCGCGACTTCCTCCGGCACCTTCGCCGAGGGGAAGGCGATCGACCAGAGCTTCACCAGCGGGCCGGAGGCGAGGTAGGTGATGGCGCCGACGAACCAGAACTCGCGCGGCCACTTGAAGGCCAGGCCGATGATCAGGGCGAAGGCGACGAAGTACATCAGGGAGCGCTCTTTCTGCAGCGAGAGTCCCTTCTGGCTGCGGTAGCGCACCGGCGAGACCATCGAGAACGCGGTAGCGATGGTCAGCAGCATGACGATGATGGCGAAGCGGCGGTCGGTGACCGGCACGGGAGCGTAGAAGATCATCGACGCCAGCGTCAGCGCGCCGGCCGGGCTGGGAAGTCCGACGAAGTAGCGGTGGTCGGTCTTGCCGGTCTGCACGTTGAACCGCGCCAGCCGCAGCGACACCGCGGCGAGGAAGAGGAAGGCGATCCCGCCGCCGAGCTTCTCGAAGACATGCAGCCCCCAGGCATAGACGAGCACGGCCGGAGCCGCGCCGAACGTGACCACGTCGGCGAGGGAGTCGTACTCCTTCCCGAACTCGCTGGTGGCGTTGAGCTGGCGCGCGATCAGGCCGTCGAAGGTGTCGAAGACCGCCGCGATGAGGAGCGAGAAGCAGGCGGTCTCGAAGAAATCGGCCGCGGCGCCGGGACGGCCGACCGCCATCGCCTCGATCGCGCGCGTCGAGTAGACGATGGAACGGAAGCCGAAGAAGATGTTCAGCAGCGTCAGCGACGTCGGAATCACGTAGACGCCGCGGCGCAGGTTCTGCCGGACGGGCTTCATCATTCGGGAATCTCCGCGATCACGGTCAATCCAACCCTCGGTTTGTCGCCCGGTTTCACCAGGATCTTCGCCAGCGGCGGAAAGAAGACGTCGACTCGCGAGCCGAACTTGATCATGCCGATGCGCTCTCCCCGTGCGACGGTATCACCTTCCTTCTTGTCGAACACGATCCGGCGGGCCAGCAGCCCGGCGATCTGTTTGAAGGCGAGTGTGGCGCCGCGATGGTCGGTCATGACGATCAGGTTCTGCTCGTTCTCCCCGGAGGACTTGTGCGACAGGGCCAGCTTCGCGCCGGGGGTGTAGCGGTAGTGGACGATCCGCCCGGCCATCGGCGCACGGTTCACATGCACGTCGAAGACCGACATCAGGATGCTGACCTGGCGGGTGAGGCCGGGCCAGATGTCGCCGTCCGGAATGTCTTTCACCAGGACCACCGTGCCGTCGGCAGGGGAGAGGACGTCGACGTGGCGCTCGGAGCCGGAGCGGTGCGGGTCGCGGAAGAAGTGGAAGAGGAACGCGGCGACGGCGGAGAGGACGATGGCGGCGGGGTACCACTGGATCAGCAGCGCCAGGATCGCCAGGATGACGAAGGGGATGATGAAGATCCATCCCTCGGGTGCAAAACGAAATCGCATCGCGCGAGGCCGCCCTCCTCGGGGCGCGATGTTATGCAAAGGGGGTTCCGTTGGGAACCCCCATGCAGCGGACGGTTGGTTGGTTGGAGTAGGGGTGCTGCGTTACGCCATGACGTGGGACGACTCGTAGGTGCGAATCCGTTCGGCCATCTGGTCCTTCAGGTGGAGCTTCCGCTTTTTCAACGTCTTCTCTTCCATTTCCTCTTCGATGTTGATTTCGGTCTTGGTCGTCAACTCGGAGAGTCGACTCTCGCAGCGGCGGTGTTCATCCGCCCACCGGCGAAACTCGGGGTCCTCATCGGACAGAATGCGTTGAATGTCAGCGGCACGATTCGACATCGATTGTCCTCCTTCGAAGTACCTATCCGCGGAAAAATTCTAGCACTCCCCCCGCCCGCCGGCGCTGGTTTTGAGCCCGGTCGTAAGTAATGACTGGTCAATGCCTTAGAATGCCGCGCCATGCGTGGTGCACCGGCCTTCGCGCTGGCGGTGGTCCTTCTCTCGGTCCTTCTCTCGCCTCTCCGGCGGGAGCTCTATGTGGGCGACGAGACCAAGTACAGCCAAGTCGTGCGGGAGATGCGCGAGGGCTCGTTTTTTCTGCCGACGCTCAACGGCACGCCGTTCACGCACAAGCCGCCGCTCCACTTCTGGACCGTCGGCCTGCTGACCTGCGTCTTCGGCGTCTATTCGATCTGGCCGTTCGTGCTGCCGTCGCTGATTGCGTTCGCGCTGCTGCTCCTGCTCATGCACCGCTTCGGCGGACCGATGGCGGCATTTGCCGCCGGCACGTCGCTGCTGCTGTGGGGAAGCGCACAGACGGCGCGGATGGACGTGGCGTTCGCGGCGCTGCTCGCGCTCGCCGCGTATTTCATCTATCAAGCGAACGGCGCGCTGACGGTACGCGCGGGAGTGATCGCCGGGCTCGCCTTTCTGGTGAAGGGGCCGATGGCGCCGGTGATCGTGCTGGCGCTGTTCGCGTTCGAGTCGATTCGCCGCAGGCGCAAGCCGGTCGCACGCGATGCGCTGGCACTGCTGCCGATGCTGCTCCTGCCGCTGCTCTGGCTGGTCCCGGCGATCGTCATCGGCGGCGAGGAGTTCTGGCGGGAGATCTTTTACAAACAGACCGTCGGGCGCGCGGTCGGCGCCTGGGTGCACAAGTCGCCGCCGTGGTTCTACGTCGTGCGCGCGCCTCTCACGCTGCTACCGTGGTTCTTCCTCACCGTGGCGGCGCTGTTCGCAGCGTACAAGCGCAGCGACGAGCGGGCGAAGTTCGCGGTGAGCTGGATGCTGGCCGTCTTCGTGCCGTACACGCTGCTCTCCTCGAAGCTCGACGTCTACATGATCACCATGCTCCCGGCAGTCGCGCTCCTGGTCGCGCGCTTCGTGGAGGTCGACGACGTCTGGGGCAGGCGCGCGAATCTGGTCATGCTCTCGCTGTTCGCGCTGATCGGCGCGGCGGGATTGTTCGTGCAGCCGCATCACATCAAGGAAGAAGACGGCGCGCTGGTGTCGCGGCTCGACGTGCGGATGCTGTTCGCGCTGATGCTGCTCGCCGCGATCGTCGCAATGGTCGTCACGCTGCGCGGGACGTTGCAGGCGTCGACGATCGCCACCGGCCTCGTCCCGGTGATCGCCCTCGGTTACGCCGGCTTGGCGCTCGTGCCGCTGGCCAACGAGCTCGCGTCGACACGCCCGCTCGTCGCCGCGCTGGAGCGGCAGAACGCGCCGCCGGAGCAGGTCGCGCTGTATGTCTGCCCGCATCTCTGGACCCGCGGGATGAACCCCGCGCTGTGGAAGGCGCGGCATGTGGACGCGGACGAACTGCGCGCGGCATCACCGGCGCTGATCGTCGCGCGGCGAAAAAACGCGGCCGAGATCGAGGACGTGTTGCGCGGCTATCGCAAGGTCGACGAGCTGCGGATGATCGGGAAATGGTTCGATGTCTATCGACGGTGAGAAGGGCCGAGGGCCGAGGGCCGAGGGCCAAGGGGAAGGTGGGGTTCTCCCTCGGCCCTCGGCCCTCGGCCCTTTGCCCTTGACGAGCAAGCGCCGTTACGCGGCGGCGGCTTTCCTGACGCTGCTGATGCTGTCGGTCTTCTGGCCGTCGCCGGTCGTCTCCGCGAACCGGCTCTGGATAAATGAGGATCTCGAGGTCGACGAGCTGTCGTTCCTCGGCCGCGAGGCGCCGTCGTGGGACGTCGTCTTCTGGTTCTTCGCCGGGCTGCTGCTGCTGATCGTCATCCAGAGCGCTGATACGGCTGCCGACGTTCAGGAGCCGGTCCGGCAGATCCGCGCGCTCCGTTTCGAGCGCGCGCTCTGGCGTCGCGATGCGTTGCTGCTGGCGATCGGTGCCGTCGTCACCGCGCTGGTGTGGCTCTTTCTCGACCGGCCGGTGCTGGCGTGGGCCGAGGGGGTGCAGTCCGATTTCACCGAGGACGTGATCCGGCTGCTCAACCGCCTCGGCGGCGGCATGAATCCGGTCATGCTGGTGGCGTTCTTCCTCGTCGCCGGCATCGCCTACGTCGAACGGCGCTGGGTGGCGTACGCGATCGCCATGGCCATCGCCGGGCTGGGGGCGGGGATCCTCGCGCAGATCGTCAAACACCTCGTCGGCCGCGCGCGCCCGGAGCTCTGGCTCGGCCCCATGCACTACGCCCCCGGCTCATCAACGTCCTTCCCGAGCGGCCACACCGTCGGCGCGTTCGCTCTGGCCGGGGTACTGATCTTCGGGTCTCGCAGCATCGCCGTGCGCATCTTCGCCTTCACCCTGGCCGCCGGCATCGGCCTCTCCCGCATCCTCGCCTTCCGCCACTGGGCCAGCGACGTCACCGCGTCCGCGGTCATCGGACTGGTGGCGGCGTGGATCTGCACCGCGGCAATTGTGCGTAAAACGTGACTTGGCTCACAGATTTGTCACAGGCAGCGCCTCTAGAATCAGCGCGGGTCCCCGACAAGAGAGAGGTGCACCAATGCAACGACTGTCTTTGATCAACTACGACGTCCTTCGCGAGCTTTGCGACGCCTGCCGCAAGGAGCGCTTCCATTTCGTCCCCATGGGTGCCGAACCGGCGACCGGCCCGTGCCGCAGATGCGGCGCCGAGTCGAAGCTCGCCGACATGAGCGACACCGCCGTCTTCCGGCTGATCACCCACGCGAATGGCGATGTGGTGGTCGTGCCGATGATCAGGACGGCGTAGGGGAAGGTTCGCGCTATCCTCGGTCCGTGGCCGAGCTTGCGCGATTTCCCCCCGCGGATGATCTACGCGAATGACGCGTATTCCCTGCGCAGGTCGTCGAGGATCGCAGTCCCGGCAGATTTGTCATACAACGGCTCGGCGGTCGCTTTCTCTTCGAGGATGCGGCTGAGTGTTCGCGCGACTTCCCGCACATCCTTCTCTGTCAACGCATTCAGATCTTTGTGCCTCGAGGCCGCGACTTCTTCGAGGATTCGCAGCGCCAGGGCCGCTGCTGCCTTGTGTTCGGGCGATTCGAGCTTGCCATGCGCGAGCTCTGCCCTGATCTGGCGCAAGGTACGCGATCCGTTTTTGGGAGCCTTGAACAATTCAGTGAGAGCTCGAGAGATCGCACCAGCGGTCGTGGCAGTCGTGGCGTTGGCGAGAACGTCAAACATGAGCTACCTCCGTGCCTCGAGAACGTCAAAGGCCGTTCGCGGGAGCTTCTCGATAATGTACTCCACAGACATGGGATGTGCGCGCTCGGCCGCGGGAACTTCACGCAACCATCGTTTCACCTTCTGATACGGCATAACGTACAGCAAAGGCTTAAAATCCCTGACCTCGGCATTCGTCACAACCGAAACGATCTCCGCCTTTTCCTTAGCAGAGATCACGCCCTCGCCCTCCTTGATCTCCGCTCCTTTGATGAGCCCTGTTTTGTTCTTTGCGATCCAGCCGCTGTGTTTGTCTCCTCGCGATACGTCGTCGTGCAGTCGGTCGTAAATCTCACCAGGGATTGCACTTGGCGGCATGCCGGCAGCGTGGCTGTCGGAGGCACGGAAGAAGGGACTGCACCACACCCAGTGACGCTGTCCGAAATACCGTTCAGCGATGACGAAGGCGAGCCAAGTGTTCGTAGAGTACAGGAGCAGTGGTGTCGGTGGTGGCACGCCTTCTCCGATGACGAATGACGGAAGTATGCCCGGAGCCCTTCCGTGCCGTCAACGCTTCAGCCTGCTCTGCGCCGCCCGATCTCGCATAGGAAGTGCTGGCCTACGCCTCCACCTCCGCAAAGTTCACCGACACCAGCCGCGAGCACCCCGCCTCTTCCATCGTCACGCCATACAGGATGTCCGCAGCTTCCATCGTTCGCCTGGAGTGGGTGATGACGATGAACTGGGTGTCCCGCGAGAAGTCGCGCACCAACCTCACGAAGCGTTCGGTGTTGATCTCGTCGAGGGGGGCGTCGACTTCGTCGAGGATGCAGAAGGGGGAGGGTTTGTAGCGGAAGATCGCGAAGAGCAGGGCGATCGCCGTGAGGGCCCGTTCGCCGCCAGACAGCAACGCGATGGACTGGTTCTTTTTGCCGGGGGGCTGGGCGACGAGCTCAATGCCGCTTTCGAGGACGTCTTCTTCGTCGAGGAGCTGCATCCGCGCCGTGCCGCCGCCGAAGAGGGAGGTGAAGATCTCGGTGAAGGATTCGTTGACGTGGTTGAAGGCCTCGCGGAACAGTTCGCGCGAGGTCAGGTTGATCTTGCGGATGGTCTGGCGGAGCGATTCGATCGACTGCACGAGGTCGTCGCGTTGGGTGCGGAGGAAGGACTCGCGGGTCTCGAGCTCCTGGTGCTCCTCGATGGCCAGGACGTTGACCGGCCCGATCTTCTCGAGCTGATCGCTCAGCTTCGCCACGTCCGATTCCAGCGTCGCACGTGACTCGTCGTCGGCGGGTGGCTCGACGTCGGCCAGGGCGTCGACGCCGGCGTGGAGGTCGAGGGAGATCTGCTCTCGGAGAAGGTCGATGGCCGATTTGGCGCGGTCGACGCGGCGCTCGGACTCGAAGAGCGCGTTGCGCGCGGCGGTCCACGTTTCGCGCGATACCAGCGCACGCGACTCCAGCTCCTGCACGCGTGCGGTCAGGTCGGCCGTTTCGGCTTCGAGGGCGACCCGCACCTCCGACACTTCGTGCAGCTTGCCGATGGAGGTGTCGAGCTGGCCGCGGGCGTTCTCGACGGCGACTTCGGTCTCCTGCTGGCGGCGGATCAGGGTCTCGATCTCCTGCTGCAACTGCGTGGCGCGCGCGCCGAGGGAGATCACGATGCGGGAAAGGTTCTCGTGCTCGCGCTGGACGGCGTTCACGTTGCCGGCCGCGGTCTCGACGTCGACGCGCGCCTTGGAGGCGACTTCCGTCACCTGCTCGAACGCGACGCGCGATTCGGCGAGCTGCTCTTCGTGCGTGCGGATCTGCTCGTGCAGCTCCTGCTCGCGCGCCTGCAGGACCTCGAGCTCGCCCATGGCCGCGGCCTTGCGCGCCAGCAGTTGCTCTTTTTCCTCGGCGTACAGCGTCTGCTCTTCCGACGCGACGGCAAGGTCTTTCTCGTAGCGCTGCAGCTCGGCGCCGGCGCGCTCGCGCTGGCTGCGCTTTTCGCGCAACTCCTGCTCGGCCGTGCGGGCGCGCTCTTCGGCGATGATGCGGGCGTCGTCGGCGGTGCGGAGCTCGTCCTCGAGTCCCTGCAGTTCGGTGGCGATGCCGCTGGCGCGCGTCTCGACCGAGCCGAGGTGCGCGACCAGGTCGGCGATCTCGCGCTTGATCGAGAAGACGCCCGGAGTCGCCCCCGCGGTCTTGCCGCCGATGACCAGCGGGCCGCGGACGATGTCGCCTTCGAGGGTGACGAATGTCGCGTTCGGACGCTCCTGGGCGCGATCGAAGGCTTCGTTGAGCGAGCCGACGATGTAGGCCTCGGGGATGGCGTGGCGGACCGCATCCGCGACCGCCCCTTCGCCGATGACCGAGTGCGCCGCGTCGCCGCGCCGCGAGCCTTCGGCGCGGGGGGAGAAGTCGAGGGTGATGAACGCGCCGCGGCCGGCGCCGCGCTCGCGCAGGCGGCGGATGGCCTCGTGCGCGGTGGCACTGCTCTCGACGACGATCGCCTTCGACACTTCGCGCAGGAGCGTGTCGAGCGCGGCCTCGAAGCCTTCCGCGGCGCGCACCGCTTCGGCGGCGGCGGACCCGTTCGGGATCAGCTCCATGATCGCGCGGCGAACATCCTCGTCCTGCGCTTCGAGCGAGACGAGCAGCGTGCGCAGCGAATCGACCTTGTAGGTGGTCTGGGAAATGGTGTCCCGAGCGGAAGCGAGGGACTGGCGTGCGGCCTCGCGCTTGGCGGTCAGCTCGTCGCGGCGGGAGAGGGCGTCGCGTGCGGTCTGCTGCGCCGTCACCAGCGCCTGCTCGGCATCGCGGACCGACTGCTCCCACTCGTACATCTGCGTGAGCGCGCCGTCGCGCGATTCCGCGGCCTTGCGCGCGCTCTCGGTGAGCTTGGTCAGGTAGAACTCGCACTTTTCGACGGCGATCTCGATCTGGTGCACCTGGTTGCGGGCCTCGGAGATCTTGGCGATGGTGCGCATGAGCGACTCGCGCGAGTCGGCGAGGGCCTTTTCGTTGCGGCGCACGGAGTCGCCGCGCTCCTGACGATCGCGCTCGACCTGGTCGGCGATTTCGCGGAGGCGGTTCCGCTCCGCGCGTGCGGCCTCGAACTGCTGCGTCTTCTCGTCGAGCGCGGCCTGCTGTTCGGAGCCTTCCTGTTCGAGTGTGGCGGTCTGGGTGCGGGCCACTTCGATGCGCGAAACGAGATCGCCGAGGTTCGTCTCCGACTGCTGCAGGAACGAGCGGAGGCGCTCGACCTCGCCCGAGAGCATCGCGATCTCTTCGCGGACCTTCGACGCGCGATGCGCGCGGTCGGTGTGGATGGTGCGGGTCTCGGCCAGCTCCGCCTCATCGGCGCCGAGCTGCGCGGCGAGCTCGCTCTCGCGCACCTGCGCCTCGGCCAGGCCGATGTTCGCCGCCTCTTCTTCGATCTGGGCGAGGAGGATGCGTCCCTTGTAGAGGGAGCGTTTAGCGGTGGAGAGCTGGTCGGCCAGCTCTTTGTGGCGGCGGGCCTTCGAGGCCTGGCGCTTGAGGGAGTTGAGGTTGCGCGTGACCTCGGAGAGGGTGTCGTCGATGCGCAGGAGGTTCTGCTGCGTCTCTTCGAGCTTCAGCTCGGCGGCGCGGCGCTTGGTCTTGTACTTGGTGATGCCGGCCGCTTCTTCGATCAGCTTGCGGCGGTCCTGCGGCTTGTTGGAGAGGATCAGGTCGATCTTCCCCTGCTCCATGACGGAGTAGTTGCGGATGCCGAGGCCGGTGTCCATCAGGATGTCGGAGATGTCCTTCATCCGGACGCGCTTGCCGTTCAGGCGGAACTCGGACTGGCCGTCGCGGAAGACACGGCGGTTGATGGTGATCTTGCCGTCGTCCGCCATCGGGTGGTTGCTGTCGCCGTTGGCGGTGCCGAGGGTGAGGGTGACCTCGCCCATGGAGAGCGCGCGGCGGCGGGACGAGCCCTGGAAGATGACGTCTTCCATCGTCTCGCCACGGATGTGGGAGGCGCGGTTCTCGCCGAGGACCCAGATGAGGGCGTCACAGATGTTCGACTTGCCGCAGCCGTTCGGGCCGACGACCGCCGTCATGGCGGCGGGGAAGGTGAGCTTGGCGGGATCGTAGAACGACTTGAAGCCGTGGATGTCTAATTGTTCGAGACGAAACATTTTTTCCTGAAGAAGCGGCCGATTCGCGCGGATCGTAGCAGGGACGCCGCCGAACTTCACGTTGACAGAGAGGGCGCGCAGCGGTTCCTGTGCAGTACTACCGGAGAGGGAGGCCTCTCGTCGTCTCCCTCCGGTAGTATCGCCGGGATGACCCTCGACTCCTTCCTGGAACGCGAGATCGCGCTCGGCTCTTTCCCGGGGGTGTCGTATGCCATCGGCACCGTCGAGGGGATCGAGCGGGCGGAGGCTCTGGGGACCGCCGTGGCCGTCCCGCTGCGGATCCGGGCCACTCCCGACACCATCTACGACTGCGCCTCCATCACCAAGCCGCTGATCACCGGGACGCTGGTCCTGCAGGCGGTGGCGGAGGAGCGGATCGGGCTGGACGACGAGTACCGCGGCTATACCTTCCGGGAGCTGCTCACCCATTCCTCGGGGCTGAAGGCGTGGCTGCCGCTGTATGCGATGGGGGACTACCTCGCGGCGATCGAGAAGGAGGGGCGGGAGGGGCCGCGCGGGTCGGCGGTGGTGTACTCGGACCTGAACTTCATCCTTCTCTATTACGCGCTGAATGAGATCTACGGCGACTACGTGCGGGTGGCGCGGGAGCGGATCTTCGCGCCGCTGGGGCTGAAGGATGCGTACTTTCATCCGCCGGCAGTTCTTCGCCCACGCATCGCCGCGACCGAGTGGGGGCAGCAGTTCGAGTATGGGATGTGTGCGAGCCGTTCCGTGATCTTCACCGGATTCCGGCAGGGTCTGATGTGGGGGGAGACGAATGACGGGAACTCATTCCACGCCGGCGGGACGTGCGGGAACGCGGGGCTCTTCGCCACGGCGCGGGACGTACTCCGGATCGCGCAGGGGTGGCTGACGGGCGAGCTCGTGCCGCGGGAGCTGGTCGAAGAGGCGACGCGAGTCCGGACGGGCGACCGCGGGCTGGCGTGGCAGATCGGCGGACCGGGGCTCTCGCCGCGGTCGTTCGGCCACATGGGCTTTACCGGGACTTCCGTGTGGATGGACGAGGGGAGGATTTTCGTCCTCCTGACGAACCGGGTGCACCCTTGCGCGGCGCCGATCGCGATGTCGAAGATCCGCGGGGAGTTCCACCGGGTGGCTTCTTCGACGACTTCGTAGATTTCGAGGAGCCGGAAGATTTCGTCGATGTCCTGCGCGGCCGCGACGCCGGGCGCCGCGGCACGTCCACCTCGACGATGCCGATGGTCAGGTCCTCCTCTTCGGCCGCCTTCACGGCACGGCGGGTGGTCGTCATCAAGGCCGTCCCGACCGCAGCGGCGGCGAGCGCGCCGATGAGCGCCAGCCGCTTCAGGCCCATCCCGTAGTCGAGCGGGATGGCCACGGTGGCGGTGTTGAGCGAATCCTCGTCGTCCTCGTAACGGACGTCGATCTCGAGATAGACGTACTGGACGTACGCGTCAGTTCCGTCGTGGAGCGCCCACTCGAGGACGACCTCCCGCTGCTCGCCGGCGGTGAAGCTCTCGATCTGGGTGATCTCGGACTCGCCGTTCTCGAAGGTGAACGGCTCGTATGGCAGGCGGACGGAAACGGCGATGTTCGCATCGCGGTCGCTATGGACGACGACGGCGGACTGCTGCGAGGGCGTGCGTCCGCGAAAAAGGCGCAGCCGCTCCGGAAAATCCTGAAGACGAACGACAACCGGCGGTCTCATTTCAAATCGATGCCCTTGCGAAAGTGCTGCCCGGCTCAGCGATGAACCCACGAAACAATATTTGATCCACCCATAAGTCGTCTTTGGTTCCGGAATTGACCCTTTCCGATCGGCTCCTCTCGCTAAGTCATTGATTCTTCGTTGAATTTCATCCGGCATTCCGTCTGCTCTAAGGCCCGGCACACGCAATTGCGGAAATAAGGAGAAGAATGATGAAGCGTTTGACCGTGGTCCTCTCTCTCATGCTGTTGATGGTGGTGGGCGTCGCTGGCGCTCAGGAGATCGGGCAGAAGGATGTAGCGCACAGGCATTCCCGGGAGTCGTTCGACATCGAAGGCAACGATTGGGAGAGTCACGAAGCATTCGTCAAATCCGGCCGCCGCTGCGTGACCGAGGTGCCGTCGCCCGAGCAGGCGGAAGCGATCGAGATGAACTTCCTCACGGAGCTCATGACGAACCGCCCCGAGCTGAGCACGCAGTCGATCTCGAACCCGGTGTCGATCACCGTCAACTTCCACGTCATCCGCAGCTCGACCGGCTCCGGCGACGTCTCCGACTCGCGCCTGAACTCGCAGATCTCGACGCTGAACAGCGCCTTCTCCGGCCGCGGGTTCACGTTCGTGCGCGGCACGACCGACCGGACCAACAACAGCACCTGGTACACGATGGCGCCCGGCACGTCCGCCGAGACCGCCGCGAAGAACTACTTCACCGGCATCGCCGCCAACAATCCGCGCTACGTGCTGAACTTCTACACCGCGAATCCGAGCGGCGGCCTGCTCGGCTGGGCGACCTTCCCGTGGAGCCTTGCCGGCAACCCGAGCAAGGACGGCGTGGTCATTCTCCACAGCGCCATCAACGGCGGCAGCGCCACGAACTACAACCTCGGCGACACCGGGGTGCACGAGGTTGGTCACTGGCTCGGCCTCTACCACACCTTCCAGGGCGGCTGCGGCACCGGCAACAACACCACCAGCGGTGACTATGTCGCCGACACCTGGGCCGAGGCTTCGCCGGCTTCGGGCTGCCCGACCGGCCGCAACACCTGCACCTCGATCTCCGGCAACGACCCGATCACGAACTTCATGGACTACACCTACGACTCGTGCATGTACACGTTCTCGACGGGTCAGGCCACCCGCATGGTGAACGCGGCGGCGACGTATCGGCCGTTGCTGTAGGCCTCAGAGTTGTTTGAACACCGGAGCCCGCGCGAAAGCGCGGGCTCTTTTGTTTTCGACCTATGCGACCGGGCGCCAACCCCAGGCCTCGGCCTGGGTTGCGAGCGCGGCGGCTCGCGCGTCTTCTCCATTGGCGCGGGCGAGCTCGGAGAAGAGGAACAGTGTTTCAGCGAGCATGGGGTCAGGATCGGTGTAGTCGTCGCGGAAGCGGGTCTCGAGGAGCTCGACGTTGTCGCGGTAGAGGCGCAGGGCGGCCTCGCGGTCGCCGGCGCGGAGGAGGATCCAGGCCAGGGCGAGCGACTGGAACTCCTGGATCTGCGGATACTGGGCGATCTGGAGCTCCATCAGGCGGCGGGCCTCGTCGAGATCGCGGCCGAGGTGGGCGAGGGAGAGGGCGATGCCTTCGCGTGCCGCGGGATCGGGCGACTGCTGGTAAGCGGCGATGGCTTCTTCGTAGCGGCCGAGGAGCTTGAGCGCTTCGGCGCGGTGGAGGTGGTCGCCGGTGCGCTGCGCTTCCATCACCGCGTCCTCATAGCGCCGCTGCGCGATGAGCTGCTGGGCGTTGGTGATCGGACGCTGCGACAGCATGTACGCGACGAGCCATCCGATCAGCGCAATGGCGATCAGAAGAACCCAGAAGGAGATGCTCATCGCGGGCGCGTTGCCTGCGGAGGCTGGACCGGTGCCGGCTGCGGCTGCGCAGGCGCTGCCGATGGACGGGCGGCTGCGGGTTGCTGCCCGGCTCCCGGCGGGCGTCCCGCGGTTGCCGGTTGTGCTCCGGCGGCGGCATTCGGCTGCTGCGCCGCCGCCTGCTGCGCGGCCAGGACCTCGGGCGGGGCGACCGCGCCGCGCTCGACGACGTAGGTGCGCATGTTCCGCGGCTGGCCGTCGTACTGGAATTCGAGCTCGGGCATCGGAATCTGCGGCGTCTCGTCGGCTTTCTTGGTGACGTCGGTGATCTCGGTGAGCGGTACGGCGGGGGAGTCCGTGACGGCCGTGCTGTTGCGCACCGTCATGAACTGGTGGATCGCGGCGATGATGAGGAAGGCGACGAACGCGGAGACGGCGATGAAGATCCCCTGCCGCTGGCGGGCGTACTCCATCACGCTTTCCGACGTCGTCAGCGTCTTCGGCTGGAAGACCTCCTGCAGCAGCGCCTGCGTGTCGAGGCGCTCGCCGGTGGCCGGATCGGCCCCGCAGTAGGGGCAGACCTTCGCCGAGGCGTCGATCGACCGGTTACAGGCGGCGCAAACGGCTCGATCGCTCATCGCTTGAACGATATCTCAACGCTGTACCGCGACGCGACCGGCTCGCCGTTCTCGGTAGCCGGCTTGAAGCGCCACGACTGCACTGCGTGCAGCAGGCGGGCAGTGTCGCGGTCGAGCGGACGCTCGATGTCGACTTCTTTGACCCGGCCGTCCGCACCGACCAGCAACGACAGCCGCGCGGCCCCCTGGGCGCTCATCCGCGGCAGCGGCTGATACTGCGGCACCGGACGGGTGCGGTAGGTGCGGGATCGCTGCGGCGCCGGAGCTCCCGGAGCCACAGCCCTGCCCGGGATGCTCCCCGGGATCGCCGGCGCGGCCTGGGCCGACTGCATCGGCGTGGATCGCGTGCGCTGCGGCGCCTGCGCGTATGCGGGCCCGGTCAGCGAACGGGGATCGACCAGGACGGTCATCTTCTTCTTCTCGGCGCGTGCGCGGCGGGCCATTTCGGCGTAGTCGTCGGCAGAGACAGCGGTGGCGTCGGTGCGCTGGTAGTCGGTGGCCGGAGTGCCCGGCTGTGCGGTCGCCGGGGCGCTGGTGATCGGCTGTTCGATGCCGCCCGGCTCGTTCATCGGAACCAGGGGCGTATCGGCCTGTTTCACCGGTCCGGCCTTCTTCTCGGCCGCGACCTGCTCCTCGACCGTCTCGGGCGCGCGCTCGGGGGCGCCGTCCTGGTTGATGACCATGCCGATGAGGAACGCCAGGATCAGCACCAGCACGCCGCCGCCGGCGAAGATCAGTTTCTTCTTCCACTCGAATTCGTCGGGCGGCCTGTACTCGGCCACGGCAGCCGGGACGACCATCGGCGGCGGAGGCTGCGTGGAAGTCTGGTCCCAGTTACAGAACGGACAGATCTTCGACCACGCGTCGATGCCGCGCTCACATCGGTTACAGCGTTTCTGCTCACTCATTGCAACCGCTTTTCTGCAACCGACGTACCGTTCCACCAAGCCACACCATTCCCGGTGAGCGTCCAGGCTCCCGGAGGGACGCCTTTCGCCACGACCGAGCTCTTGCTGCGGGTGAACTGGTAGAGCGTCCCGCTGCTGGAGTCGTACGCAACCCAGCTCTTTCCGCGGACGGCCACACGGTCGACCCCGGTGGGGAACTGGGAGGAACGGTTGCCGAAGAGGCCGAGCCCGAGGACCCCGCGCAGGAAGCCGCGGGCGATCGCCTCGGTCATCGACTGGTTCGCCTCGGCCAGCCAGATCCTTTTCGAGGAGGGATCGGCCACTGCGAGGATGCGGGCCGTGAGGGCGGTCCCTCCGCCGGCGAAGGCGAGGTCGACCGGAACCGCGCCGACGACGAGCTCGCCGCTGGTCTTCATGGTTTTGAGGTCGACCGTCCGGACTTTGGCGCTGTGGGGATAGACCAGGTAGGCGGTATCGCCGCTGATCTCGAGGTCGGAGGCGTAGGGCGCGACGGTCACGCGGCGGGTGACACGGTCGCGGTCGATCTCCTCGACGATGCCGGTAGCGCGGGAGTAAACGTAAAGCCGCCCGCCGCGTTGCCGGAGAAGGGCCGGATCGGCTTCGAGGGGGATCTTGGTCTGTCCGTGCTGGAGGACGCGGGCGTCTCTGGCGAGGACGTAGAGCTCCTTGCCGAGAAACGTGGCCGCGACGGGGGTGGCGGCGGTTTTCAGGCGCGTGGCGCGGCCGGAGGCCAGCTCGACGATGACTGCCTCGTCGTTAAGGGCATCGAGGACCGCGACGCGGTCTTCACCGGTCACGATGGAGGTCGGGTTCTCGACGCCGTCGGCCGTCCAGCCGCCGGAGAGCTGGATGCGGTTGGTATGGGCGACGACCACGCCGCGCGGAGTGGAGGTGAGGATCTGGGCGGAGAGGGGGAGGGACAGTAGGAGCGACAGCAGCGCGATCTTACGGAGCGCCGGTCTTCGACCGGCCGGTCCGCCGACCTTCGGTCGGCAGTCTCTCGCGACGAGCTCTCCACGCACACTGCCGGCCGAAGGCCGGCGGACCGGCCGGTCGAAGACCGGCGCTCCATAGAGAGTCATCGCGCCCCCTCCACCCGCACCGGCTCCAGCAGCAACGCGTCGCTCTCCCCTTTGCGGGTGACGCCGAGGATGCGGTAGGTGAGGCGGAGCGGGGCGGTGACGTCGAAGGTCCCTTCGAACTGCACCGGCCCGCTGAAGCGGAAGGGGATCGCGCCCTCGATCGTGCCGGATTCGAACAGCATCCCTTCGAACTGCACGACGCTGGTGAACGCCGACCGGTTGAGCGTTACGAGCTCCTCGGGGGTGAGTTGTTCGAAGGCGTTGACCAGCGCGCGCAGCTCGCCGGCGGTCGGATTGGCCGAGGGGATTGCGGCCCGCGGACCTTCCGCCTCGCGATGCAGCGTCCGCAGCGTGTCGTTGGAAGGAAACTTTTCCAGCAGTGTGTCGAGAGTGGCGCGTGCGGCGCGGGTCTCCCCGCGGGCGAGTTGCTGGAGCGCGAGCTGGACGCCGGCGCCGCCGGTTTCGGGGTGTTCGCGGAGGTAGCGCTGGTACTGCCGGACGAGCGGCATCGAGAACGGGTTCGCCGCGAAGGCCTCGTCGTAGCGGCCGAGCGCGGCCAGGGCGGTGACGTCGTCGCTGCGGGCGGCGAGGACGCGCTCGTATTGCACGCGCGCTCCGGCGAGGTCGCCGCGGCGCGCATACAGCGACGCCAGCCGCAGTTGCGCGCGGTTCAGCAGCGAGACGTACGCGGCGACGTCGCCGCGCGCGCTGCTGTAGATCTCGAACGACTCCTGCCGCGCCACCTCGCGCTGCAGGGCGTCGAACGCCGGCGAGCGGAGCGATTCGGTCACCATGACCAAGAGCTTCTCCGCTTCGGCATATTCGTTTGCCTCGACCAGCGCCGTCGCCAACGCGTGCTGGTAGACGGCGAGATCGAGCCTGTCCGGCTTCCGTGCTGCGATGGCGAC
>Ga0190275_10000711_pt1 | contig 27107 bp, 8 predicted proteins | sample Popmic550T_FD_133745 | JGI IMG/M metagenome (GOLD analysis project Ga0190275, IMG submission 133745) | Populus adjacent soil microbial communities from riparian zone of Yellowstone River, Montana, USA - 550 T | ecosystem: Environmental > Terrestrial > Soil > Riparian zone > Trees stand | place...
CGCGGCAATTGGACCGGCGATACTCAGTCCTTCATTCTGCCTTACGATCTCTTTCATGGCGGTATCCCGGGAGGCGACGACTGTCCGGCTGCGGGCGTCCCTGGCGGCTGCGGCCGGCTTATTGCCGGCACGACCAGGGTTTGGGAGACAATTTCGGGCGGGAACGCCTCCATGCCCGCCTCGAGCTGGTATGTGACGAACAACCCGGCAAACCAGAACATGACCAAGGGGACGCTGGGCGACCGTTCGTTCATCAATCAGGTCAAGTATTCGCCGAAGTATCACAGCGTGGCGATCGTCGGCACGAACGACGCGAACGTCTGGATTGGGTTTAATCTCGGTACCGGGACGGCCGGGCAGGCGAATTGGGTCAACGTCACCGGGAGCAACGCCGTCCTGCCCAATCGCCCGGTGCTCGGCATCGCCCTCGATCCCACGGTGGCGGCGGCGAATGTTCCTGTCGGCTACGCAGCGGTCGGCGGGTTCAACGCCAACACGCCGGCCACACCGGGCCATGTTTATCGCGTGGCGTGCAGTGCCAACTGCGCTTCGTTCACGTGGACGGACAAGTCGGGTAATCTGCCGGACATCCCGGTCGATTCCATCATCGTCAATCCTAACATTCCTCAACAGGTCTTCGCGGGGACCGACTGGGGATTGTACTACACAGACGATATCACGGCGGCTTCGCCGGTGTGGGCGCGGTTCGATGCCGGCCTGCCGCACTCGATGATTTGGGACATGCAGATCGATCGTGGCGCGACCACCTTGTCTGTCTGGACGCGCGGCCGCGGCGCTTTTGTCTGGCCGTTGCCCACGGGGGGAAATCCGTCACCGACACCGACTCCCCTGGCAACCGCGACACCAACGCCAGCGGCAACTCCCACGGCTACACCGAGCGCTACTCCGCCTGCGCCGGCAACTCCAACTCCAACACCTTCGCCGACGCCAACCCCGACGCCCGCCCAGTTACTCAATATCTCCACCCGCGCTCAAGTGCTCACGGGCGATAACATTCTCATCGGCGGTTTCATTATTACCGGCAACCAGGACAAGAAGGTAATCCTGCTGGCCAAAGGTCCTTCGATGACTTCCGGCGGATCTGCCGTTCCGGGACGAATGGCCAATCCGACGCTCGAGCTGCATGGCGGCGACGGCACGCTTATGACCAGCAACGACGACTGGAAAGATTCTCCGGAGCGGGCGCAAATCGAAGCCAGTGGCTTCGCGCCAAGCGATGACAAGGAGTCCGCCATTCTGCGAACCTTGCCGCCGGGAGTTTACACCGGCGTGCTGACCGGGAAGGAGAACACGACCGGCATTGCGCTGATCGAAGTGTTCGACCTGGATGGCAACGCCGACTCGCTCCTGGCCAACATCAGTTCTCGCGGATTAGTGGACACGGGAGACAACGTAATGATCGGTGGCTTCGTTGCCGGTAACAAAAACGGCAACACAAAAGTCCTGGTTCGTGGCATCGGTCCATCGCTGCAAGGCAAGGTCCCGGGCCCGCTGGCCGATCCGATTCTAGAGTTGCACGACTCCAACGGCGCAATGCTGGAGACGAACGACAATTGGAAAGAGTCGCCGAACCGCGCTGAGATCGAAGCGACAGGCATTCCACCCAGCCACGACTCGGAATCGGCGATCATTCGCTCAGTAACCCCGGCCGGTTACACCGCCATTCTGCGCGGAAAGACCGGCAGCGGCATCGCGGTCGTTGAGATTTACAACGTCAGGTAGCGAAGGAGTTCGATCGCTCGCTGCCTTCCGCAAATTACATTGCGGTAAGCTTAGCTGAAATTGGCATCCGGCCGCACCCCATCCCCCCGAATACAGTAATACTCGCCGAGCTTTGCATTCGCGGCGAGGGCGTCCCACCGATTCTCCATGCAAAAAAACTCTGAATCCGGATTCTACAATCCGCGGATTTTTTCGGCGTTCCTTCTTTTTTTCGGCGGCGTCTCACTGGCGCTGATTGCTTTGGCCGCGCGGCCCCCTTTGCCGTCGCTGCCAGTTTCCTCGTCGAATGTAAAGGGCCCCTTCTTTAAGATTACGAATAAGGCTGCTTCGTTCGACGGCGATGTCCGGACCCTTCCTTCCGCTCGATTTGTAACCAGACGCGTCTTCCCGGAACGCACCCGGCATAAACCCGGAACAAAGCTGGGGCCTCCTGCTGTCATCAACGATCTGGCCGTGCAACCACCCTTGGCCGCGGCGGCCGCGGCGCCGGCCCCGATGGCGAATTTCAAAGGCCTGGACTTCTTCGACTGGGGCGCTGGTTGGCCGCCCGACACGGTGGGTGATGTAGGACCGAACCATTACATCCAAGCCGTCAATACCTCTCTCGGAATCTATGATAAGGCTGGCACACAGCTGGCCGCTTTTACGTTCGATGCTTTCTTCGCGGGCACGGGCACGCCCTGCGATAATGCCAACAACGGAGATCCGATCGTGAATTACGATCCGCTGGCGGATCGATGGATAGTCAGTGACTTCGCCTGGGTTGGGGACGTGGGGCCCTATTATCAATGTTTTGGCGTCTCAAAAACAGGCGATCCGGTGACTGGCGGCTGGTGGCAGTATGGTGTTTTTATCGATAACACCAAACTTCACGACTATCCGAAGATCGGCGTCTGGCCGGATGGAATCTATATGTCGTCGAATAACTTTGACGACGTGGACGGTTTTGTGGGCGTGAGCGTTTGGGCGTTTAACCGCGACGATTTCTACAGTGGGGCGCCCGTCCGCCAATTCAAATTTGAAGTGCCCGACGGCTGGTCGCTGCTTCCGAGTAATTTTCGCGGGATCCCCCCTCCGCCGGGAACGCCAAACTATTTTGTCTCGATGCAGGAGAACATTCAGTTCGCCGGCAGCACCCTGTTCGTTCATAAGTTCGCCGTCACCGACTGGTCGAGTCCAACAGGGGCCTCGTTTACCGGTCCGGCAAATGTCAATGTCGCCCAGTACCGGCTGGCTCCCTACCTCGGGCCCTACGTGCCGCAACTTGGGGGCGAGCTCCTGGATACACTCGGCGATCGTCTGATGATGCAGAACCAGTATCGCAACATCGGGGGCGTCGAATCACTTTGGAACATGCACACCGTCATCAATCCGATGGGCGGCCAACAAACCGGCATCCGCTGGTATCAGCTGAACGTCACCGGTGGAACCATCAGCAGCAGTCCGGTCCAGCAAAGCACCTACCTCCCGGACACTAACTACCGTTGGATGGGCAGTCTAGCCGTGGACAAAATGGGGAACATGGCCATGGGCTACAGCGTTTCGGGGCCGAACATGTTTCCCGCCATCCGTTATTCCGGCCGCCTGGTCACGGATCCTCTCGACCAGTTGGCCCAAACCGAAACGTCCTTGATTGAAGGCACGCTGTCTCAGGATGGCGGGGCGACTCGTTGGGGCGACTATAGCGCAATGTCGATCGATCCCACGGACGACTGCACCTTTTGGTACACGACAGAGTATTTTGAAGCTTCCACGGTGGTCCAACCGCCGTACACCGCCGCTCAAGCCTGGCAGACCCGCGTCGGCAGTTTCAAATTCCCCAATTGCACAGGCCCGGCCGCGACGCCAACGCCAACAGGAACGCCGGCGGGGACAAGCACGCCTACTCCTACGCCTACCCCCACGCCCACACCTACGCCGACGCCCACCCCAACGCCGTCCGGCACGCCTGATCCCTGCGGAACGCCCGTCACCTACACAAACTCCGGTCCAATCACGATCAACGACAACAGCCCGGCCACACCTTATCCAGCGACGATCAACGCGTTCGTCCAGCCGGGAACGGTGAGCAAGGTCACCGTGCAGCTCACGGGTATAACGCATAATTTTCCTGATGACGTTGGCGTGTTGCTCGTCAGTCCGGCGGGCGGAAAGGTGCGCCTGATGACCGACGCGGGCGGAGGCGGCGAAGGCTTTAGCCTGAGCGGCGTGACCATGACGTTCGACGATGACGCGGCCACACCGGTGCCTGAGGAAGGTCCAATCGTTGCGGGATCATACCAGCCAACCGAGGGCGTGATAAATACCCTGAGTAACGCGCATCCGGCAAACTTCCCCGCGCCCGCCCCGGCCTCGCCTTACAGCGCCGCGCTCTCAGCCTTTAACGGAACGGATCCGAATGGGACGTGGCGTTTGTTCGTTGATGACGATACGGACATTGATGGGGGTGTGATCCAGAGTGGGTGGGCGGTAACCATCACGACCGTTTGTGCAGGCGCAACTCCCACGCCGACCCCGACAGCAACACCTGGCGGAACGGCGACGCCGGGCGCGACTCCTTCGGCAACCCCGACGGCAACGGCTAGCGCTACGGCGACAGCGACTCCAACCCCAACCCCGACTGCCACCCCGACGGGAACGCCGGCGCCAACTCCTGATCCAGATTGTTTAAATTCCCCCACAGTGGTGGTGACTGATCCTGCGGGAGATCAGGGCGCAGCCAATCCCGCACAAGTCGATATCCTCTCGGTCTCGGCGGGCGAGGACTACAGTTACATCAGTTCCGAGCGGCTGGTTTTTGTGCTCAAGGTGAATTCGAACCTCGCCACGATCCCGCCTGATCAGATCTGGAGAGTGCGCTGGACGTTCGGAGGACTCACCTACTACGTCGCCATGAACTCGGACGCCAACGGAGACGTAGGCTTCGATTACGGCTCGGGCACCACAGCGCTCACCAGCCTGGGCGGACTCGAGTCCGGCTCCTACGATACGGAAGGCAACATCCGAATGGTGATTGCCAAGAACAAGGTCGGCAACCCGGCCGGCGGGGCGATCCTCACCGCAGTGAATGGTCTCACCCAAAGGAATGTCGGTGGGACCCTCTTCACGGGAGAAGACTCCACCAGCAGCGCGCCCTACACCGTGAGAGCGCAGGCGGCAGCTTGCACACCAATTCCGCTGCCACCGGTGGGGACGGCCACTTATATCAAGGGGGGCGTAACCTTTAGCCCTAACTACACGACCCGCGCCCCGTACATCGGCCAGGATGTCGAGCCAAGCGTGCGTTGCGACAAGTTTGGCAACTGTTATGTCGCGGCGATCCGCGGTGTTCCCGGCGGCACGGACCTCTGGTATTTTGATCTGCGGCCGACGGTTCCGGACCCAAACAGCCCAGGGAATTCCATTCCGAATCGGCTTTACGATCCTTACATGCGCAATCCGCAGTATCGCGGACAGCCGGACAAACTGGGAGCTACGCCTTGTACTCCACCGGCCCCTTGTAATGGCACTGTCGGCGCCGATGGCGGAGGCGACGTGGATATGGCGGTCGGCTTCAATAGCGAAACGGTTGAAAATGCAGCGGCGCCGCCCGTGCTGGCTTATTCAAGCCTGGTCGTCGGCAACATCTCGACGCAACGCTCCACCGACCGCGGTGCGATGTTTATCGCGAATCCGCTCGGCAATGCCACTGGCGGAGTGCCCGGAGACGATCGGCAATGGCTGGAGTTTTTCGGTGGTAGCAACGTTTACCTGTTTTATCGGACGCTCGCGCCCGCCGTCTCGCAAATCCAAAGGTCGATTGATGGCGGCCTGACCTATGGAAACTCAGCGACGGCCGGCACCGTGGGACAGGCAGGGGGAATTGACGTCGATCAGAGCGACGGCACGGTCTACATCAGTGGCGGCAATGGCAGCGTCTCCGTGGGTGTCCCACCCGCCCCTGGCTTGCCGCCGGTGACTTACACGACGCGCAACGTGGCCGGCCCGGGCAATACGCACATCTTCTTCACGGTCAAAGTGGCAGACGACGGTACGGTTTACGTTTGTTATTCAAATGGCGACGATGTTTTCGTCAGGTTTTCAACCGACAAGGGGGCTTCGTGGAGCGCGGCGATCCGCGTGAGTGATGGACCAGAGACGGAGACCGCCGTCTTTCCGTGGATGGAGACCGGACCTGTGCCCGGCACCATTGGCGTGGTTTGGTACGGCAGCGACAAACTTACTACCGGTGACGATAGCGCTGACTGGCATGTCTTTTACGCGCTGGGCACGGACGTGAAAGGCAATCCCACTTTCCGGCAGGTCAAGGCGAGCGACCATGTGATTCACGGCGCCAACATCTCCGAGGCTGGATTGGTCGTCGGCGGCATGTCGCCGAATCGCAACCTGGCGGATTACTTTCAGGTCGCCTTCGATCCGACGGGCGCCGCCGTCATCGGTTACTGCGGTGATCATAATGACATTAGCGCGCACACTTATGTGACGCGGCAAATCAGCGGGCCAGGGGTAACCGGCGCGGATGTTCCAGCTCCGGTGGAAGGCGCTTCTCTGCCGCCGCCACCAAACGAGCCAGTGCCTACCGCGGTCAGTGTTGGCGGCATCCTGGGCTCGCAAGTCACGGACTTCCGAGCTGACGTGCGGCTGGGCGGCAACCCTCAAACGGGTGGAACCGCCGTCATTCCCGTTGACGATCCACTCGATATTCTCTCGGTTTTGTATTCGGCGGAGCCAACGTCCGGGATCGATCCAGCGCCTCTGCTGGTCGCCACGATGAAGGTCTCTGACATGACGGCGATCCCACCGAGTTCGAACTGGCGAATGATCTTCGCCGCGAATGCGCCCGATTCCGTCATGAGTCCGACCAACGAATTCACCTTCGCCGTTTCCGACCGGGCGGATCAATTCTATGTCCAGGCCATTACGGATCCGTCCGGCGTCCAAACATTCCGGTACGGCACTGCGAAGAGAAATTTTGACGGCTCGATCACCTACACGGATAAGGGGGCGGCGGACTGCGGGTTCTTCGATCCCACGGCGAAGACAATCACAATCAAGGTGGCGTTGAGTAAGCTGAACGCGCCAGGAGTTATGCCGGCGGGGCATGCCGCGATTGCTCCCGGATCCATCCTGGCGGGTCTCCGCGGGAATACATTCACTACCGTAGGGGCCGTGGGGAGTGGCAGTAATAAGGCTGATACCGCACGCGGGGGAACGCAATACACGGTCACAGTTGGCGCGCTGACTCCTTGCTCGGCAGTAACACCGACACCAACTCCGACGCCGACTGCGACACCTGGAGCCTCCCCGACAGCCACGCCAACGGCAACGCCCGGATCCACTCCAACGGCGACGCCCGCAGCCTCCCCAACGACGACTCCAACGCCGACTGCAACAGCGACACCCACTCCGACTGCCACACCAACGCCCACGCCTACGCCGACCCCGACACCTACTCCCTTCGGCTGCCACTGGGTCGCCTCCACGGCTTACCCGATGAACATTGCCGACAGCGCCGCTGTGACGATCGGGTCGAACATCTACGTCTTCGGTGGTGTCAGCGACAACACGGCGACCGCCGCCTCTCACAGATTTGACGGGACGAGCTGGACGCCGATCGCGCCTCTGCCAGCGGCGCGGATGGGAGCGGCCGCTGTGACCGACGGTACTTTCGCCTACATCATTAATGGTCTGGACGGCGGTGTCTTCGCCAGCCTCTACCGGTATGATCCGGTGGCAAATAGTTACACGACGCTGGCTTCGCCAAATACGGCAACGATCGGCTCCGCCGCGGTCTTGCTAAATGGAAAAATCTATCGCATTGCCGGCGATGCCACCGGCAGTGGAACAGGCCAGACCAACACCGTTGAGGCCTATACCATAGCCACCAACACGTGGGCGCCCGCGGCCAATTTCCCGGTCAGTGTCAGTTTCCTGGCGGCAGTGCCGGGAAGCGGCGTCTTTTATGCGGGCGGCGGCGTCGATGCGACGGCTGCTGATTCGTTAAAGACCTATGTTTACGATCCCATCGCAGACAGCTGGGCTGACGCGCCGATTGCGGACCTGCCGGCGGCACCCGCGCCTCATTGGGGCGCTGCCTCGGCTTTGTTCGACGGCAAATGGGTCTTGGGAACGGGTGCCTCGGGTGGCTCGAGTCAAAACACCGCGATTCAGTGGGATCCAATGACTAACACCTGGACGGATTTGCCCAACGCATTAATGGCCCGATATCGGGCCGCCGGCGCTACTTTGAACGATCGCTTTTACGTCATCGGGGGCAATCCGCTCGAGGGTACGACCGATAACCAGCGATTGGCTTGTCCCGCGGGCGCTTCACCGACACCGACACCAGGCCCAACCGCGACACCGACGCCGATACCGAGCCCCACCGCGACACCAACATCAACGCCAACACCCACACCCAGCCCAGCGCCGACCCCCACACCAACCCCGGCACCGACGCCCATAGTAACCCCGACGCCTACACCCGTCGCCACTCCGACTCCCACGCCGACACCATCTCCAGCAGCGACTCCCACCCCGAGTCCGACCCCAACACCCACGCCCGCTCAGTTGCTCAATATCTCCACGCGCGCCCAAGTACTCATTGGAGACAACATTCTCATCGGCGGCTTCATCATTAACGGTAATGCGGACAAGCGGGTGATTCTGTTGGCCAAAGGTCCTTCGATGACTTCCGGCGGAACGCCCGTTTCCGGCCGCATGGCAAATCCAATGTTGGAGCTGCACCGCGGCGACGGCAGCCTCATGACCAGCAACGACAACTGGAAAGATTCGCCCGAGCGGGCGCAGATTGAAGCCAGCGGGTTCGCGCCGAGCAACGACAACGAGTCGGCTATTCTGCGGACCCTGTCGCCGGGCGTTTATACCGGCGTGTTGACCGGAAAAGACAATTCGACCGGCATCGCGCTCATCGAAGTGTATGACCTGGACGCCAACGTCGGATCGCTCCTGGCGAACATCAGCTCACGCGGCCATGTCGATACGGGAGACAACGTGATGATCGGTGGTTTCATTGCCGGGAACCAAAGCGGCACCACCGAAGTGCTGGTGCGCGGCATCGGTCCATCGCTGCAAGGCAAGGTCCCGGGCCCGCTGGAGGATCCAATCCTCGAGCTGCACGACTCCAACGGCGCCACGCTGGAGACGAACGACAATTGGAAAGAGTCCCCGAACCGCGCTGAGATCGAAGCGACCGGTATTCCACCCAGCAACGACCTTGAATCGGCAATTATCCGTTCGGTGGCGCCTGCGGGTTACACCGCCATTCTGCGCGGCAAGACCGGCAGCGGCATCGCGGTAGTCGAGATTTACAACGTCAGGTAGCGCCCAGTAGCAGAGCTATGCGAAAAAACCGTCGTGCCCGATTCACGTCGTTCAGTCATCCACGCACCCTGGTCTTCATAATTCTCGGTGCGATCGCCGTAAGCCTGGCGACCTCCGGCGTCGCCGCGCCGGTTCCTCCGAGTGGGACGCTTACCCCGGCGAACCGGTCCATCACCTACACCGATGGACCATTGGTCACAAACCCGACCCACCTGGTAAACGGGACTCCCATTTGTACCGCCCCAAATTCCTGCAGCGACTTTACGCTCACGGTCAGCGCCAGCAGCCTGGCGGCGACACACAATCTGACCTGGACCATGCAGTGGCCGATCGTGAACGTGGACTCCGACATCTTTATCCTGAAGGACGGCCAGCTCGTCGCGGCGAATATCGGATACAGCGATCCGGCGACTCTCGCTTTGCCGATTCCCGCCGACGGGACGGTTTATCACCTCATCGCCGTCTGTTCGGCTGGCACGAGTCTTCTCACGGGAACAGTTAGTCTGACCCCGAAATATCCCACATCGGGACAGGGGCCCGGCGCGCCTCCGCGGTATATCAATTATCCCTCCGGCGCGGGCCAGGCCAACGGGGCCGGCGAACCTTCGATCGGGGTCGATTGGAATCCGAACGTGGCCGCGCTGAAGCATGAGAAGGTCAATACGGGTGGCGTCGCGATGTTCACTGCGATCAACGACCAATATCGGAGTAACTTTGACGACTGCTCGTCGCCTGCGGTGAACCTGTGGGAAGACACGAATTCCCCAATCGTCACCGGGCTCGATCCGATCGGCTTCGTCGATCACTTCAGCACGGTGCAACTGGGAATCAGCTATCCGCCGCCCCAAACGCCTGGCCGCATTTTCGCGCTGCAGCTCGCAGCCGGGAGCAGTACCGCGGCTTACTCTGATAATGATGGCGGGACGTGGGTGTCGTTTGTCGCGGGTGGACCTCCAGCCGGCCCGGACCACGAAACGCTCGGTGGCGGACCGTTTCACGCGCCGATTATTACGCCGCCGCCGCCTGCCTATCCGAACGCGACCTACTACTGTTCGCAGTTCGGGGTGGAAAATGCGAGCTGCTCACGGAGCGACGACGGCGGCCTGACCTTTGGCCCCGGAGTTCCGATATTCCCGCCGCAGCTTTGCGCCGGCGGCATTCATGGTCACATCAAAGTTTCGCCACAGGGCACCGCCTATGTTCCGAACGCTGCCTGTGCCGAGGGGACGGGGCCCGATCTCGGCGTCGTGGGAGTGGCTCTGTCCAAAGACAACGGAATTACCTGGACTCATCAAAGCGTTCCCGGAAGCACCGGCAGCGCGGACCCGGCCGTCGGCATCGGGCAAAACAATGTCGGCAAACCGGCGGGCCAGGTTTCGAATACCGTCTATCTCGGCTGGATTAGCGCCGATGGCCATGCCCACGCCGCGCATTCTCCGGATGAAGGCACGACCTGGCAGGATGACATCGACATCAGCTCGATCTTCGGAATCGGGAAAGCGGTTTTTCCAACCATGGTCGCGGGCGATGATAATCGGGCGGCTTTCGCTTTTCTCGGCACCGACCCGGCGTTCTATCCCGCCAAGCAGGTCTGGCATCTCTACATCGCGCATACTTACGACGGCGGGAAGAGCTGGATCCTGATCGACCAGACACCGAACGATCCGGTGCAGATCGGCAACATCTGTTTGTTAGGCACGGGCTGCTCGGGTGGCCGCAATCTTCTCGACTTCCTGGGCATCGACGTGGATGCCGAAGGACGAGTGCTTGTTGCTTACGCCGACGGCTGCCTCAATTGCTCGAACAACGAAAACACCACGCAGTCCACCGCCTCGAAAGGTGTGATCGCGCGGCAATCGGGTGGGCGCCGTTTATTCCAGGCCTTTGATCCGGTCGAACCGGCGGTTCCGGCCGCACCACAAGTTCAGTCCGCCGTACGCGTCTCCGATCCGACTCCCGGCGTCCTGGTGTCATGGCTTGAACCGGACAACGGCGGGTCGCCGGTGCTCGGCTATAATATCTACCGCAGCCAGGCCAGCGGCACCGAAACTTTTCTGGCGACGGTGTCCGGAGCGGCCACGACCAAGTATCTCGACACAACCGCAGCGAACACTTCCAACTGGTATTATCGTGTCACTGCTCTGAACGCGGTCGGCGAGGGTGAGTTCTGCCGCGAAGTCAACGTCGATGGCGTTCAGCCGGTCGAGAGCGCCTGCGTGTTTCCCTATTTGACGAAGCTCGTCGATCCGGCCGGCGACCAGACCGGCGGGCCTGCTCTCAACACGCAGGAAGACATCCGCAGAGTTGGCATCGGCGAGCCGTTTGTGTCCTGCGCGGACCAATCGCTCACCTTCATGATGAAGGTCCAGACACTCGCGCCGGCTCCGCCGCCGACGGCAGCGTGGATGATAACGTTCAAGGCCCCCGGAACCACCAACACGCTCTTTGTCCAGATGGATACGCAGACGAGCGCCACTCCGGCGTTTAACTACGGCTACTTGGACGGAAACAATGCCAAGGTCGTGCAGTGCGGCCGCCCGAATGTCCCTTCGTGTCCAATCACTGGAAGTTATCTGCCGGACGGAACCATTGTCATGAAGCTGGACGTCGGCGTTCCGCTCAAGTTCTTCGGTCCCACGAACACAGGGATGACTCCCGATTTCACCGTGAATCTCGCGCGCGGCGCCGTGTTGACCGACATCGCCGGGCTCACGCAATTGGGCGCAGTGCAGTCGATTGACAGCACGACCGGGCCCGCCACCTATACCACGGCAGGATTTCTGGCCTGCAGCACGCAGTTGCCCGTGGCGGTTCTGACGGCCACGCCGCTTTCCGGGATCGCTCCGCTGGCGGTGAACTTCGACGCGTCTCAGTCCCATACCGAAAATCCGTGCGCGTTGATCGCCTCTTACACTCTCGACTTCGGTGATGGCTCGCCGCCAGTTACGCAGACGTCACCGCTCTTCAGCCATGTCTACAACAATCCCGGCTTCTACGCGGCCCGCTTGACCGTGACCGATGCCGCCGGCCAGGTGAGCGACAATCTTACCCAGATCGTCATTATCGTGGAAGCGGGAGTGCAATGGAGTTCGGCGACTTACAGCGTCGGCGAGAATGGCGGAAGCGTAACCCTCACCGCGACCCGCATGGCCGGGGGCGCGAGCGATGTCACCGTGCACTATGCAAGCCACGATGGAACGGCCCAGGCCGGCCTGGATTACACCGCCGCGTCGGGAGATCTGACGTTTGCTGCCGGGCAAGCTTCCAGCAAAACCGTGATCATTCCCATTACCGAGGATCCGGCGATCGAAGGGGACGAATCGTTTACGGTAACACTGACAGGAGCCGCGGGAACGATTGGGTCGCCCGCGACCGCCACCGTGACGATCACCGACAACGACCCGGTTTCGACCCCGACTCCCACGCCAAGTCCAAGTCCCACTGCAACAGCGACGGCTGCGCCCAGCCCCACGCCCACCGCCACGGCCAACCCAACCGCGACCCCTACGGCTACGCCCGGAGCCAGTGCCACTCCTTCAGCAACCCCAACCGCCACACCTACGCCGACACCAACGCCGTCAGCTTCACCGGCCCAGCTGCTCAACATCTCTGCGCGCCTGCGCGTCCAGACCGATGACAACGTTCTCATCGCCGGCATCATCATTACCGGCAACGATCCCAAGAAGGTCATGTTCCGCGCGATCGGTCCTTCGGTGAAGTCGAACAACGTCCCGGTCCCCGGGCGTCTCGCCGATCCCACCCTGGAATTACGCGATGGGAACGGCGCGTTTGTGACCAGCAATGACAATTGGAAAGATTCGCCGCAGCGCAGCGACATCGAGTCCAGCGGCCTGGCCCCCACGGACGATAATGAATCGGCCATCCTGCGAACGCTCAATCCGGGCGCTTACACCGCCATCGTGCGCGGCAAGGACAGGACGACGGGGATCGCGCTGGTTGAAGCGTACGATCTCGACAGTTCCGCCGCGAGCATACTGGCGAATATCAGCACACGCGGCTTCGTGGAAACAAACGACAACGTCCTCTTCGGCGGATTCATCGCGGGAAACCAGCCGAACAACACCCGAATCCTGGTGCGCGCCATAGGGCCCTCCTTGCAGAACATCCTGCCCAACGCCCTGGATGATCCTTTCCTCGAGTTGCACGATCGCAACGGCGCAACGGTCGCCACGAACGACAACTGGAAAGACAATCAACGAGCAGACATCGAAGCCACCGGCATCCCGCCGAGTCACGATCTGGAATCCGCCATGGTCCGGATGGTGATTCCCGATGCTTACACGGTCATCGTCCGCGGCAACAATAACGAAATGGGCGTAGGCCTCGTGGAGATTTACAACATCAAGTAGCCCGATTACTCGCCATGAAAAAACATTCTTCCTCGGTTACGGCCCGCGCCACGCTCAGCGCACTCTTCCTTACCATCAGCGTGTTCCTGGTGATTGCTGCCGTGAACAGCAGTCTACTTATCGATGGCGTTTCGGGCACTCTGCAAGCCCAGGGGCCGACGCCCATTCCTACTGCGCCGCCAGATCTGGGGCCAAAGATTGGTTACGAGAATTTCATCGCGCCAGGGGTTCTCGTTCCCGTCAAAACCACCGAGGCAGGTCAGCAGCCGGATTCGGTAGAATACATGGGACGCAACGCCGGCGAGCCTTCGGTTGGCAGCAACTGGGTCACCGGGGTGGATAATTTCCAATCGGGGCTCCAGACCCTATTCGTCACCTTTAACGATACCTGCCCCGCGGACGGCCAGTCTGCGACCTGGGTGAATCGGGCTGCGCCGACCGCGGTGTTGATCGATTCCGATCCGATCGGCTTCACTGACCGCGGTTTCATGAGTCCCACCGGACCCGCCAGCCGCGTCTTCGCCTGCCACCTCACGCTGCTGAGTCCTAACACGGTCAAGATTTCCTATACCGATGACGATGGTCTTACCTGGGTGCCGACGCAACCGGGCGGACTCGCCTCGGGCGTGGATCATCAGACAATTGGGGGCGGTATTTATCACGCGCCGATTCCGCCCAGGCCGCCCGGCACGATTTATCCCTACGCCATCTATTATTGCTCTCAGGACATTGCGACGGCCTTTTGCGCGCGAAGCGATGACGGCGGGACGACCTACGGCGCTTCCATCCCGCTCTACACGCTCCTGGACTGCGGCGGCCTGCACGGACACACGAAAGTCTCTCCCGTGGATGGGACCGTCTATGTTCCGAATCCAAATTGCGGCGGCGAGCAGGCGATAGTGGTCTCGGAAAACAATGGAGTTACCTGGACGGTTCGGCCTGTGCCTGGGGTCACTTCGCCAGGTGGCGGAGTCGGGAGTGATCCCGCAATCCACGCGGACGCTGACGGACGTGTCTATTTCCTGGGTGCTCATAGCGGTAACACCGCCGTTGTCGCGACATCGGATGACCATGGGGCGACCTGGCAAAACATTTTCGATGTCAGCTCTGAGTTTGGTCTGAAACAAATTGCATTCCCGGCCGCGGTCGCGGGCACTGCCGGTCGCGCCGCGGTGGCGTTTTACGGATCGACCGGAACGGGCAACTCCAACGGCGACGATTTCATCGGCGAATGGCGTCTCTACGTTTCCCACACCTTTGATGGCGGGCTCCACTGGACGACGACGGACGTCACTCCCAACGCGCCGATGCAGCGCAGCGGATTGCTCCGGGGTGGGGGAGCCAACATCACCCGCAACCTGCTCGACTTTTTCGACATCACGATCGATCGCGATGGCCGCGTCTTGGTCGGGTATGTGGACGGCTGCGAAGGGGGCAACTGCAAACAGGCCGTGCCCACCGCCACGGGGAACGCCTACACAGTTGCCGCGACAATCGCCCGGCAATCGAGCGGCCGCCGGCAACTCGAGAACAAGGATCCGGCAAATCCTTTAACTGCGACAGAGGCCCCCGGAATGCCTTCAGTCAACCAGGTCCGAATAGGTCCGGTCGTGCGTCTGGCGTGGTCGTTGGCCGACACCGGCAACTCGCCTATTACCGGCTATCAAATATGGAGAGGCACGGCCAGCAATGCCGAGACGCTGCTTACGACAGTGCCGGGCACTCAGACCGGAGGAACGTTTGAGGATTTAACCGCGACCGACACGACCCAAACGTACTATTACAAGGTTATCGCAGTTAACGCCGTCGGCACGTCATGCCCCAACAATGAAATCGCCGCGCCTTACCTTGGTGATGGCTGCACCGGAATTGTCATCCATAAGAATGATCCATCCCATCCGGAGGCAAACGCCGGCACTGCCACGCCGCCGTCGCTTCTGATCGATTACGTTGCCATCGGCGAACCGGCCAACAGTCCCGGTAACCTCATGTTTAAGATGAAGGTGAACGATCTCTCGACTGTTCCGGCGAGCAGCAGATGGAGAATTACCTGGAACTCACCCGCTTCCCCTGGCCAGCAATACTATGTTGGGATGAGGACCGGGCCGAGTGGTCCGCCCGTCTTCGAATATGGCGAACTCGCCGATGCCGGTGTGCCGGCGGTCTTTGTCATCACGGAGCAGCAGCGAATCCCGGCGCTCCCCGCGAGTAATTACAACCCGGATGGGACGATCACGGTCTTCGTGCCTCGGTCGGCCTTGGGTAACCCACAACCCGGCGACCTCCTGGGAGCGATCGGGGGGAGGACATTTACGGGTGAGACCGAGGAGTCTAGCATTCAGCACCGTTCGAATAGCTTCGTAGATCACACGTTCGTGAAGGCGCAGACTGATAACAGCTATCCCGCCGCCACCTACACGGTGACCGGCAATCTGCCCTGCCCGGTAGCAACGAACAACCCGCCAGTAGCTGTGCTGGAGGCCGCTCCAACCTCAGGGGATGCGCCGTTGGAGGTGACCTTCGATGGTACCGGCTCGCATGATCCGGACTTCAGCGACACGATAGTCAGCTACATCTTCAATTTTGGGGACGGGTCTCCGGTTGTCAGCGGCGGAGCGCCCGTCGTTGAGCATACCTATGCCAACCCGGGTAGTTACACAGCCACTCTGATCGTGACCGATTCGCGCGGCGCAGCGAGCCAAAATACCGCTCAGCAGCAAATCACCGTCACCGGAGGTCCTTCACCGACGCCGACGCCCACTCCGACCCCAACGCCAACGTCCACACCTACGCCGTCGCCCGGGCCAACAGCAACACCTAGTGCCACGCCGGCAGCTACACCTACACCCACGGCGACGCCGGTCGCAACGCCGACCCCGACGCCGACGGCCACGCCCACCGCGACTCCAACGGCCACGCCTACCGCCACTCCAACTCCCGGGGCTACGCCCTTTAATGTTCAGCTCCTTAATATCTCCGGCCGTGTCTTTGCCCAGAGTGGCGACAAAGTCGGCATAGGCGGCTTCATCATTACGGGCACCGGCAACGGGACGAAGCGCGTTATGGCTCGAGCCATGGGGCCATCGATGAAAGTCAACGGCACGCCGGTGCAAGGCCGGCTCGAGGACCCATACCTCGAGCTCCACGACAGCAACGGAAGCCCCGCGCTCTTCAATAACGACTGGCGCGATTCCCAGGAAGCCGAGATCCAGCAGACTGGACTGGCGCCGTCGGATGACCGCGAATCGGCCGTGGTGAAAAGACTGCCCGCCGGCAATTACACCGCCATCATCCGCGGGGCCGATGGCAGCCCGGGCATTGGCATCGTTGAACTCTATGATCTGAGCGGCACCGAGCCCGGCGAACTCGGAAATCTTTCCGTGCGTGCCGAAGTCGGCACAGACGACAATGTGCTTATCGACGGCCTCATCCTTCAGGGCGGAAATCCGAAACGCGTTTTATTCCGGGCTCTTGGACCATCGGTCAAAACGAATGGCAATACCATTCCCGGAGCCTTGCAGAATCCGAGCATGGAGCTGTTCGACGGCAATGGAACGCTCCTGCGAGCAAATGATAATTGGCCGGACGCGCCCAACGCCGCCGAGATCACAACGACCGGCCTGGCGCCGCTCGATCCTAACGAATCCGCTATCCTGATGACTCTGATGCCCGGCAACTACACCGCCGTGGTGCGAGGCGTGAATCGCACGACCGGCATCGCCCTGGCGGAAGCTTACAAGCTCAACAACTAGCGCGCACTGGAGTGACGATCGCCGTGTCGTCCCAAGATTAACGGGCCGCGCTCGCGACCCGTCCCTCAACGCCTACATGTGCTCGATCACGTTGTCGCCGAACTCGCTGCATTTGATTTCGGTCGCGCCTTCCATCAGGCGCGCGAAATCGTATGTGACATTCTTGCTCGCGATCGCGCCGTTTAGGCCTTTCACGATTCGATCCGCGGCGTCGTTCCAACCCATGTAGCGGAACATCATTTCGCCCGAGAGAATCACTGAGCCGGGATTCACCTTGTCGAGGTTCGCGTACTTGGGCGCCGTGCCATGGGTCGCTTCGAAAACGGCGTGGCCGCTGATGTAGTTAATGTTTCCCCCGGGTGCGATGCCGATGCCGCCCACCTGCGCCGCGAGCGCGTCGCTCAGGTAATCGCCATTTAAGTTCAGGGTCGCGATCACGTCGAAATCCTCGGGTCGCGTCAGCACCTGTTGCAGGGTGATGTCGGCAATCGCGTCCTTGATGACGATGCCGGCGCCCGGTTTGCCCATCGGGATTTTGCACCACGGCCCGCCATCGATCTCTTCCGCACCGAAGTAATGCTTCGCGATCTCGTAGCCCCAATCGCGGAACGCGCCTTCGGTGAACTTCATGATGTTGCCCTTGTGCACCATCGTCACGCTCTTCCGCTGCTCCGTGATCGCGTAACTGATCGCGCTGTGGATGAGGCGCACACTGCCCGCGCGGCTCACCGGTTTGATACCCACGCCGACCATCACGTCGCTGCCTTCCGGCGCGCCGACCGTTTTCCAAAATTCCGCCGCCTTCTGTTTCGTCCCGAAGCGGATTTTCTCGAACGCCTTCGGGAAATCCTTCTCGAGGAACCCGAGGATTTTCGCCGCTTCTTCGCTGCCGGCTTTGTATTCGATACCGGCGTAGATGTCCTCGGTGTTCTCGCGAAAGATCACCATGTTCACTTTCTCCGGATGCTTCACGGGTGAGGGAACGCCGTTGAAATATTGGATCGGCCGAAGGCAAACGAAGAGGTCGAGCATTTGGCGCAGCGCCACGTTGAGCGAACTGATGCCGCCGCCCACCGGCGTCGTCAGCGGGCCTTTAATGCCGACAAGATATTCGCGAAACGCCTCGACGGTGTCCTGCGGAAGCCATTCGTCGAACTTGTCCTTCGCGGCCTGCCCGGCAAAAACCTCGAACCAGATGATCTTCTTCTTCCCGCCGTAGGCTTTCTCGACGGCGGCATCGAGGACGCGCTCGCTCGCCGCCCAGATATCGGGCCCGGTGCCGTCGCCGCGGATAAACGGAATGACCGGCTGATCCGGCACCACGAGTTTTCCTTCAGATTTCGAAATCTTGTCACCGGCGGGCGGCGTGAGGTCTTTGTAAGCCATAAGCCTCCAGTGTAGTTGCCGCTGTCTCAGCGGCAAATTGGAATTCTGCACCGCGGATGACGCGGATTACGCGGATTTTGGGGCAGTAAAAATAAGCGTGACAGGTTCCGTAATTTTCTTCACACTCGACGCCGATGAAGTCGCTGCCTCGCTTTGCCGTGGCTGCTCTCTTACTGGCGGCAGTCGCCGCCGGTCGCGCGCAAACCATTGCCGATTTGCCGGACGATAAATTCAAGTCGGTCGTCGAGAAAACTCAGCTTTATAACAAGGCGCTCAACGCCACGCGCATCGTGCAAAAATCGTACGATCGTTATGCGTCGTGGGTCGATATGAAGGCGGGCCCGACCGGCAAGGAGAAAGCGATCGAGACCGGCATGCCGGATATCAGCGGCGCGCTTCAGGAAATAGCCGACGCGGGAACCAAAGGGCCAGGCCTGTGGCCTCCGTTGCCGAGCGTGGACGCGCTGGCGCAGAAGCTGGCGGATGCCACCGCCACGCTCGCGCCAGTGGTGAAAGGCGCGTCCGAATATTACGCGCAACGCCAATACAAAACGGACGGCGCGAAACGCGGGAAGGAATTGCATGGGCAATTGCTCCCGATGTTCCAGCAGGTCTTTTCTTCCGAGCTGGCGTTGCGGCGGGAGTTGAGCGCTGTCCGCGAAGATATCGAGCGCAGGATCCTGGCGAAGATCGAGAAGGAGCAGGGCAAGAACTACGAATGGCATTTGCGCAGCTTTCTTTTCTCGGCGAAAACGCTGGCCGACCTGCTGCCGAACCATGTCGATGCGGCCATGATCGAGGAGGCGCGCTACAAGCAGCGATTCGCGAACCTGCAGGCAGCTTACACGCAATTCACCCAATACTGCGTCGAACATCCGGCGGAGGTGCAGAAGGCGGTGCTGGCCACTTCTCTCGAAGATTTCTTCGCTGCGACCCGCATTCTTCGTGGCCTGCTCGACGCGCCCAAGCTCGACAAGCAGGTTTACCTCACCAAGGTGAACGACCTCGCCGCAAAGTACGACGCGCTCCTCGAGCGGACAACACCTATGACAACCGCATCGCGGTAGATCTGCGGTGCGATTCCGCCTTTTCGTCCGGCCGTGGACGCGGCGGGCAGCGAGTGCTAGATCGTAGCCGTCATGGCGAATTCCGAGTTGCCCAATCGTCCTCGTCCTCGCGCGAAGCTCATTATTCTTAGCCTGATTGCGTTGCTCCTGCTTTACGGCGCCTCGCCCTACTACGCGCTCTGGCGATTCGGCGAAACGCTGCGAACCAACGATATGAACGCGCTCGCCGCGCGCGTCGATTTCCCGAAAGTTCGCGACTCGTTAAAGAAACAAATTCGCGACCATTTCTTCGGCGTGCTCGACAAAAAGAAGAACGATCCGGTCGCGCAGCTCCTCACTTCCGCGGAACCGAGCATCCTCGATCGCCTCATCGACGCCTATGTCACGCCCGACGGCCTCGCGACGATCATCTCGAATCCCGCGCCGATAAAAAACGCGAGCTCCTTCTCCGCGCTTTCTTCATTCGGCGGCGAGCGGAGGGAAATCGATTGGTCGCGAGCGCGCAAAGCTTTCTTTACCAGCCCGCGCGATTTTGCGGTCGATCATGAAGGAATCACCCTGCGCTTTCGCTTCAACGGTCTCGGTTGGAAATTGCGCGAGATCGACCTCCGCCTCGGCCCCGGCAGGACGACCTCTGTATCGCCAAAGAGTGGAATGGCCCCCGAGTGAGCCTGAAAACAACGCTTGGCAAGAACGACCTAACGACGTAGACACTAAGTTCGCGTGAGAAAAGAAGTTTTTGTTTGTGATAATTGCGGGATGCGGAAGCGCCTGGACAGCGCCCAACGGCATTGGTGCGAGGAGTGCAAGACTTCCAGCCCAGTCGAGCTGAGGCCCGCCCGGGATAAACGGACCCCGCCGAAGCCGGAAACGGCTGAATCTTCCGGCTACACGCGTCGCTGAGCCGTTTTTCGGCGTCTCTCGTGCCCTGCGCAAACCGCGCTGGTCTCTTGCTATTGGCAATACACGGCGATGACCGTACCGGTCCCGTCCTGACCCGGATTCGGCCCGTAGCCTGGATCGGTCTGGACGATTACCATCTGGGGAATGTTACCCGTGATGGTTGGACCCGACTTTGTTATCGAACTGGCCACAAGGACGGTGATGAATGTTGGGACGCTGCTCGGTGGCCCGGAGCTATTGCCCGGGTTGCTTATCCAGGCACCGCCGCACATCGCTGGATTCGGGCTGGTCGAGCCGGCAAAGCCTTTGAAGGCGGCGGGCGCCTGCCCACCGCTCAGCGTATTGACGTTGCCCCATTGCGCGCCCCAAAATGTCACGCGATTACCGACCACCGCGTTGCCATCGCCAATCACAAAGCTTCCCTGAAAACTGGGCTCGGGTGTGGGAATGGGCGTGGGCGATGGCTCCGGAGTCGGGGTGGGGGTTGGATCGGGAGTTGGGGTCGGGCTGGGATCCGGAATTGGGGTCGGGGTAGGCTCCGGAGTCGGGGTCGGGGTTGGTGTTGGTGTTGGCGTCGGAGGATCATTTGAGAGCGAGACCTTTGCGACAAAGACGTCCATCATTCCGCCAGGGTTGATCGGCTGAACGGGAGAACCCCAGGTCCAATCACTGGTGCCGGTGAGGTGGACATTTCCGCTGAGATCCAGGGCCAGCGAATGAGCATAGTCACTCGCCCCGCTCCCGAGAAAAGTACTCCAAGTGAGCGTTCCGTTTGAATCAAATTGCGCGGCGAAAGCTTCCGCGCCGCCTTGATGAGGGCTGGATGGCGAGCCCCAGGTCTTTGTGCTCATGCCCGCCACGTAAACGCCACCGCTGTTATCTACCGTCACAGCGTTCCCGACAGTCGCCCCGCCGCCGCCGAAAAAGGTGTTCCAAATGAGCGTGCCGCTCGAATTCAGCTTCGCGGCAAAGCCGTCCTGGAAACCGGTGTGCGGGACGATAGGAGATTCCCAAGTCCCTTGGCTTGATCCCGCCACATAGACATTTCCAATGCTATCGACGGCCACCCCATTGCCCCCGTCATTCCCACCACCGAGAAACGTGTTCCAGGTAATCGCGCCGCTGGAATCCAGTTTGGCGAGGAAAACCGAATGCCCGCCGCTGTATGCGCGGACGGGGGAGCCCCAGGTGGCATTGCTCATGCCCAGGACATGGGCGTTCCCGTTCACATCCACGGCCACCGCATCTGCATGGTCCGTCCCGCCGCTCCCAAGAAAGGTGTTCCAAATAAGCGCGCCGCTTGGATCCAGTTTCGCCGCGAACCCATCATACGGCCCGCCGCTGTGGGTGCGCATGGGAGTGCCCCAACTCGCTCGGCTGAAGCCGGCCAGATAGATATTCCCGACCCCATCCAGGGCGATCGCCTGGCCCCGGTCGTCCGGGCCTTCACCAAGAAAAGTGTTCCAGAGCAGCGTTCCGTTTGAATCGAGTTTGGCGACAAAAGCATCATAAATTCCACCGCTAAAGGCGCTAAAAGGGTTTCCCCATGTCTGCGCCGAGATGCCAGTGACATACGCGTTCCCCGCAGCGTCGATTGCCAGGGCGGCGGCAAGGTCATCCCCGCTGCCGCCGATAAAGGTGCTCCAGATAAGATTCCCATTGGAATCCAGTTTCGCCAGAAAGGCATCGGCGCTGCCGTGTGGGCCGCTGACCGGGGTCCCCCAAGGGACAAGGCTGTAACCGGTCACATACACGTTTCCCACCGCATCCACCGCCAGCCCATGGCCCTCGTCGTTCGACGCGCCGCCGAGAAAAGTGTTCCAGACAAGCGTCGGATCGATGTAAAGCGGCTGGCTCCGATCATATTCGCCCACCGCGAATGTAACTTCACCATTCTCGGGCGTCGCGAATGCAATCCGGACAGGAATGCGTTTTCCCTCGCGCTCTTGCCACGCCACGGGCGCGCTTTCGCTAACCGTGCCCGTGTTAAAACTGACGCGCAGCGACCCATCGTCCTGTAATGCGACCGGCGCGTTGTAGCGCAAACGAATGTTGCCCGCATTCGCATGCGGCTCCACCCGATAGGTGCTGCGGAGGACGGCGCCATTCGGTGCGTCGTAGCCTAAGGTGACGCCGTCCCAAAGATTCGGGTAGGTGACTTGGGACAATGGAATTGCGCGTTGCGCGCCATTCGGGGCGGCCGCACTGGTCGGCTTGGTCGGGCGAGCGTTGACGAATTGAACCCGGAGCGAGTGCGAGCGGCCGGCTACATAAATCGCGTCCGCGGCGAAACCAAGAATATGGCCGCCCGAAGTGAATTGCAGGAGATTATCGGGAACTGTCCCTAAAGTTTCTCTCGATTCGATGCGCTGATTTAACTCCCGTTTTGTGGGCGGCAGAGACCGAGTTGCCTTCCCCGGACGAACCGCGAAGGCGGTGAGCGTAAGGGTGAGGGTGATTGAGACAAGCAGCAGGCTGGGAACTAAGCGTGTAGGCATGTGATTTTCCTGGTGGGGCTGATCAGCGCACAATCGTGATGAACAGCGGGGGTTGGTTGGGGGTTTATGACACGGTCTGTCTGGAACCGCGGGGAGGATTTCTGCGTCAAACTCAACTTTCTGTCAACGTTTTTTTCTGGGAACTGGGAAATAATCGCTTGGAGCTAAATGTCGGGAGATTCGGCGATTACGAATCCCCTGCGGAAACTACGGAAACGGGGATAGGGGAATTCCCTAGGGGAGGCATGCAATCGGCTATTCCGCCATGCCAATGTCTCGTGGCAAGCCATCTGGCTCGGGGTTTGCGTTTGTGCCTTCCGGCGCTGCGCTGCTTTTTTGCGCCCTCATTCTGGCGCTGCCCGTCAGGGCCGGAACTACGTGGGATGGCGGGGGCGCCAATGCCAGTTGGGGAACGCTGAGCAATTGGAACCCCAACGGCCTGCCGCTCTTCAACGGCACCGAAACGATCACGCTCGGGTCTGGATTCAGCTCGGGCACGACGCTGACGCTCGACGGCAGTCGCTACATCAGCAGTTTGGTCATCAATACTACGACGGGCTTCACAATCGCCACGGGGACGGGCGGGACGCTGAATCTTCGCAGCGGCAACATCACTCGGAACAACGTGGGAGGCACCGAAGCGACGCAAACCATTTCGGCGGGCATGGTGCTCGGCGATCCCACGGGAGTCGCGGCCTACACGGGGACTTGGAACCTGGCCGGAAGCAATAGCCTCAACATTACCGGAAACATCGGCGAAGCGGGTGGCAGCCGCGCCATCAACAAGACCGGCGCCGCCACGTTGATCCTCAGCGGGACGAATACCTTTTCTGGCGGACTCACCTTGAGCGCCGGCACGGTCTCGATTTCTTCAAACTCAAACCTTGGCGCTTCATCGGGCGGCCTCACCTTCAACGGGGGGACGCTTCAGGTGACCGGCGACGTTACCGGGACCCGCGCGATTACCATGACCGGCGCGGGAACGTTCGACGTAGCGATCGGCAGCACGATCGAGCAAAGCGGCGTGGTGAGTGGCAATGGCGCGCTTTCGCTCACCGGCTTTGGCAATCTGATTCTTTCCGGGTCGGGCTCGAATGGGACCGGCTCGACGAACATCGCAGGTGTCCTTTCGCTTCGCGGCACCGTAACGCTTGGCAGCGGCAATCTCGCGTTCAACACCGGAATTCTCGAATTAGGCAACAGCAACTTCACCCGGGCGCTCGGCACGGGTGTCAACCAGGTGAACATGACCAGTGGCGCCGGCTTTGCCGCCTACGGCGCGGACCGCTTCGTCAACCTGGGCGGCACTGGCGCCACCGTCACGTGGGGCTCGGGAAGCTTCATCGCGGCGGGAGAGCCCTTGTATTTCGGCACCCTAACGGCGGATCACACGCTCGATTTCCAAAACGGAATTAACCTGAATGGGGGCACCCGATCGATCCAATTGCTGCGCGGCGCCGGCACCCTGCCGGAAGCGAAAATCTCGGGTATCATTTCGGGAACGGGCGCCTCGAATCTGACTCTTGATGGCGTCCCCGGTTATGCCGCCGGCAGCCTTATCCTGAGCAACGGTTCGAATTCCTACGCCGGCACCACCATCATCAATGCCGGCAATCTCCTTCTCACCGCGAACGCCACAGGCACAGCCGGCAATACCGTCCTCGGCAGCGGCACCACTGACATCCTCCTTGGCAATACCAGCGGCGCCTATGACGCCGGATTGTTCACCAACAGCGCCATCACGATCTCGCGTAATATTCGCGCGCAATCCGGCAACACCGGCGTGATCACCCTCGGAGGCTACAGCGCAAACAACTCGACATTCTCCGGGAACATTTTTCTCGGGACGACCAGCGGCACCGGAAAAGGAGTCACCCTCACCGCGGCTGCCGGGGGGACCACCACCTTCTCAGGCGTCATCCAGGATCCGACCGGCGTCTCGGGGCCCGGCCTGGTCAGGAAAAGTGGCGCGGGCACCGTGGTCTTGAGCGGTGTGAACACCTACGCGGGAGGCACCAGCATCGATGGCGGCACCCTTTCCATCACTCAATCCGCCAATCTTGGGGCGAATAGCGGGGGCGTCGCTCTCAATGCCGGCACCCTTGAAATCGGCGGCACTTTCTCCACCACTCGTCTTTTCACTCTCGGTGCCGCGAGCAGCACGTTTCAAATCGATCCGGGGTTCACTTTCACTATCACCAGTGGGATTGCTGGTGGCGGCGCCCTGAACAAGACAGGAACCGGGACGATGGTCCTGGGCGGCGGGAACACCTACAGCGGAGGGACGGTCATTAGCGCTGGCGTCCTTGAACTGGGTGCCAGCGAACGCCTCCTCAACACGGGAGCGGTGACCGTCGCTGGCGGCACTCTCGACGTGAAAACATTCTCGGAAACGGTCGGCGTCGTCACGCTTTTGGACGGCTCTATTATCGGCGCCGGAACGTTAACTGGTTCCGAGTATGACTTTGAGGCCGGCACGGTCAGCGCGAATCTGGCGGGGACCGGCGCTCTTACCAAAACGACTTCTGGCACGGTCACGCTGAGCGGCGCGAATACCTACACCGGGGGCACCACGATCGATGGCGGAACCTTGATCACCAACAGCTCGGCAAGTCTGGGCAACGTTAGCGGCGGTTTGGTGATCAACGCGGGAACGCTAGAGGTCGCCACCGGCTTCGCTACGGCCCGGCTCATTTCCCTGGGAGATTCGACCAGCACCATCCAGGTCGACCCGTCGCAGACCCTTACGGTGACCAGCAGTATCAGCGGCTCTGGCGCGCTGAATAAAACGGGGACCGGGACAATGGTCCTGGGCGGCGCGAATACTTACAGCGGAGGCACCGTCGTCAGCGCTGGGACGCTCCAGATAAGTGCAAACGAACGAATCGCGAACACGAACAACCTGACTGTTTCCGGCGGCACGTTCGATCTGCAAACCTTCGGCGAAACCGTTGCGAACATCACTCTCTTGAATGGCTCAATTGCCGGCACCGGCACGGGGACATTGACGGGCTCGGCTTTCACCGTTCAGAGCGGCACCGTGAGCGCCATTCTTGCCGGGAGCGGTGCTTCCATGACGAAGTCAACAACCGGGACGGTCACTTTAACCGGGGTGAACACTTTCACCGGCGCCACCACCATCAACGGCGGCACGCTGATCGTTGCCTCGGGTCCCGGCGGCGCGCTCGGCGCGACGAGCGGTGTTCTCGTCAATTGGGGCGGCACGCTCATGCTCGGCGCCGGCAACCAGATTAACGACGCCGCGACAATCACGCTTGCGGGTGGCACTTTCGACAGGGGAAATTTCAGCGAAGGCAGCGACACTGCGGTTGGCATGGGCGAACTCATCCTTACGGCCTCCGGCTCCGTGCTCGATTTTGGCAACGGCTCCATCGGCACCCTGACCTTTGCCAGCTTCAATCCCGGCGCTTTCTCGTTAACCGTCTCGGATCGGACCGGCACGCCGGGCGTCGCGGGAACCGGCTTGAGCGACCGGCTGATCTTCAATACCGATCAAACCGCCAATCTGAGCAGCTTTTTCTTCAATGGTTATGGCGCGGGCGCGAACCAAATCGATTTGCTGAACGGTTTCTACGAGATCACACCCTTCAGTCCCGTGCCCGAGCCGTCCACCTACATCGCGGCGGTTTTTGTCCTCGCGACCGTCGGTTTCCGGCATGTGTGCCGCCTCCGCCGATCATCGAAACGGAGCTGAAAAGCGCGGGATTTTTCTGCAACAGACGGCACGGGAGTTGCATCAATTTATCGAAAATAATCCGTCGTGGTACGTCGTGAAGCCGGCCGCCGCGGATGACGGAATAATCATTATGAAACCTTTGCTCGCCATCCTTTCCAGTTTCCTTCTTTGCTCCTGCGCCGACATGTACGTCGTCAAGACCGACGTCCCCGGTTCCTCCAGCCGCACCGTTGCTGCGACCGACTCGAAAGATTACGGTTCCAAAGGCGTTTACATGACGACCGATTGCGGCGTGGGCGCGTATGGCCCGAAGGCGATCTACATCCGGCCCTTCTGCATCGATAACG
>Ga0190275_10000712_pt1 | contig 27083 bp, 28 predicted proteins | sample Popmic550T_FD_133745 | JGI IMG/M metagenome (GOLD analysis project Ga0190275, IMG submission 133745) | Populus adjacent soil microbial communities from riparian zone of Yellowstone River, Montana, USA - 550 T | ecosystem: Environmental > Terrestrial > Soil > Riparian zone > Trees stand | place...
GATGTAGGCGAGCGACTGCTGCAGGTCGATGATGTAGATGCCGTTGCGCTCGGTCATGATGAAGCGCTTCATCTTCGGGTTCCAACGACGGGTCTGGTGACCGAAGTGGACGCCGCTCTCGAGCAGCTGGCGCATGGTGACGACTGCCATGTGGTTCTCCTGTGTGTGAGAGGCGCTCCCGTGGGCGCGGCCTTGGGAACCCCCATGGGGCAGGCCGGGCTGGATCACGCCCTCGCTGTTAGTTTTCAGTTGCTGCCACCGGCGGGTGCCGGCAGCCCTGACGCTCACGCGCGATCCGACCCGATTTGCTCGGGACCGAGGATCGACGCCCACGGGCGGTCGGAGCCCAGGAACTGACTCCGTCATGGTCGGTGAACGTGCGAAGTCAACCCACCGAAGTGGATTGCTTCGCTCAGGGTAGTCGACGCCCGGCCAGCGCCGCCAATCGTGACCCCGCTGCGCCGCGCCCTGTCCACAGCGGCGCTCCAGACGCGGTTCTCCCCCGCACGGACTGGCTGGGTGGCCTGGCCGGCAGCGAGGTTGCCACAGTCGCGAGATGCATCGCACCACGCTCCTCCTGACCGCGGTCGTCATCGTCGCGCTCGGGGCCGGTCGGGCGGCTGCCGCTGACTCCGACCCGGTGGGCGAGTGGCCGCTGCGGCCGGCGCCCGAGGTGGTCCGCGGCTTCGATCCACCCTCGAGCACGTGGGGTGCCGGCCACCGGGGCGTGGACCTCCTCGGGCAGCCCGGCCAGCGGGTCCACGCCGCACTGGCGGGCACGGTGTCGTTCGTCGGCACGATCGCCGGCCGGGGCGTCGTCACCGTCGACCATGGCGCGACCCGGACAACCTACGAACCAGTGACGTCGACGATTCCTGTCGGGACGGTCGTCGGAGCCGGCAAACCCCTGGGTCGGCTGGCCTTCCCCGGCTCCCACTGCGCTCCCCAGGCGTGCCTGCACTGGGGGTGGATCGAGGGCGACACCTATCTCGATCCACTCAGGCTGGTCGGAGCCGGCCCGGTCCGGCTCCTCCCGCTCGACGGACTGCCGAGCGCGGCGCAGCCCACCCGGGCGGCGTCGCCGTACGCAGCCTGGCGTCCCTTCGTGACGGTCGCTGCGCGACCTCCTCAGGAACCGCCCTTCGTGACGGTCGCTGCGCGACCTGCGCTGATCGGCGCCTGGTTCGGGTGACGATCAGGCGCGTGGGTGGGCCTGGGTGTACGCGGAGCGCAGCCGGTCCTTCGTCACGTGCGTGTAGAGCTGGGTCGTCGCCAACGAGGCGTGACCGAGCAGCTCCTGCACCGACCGCAGGTCCGCGCCACCCTCGAGGAGGTGGGTCGCGGCGGAGTGCCGCAGGCCGTGCGGACCGACGTCCGGCGCTCCCGGGACGTCCGCGATACGTCGGTGTACGAGCGTACGCACGCCCCGCTGGTCCAGCCGCCGACCGTGGGCGCCGAGGAACAATGCTCCCCCGGAGCCGGGTGCCGCCAGCGCCGGCCGCCCTAGCCGCAGCCACCGGTCGAGCGCCCGGGCGGCGGGCTGTCCGTACGGGACGCTTCGTTCCTTGCGACCCTTGCCGAAGACCCGCACGACCTGTCGTTCGCGGTCGACATCGTCGACGTCGAGCCCGACCAGCTCGCCGACACGCACCCCGGTGGCGTAGAGCAGCTCCAGGATCGCGACGTCGCGCACCGCCAGGGGGCTCCCGTCGTCGGCCCGCTCGATCGCTGACTCGAGCAGCGCACTGGCCTCGTCGGCGCGAAGCACGGCGGGCAGCGGCTTGTGGGCCTTCGGTGAGCCGAGGGTCGCACCGGGGTCGACCGGCACCCGCTCGGTGCGCGCCAGCCAGGCCGTGAAGACCCGGGCCGCGGTGGCTCGGCGGGCCATCGTGCTCCTCGACTTGCCACGGCTCTGCTGGTTGGCGAGCCAGCTCCGCAGGGTCCGGAGGTCGAGGTCCTCGATCTGCTCGATCCCGAGCCGACCCGCGTGGTCGAGGAGCGACTCGAGGTCACGGAGGTAGGCCCGCACGGTGTGAGGCGACAGGTCGCGCTCGGACACGAGATGTCGTTCGTAGTGGGCCAGGAGTGCCGTGAACTGCTCGGGCAGCGCGTCGGTGCGCTCCGGCGTCGTCGCCTCCGTGACCATCCGTCGATCGTAGGTCCGCGGTGCTCACGCTTCCGGGACCTCGGCGTCGGCGGAGCGCTCGAGTCGCCACCCGGCAGCGGACTCCGCGACCAGGCCGCGGTCGGCGAGGTAGGTGAGCGCGGACTGGGTGGCAAGCAGGCTGATGCCGGCGGTCGCCGCGATCGCCCGCAGCCCGGCCGGGTGCCGGAGAGGCACCGCCTCGAGCACCTGCCGGTGGCGACCGCTGAGGCGATCGCGCGCGCGTGCGGGTTCGCGCGGCACCTCGGTCAGGTGCTCCCCCAGTCCGCTCACCAGTTCGAGCACGTCGGCGGGGCTGGTGACCAGGCTGGCGGCACCGGTGCGGATCCGGTGGTGCACGCCTTGCGACGGCGCGCTCGACACCGGCCCGGGGACACCCATGACGGGGCGAGACAGCCCGTCGGCCCAGGTCGCCGTGTTGAGGGCCCCGCTGCGCAGCGCCGCCTCGACAACCACGGTGCCGCGGGTCAGCGCGGCGATGATCCGGTTGCGAGCGAGGAACCGCATCCGTAGCGGGGCGCACCCCAGCGGCAGCTCCGACATCACCGCGCCGACGGTCGCGATGTGCTCGAGCAGGTCACGATGGGCCGCTGGATAGACGCGGTCGACTCCGCAGGCGAGGACGGCGACGGTGGGGCCATCGGCTGCCAACGCGCCGCGGTGGGCGGCCTGATCGATGCCGAATGCTGCACCCGAGACGACCGTCATCGCGGCACGTGCGAGACCTGCGGCGATCTCGCGGGCCACACCTTCGCCGTAGGTGGTCGCCGAACGCGACCCCACCACGGCCACCGACTCGGCGATCTCGTCGAGCCGGAGGGGACCACGGACCCACAGCCCGAGTGGCGGGCCACCCATCTCGTGCACGGTCGGGGCGTGCGCCAGGTCGTCGAGCCCGGTGGGCCACTCCTCGTCGCCGGGTACGACGAACCGGATGCCGCTCCGGGCCGCGTCGGCGAGCTCTCGTTCGGGGTCGAGCCGACCCAGCCGTGGCTCGACGTCCAGATCGAGCGTGTCCCGGCCCTGTTCCGCGAGGAGCTCCTGGAGCAGCACCGGCGCGCCCGCGCGTGCCACGGCGGCGGCGACCCGGGGATCGCCCGGCTCGGTCAGCCTGCTCAGTGCGGCCCGCGCGTGCCGCTCGTCGCTCACGACGCAGCCCGGTGTTCGCGCAGGACCTCGGCGAGCAGCGGCTCTCCTGACCGCAGCCGCAGCGCGGTGTCGGCGTCGTCGACGGTGGGGTTCGCTGCGCCGCGCAGGTCGGCAAGGGTCCAGGCGAGGCGATGGACCCGCGTCGCGCCACGGCGGCTGAGCTTCCCGTCGTACATCCTGGCGTCCACGAGGCGCTGCGCCGCACGCGGCAACGGCCACTCCTTGCTGAGCACCGGACCGGGTACCTGGCCGTTGAGCCGCCAGCCGCGCCGCTCGTAGCGCGAACCCTGGCGCTCGCGTGCCGAGGCGACCCGTTCGCGGACGGCGCCCGAGGACTCGGGCCGGGACCAGGGGTCGTGCGCATCGTGCGGTCGGAGCGGCTCGAGGTGGCGGGTGATGTCGATCCGGTCGGTGATCGGCCCCCGGACCCGGTTCCGGTAGTCACGACGCTGCTTCTCCCCGCACAGGCACCGGTTGTGGACGGCGTCGGCTGCGTAGTCACCGCACGGGCAAGGGTTGGCCGCGAACACCACCATGCCGCGGGCAGGGAACATGACGGACTCGTCGCCGCGGGCGATCGTGACCTCGCCGCTCTCGAGCGGCTGACGCAGACTGTCGATGACATCGGTGCGCAGCAGCGGGAACTCGTCGAGCAGCAGCACGCCGCAGTGGGCGCGACTGATCTCCCCTGGCCGGACGCGGCCGGAGCCCCCACCGAGGATGCTCGCCTTGCTCGCGTCGTGGTGGGGCGCCGAGAAGGGAGGCCGTCGGATCAGGCCGTCCCCGTCCTGGAGTGCGCCCGCGAGCGAGTGGAGTGCGGTCAGCTCGAGGGACTCCGCGAGCGTCAGGTCGGGGAGGATCGTCGGGATCCGCTCGGCGAGGGTCGTCTTGCCGCACCCCTTCGGTCCGGACAACAGGATGTGGTGGCCACCGGCGGCCGCGACCTCGACCGCGAAGCGGGCTTCCTCCATGCCGAGCACGTCGACCAGGTCGACCTCCTCGAGCCGCTCCTGGCCGCGCCAGGTGAGCAGCCGGCGGCCGGACATCGGCGCGACCGGGGCGGCTTCAGGGACGGGCTGACCACACAGCTCGGCGACGACCTGCCCGAGCGAGCGCATGCCGAGGACGGTCATGTCGGGCACGAGAGCGGCCTCGTGCGCCTGCGGCTCGGGGACGATCACGCGTCGGAGCCCGCGATGGGAAGCCGCCAGCACCATGGGGAGGACGCCGGAGACCGACCTCAGCCCGCCGCTGAGGGTCAGCTCACCGATGAACGCGGTGCCCGCGAGGTCGGCCGCGGGCAGCTGGCCGTCGGCCTTGAGCACCGCGAGCGCAATCGCGAGGTCGAAGTGGGTGCCTCGCTTCGGGAGGTCCGAGGGCGAGAGCAGGATGGTGAGCCGCTTGGTCGCCGGCCAGTGGAGACCGGTGTTGTGGATCGCCATCCGGCACCGGTGCGGCGCCTCGTTGAGGGACACGTCCGCGCGGCCGACCATGGTGAGTCCGGGCTGGCCCGGCGAGACATCAACCTGCACGTCCACCAGGTGGCCGACCGCGCCGTCGAGCGCGATCGTGGGCGTGGCGGCGATCGGCATCAGACCATCCCCCGGACGTGTTCGACCAGGGTCGGCCCCTTCGATGGCCGGAGCACGGCCACCAGGTCGATCCGGATCTCCGGCGGACGTACGCCATGAGCCTCCGCCCAACGGACGCCCAAGCGCACGAGCCTGCTCAGCTTCGCGGGGGTCACCGCCTCGTGCGGTGAGCCGTGCTCGATGCTGGTGCGCGTCTTGACCTCGCACACCACCAACGCGTCTCCGTCGCGCAGCACCAGGTCGAGCTCACCCTCGTCGCACCGCCAGTTGCGGTCGAGCACGGCCAGCCCCTGCTCGGCCAGGTGGCGGGCGGCCACCTGCTCGCCGTACGCCCCGAGGGCCTGGTTGCGTCCTGTCGTCGTGCTCGTCATCGCGGACCTCCTCGGGAAGGAGGCTTCCCGAGGGTGCCGACGTCACGAGGGTGTTGCGCAGCGGCCTGTGGACTGCGGGACCTGGATGACGCGTGTGGACGGTGAGCGGCTCAGTTGACCATCGTGATGATCTTCGGCCCGGCGCCGAAGTAGTCCTGCAGCGGCGCGCCGTCCGGAGGATCCGGCAGCGCGTTCATGCTGAAGAAGAACACGCGGATCGCCCGTAGCTTCTGGGGGTGCTCGACCACGAGCCCGTTGTCGGTGGCACCGGTCACCAACGGGTACTGCTTCGAGGCGCCAGTCGGCTGGTCGGTGAGGAATGCCGGGACGAAGTCGATGATCGGCATCCACTTGGTGCCGCTGGGATCGATCTGGATCTTCGGCACGATCATGAATCTCGGCGACTCCCAGATCTCCTGGGTGAAGAGCGGGTCAGTGCCGGTGTAGCCGACGGCGTCACTCAGCTTCAGAGGGACCGGCCGGTCCTCCAGGAAGCAGCTGAGGACGTCCGAGTTCTCGTTGAGGGAGCCGCGGGCAGGGCGGCCGAGCGCCTGGCACGTGTCCGAGGTGTCGACCAGCAGCTTGCCGCCGGGGTTCTTGAGGAACCCGTCGTAGGCCGGCTTGGCCTTGAGGCCGGTCACCGACTGCAGGCAGTTGGTGTTCTCCTTGCCGAGGGTGTCGGTTGAGATGACACCGCTCGGGTGCGAGTTGCAGGAGTTCGGGCTGGGGATCGGCGTCGCCGTCCACTTCCTGAGGGTCGTGCCCGGCCGGATGCCATCGCGGATGTTCCGCTCCAGGTCATCGAGGTCGTTGCCGCCCCACGGGATGTCGATCGACCCGAAGTTGCCGCTCGACGAGTTCGGATCGCAGGAAAGCGTCACCTCACCGACCAGCAGCGGGCGGGCCTGGCTGCGCGTCGACCAGGTGTTGGTCGACTGGCGGTGCACCCGGATCCACCACACGTCCTGGTAGCTCGCGACCTGGTTGGGGATGTTGACCGTGATCTGGGTGCCGGTCTGGGCCGGCGTCGCCAGTGGCGTCGCCTCGATCGGCGCCGACTGGTCGGAGCTGAAGAAGCCGACCTTGTCGATGTTGGGGCTGCCCATGTTCGTGCCCGTGATCGTGATCTGCGGACCGTCAGGGTTGCCGGTGGGCTGGACCGGGATCTGGTTCGGGTTCGGGTTCGGGTCGACACCGGAGAGCACGGCGTTGTTCGTCTGGGCGTCGGAGTGCAGGGCGGGCACCGAGAACGGGATGCTCGGCCCGCCGGCGTCGCTCTTGAGAACCTGCGGGCCTTGGTCGCACGCGTCCGTCGCGTAGTAGGGCGCCATGCCGAGCGACCCCGACGCGATGCGCGCCGTCGACACGCTGCTGACGCAGGTGTCGTTGAACCCCATGACGGCCGCCATGCCGAACTGGACGCGGGCGGCTGGTGACACGACCCGGATCCGGGTGTCGCCCGCGGGGAACGTGACCTCGCCGTTCACCTCGTTCCCATCGGTCAGCATGGCCGCGGTGATGGTGACGCCGGCCTGGGGGTTGCAGTCGGTGCCACCGTCGTTGGAGGTGGCGTTGGTGTTGAGGTAGTCCGCGACCAGCTGCACTGTCGGCGTTGCGGTGCTCGGCAGGCCGTTGGCGCCGGCGAGCGCTGCGAAGTCGGAAGAGTTCTGCGTGACCTGCTTGCGGTTCATCGCGTTGCCGAGGTCGACGCCGAGGGCGGCGATGCTCACCAGGACGATGACCAGGACGCCCGTCATCACGGCGACCGCACCCGAGTCGTCGCGCGTCGGACGGTGCGACCGCACGCGGCCGATCAGCCTGCGGCTCATGCTCCACACCCCTGGTCAGCGGTGTCCTCGACCCGCGCAACGACCTCACGGTGGACCACGGCGTCGTCGAGGAATGGGACGAACGGGAAGTTCAGGTCGATCGACTGGAACTCGATCGTGAGCGTCACGGTGCCGCCGACCTCCACGTTGGCGGCATGCGGAGTCGCGTCGGGCGACGTCCCGTCCACGTCCTTGAAGACTGGGGTGATCGTGGCGTTGGCGGTCGATGCCGCCCCCAGCCGGTTGTCCACGAACGTCTGCAGGCTCCCCGCCGTCTGGCAGTTGCCCACCGACAGCTGCCGAGCGGCCGCGTTGACCGTGTTGGACCCGGTCTGGGCCGCGTAGAAGTAGAACCCGTACTGAATGAGTGCGAAGACGATCAGCAGTAGAAACGGCAGCACGAGCGCGAACTCGACCGCCGCGGCTCCGCGGTCCTCGCGACGCGGGCGGCGAAAGGGGCGCACTGCCATGCGGTCACCTCGCTGATTGGGGGCAATTCACGCAAGGAACGGTCCGCGGGGGGAGTCATGACGCCGATTCCCGTGAAGTCGCTCGATAGAGGCCGCAATATCGCCTCTGGTCTAGTCCCCTCCGAGGCCACCGGGTTGCCCCAAAATTCGCCCGATCCCGCCCCGCACCTGTCACACTCGATCGTCACGTAATCAACTATGCGGGGGGCCATGAGGGTGAGGCGCCGGCCGGACCAACGCGGGGCTGCCGCGGTCGAGTTCGCGCTCGTGTTCCCGATCTTGATGCTGGTCGTCTTCGGCATCCTGCAGTACGGCTTGTACTTCTTCGACGCCCACGGCACGCGCACCGGGATCCGCGAAGCCGCGAGGCTCGGCGTGGTGATGACCGACGTCAGCGGCTGCAGTGGCGCCTACCTCGACGAGGTGCGCTGCGCAACGAAGCAGCAGGTGGACTCGATCTCCGGACCGATCGCTGTGCGGGTCGTGGCGCCCCAGCAGAGGGCGAAGGGGGACCCGCTCGTCGTGTGCGCGGAGGTCCAGTCCAACGTCGTGGGATTCCTTCCCATGCCCGACGACGGTCTGATCAGGTCCAAGACCCAGATGTCGATCGAGGTCGACGAGCCGGCTCCCACCACACTCACCTCGCAGGACACCGCTCTATCAGGAGACTGGACATGGTGCTGACCAAAGGTCGACCGGCGTTCGCGCGCGAACGAGGCGAGCGGGGCGCCATCGCCATCATGGTCGGAGTCATGGCATCCATGCTCTTCGTCATCGCTGCCCTGGTGGTCGACCTCGGCTTCGCCCGCGACACGGCGCGACAGTCACAGAACGCGGCCGACGCGTCAGCACTCGCCGCCGGCAACGTGCTCTACCAGACGGACTCGACGTGTACGACGATGCCGTGCTTCGACAAGGCGGTGATGGCCGCGAAGGAGTACGCCCAGACGAACTTCAACGTAGCTCCGGCGGCTTGGGACAGTTGCACTGATCCGGCACCTCTCGCGTACGTCCCGACCACAGAGACGGGTAGCTGCATCTCCTTCAACGACGAGGCCGAGCCCAGCCAGGTCCGGGTGGTCGTCCCCACCCGAACCGTTGAGACCGGATTGGGAACGCTCGCCGGCGTGGAGACCATCGACATCTCGAGGGCCGCGCGAGCCACGCTCGAACCGGGCGTCAAGATCGAATGCAGCATCTGTGTCATCGGCAGCATGGCCCACCAGATCGGCAACGGCGACATCTCCGTGCTGGCTGTCTCCGGCGGCGGGGGAATCCACATCAACGGCAGTCTGGCCGGACAGCCCAACAGCGAGGTCGAGGCTCCGTCAGGCACGATCACTATCGAAGGCACGTTCGGCAACTCAGACTTCGACCCAGAACCTGAACACGGGCCGCGGATCCAGGATCCCTTCGCTGGCGTCACCTTTCCGAGCTACTCAGGTCTACCGGCCAAGACGAATCCGTGCGGAGGCACCGGAGGCACCGGCGCCTACACGAACTACGAGGTGGGAAACAACGCCACGTGCACCCTGAGCCCCGGGCTGTACGTGTTCACCGGGACACTCAGCCTGAAGAACACGAGCAAGCTCCGCGGGACTGGAGTGACCCTGCTGTTCACGTGTAGAACCGGCACGACTCCGCGTGCGTGCAATGCCCCCGGTGAGTCTGGTGGCGTCTTCGACGCGAAGAACGGGGACGTGCAGGTCTCGGCCGGGAGCGCGCAGCTGCCGGGCATGGTGGTGGCCTACGACCGCAACAACACCTCGGACATGTTCCTGCAAGGCAACGGCGACTCGGTACTAACGGGCAACGTCTATGCGATCAGCTCGAAGGTGGACGCGAACGGCAATTCCTGTCATACCGTGAACAACGGCGCGGTCGTCGTCGAAGACATCTACATGAACGGCAACAACAACTGCCTCAACGTGACCAACGGTGTGCCGGCGGTCTATGAGCTACCTCCCGACGGGCTCCACCTGGACCAGTAGGGCTCATGCTTTCGGCAGGTCGATCTCCTGGGGTGAGAGCTCCTCGACGTTGACGTCCTTGAACGTGAGCACCTTCACGTTCTTGGCGAACCGGGCAGGTCGGTACATGTCCCACACCCAGGCGTCGCTCATCGACACCTCGAAGAAGACGTCGCCCGACTCGGTGCGGGCCTTCACGTCGACCTGGTTGCAGAGGTAGAAGCGCCGGTCGGTCTCGACGACGTACTTGAAGATGCCGACGACGTCTCGATACTCGCGATAGAGCGTCAGCTCCATCTCGGTCTCGTACTTCTCGAGGTCTTCGGCGCTCATCGGGTCTCCTCCACCACACGATCAGCCCCGACACTAGTGGTGTCGACAAGCTCGACTGCCGTGTGGTCCGGTCTCGGCTCGAGGCCCGCGGCGCGGCGGACGTTGATGAACCGCATCCGATGCTCGGCGCAGGGCCCGTGTGCAGTCAGTGCCGCCGCGTGGTCGTCGGTGATGTAGCCCTTGTGGGTCTTGAAGTCGTACGCCGGGTAGCGGTCGTGCAGGCCGGTCATGATCCGGTCGCGGGTGACCTTGGCGAGGACGCTGGCAGCAGCGATGCAGGCGGCCACCCGGTCCCCCTTCCAGATCGCGAGGCCGGGTGTGCCGAGGCCGTCGACGGGGAACCCGTCTGTCAGCACGTAGGACGCCGGCACCTCGAGCAGCGCCACCGCCCGCCGCAGCGCCTCGACGTTCGCGACGTGCATCCCGAGCCGGTCGCACTCGTCGGAGGGGATGACGACCACCGCCCAGGCGGTGGCCCGCTTCACGATCTGGTCGTAGCAACGCTCGCGCGCCTTCTCGGACAAGAGCTTGGAGTCCGCCAGCCCGGGCACGACGCCGGCCTGGCCCTGCGGCAGGATCGCGGCCCCGGCGACCAGTGGGCCGGCGCACGCGCCGCGGCCCGCCTCGTCGACTCCCGCGATCGGCTCGATGCCGACGCGCCGCAGCGCGCGCTCGTAGCCGTAGAGGCCGGCGTCGCGCCGGACAGTGAGACCTCGGGGCAGCTGGGACACCGGCGTACCTCAGGGTGCGTCGGGGACGTCCGCGAACGCGTCGGGGGTGCCGATCCAGTCGAACCGCGACGTGGGCCACAGCAACACGAACACCTTGCCGACCACCAGGTCGACCGGCACGAATTCATCGCCCGGGACGCAGTCCGTCTGGGTCGACTTGCACATGTGCTCGGAGGAGTCCGCCGACCGGGCCCGGTTGTCGCCCATCACGAAGATCGTGCCCTCGGGCACCGGCCCGGCTTCCCAGTCGCAGGAGGGCGTGCCGCGCGGTCCGTTGCACTGCAGCCCCTGCTCGCGGACGTAGGGGGTCTCCTCGAGTGGGGTGCCGTTGACCGAGAGGCGGCCCTGTTTGTCGCAGCACTTGATGGTGTCGCCGGCGACGCCGACCACCCGCTTCACGAGGTGCCCTCCTTGCGGGTAGAGGCCGATCTTCGCGAGCACCTTCGCGGCGCCGTTGGTCGGTCCGTCGGCGTTGGGCGGGAGCCAGCCGCCGGGGTCCTTGAACACCACGACGTCGCCGCGCTCCGGCGAGCCGTCGAACCAGTAGGACACCTTCTGCACCAGGATCCGGTCGTTCTCGATCAGCCCCGGCTCCATCGACTCCGAGGGGATGTAGAACGCCTGGACGAAGAGCGCCTTGATGACGACCGCCAGCACCAGGGCCATCCCGAGGAGCAGCAGCGTCTCCTGCCAGAGCGGCAGGTGCTTCTTCTCCTTGCGCTTGCGGCGCGCCTTGCCCGAGCGCGTGTCTGTGGCCGGGTTCTGGCTCTGGACGTGGGACGACCGCGGCCCGTCTTGGTCGTCCACGACGCCAGAGGCGGGACCGCGGTCGTCTGAAGTCACGCGTTGAGCCTAACTAGGTAGAGCCAGCCGAGGGATCGGAACGGCCCTCAGACCTCGCGACGCTCCTTGATCTTCGCCGCCTTGCCGCGCAGGTTGCGCAGGTAGTACAGCTTCGCGCGTCGGACATCACCGCGGGTGACGACCTCGACCTTCTCGAAGATCGGCGAGTGGAGCGGGAAGGTCCGCTCGACACCCACGCCGAAGGAGACCTTCCGAACGGTGAAGGTACGGCCGATGCCGGAGCCCTGGACGCGGATGACGACGCCCTGGAACTGCTGGACGCGCGAACGGCTGCCCTCGACGACCTTGACGTGGACGTTCACGGTGTCGCCGGCGCGGAAGTCGGGGACGTCGTCGCGCTTGACGGCGTTGCCGAGCTCGTGGATGACGTTGCTCATGGTCTCTCCTCACGGTTGCCACAGGTCAGCCGCGGTATCGGATGATCACGCTGGGTGGCCCAGTACGGTGGCCGGCGGCGTCTGCTCCCCCTGTGGCAGGAGCCTGACGCAGACCTTCTGAGGAGCGTTGCTCCCGGGAGGTCCGGTTTTGGCCGACTGGGCCGAGCAGCAAGTCTGCCAGACCCCCGGTTCCCCACGAAATTCCGAGGCGCCCGGTGGTCGAGGAGGTTGCGCAGCAACCGTCTCGAACCCCCGGCGACCGGAGCCGGAAAGCGTCCTCAAGCGGGCTTCGGTACGCCGTCTCCACAGGACTGGGCCGAGGGCGTCGAGAACGTCGGTGTCCGGGGGTTGAGTCGATGCCATGACCCCAAGAACTGTTCGTGGCCGCCCGGCCGTGGAGGTGGCATGACAATGAGAGCGCCGATGTGGCTGCGGATCGTGATCGTGATCGTGATCGGTCTGGCACTGGTGACAACGTGGCTGACGGTCTTCGACACGAGGATCTGGCCCAAGGAGGCGCACGCAGTCGTGTGTGAGGACACGTACTGCGAGCACCCCAAGGCGTCGAGGAGGCTCCACCGCAAGTACCAGCGGGACAAGATGTGGAAGAGCAACGAACGATCCATCGAGTGGGTGGTGAACAAGCCTGCCCGTAGGAAGATCATCAAGGCGTACAAGAGGTACACCGCGTCCCACTCGTACTCCGCTGCTGCTCCCGCGCTGGTGGCTGTCACCACTGCTCAGGCTCATGCGCAGGGCGAACCAGCGCCCACGGACTGGCCGTCCCCAGGCGAGTGGTGGCGCGTATTCAAGGGCTCAGGCAAGTGTCTGTTCGTGGGAGCCGTCCAGACCTACACCAACGCCGTGTGCGCCGTGTCCTACGCCAACAACGGGACGTACTTCAAGAAGATGGCTCAGAAGTCTCGTTTGGCGTTGCGCGAGGCGACGCGGGTCGCCATCAAGTGCGGTGGTGCCGCCATCCTCGGCGGCGTCACGACTGACGGCAAGCGCGGCATCGCCAGGGCTTTCGGTGTCGCGACGAAGGGTGGTTGGGGTATGGCGGGATTCGGCGGCTGGTGTCTCTGGGAGACGTACTTCAACAGGTGGTACCCGTGGTGAGCGCTGCGACCACGTACGTCTGCGGGCGGATCGCCGGATCCTGCCGGAGTCTCAGCGCTTCTTGGTCAGCCTGACCGCTCCCGGAATGTCGGGATCCGCCCCACGGAGCCGGTAGCCGGCGCGCTTGTAGAAGCGGAGGTTGTCGGTGCTGCCGGCGCCAGTGAAGAGCGCGTATGACGTCGCCTCCGCCGGCGCGGCCGCCTCGACGGCCTCGAGCAGCACCCGGCCCAGTCCCTGACCCTGGAGGTCGGGTGCGACCATCAGCCGACCGACATCCCAGACGTCGTCCTCGAGCCGGGCACGTGCGCCGCCCACGAGCCGGCCGGCCCGGCGCATGGTGAGCACCGTCCAGTCCGGCAGCCAGCTGCGTACATCGTCGAGGGATTCGTGCAGCGCCGGCACCCACGCCTCGGGATTGGCCTGCTGCTCCTGCATCCAGCACGCGCGCTGCAGGGTCAGGATCTCGCCCGCGTCGGCCGGGACGGCCCTGGCGATGACCTCTCCGCCAGCCAGGGCGCTCACCGGCAGCAGGTCCGGCCGCCGCTCGGCCGTCCGCAGGAGCCGCTGCTCGTGCCGCCAGCCGGCGATGGCTCCGTGGTCGCCGCTACGCAGCACGTCGGGTACCTCGAGGCCCCGCCAGGTCGGCGGCTTCGTATAGCTCGGGTACTCCAGCAGTCCGGCGTCGTGCGACTCCTCGGCCAGCGATTCCGCGTTGCCCATGAAGCCGGGCAACAGCCGGATCACTGCCTCGATGATCACCAGCGCCGCCGCCTCTCCACCGTTGAGGACGTAGTCGCCGATCGACACCTCCCGCACGTCGTACGTCGAGCTGTAGTGGTCGACCACTCGCTGGTCGACCCCCTCGTACCGGCCGCAGGCGAGCACCAGATGGTCGAGACCGGCGAGCCCACGCGCCGTCGCTTGGTCGAAGCGTCGGCCCGCCGGGGTCGGCACGACCAGCGTGGCGCCCTCGCGGAGCAGCGCGTCGAGCGCCTCACCCCAGGGCTCCGGCTTCATCACCATCCCGGCGCCGCCGCCGTATGGGGTGTCGTCGGTGGTCCGGTGCCGATCATGCGTCCAGTCGCGGAGGTCATGGACGTGCAGGTCGAGCAGTCCGGCCTCGCGGGCCTTGCCGGGCAGCGAGAGCGCCAGGGGCGCGAGGTAGTCCGGGAAGATGGAAACGACGTCGATCCGCATCACAGGTCAGCCCGTCGGGGGAAGCTTCATCCGGTCGACGGTGCGCACGTCCCGCAGGGGGTTCAGCGCACAGCCACCGATCGAGTAGATGTAGCCGCCGTGGACGACGAAGCCCATGCCGTGGCGCGACAGCGTCAGGGCATTGCCGGGCTCCCAGATCTCCAGCTTCCGGGCGTCCATGACGTACCCGGACTCGTGGAGCGAGATCCACAGCTTCCCGTCGGCGTAGGCCAGGCCGGAGCGCGACATCGGCTCCGGGAGGTCGGGGAGTGTCGACCACTCGCCGGTGCGGGGATCGAGCAGGTCGACCTGGGCGCTGTCCTCGAAGTCGCGCTGCCCGCCGGCGACGACCAGGCCCTGCGGGATGGCCACTGTCTTGTGGGAGTCGCGGACGCGCGGCTCGGGCATCGGGGTGCCTGCGGCCCAGCGCTCGTCGCGCGGGTCGAACACGTCGACGGGGGCGACCTCGCCGGCCACGTCACGACCACCGATGACGTAGATGCGGCCGCCGAATCGGGTCACGGTGTGGGCGTAGCGGGCGTGCGGAAGCGGCGGCAGGTCGCGCCACGCCCCGGTCCGGGTGTCGAGCACAGCCGCGAAGTCCATCGCCTGGCTGGTGGCATCGAAGCCGCCGAACGCGTAGATCCGAGGACCGATCGCGACGACCTCGAACGAGGCCACGCCGACCGGCATCTCCACGTCGGAGGTCGACCAGGTGCCCGTCGTGGTGTCGAGCACCTCGATGGAGAGCAGCCGGTTGCCCCGCTCCCCCGTCATGCCACCCATGGCCCAGATGTCGTCACCGATGATCGCGGAGCCGAAGTCGTCGCGCGGTGTCTCCAGTCCGTCGATCGCCGACCAGGTCGGGTAGACGTCGGAGGTCGTCGTCACACCGTCGGACTCCGTGGCCGCCGACGTGCCCGTGGGCTCCGACGGTTCGGTCCCGGTCGGCTCCGGTGACGGCGTGGGAGGGTCGTCGGAGGCGCACCCGGCCGCCAACAGCGTGAGCACGCACGCCGCGACCAGAGCACGCCTCCGCCGGAAGCGCTCTGACACCCTCAGGCGTCCTGCCCCTCGGGCTCCGCTTCGGTGTGGATGATCTCGCGTGGCTTCGCGAAGTGGCAGGCCGAAAGGTGGTCGGAGCCCTCACGGATCTGGAGCAGCGGTTCCTCCTCCGCGCAGATGTCCTCAGCCTTCCAGCACCGGGTCCGGAACCGGCAGCCGGACGGCGGGTTGGCCGGGCTCGGGACGTCGCCCTGCAGCACGATGTGGTCGCGCCGACCCTTCATCCGCGGGTCGGGGACTGGCACCGCCGAGAGCAGCGCCTGAGTGTAGGGATGCGTCGGCGTCCCGTAGATCTGGTCCTCGTCGCCGAGCTCCACGGCCTTGCCGAGGTACATCACCATCACCCGGTCGGCGATGTGGCGCACGACTGACAGGTCGTGGGCGATGAAGACGTACGACAGCCCGAATTCGTCCTGCAGCCGCTCGAACAGGTTGACGACCTGCGCCTGGACCGACACGTCGAGCGCGGAGACCGGCTCGTCGCAGACGATCACCTTCGGCTTCAGCGACAGGGCGCGGGCGATGCCGATGCGCTGTCGCTGGCCGCCTGAGAACTGGTGCGGGTAGCGGTTGATGTGGTCGGGGTTGAGGCCCACCACGTCGAGCAGGTCCTGGAGTACCTTGCGACGCTCGCGGCCCTCGAGTGCCTCCGGGTGGATGTCGAAGGGCTCACCGACGATGTCGCCGACGGTCATGCGCGGGTCGAGCGAGGAGTACGGGTCCTGCAGCACGATCTGGATGTCGCGCCGCAGCCGACGCATCTCGCCCGGCTTGAGGCCAGCCATCTCGTGGCCCAACAGCTTGATCGAGCCCTCGGTCGGAGACTCCAGGCCCATCAGCAGCCGCCCCAAGGTCGACTTGCCACAGCCGGACTCGCCCACGACACCGAGGGTCTCGCCCTTGCGCAGCTCGAACGACACCCCATCTACTGCCTTGACGTGGCCGATGGTGCGCTGGAAGACGATGCCTTGCCTGAGCGGAAAGTACTTCTTGACGTCGCGGACGGTGAGCACGGTGTCCGGGTCGTCCCCGGGCGTCGGCTGTTGAACCTGTGCGGTGTCGGTAGTCACTTGCCCATGACCTCCTCCCAGTAGTGGCACGCGCTGGCCCGGCCCCCCGGCACGGGGTAGAGCGGGGGCACGTCAACCTTGCACCTGTCCTGTGCGTAGGTGCACCGCGGGTGGAACAGGCAGCCCGGAGGCGGGTTCACCAGCGCGGGCGGCAGGCCCTTGATCACGGTCAGCTCCTGCCCCTTCTGGTCGACGCGCGGGATCGACTCGAGCAGTGCCTTCGTGTAGGGGTGAGCCGGTGTCTCGTAGATCTGGTACACGTCTGCCTGCTCGACCGCGTTCCCGGCGTACATGACGCAGATCTTGTCGGCGACGTCGGCCACCACGCCCATGTCGTGGGTGATCAGGATCAGGCCGAGCTTCATCTCCTGCTGCAGATCGGCAAGCAGCTGCATCACCTGTGCCTGGACCGTGACGTCCAGCGCCGTGGTGGGCTCGTCGGCAATGATCAAGTCCGGCTTGAGCGACAGCGCCATCGCGATCATCACGCGCTGGCGCATACCGCCCGAGAACTGGTGCGGGTAGTCGTTCACCCGGTTCTTCGCGGCCGGGATCCCGACGAGATCCAGCATCTCGACGGCCCTGACCTTGGCCTGCTTGCGGTCGGCGCCCTGATGAACGCGGAAGCTCTCCGCGAGCTGCCAGCCCACAGTGAAAACGGGGTTCAACGAGGAGAGGGCGTCTTGGAAGATCATGGCGATCTTGTTGGCCCGCACGTGGCGACGGAGCTTCTCGTCCATGGTGAGCAGGTCGACGCCACGGAAGCGCACCTGACCACCGGCGATGCGGGCCGGTGGGGTGTCGAGAATGCCCATGATGGCCTGAGCTGTCACGGACTTCCCGCACCCGGACTCACCCAGGATGCCGAGGGTCTCCCCTTCGGACAGCGAGAAGCTGACGCCGTTGACGGCCTTGGCGATGCCGTCGCGGGTGTGGAACTCGACCTTGAGGTCTTCCACCTCGAGCAGCGGCGCCGACTCGTCGAAGGCGACACCCCGCAAGGGCGACTTGGCCGGTCCGGCGGACACGTCGGTCTTGGTCTCAGTCATCAGATCTGGCCACCTCAGCGGCTTCGGGGGTCGAGGGCGTCACGGAGCACGTCACCCAGCAGGATGAACGCGAGCACGGTGACGACGATGAATGCACACGGGTAGATCAGCAGGTGCCAGAAGCCGGCCAACGCAAGGTTCTGTCCTTCGTTGACCAGCAGCCCCCACGACACGGTCGGTCGCTGGTAGCCCACCCCGAGGAACGTCAGCGTCGCCTCGACGCTGATGTAGGCGCCGAGACCGATCGTCGCGAGCACGATCACCGGCGCGATGCTGTTGGCCAGAATGTGCTTACGGATGATGAAGAGGTCCGTGGCCCCGAGAGCGCGTGCTGCATCGACGAAGTCGCGTTGCTTGGTCGCGATCACGCTTCCTCTCATCACGCGGGTCAGCGACGTCCACCCGAAGATGACCAGCACCAACGAGATCGTCCAGATGTTGCGAGTCGGGAAGATCGCGAGGAACACCAAGGCGCCGAGGATGAACGGCAGGCCGAAGAAGATGTCGGTGATCCGGCCGATGATGCTGTCGGTGAACCCGCCGAACCAACCGGACGCGGTGCCGAGCCCGACCCCGAGGATCACGGTGCCCGCGGTGGCAAGGATCGCCACGATGACCGACTTGCCGGTGCCCCACACCAAGGAGGCCCACATGTCGCAGCCCGCCGCCGTGTATCCGAAGGGCTTGTCCCAGGTGGGCTTCACCCGTGCATCGTTGAGGTCGCACGCGCCGGCGGCGTTCGGTGACGTCGACGCGAACAGCTGCGGAAAGAACGCCATGAGGAGCGCGATCAGCACGAGTACGGAGGAGATCCAGAACACGGGGCTCCGCACCAGCTCGTAGCGAACATCGCCCCAGAGCGACCGGTTGCTGCCGGTGGTTCCTTCTGCGACGGCGCCCGGCTCGGCGGTGGTCGCGGCCTCTGCCGCGCTCAGGTCACTCATAGCGGATCCTCGGGTCGAGTGCGGCATACAAGATGTCGACGAGCAGGTTGGCCACCAGGAACACGATCGAGAGGATCGTCACCACCCCGATGATGATGGGAGTGTCGTTGCGCTCGATGGCCTGGAACGTCAGGAGCCCGACCCCTGGGACGTTGAAGATGCCTTCGGTCACGATGGAACCGCCGAGCAGGAAGCCGATGTCGACGCCGATGAAGGTGACGACCGGGATCAGCGAGTTGCGCAGCGTGTGGATGCCGATCGTCCGGCGGGTCGTGAGTCCCTTCGCGCGTGCGGTCCGCACGTAGTCGGACCGCAGATTCTCGATGAGGCTCGTGCGCGTCAGTCGCGCGATGGCGGCGAGCGAGAACGCTCCCAGCACCAGACCGGGCAGGGTCAGGCTGAGCCACGGGTAGTCGGGGTTGTACCCGATCTGGAACATCTGCCCGAGCCATTCTGGTGCCCAGGAACTCTCGCGTAGGTACAGACCGACCTTCAGCCCGAAGATCAGCAGCACCAGCGACCCGAGCACGAAGACCGGGAACGCGATGAGGAGCACGGTGGAGACCCGGACGAAGTTGTCGATGAACTTGTCCTTGCGCAGGCCGGCCAGCATGCCGAGGAAGATGCCGACGGTCGCCTCGAAGACCAGCGCGATGATGGCCATCCGCGCGGTGATGGGCATGCGCTGGACGAACTGGTCCCAGACCGGCTGCTGGCGGAAGTCGACACCGAAGTCACCCTGCGCGTACTGACCAATCCGGTCGACGAAGAGCCCGAGGCACGGGTTGCCCGTCTGCTCGAGGCACGGGTCGTCGAGGCCGTACTGCGCCTGCAGCTGGAGGATGACCTCCTGCGGGGGTGCGTTCTCGCCGAACAGGGCTCGGACCGGGTCACCGACGATCTGGATCGTCAGGATGCTCAGCAGGTGGAGCAGGAACAGCGTCCCCAGGATCGTGGGGATGAACTGGATGATTCGTCGGGCTACGTAGCGCCCCATGCGGATCCCTTTCCGTCACAGTGCACAACCAGTGGCGGGGGCCGAGCCGTCGGCCCGACCCCCGCGCAGGTCGCCTGTGGTAGTTACCTTAGGCGATCGTGATTGTTACTGGACGACCGAGATGTCCTTGAATGCGATCTCGCCCTGACCAGCGTCGTACGTGACACCCTCGACCGCGTCGGAGTGTGCGATGGCAGTACCACCACTCCACATCGGGATGATGGGCATCTCCTCCAGGGCGATGTCACCGGCCTGGTGGTAGAACTCGAAGCCCTCTTCCAGCGTGGCGGCCTCGTCGCCCTGCACGAGCAGGTCGTCGACCTCGGTGTTGGAGTAGTCCGTGTAGTTGGAGTCACCGCCGGTGCCCACGATGGGACGCAGGTAGTTCTCCGGGGACGGGTAGTCCAGCGACCAGCCGAGGCGGAACGGACCAGTGAAGTCCTGCGCGTCGAGCAGCTCGAGATACTGAGCCCACTCGGTGGCCTGCAGCTTGTAGTCGAAGCCCAGGTTCTCCTGGACCTGACGGGCTGCCGCCTCGACCCACGCGTCGTGACCGGCGTCGGCGTTGAAGTAGAACTGCAGGGTCTGGTTCGGGTCGACACCCGACTCCTCCAGCAGCGCCTTCGCCTGCTCCGGGTCGTACACGCAGTAGCCACACGCGTCGTCACGCGAGCCGGGGATCGGCGGGGTGACGATGTCGGTGGACGGGTAGGCCAGTCCGTTGAGGACCTGGTCCACGATCAGCTGCCGGTCGATCGACAGGGAGATCGCCTGACGGAGCTGCACGTTGTCGTACGGCGCCTGGCCGGTCGGGAAGCCGAGGTAGGTCAGGGTTGCGGTCGGCTCCTCGATGATGACGTCGGCGTACTGGCCCTTGGCCTCGAGGTAGACCTCGGGGGCCAGGCTGATCACGTCGAGACCACCGTTCTGGAAGTCACGGAACGCGGCGGTCGGGTCGGTGAACATCTGGAAGGTGACCGTGTCGGCCAGGCCCTCCTGCTCGCCGGCGTAGTCAGCCCAACGGGTGACCGTGATCGCCTCGTCGTGCTGCCACGGGCCGTCCATCATGTACGGACCGGTACCGATCGGCTGCTCGTTGCAGGCCTTGATGTCGTCGATGCACTCCTGCGCGATCGGCGCGAAGGCCGGCGCGTAGGACATCTGCTGACCGAACTGCGAGAACGGGCCGTTGAGGGTGACCTCGAAGGTGCGCTCGTCGACGACCGAGAAGCCGGCCATCTCCTTGCCTTCACCGGCGCCCTGGATGCGGGCCATGAAGCCTGCGGTCGCCTGTGCGTTCTTGGGGTTCTGCGAGAAGTTCCACGCCCGGGCGAATGCCTCGGAGTCGACCGGCTCACCGTTCTGGAAGGTGCGGCCCTCCTTGAGGGTCACGGTCCAGACGGACTGGTCCTCGTTGGGCTCGATGCTCTCGGCGAGGCCGTCGAACACGAGTGAACCGTCTTCCGGGTTGGTGGTCACGAGGGGGTCGTTGACCATGTCGAGAATCGCGGAGCACTCGGACTCGTAGCAGTTCGAGGCTGGCGCGAGGAACGACGGCTCGGTGATCTCGGCGATGTACTCGCCGCCGGCGTTCCCGGCGGGCTCGTCGCCGGTACCCGGGTCTGTCTCCGGGTCGTCGCCGCCGCCACCACAGGCGGCAAGCCCCAGCACGAGCGCCGCGGCAACGGCGGTCGCGCGCAAAGGCATCCTGACCTTCATAGGTCCTCCTTGAGGAAAAGTGCGCATGAAACGCTTAGCGCCGCCAACCTTGTCTCCTGTCACAAAGGAGGGCAAGCACCCCGGTCGGCATCGTTATCGGAACGTATCCACCCGTCCACCGTCCCGTTAGCGACCGTTGCTCGATCCCCGGCGCAGGCCCGTGCGCGCCGATTTCTCGGCGGCCTCAGCCCGTGGTAAGGCGCCGGTTTCCGGCGCCTCAGCGGTCGTCCGGGAGTGGCGTCACGAGGCCCGGCCGGTCCGCCACGACGACCCGGCCCGCGGCCAGGTCGACCTTCGGCACGAGCTCCTTGACGAAGGGGACCAGCGTCTCGCGGCCGTCGTCGGTGCGCACGGTCAGAAGGTCCTGGGCGCCGCCGTGGACGAGCGCCGTCACCTCACCCAGCCGGGCGTCCTGCTCGTCGTACGCCGTGAGCCCGACCAGCTGGTGGTCGTAGAACTCGTCGGGGTCGGCCGGCCGCTCGGCAGGGTCGACGCTGGTGTGCAGGGTCAGCCCGCGAGCCGCCTCGGCGGTGTTGCGGTCCGTGAGCTCGTCGAAGATGACCAGCAGCCTCCCCTGGTGCCAGCGGGTGCGCCGCACGGTCAGTGACGTCAGCCGGCTCGCCGAGCCGGACAGGGGCTCGGCGCGCAGCGTCGTTCCCTCGGCGTACCGGCGCTCCGGCTCATCGGTCCGGACCTCGACCGTCACCTCGCCGCGGAGACCGTGCGGGCGTCCGATCCGGCCGACGACGACCTCGATGCTGTCCACGGGTCCCAGGCTAAGGGCCCGCACGAACGACGAGGGCGCCGCTCCCGGGTGGGAGCGGCGCCCGTACGTCGGTGTGAGACGCGGGTTCAGTGACGAGACACGCGGTCGACGTCGACGAAGTCGATCCGAGCGCCGGCTCGGCCCGCCAGGGCCGAGATCACGGTGCGGAACGCGGTGGCGGTGCGGCCGCCACGTCCGATCACCTTGCCGAGGTCGTCGGGGTGCACCCGGACTTCGAGGATCGAACCGCGTCGCAGCTGCTTGTCGCGCACGGTCACGTCGTCCGGGTTGTCGACGACCCCGCGGACGAGGTGCTCGAGGGCTTCGGCCAGCACGGCGCTCAGGCCTCGCTCTTGCCGGCGTCCTCGGCCGTGATCTCCTCGGCGGCCTCCGCCTGCTCGGCGGCGCCCTCCGGGGTCTCGGACGCGGGCACCTCAGCCGCAGTCTCCTCGGCCTTCGGCTCCTCGACCTTCTTCTCGGCCTTCGGCTCCTCGACCTTCTTCTCGGCCTTCGGCTCCTCGACCTTCTTCTCGGCCTTCGGCTCCTCGACCTTCTTCTCGGCCTTCGGCTCCTCGGCCTTGTCGTCGGCCTTGTCCTCGGCCGGAGCAGCCTTCTTGGTCGCCTTCTTGGTCACCGCAGCGCCCTTGGGCTGCTTCGCGACGTCCTTGAGGGCCTCATTGAATATCTCGGTCTTGTCGCGCTTGGGCTCGGCCACCTTGAGCCGGCCCTCCGTGCCCGGCAGGCCCTTGTGCTTCTGCCAGTCACCGGTGATCTTCAGGATCGTCGCGACCGCCTCGGTCGGCTGGGCGCCGACACCGAGCCAGTACTGCGCCCGCTCGGAGACGACGTCGATGTACGACGGGTCCTCCTTCGGGTGGTACTTGCCGATCTCCTCGATCACGCGACCGTCGCGCTTCTTGCGCGAGTCGACGACGACGATGCGGTACTGCGGCACCCGGATCTTGCCGAGGCGCTTCAAACGGATCTTGACGGCCACGTCTGTGGTGTCTCCTTGAAACTTGTGTTGGTGGTGAGGAGGGCCGCACGCCGGGTGGGGACCAGGCCGGTTCCTCGATGGGCGAGCGGGCTCCGGGTGAGAGGGTCCGGGGCACGCGCGACTCAGCGCGCCATTGTGCCAGAGCGTGGAGGCGGGACCGAATCAGCGCACCTGGGCCGCGGCCTTGCGGGCCCGGTAGGCGCGCGTCTTCACCTTGTTGCCACAGCCGTACTCGCACCAGTTCCGGGACCGGTTCTTGGAATGGTCGTAGTACGCCCACTCGCACTCGTCCCAGGCACAGATCTTGAGTCGCCACCAGTCGCCGTCGGCCGCTGCCACCTGGGCGGCGATCGCGATCCTGGCGAGGCCGCCGCGTACGCCGGGTGCGGTGGTCGTCAGCGCTGCACCGTCTGCCGACCACGTGAGCGACACCGGCTGGTCCTCCAGTGCCTCCGCCAGTTCCGGCAGCGCGGTCACGTCGCCGGCGTGGTTGAGCTCGAGCGCCCGGCGCAAGCCTGCTCGGAGGCGGATCGCCGCCTCGAGGTCCTCGGCGGTGGCGCGGGCTGCCCGCGCCATCAGGCCCTGGCCGGCGAGGTACCGGGTCAGGTCAGCCGGTGACGTGAGCTCGTCAGTGCTCGTCTCGCGGTCGGTGGTGTTCACGAAGTCGCGCACCACAGCGATCGCGCGTGGAACATCGGATGTATCAACGGGCTCCATGCTCACTCCTTAAATCACGGCGACACCAGCGTAGCGCGTTTACCGGTTGCAGATCATGCGACACCAGTATACCGTGTTGAGTAGTGTCGCTGAGGCTACGAGCAGGAGGCGATGGAGATGCACCACATGGGTCCGATCATCCAGCAGATCTGGACAGAGGAACCGGGCGTCAAGGGGCGCGGCCCGCGTCGTCGGCGCCGCTCGGGTGAGCTGCCGGGGTCGGTCAGGCGACGACGCGCCCACGGAGAACGACCCGCAACGGACTCCTGAGCACCGAGAGGTCTGTGGTCGGGTCGGACGGGTACACCACGAGGTCGGCCGGGTCGCCCTCGCCGAGCCCGGGGTGACCGAGCCACTCGCGTGCCCGCCAGCTGGCCGCCGCGAGCGCGTCACGGGCGGGGATCCCGATCCGGTGGAGCGCTGCCACCTCTCCCGCGATGTTGCCGTGGCGGCTGATGCCACCCCCGTCCGAGCCGGCGTAGATCGGAACGCCCGCCTCGTACGCCGCCATGATCGTGGCCGGCATCCGATCGTGCAGGTCGTGCAGGGTTGCGGCGAAGTCGGGGAAGCGAGCCGCCCCGGCCGCCGCGTTCTCGGGCATCAAGTCGAGCTGCATGATCGTGGGCACCAGTGCCGTGCCCCGGGCGACCATCTCGTCGACCAGGTCCTCCGAAAGCCCGGTGCCGTGCTCGATGCAGTCGATGCCGGCCCGGATCAGCCCGGGCAGCACGTCAGGCCCGTAGCAGTGTGCCGTGACCTTCGCGCCCTCGGCGTGGGCCGCCTTGATCGCTGCGGCGAACGCCTCCGCCGGGAAGCTCGGCGCGAGATCACCCTCAGCGCGGTCGATCCAGTCCCCCACCAACTTGATCCAGCCGTCGCCGTGGCGGGCCTGCTGCGCGGCGTACCCCGGCAGGTCGAGGGGCTCGACCTCGTGCGCGTAGTTGCGGATGTAGCGCTTGGTGCGGCCGATGTGGCGCCCACAGCGGATCAGCCGGGGCAGGTCGTCGCGCGACTGCACCCACCGGGTGTCGGCGGCGCTGCCGGCGTCACGGATCAGCAGCGCCCCGCCGTCGCGGTCGTCGATCGCCTGCCGCTCGGTCTCCTCGTCGGTGGTGGCACCGAAGTCGTCAAGCCCGAGGTGGCAGTGCGCGTCGACCAGTCCCGGGACGATCCAGCCCTCGGCGACCGTGTCGGCGCCGGCCTGCCGTTCGTAGGTCACGCGCCCGTCGACGACGTACAGCTCGCGTGGCTCGCCGTCTGGCAGGACCGGGCCGGAGACCTTGAAAGCGCTCACCCGACCGACCGTACCGCCGCTCTGTCGACAGGCTGTGGAGCAGTGGTCTAGGCCGGATGGACGCTCCCCAGGGTCAGGGGCATAGTCGGCGTCAGTCCCCCCGCTCCCCCGCACACATGTCCATCACTCAGCGGCCCGGGAGGACCCATGAGCCACTTCACTGCACATCGGCGTCTCGCCACACTTGCCGCCACCGCGACTGCGGCTGCGCTCGCCACCACGTTCCTCGCACCGCCGGCGTCCGCCGTGGAGTGGGACGTCGTCGCCTCTGGCCTCGACAACCCGCGGCAGCTGTCGTTCCGCGGCGGCACCCTGTACGTCGCCGAGGCGGGCCGGGGAGGCCACGGCCCCTGCATCCCGGGCGCCGAGGGCGAGAAGGTCTGCCTGGGAACGAGCGGGGCGATCACCAGGGTCCGCCACGGCGCCCAGTCCAGGGTCGTGACCGGCCTGCCGTCGCTGGCGGCCGAGGACGGGTCCGGGGCAATTGGCCCCTCCGACGTCGTCGTCGTCCGAGACAACCGCTACACCGTCAGCATCGGGCTCGGGAACGACCCGGCGGTCAAGGAGGAGCTCGGCTGGCGCGGCCGCCGGCTCGGCACCATCGTCAGGGGCTCGTTCCCGCACCGCGGCCCGCGCGTCGTGGCCAACATCGCGGAGTTCGAGGCGTCTGAGGACCCGGACGGCGCCGGGCCGGACTCCAACCCCACCAGCATCCTGAAGCGCGGCTCGCGCCTCACTGTCGTGGACGCCGGCGGCAACTCGCTGCTCCGGGTGGCCCGCCAGCGAGTCAGGGCCCTGACCACGTTCGACTCACCGGGCAACGCACCGGTGGAGATGGGCGGATTCCCGATCCAGCCGGTGCCGACCGCAGTCGCGCTCGGACCCGACGGGGCGTTCTACGTCAGCGAGCTGACCGGCTTCCCGTTCCTGCCGGACATCGCCCGGATCCACCGGGTGGTGCCGGGCATGCCCAGCACCGTGTACGCCACCGGGCTGACCAACGTCACCGACCTCGGCTGGCACGACGACCAGCTGTACGCCGTGCAGCTCGCCGACGAGGGCCTCCAGGCCGGACCGGTGGGATCGCTCGTCGCGGTCGACGCCGGCGGCAGTCACGACACGATTGCGGGCGGGCTGTTCGCGCCGTATGGCGTCGCCTTCAAGGGCGGCTCTGCGTACGTGACGACCTGTTCGGTGTGTCCTGACGCCGGTGAGGTGATCCGGGTCCCGCTCACCACCTGAGGTCGGCCTCACCTGCCCGCAGGGAACTGCGGGCAGGTACGCCGGTATGGCTGGTCGCCGAGGTAGGTGCGCCACTCCGCGCGGGCGAGGTCGCAGGCCGCCTCGGCCATCCGATCCGGGTCGAGATGCCACTGCAGCTTCTGGCCGGCGTCGGTGTTGCCGGACCAGGTCGAGCGGATGCTGGAGCCTGGCCGTTCGCTGCCGGCCTGCGTACGCAGCCTGCAGCGCTGGTTCGCGGAGCAGTATGCCGCGGACCGGTGATCGCCGGCGCTCAGCCCATCCGATCGAGCAGCCAGTTGGGCGACAGCACCTGGGCGGGGGCGACGTTCGCGGCGAGCGCGCGGTCGGCCGTGACCACCGCCACGTCGTGCCCGGCCTCGACGGCGAGCGCCGCCTGCCGTCGGATCTCCGCGTCGCCGTCCTTCGCCGCGTGCACCACGCGCAGCGAGGACGGCCCGCCGGCCCGGACTCCCTGCTTGGCCTGGCCCTCGAGCACCAGCACGATCTCCTGGTGCGGGACGTCGGCGTGCAGCAGTGCATCGTGGAGCCGCGCTGCAGCGCCGGCGCGATCCTTCCACCATCCGTCCGGGCGGGCGCCCACGACGTTGGCCCCGTCCACGACCAGGACCGTGCGGTGGCTGCTCGGCGTCACGTCGTCGACGCTATGCCCGAAGTGCCCTGCCGTGACACCCGTCCCCCAGGTCCGGAACGTCCCCGGTTCACGCCAGGGCCCGAGGGCTTGTAACGTGAGCCACGTTCCCCGGACCACCGGTTCCCCGCCGGCGCAGAGGGGACTCCGTCGGCGGGGAGCCGCGGGGGCTGGTGAGCCTCAGTGCTCGCGGGACTCCGGCCAGCGCCCGTCCGTGGCCGCTCGCTCGGAGTGCTCCACCCGGTCTTTCGCACCAGCCGCAGCTTCTGGTTCTGCGTGCTGGACAGGCACATGAGGTAGGCGAAGGCCTCGGCCTGGTTGAGTCCGAAGCGCTCCATGACGACGCCGACGGCGCCTTGCTCTGGAGGCCCGTCGAACTGAGCGGCCAGCTCGGAGGCCGCGGCCAGC
>Ga0190275_10000713_pt1 | contig 27073 bp, 27 predicted proteins | sample Popmic550T_FD_133745 | JGI IMG/M metagenome (GOLD analysis project Ga0190275, IMG submission 133745) | Populus adjacent soil microbial communities from riparian zone of Yellowstone River, Montana, USA - 550 T | ecosystem: Environmental > Terrestrial > Soil > Riparian zone > Trees stand | place...
CGTCTTCGTCCTCCACCACTTCACCTACAGCATCAACTCGCTCTGCCACGTCTTCGGCAACCGCGACTTCGAGACCGGCGACGAGTCGCGCAACCTGGCGCTGATCGCGATCCCGACCTTCGGTGAGGCCTGGCACAACAACCACCACGCCTTCCCGACCTCCGCCACCCACGGCCTCGGCCGCTACCAGGTCGACATCTCGGCCCTAGTCATCGACGGCCTCGAGAAGACCGGTCTCGTCTGGGATGTCGTCCGCGTCTCGCCGGAGAGACTGGCGGCCAAGGCCGTCTGACCGGCGCATCTCGGCGTCCTCGCTCGGTCATGTGCAGAGCACACTCCCTCGCTCGTCCTTGACCTGCTTGGTCAGACGGCATTGTGGCGGGGTTCGAGCTTCTACGGCGCTTCGTCGGATTCGTACCAGTCGATCCAGCCGTCGCAGGCCGCCGCCAAAGCTACGTGCCGGCGCGGTTCGGCGGGGACCGCGACCAGCTCGCCTACATAGGCCTTGCCGTCGTAACCGCTGAGGCTCTGCAGGCCGCTGGCGTCGGCGGTCGAGAGCGTGAACCGCACCTTGCCGCCGCTGCTCTCGTAGCGGCCGGCCGGCCAGAACTGGCCGTTGTTGCCGAGGCTGATCGTGTTCGGCCGCTGGCCATCCAGGGCCGCCTTCAGCGGCTGGCTGAAGCCGGGGGCGGAGAGGGTCAGGTCGAAGGGGGAGAAGTACTGGATCGAGAGGTTCCAGCGGCCCGCGGGCAGGTTCAGTGACTGCGCGGTGCGGGCGCCGGTGCCGAGCACGCTGCCGGCGTCCCAGCCGGCTTTGGGCCCGATCACGGCGCCGGGGAAGAGCGCGGCACGCCCTGGGTTGGCGAGCAGAATGCGGATCTCCGGCGAGGCGCAGCCGGCCAGCGCCGCCGGCTCGGTTCCCTCGAGCAGGACGTGGCGCCGCTCGGGGGTCGGGCCGGTCCGCTCCCAGAGCAGGTAGGAGGGCGTCGCCGCGATCCGGCGGAAGTTCGGCGGCGCCTCGCTGTTCCAGGCGGCGCGGCCACTGACCACGTACTGGAAGCGGTCCAGCGTCCCGCGTGAGAAGGAGTCGAAATCGACCGGGCTGTAGGCGTCGCCGGTGTCGAACGGCTTCTCCGGGTTCGGTTCGACCGCCGGGTCGGGGAACTCCACCAGCGGCACGTGCGTGTCCGCCCCGATCAGCCCGTAAGCGGCATAACGGTCCTGCCCCGCGTACAGCACCGGCTCCCCGTGCACGATCGGCAGGAACGCCCTCAGCTCGCTCCCGTGCCCCGCCGGCCCCACCGGCGCATCCCGCAGCACCAACAGACTGGAGTACACAGCCCCTCCCACGAAGAGCACCGCCAGCAAAGACCACCCCGCCCGCACCAGCGAGGAACGCCTTCGCGAGGAGCCGGAAGGGGGGGACTCGGCGGAGCCTCCCCGCTGTTGCTCCGACGAGTCCCCCCTTTCCGGCTCCCCCCACCAGCCGAACTCAGCCAGCAGCGGCCGGACCGCCACCAGCATCGCCAGCGGCGCCGCGATCATCAGCGCCTTGGCCTGGGAGTAATCGCCGCTGAACGGGAGCGAGGCGAGGTAGAGGACGGCGCAGGCACCGAGCGCGACCGGGATCGTGAGCCGGTCGCGGCGCACCCACCAGGCGACCCCGGCCAGCAGGGCGAGGATCGCGATTCCGCCGGCGAGGCCGGGTAGGCGGGCGCCGCCGGCGGCGTCGAGGCGGTAGTTGGAGGTCGGCCAGATGCCCAGCGCCTCGAGCGGCGAGACCGGGCCGTAGGTGTTGCTGCCGGCGACCTTGTTGAAGCTGCTGCCGAAGCCGAAGGGCCCGACCGCCGTGGCCGCGACCGCGAGGCCGGCGAGGACGATCACCGTCAGCAGCACCGCCGGGCGCAGCAGGGTGCGCAGCAGCGCCCGCGGCCGCAGCGCCCGCCGCACCGCCGGCTGGGTCAGGCTCCAGAGCCCCGCGATCGCAATCGGCCAGGCGAGCCCCGCAAAGCTGTAGGAGAAAAAGATGCCCCCGGCCAGCGCCAGCAGCGGCAGCCCCTCCCGCACCCGCCCCCAAAACCCCGCCGGCGGGCCTGAAGCGTCCGCCATCTGGACGTTGGCGGCCCGTCGGCGTTCGTAGTCGCAGAGGAAGAGGGCGAAGGTGAGCACGAAGAGGGCCTCGGCGGTCTCCTTGAAGGCGGCCTGGGCGAAGTAGGAGGCGGCGAGGTAGGGGAGGGCGACCATCGCCGCGGCGATGGTCCGCCGCCCCGGGCGCAGCTCGCGCAGAGCGCCGAGCGCGGTCATCCCGGTGAGGACCCCGATCGCGACGATCTCGCCGAGGAACGCCTGTCCCAGGCCGATCCTCGGCACCGCCGCGGTCGCCACCGCCAGCCCGTGCGGGCCCAGCGGGTAGCCGGTGTCCGGCGTCGGCCCGAAGCCGCTGCGCAGCCACTCGGCCCAGGCCAGGTGCAGCCCGAGGTCGTTGTTGAAGCCGACCCCGAGCAGGCCCCAGCGGCCGCTGACCGCGAACGGGATCGCCAGCACCACGAGCAGGGCAACCGCGACCGGCAGTCCCGCCCGCAGTGCCCCCGGCGCCTCGTAGGGAAGCCACCAGACCAGCAGCGCCGCGACGATCAGCAGCGCGGCCAGGCCGAGCGCGGCGCTGGTCCCGTGTCCCGGCGCCCGCGCCAGCAGCCCGGTGATGGCGAGGATCGCGGCCAGCCCGATCCCCGGCTCCAGCCACGACCACGACCGCCGCCCCGCCAGCGAGAGGACGGCGCGCCCGACCAGCAGCGAAGCGGCGCAGATCAGCGCCGCCGAGGCGTAGGTCCCGATCATCAGGCTTGGCAACTTATGGCAGCCGGGCGCGCGATGCCGCCCGCGCGGCGGTCCCCGCCCTCAGTGCTTCTCGGCCGCCCGCTCCAGCGTCGCGCGCAGGCTCTCGCCGCGCAGCGGGTGCTCGTGCCCGGCACCGACCACCTGTGGGTCCAGCGCCGCCAGCCTGCGCAGCGACTCCTTCGCCTGCTGGTGGTCCCATGCCCAGGCCGGGTGGGGGACGCTGGCCTCGCCCTCGGGCAGCGGCTTCAGCCGCCCAGAGTCGACCAGGTAGACGACGTCGCTGACCAGCGCCACGCGGTCGCTCTCGCGCCAGAGCCCGATCAGCCCCGGCGCGTGGCCGGGCAGGTGGAGGACGCGGAAGCCCGCCACCTCCTCGCCCTCGGCGACGGTGCCGGCGATCTTCACGGCGCCGCCGTCCCAGCGCCGCAGCAGGGTCGGGTAGATCCAGCGGATCGGGGCGACCGGCAGCTGCGAGAGGTCGAAGTAGGGCGCGATCGCGGCGTCGCTTTCGGCGTCGAGCACTTCGCCGGCGTGGCAGAAGACCGGCGCCCCCATGTACGGCGCGGTGCCGCGGTGGTCGGCGTGGGCGTGTCCGAGCACGACCCGCTTGAGGCCGCCCAGCTCCGCCGCCGCCGCCCGCGCCTGCTTGCGCATCGCCTTGGTCCCGGCGTCGAACTGGACCACCCCGTCGCCGTCCTCGAGGAAGTAGATGTTCATCGCGCCGCGGAAATCCCCGCGCAGCAGCCAGACCCCCTCGGCGACCTTCTCCAACGCCATGCCGCAAGCCTATGCCCCCGGCTAGGGTTCCCCGCGTGCCCTGGATCTGGAAAGCGGGAATGGTCGTGTTGGTCGTCTGCCTCGTCGCCTCGATGGCGATCGCGATCTACCGTCTGTCGACGACGCCGACGGAGATCCTCGGCGACGGCTTCCGCGGCCTGCCGGTCCAGCAACAGCGCTGAGGCCACCCCCGGCGTTAGTATCGAGCCCGTTCAGCGACCGAGCAGAGGAGGCGGGGCGTGTTCACTCGCATCGTGGTTGGAACCGATGGGTCCGAGACCGCCGGCGAGGCAGTCCGGCAGGCCGTCGACCTCGCCAAGCTGGCGGGTGCATCGCTCAGCATCGTCAGCGCCTTCGCGCCGATCCCCGAGCGCAAGGTGAAGGACCAGCAGCGCGACGCCCCGGCCGACGTCCAGTACGAGCTCGGCCCGCGCGAGGACGTCAACCTCGTCCTCGACGCCGCTGCCGCCGACGCCCGCGAGGAGGGGATCGAGGTCCAGACCCACCCGGTCGAGGGCGACCCCGCCGAGGCGATCCTCAGCGTCGCCGAAGAGATCAAGGCCGACCTGATCGTGGTCGGAAACAAGGGCATGACCGGAGCCCGTCGCTTCCTCCTGGGCAGCGTTCCCAACAACATTTCCCATCACGCCCCCTGCAGCGTGATCATCGTCAGAACTACCTAAGGGCCGCTGGCCCCGGTCAGCTAGACCGACGGATTCGGGCCGAAGTGCTCGGTCGCGCGTTTCGCGTCGATCAGCCCGGCGCCCTGGTGGGTTGCCGGCATGCCGAGGCTGCGGGCGGTGCGGCGCAGCTGCTTGGCGACGCCGTTTACGCGGGGCTTCGCGCCCTGGCCCGTGTCGGGGGTGAAGCGGGGGCCGGCGTAGGTGTCGGCGGCGAGGATCATCGCGGCGACGCCGCTGACGTGGGCGGCGGCCATCGAGGTGCCGACGTAGTTGGCGGGCATCGCGAAGGCCTTGGTCGATTCCGCCTTCAGCGTCACCTGGTAGATCGGCCGCGCCGAGACCGAGGGGCAGCCGGGCATCGGCAGGCCGCCGCCGGGGGCGAGGAGGTCGATCCCGGGGCCGGCCAGCGAGTAGTCGCCGAGGCAGCCGCCCTCGGTGGTGCCGCCGACGCCGATCACCCGCGGCCCGGTCGCTGGGGCGGAGACGCAGGTCTCGGAGCCGAGGTTGCCGGCCGAGGCAACCGTGACGACGCCCTTCGCGTAGGCCTGGCGCAGCGCTTCGTCGACCTCGGGGACCTTCTTGCCGCAGCCGAAGTTGAAGCTCATGTTGATCACCTGGGCGCCGTGGTTGACGGCGAAGCGGATGCCCTTGGCGATCTCGGTCGCCTGGCCGCGGCCGTGCCGGTCCAGGACCCGCACCGGCATCAGCTTCGCCCGGTAGGCGAGCCCGGTGACCGCGACCCCGTTGTCGGTCTTCTCGGCGATCGTGCCGGCGATGTGGGTGCCGTGCCCGTTCTCGTCGAGCGCCAGGCGGTCGTCGTCGATGAAGTCGTGGCCCTTGACGAACTGGCCGGCGCTGAAGTCGGGGCTGCGCAGGAACCGGGTGCCCTCGTCGCGGTAGGCGACGCCGGTGTCGAGGACGGCGACGGTGACGCCTTCGGCACCGGGGCGCCCGATCGCTTCGAGGTTGCGCCAGGCACCGACGGCGTCGATGCCGCCCGGCGATACCGGCAGGCGGTTCGCGGCGTTCCCCTGCCAGGGCAGGAAGTTCCATTGTTTGAAGGCCCAGTCGCCGGCCGAGGCGACGGCTTCGCTGGCGCCGGCGAGGGTGCCGGGATCGTCGGGAAGGTCGACGGCCGCGGGCTCGGTGACCGAGGCGGTGGCGAAGTAGTCCGGCTCGGCGTAGGCGACCCGGGGGTTGCGCCGCAGCGCCGCCGCCGTTCGCCGCACGCCGGCACCGGCCGGCAGCGCCACCGTCCGCCCGCCGCGCTCGCCCTCGAACTTGACGACCAGCTGCCGCGGCGCGAACTCGCGCGCCGGCGCCACCCCGGCGGCGCTGGCGCCCGCGGGAGCGGCCGCGATGAGCGTCGCGAGCAGGGCTGCGGTGGCAAGGATCGGAAGCAGTCGTCTCATCTGTCGTTCGCCCGCCGAATCCCCTGAGTTCGCGCGAGCTCTAGAGCTAACACCGGCGCACCGGCGAAGTTGTAGGGACATACTCCCGGATCGATGAGTGAGGCCCCGACCGCGGCGGACCACCTGCAGGGAATGGACCTGGCGATAGCGCAGGCGCGCTTGGCCGAGGCCCACGGCGACGTCCCGATCGGGGCCGCGATCCTGCGCGGCGGCGAGCCGCTCGCCGTCGCCGGCAACGAGCGGGAGCTGCGCCGCGACCCCACCGCCCACGCCGAGATCCTCGCGATCCGCGCCGCCGCCGAGGCGCTCGGCGGCTGGCGCCACCCCGGCACGACCCTCTACGTCACCCTCGAGCCCTGCGCGATGTGCGCCGGCGCGATCGTCCTCGCCCGCATCCCCACCGTCGTCATCGCCACCGCCGACCCCAAGGCGGGCGCCGCCGGCAGCGTCCTCGACGTCCTCGCCGAGCCGGCGCTCAATCACCGCCCCGAGATCGTCACCGGCGTCCGCGAGCAAGAGTGCGCAACGCTCCTGCGCAAGTTCTTCGCCGCCCGCCGATAGGTCAATCCCAACCGAGGTTGGCTCCCGGGGGTAGGGCAAGCATGGCAAGGAAGCAGGGAGCGAAGCGTGCTCCGCACGTGAGCGACCGATGACGCCGCCAGGCGCCGCCCTACGCCCGGGAGCGGAGGGGGTGGGATTCGAACCCACGAGCCTCCTTGCGAAGGCCACCGGTTTTCAAGACCGGCGCATTCAACCGCTCTGCCACCCCTCCGGGGACTGATTGGATGGTGCCATGCGCCGGTTGGCCCTGCTCTGCTCCGCGATGGTCTTCATCGACGTCGCCTTCTTCTCGGCGATCGCGCCGCTGCTGCCCGATTACGTCGACGACCTCGGGCTGAGCGAGGCCGAAGCGGGAATCCTCTCCGCCTCCTACGCCGCCGGCACCCTGCTGGCCTCGCTGCCGGCCGGGCTGGTGGCCAGCCGCCTCGGGCCGCGGCGGACGGTGATCATCGGCCTGCTGCTGCTCGGCGTCACCAGCGTCGTCTTCGGCTTCGCCAAGGAGATCGTCCTGCTCGACGCGACCCGCTTCACCCAGGGGGTGGCGGGGGCGCTGATTTGGTCGGGGGCGCTGACCTGGCTGGTAACCACCGCGCCGCCCGAGCGCCGCGGCGCCGTGATCGGGACCGCGCTCGGGACCGCCGTCGCCGGCGCCCTGCTGGGGCCGGCGCTGGGCGCCGTCGCCGGCACGATCGGCACCGAGGTCGTCTTTGGCTCGATCCTGGCCGTGACCCTGGTCCTCGCCTGGATCTCCTCGCGCTTCCCCGAGGCGGAGGTGCGCGAGCGGCAGGGGCTGCGGAAGGTGCGCGACACGATGCTGACCCGGCCGGTGCTGAACGCGGTCCTCTTCGTCGCCGTGCCGTCGACGATGTTCGGCGCGATCGAGGTGCTGGTGCCGCTGCGGATCGACGACCTTGGTGGCGGCCACGGCGTGATCGCCGCCGGCTTCATCGCCGGAGCGGCGCTGGAGGCGGTGCTGGCGCCGCTGGCCGGGCGCTACTCGGACCGCGTCGGCCGTCGCCTGCCCTACGTCAGCGGCCTCACGATCTGCGCCGCGGCGATGGCCGTGGTCGGTCTCGCCGCTTCGCTCGGCGGGGTCCTGGCGGGGCTGATCGTGACCGCGCTCGGCGCCGGCTTCTGCTTCGCGCCGGCGATGACGATGCTCTCCGACGCCGCCGCTGCGACCGACCTGCACCAGGGCTTCGCCGCCGGGCTCTCGAACATGGCCTGGGCGACCGGGCAGGTGGTCGGCGGCATCGGCGGCGGTGCCGTCGCCAGCCTCACCGGCAACGCCCTGCCGAGCCTGCTGATCACCGGGCTGCTGCTGGCAACGGTGCTCTACGCGATGCGGGCGCTGGCGCCGCGCCCGGCGCTGCCGGCCGCGGTCGGCTAGAGCTGGCCCCATTAGGCTGCGCCGATGGCGGCGGGACGGGCGAACGCGGCGGGCGAGTGGTCCAACTGGGCCGGCGACCAGGTCTGCCGGCCGGCCGGGGTCGTGCGCCCGCGCGACCGCGACGAGCTGTCCGCGGCGATCGCCGCCGCCGCGGCGGCCGGGCGCCGGGTCAGCGTCGCCGGCTCCGGGCACTCGTTCACCGAGACGGCGATGACCGACGGCACGATGCTCCGGATCGAGGCGCTGCGGGGGGTGCTCGACGCCGACCCCGCATCCGGCCTGGTCAAGGTCGGTGCCGGTACCGTGCTCGCCGACCTCAACGAGGAGCTGGCCCGGCTCGGGCTGGCGATGGAGAACCTCGGCGACATCGACCGCCAGACGATCGCCGGCGCCATCTCCACCGGCACCCACGGCACCGGCGCCCGGCTGCGCAACATCTCGGCTCAGGTCGAGGGGATGGAGCTGGTCCTCGCCGACGGCAGCGTGCGCCAGCTCAGCGCCGCCACCCACCCCGAGCTGCTGCGGGCGGCCCGGGTCGGGATCGGGGCGCTGGGAGCGATCGCCGCCCTCACCCTGCGCTGCGTGCCCGCCTTCACCCTCGACCGCGTCGACACCCCACGCCCCCGCGAGCAGGTCCTCGACGCCTTCCAGGAGGAGGCCGACGCCAATGACCACTTCGAGCTCTTCACCTTCCCCTACGCCGACAGCGCCTTGGTCCTGGAGCGCAACCGCACCGGGGCGCCGGCCCGCCCGCGCGGCAGCGCCGCCGCCTTCCTCAATGACGTCGTGATCGAGAACTGGGCGCTGGGCGCGCTCTCGGCAACCGGCAAGCACTTCCCGCGGGCGATCCCGGCTCTTTCGCGGCTGGCCGGCCGGCTCGCCTCCGGCAGCCGCACGGTCGACCGCAGCGACCGCGTCTTCGCCAACGACCGCCGCGTCCGCTTCACCGAGATGGAGTACGGCGTCCCCCGCGAGCACGGGCCGGAGGCGGTGCGGCGGGTGATCGAGTGGGTGCGCTCCAACCGCTACCCGGTCTTCTTCCCGATCGAGATGCGGGTGGCCGCCGGCGACGACGCCCTGCTCAGCCCCTCGCACCGGCGCGACACCGCCTACATCGCCGTCCACCAGTACCGCGGCATGGAGTGGCGTCCCTACTTCGAGGCGGTCGAGGAGATCATGAACTCCTACGAGGGCCGCCCCCACTGGGGCAAGCGCCACTTCCAGACCGCCGCCACCCTCGCCCCCCGCTACCCCGCCTGGACCGAGTTCCAGCGCGCCCGCGACGAGCTCGACCCCACCCGCACCTTCAGCAACGAGTACGCCACCCGCGTCCTGGGCCCCTGAACAACCCCAGGTTGATGGGCCTCCAATACGCCTATATGGAGGGAAATAGGCCCATCAACTAGAGGAACGCTTGGCCCTCGCCCCTGTAGGTGGGGACGATGTCGACGATGGCGTCGCCTTCGACCAGGTGCAGGGCGTTGAAGCGCTCGCAGAGCTCGCCGGCCTTGGCGTGGCGCAGGTAGGCGCGGTCGCCAATTGCCAGCTCCGTCGCCGCGTCGCCGAGCAGCGGCGTCTGCACCTCGCCGGCGCCCTCCTCGGGGTCGAGCGCGAGGCCGGCCGGCAGCCATGGCGCCGGCAGCCGCGCCGCGTCGCCGCTGCCGGAGGCGAGGTAGCCGCCGCCGAGCGCGGTCGCGACCCGCGGCGACGGCTTGCGCACGATCGGCAGCGCGAAGCCGGCGGCGGGGGCGAGGCTGAAGCGGCTGTAGTGGTCGAAGAGGGCGGGGGCGTAGAAGCCGGAGCCGGCCGTCACCTCGGTCACCGCCCCCTCGGCGGCGGTCAGCTCGAGGCTGCCGGTGCCGCCGCCGTTGACGATCTCCAGCTCGACGAACTCGCCCAGGGCGGCGACCACCGCGGCCCGCCGCTCGGCCAGCTCGGCGGCGGAACGGCGCTGCATGAAGCGGATCGCGGCGCCGCGCAGGCGCTGCCCCGGCGGCCGGTCGCCGACCCCGGCGATCTGGCCCTCGTAGGCCATCAGCGCATCCAGTTCGATCTGCGGCCGCCGCTCGATCTCCCGCGCCAGCGCCAGCGCCTGCTCGACCGTGTGCACCGGCGAGCGCTTCGGCCCGACCTTGATCCGCCCGCGCAGCGCCCACCAGCCGGCGTCGAGGTCGATGCAGACCCGCACCGGCGCCGCTCCGGCGCCCAGTACCGACTCGATCGCGTCGAGGTGCTCGACGCAGTCGACCATCACGATCGGCGCCCCGGCCGGGTGGGCGACCGAGCGCAGCGCCAGCTCCCCCAGCGCCCCCATGTCGGCGGTCGGGTACGCGAGCAGCAGGTCCTCGAATCCCTGTTCGGCCAGCCACAGGGTCTCGGCCAGCGTGTAGGTCATCAGCCCGGCGAAGCGCTCGTCGCGCCGCAGGATCGCCTCCAGCAGCGCCCGGCAGCGGATCGACTTGCTGGCGACCCGGACCGGCTTGTCCCCGGCCCGCTCCAGCATCGCCGCCGCGTTGGCCCACATCGCGTCGAGGTCGACGAAGGCGAACGGAGCCTCGACCTCGGCGAAGATCTGCTCGTAACGCTCGTGCGACTGGCTGGGTGGAGCGGACACCCGCGTCAGCCTATCCCCGGCAACGGAGAGGGAGGGATTCGAACCCTCGAGAGAGCTTGCGCCCCCTACTCGCTTAGCAGGCGAGTGCCTTCAGCCACTCGGCCACCTCTCCGGGCACTTCGGGCTCGATTGTAGGAAGTAAGCGGAAGTGGCGCCGACGCGGCTCAGCTATGGCGAACGCAGCCCGACCCGGGCGCCCCGCCTTGGCCGTGGTCTCGTGCCCGGCGAGGACGAGGACGAGCAGCTCGTCGCGCAGTTCCTTGTCGTTCAGCGCCTCGCCCTCCTCGGTCAGCGCCTGCAGCAGCAGCAGCGAGAAAATGTCGCGGCGCTCGTCGAGGTCGGCCCCGCGCCGGCGCGCCTCGATCGCCCCTAGCCGGCTGGGTCGCGACCGCGGCCCCGCGCCCACTACAGTCACCAGATGCAGGCGAATCACAAGCCGGAGGCCGGCGTGCACATCGAGCGGCGGACCAAGATCATCGCCACGATCGGACCGGCGAGCTGGGCCCCGGCCGTGCTCGAGCAGCTGGTCGTCGCCGGCGCCGACGTCTTCCGCCTCAACTTCTCCCACGCCGAGCCGGACCGTCACGCGGCGACGATCGAGGCGATCCGCGCCGCCGCCGCGCGGGTCGGCCGCGAGGTCGCGGTGCTGGGCGACCTGCCGGGGCCGAAGCTGCGGATCGGCGAGCTGCGCGACGACTTCGCCGAGCTCGAGACCGGCATGCACGTGACCCTGACCCCGCGCGAGATCGAGGGCGACCGCGAGACGATCCCGGTCTCCTGGCCGGGCGTCTCGGACCTGCGCGAGGACCAGCTCGTCTACCTCGCCGACGGCGCGATCCGGCTGCGGGTCAGCGACCCCGACCAGGGCGACGTCGACTGCGAGATCGAGGTGGGGGGAACGCTCTCCTCGCACAAGGGGATGAACATCCCCGGCGGCGCCGACCTGCCGGCGACGACCGGCGTCGACCTCGGCTGGGTCGAGTTCGCGGTCGAGCACGGCATCGACCTGCTGGCCGTCTCCTTCGTCTCCAGCGCCGACGACCTGACCCCGGTGATCGAGCGGCTGCGCCAGCTCGACTCGAAGATCCCCTTGATCGCCAAGATCGAGAAGCGCGAGGCCGCGGCCAACGCCGAGGAGATCGTGCGGGTGGCGACGGGCGGGATCATGGTCGCCCGCGGCGACCTCGGCATCGAAGTGCCGCTGGAGCAGGTGCCGGTCGAGCAGAAGCGGTTGATCCGCGTCGCCGGACAGCGCTCGAAGCCGGCGATCACGGCGACCCAGATGCTGGCCTCGATGGTCACCGCTCGCCGCCCGACCCGGGCCGAGGTGACCGATGTCGCCAACGCGATCTACGATGGCACCGACGCCGTCATGCTCTCCGAGGAGACCGCGGTCGGCCAGCACCCGGTCGAGGCGGTGCGGGTGATGGACCGGATCGCCCGCGCCACCGAGCCCGACCTGCGCTACGGCGAGTGGCTCTTCACCCGCACCGATCAGACGACCCAGGACGTCGCCGACTCGGTAGCCCAGGGGGCCGTCGGCGCCGTCTACCGGCTCGGGCTGAAGGCGCTGGTGGTGCCGACCAACAGCGGCCGCACCGCTCGTCTCGTCTCCGCCCACCGGCCCAACGTGCCGATCCTGGCTGTATCCCCCTACATCGAGACGGTGCGGCGCCTCAGCCTCCTGTTCGGCGTCACCGCGGTGCAGAGCGACTTCGGGACCGAGTTGCGCGGTCTGCTCGGCCACTGCGCGGGGCTCGCCGCCCGCCACGGCGTCGCCGCCCCCGGTGACCTGGTCGCGATCACCGCCGGCCTCGACGGCCAGGATCTGGGCACGAACCTGTTCGAGGTCCATAGGGTGCCGGAGCTATGAGCTCGGCGGCGCGACTGCAGCGCGAGGAGAACGGCCTGGCGGTGCTGACCCTCGACAGCCCGCCGCTCAACCTCTTCGACCAGCGGATGATCGACGACTTCCGGGCGGCCCTCGACGACGTCGACGCCGAGCCACCGCGGGCGCTGCTGATCCGGGCCGAGGGCCGCGCCGTCTCCGGCGGCGTCGACGTCCACGTCTTCGATGGCCTCAGCCCGCAGCAGGCGAGCCGGCTCTGGGACGAGCTGCTGGGGATGATCGACCAGCTGGAGCGGCTGCCGGCGCCGATCGTCTTCGCCGCCCACGCGCTCACCCTCACCGCCGCCTTCGAGATCGCCCTTGCCTGCGACCTGATCGTCGCCAGCCCCGAGGCGAAGTTCGGCCTGGTCGAGAAGGTGGTCGGGCTGACGCCCTCGATGGGCGGCACCCAGCGCCTGGCCGAGCGCGCCGGCAGCGGCCGCGCCCGCCAGTTCGTGATGAGCGGGGGGATCTTCGGCGCCGAGGAGATGGAGCGCTGGGGCGTCCTCAACACGATCTTCGCCGCCGAGGAGTTCGAGCAGCGCTCGCGCGCCCTCGCCGACGAGCTCGCCGCCGGGCCGACCAAGGCCCACGCGATGACCAAGCACATCCTCCGCCGCTTCCGCGAAGGCGGGATGCCGGCCGCCGACGAGGCCGTCCGCACCGAAGCCGGCGAGCTCTTCGCCAGCGAGGACCTGCAGAACGCCGTCAAGACCTTCCTCGCCCACGGCGGCCCCGGCCACGCCACCTTCGAGGGCCGCTGAGCTTGGTTGATGACTTGACCCCACCATGGTGTGGTCAAGTCATCAACCTGGTGCCCGCGGCGCTAGGGTTGCGCCCGTGACCGACTTCGACGCGATCGCAAAGGGCATGACGATGGCGATTCCCTTCGCCGGCCATCTCGGCGTGACTGTTACCGAGATGACCGAGGGCGAGGCCACCGCGCTCCTGCCCGAGCGCGACGAGCTCAAGAACCACGTCGGCTCCCAGCACGCCGGCGCCCTCTTCAGCGTCGCCGAGACCGCCTCCGGCGCCGCTTTCGTCGCCGCCTTCGCCGAGCGCATGGCCGAGGTCACCCCGCTCGCCCGCAGCGCCGAGATCGCCTACGAAAAGATCGCCCGGGGGCGGATCGAGGCCAAGGCCACCCTCGGCATGCCCAAAGACGAGGCCCTCGCCAGCCTCGACCGCGACGGCAAGGTCGAGTTCCCCTGCCACGTCCTCCTCACCGACGCCGATGGCACCCAGGTCGCCAGCGCCACCGTCGCCTGGCACGTCCGGCTCAACAAACCGGCCGCCGCCTAGCTACCCTGGCGAACCCCTAGAATCGCCCCGTGGGCCGCCCGGCCCCGAACTCGCGCCAGTAGCTCAGCCGGATAGAGCGTCGGTCTACGAAACCGAAGGTCACAGGTTCGAATCCTGTCTGGCGCGCTCTTTGAATCCCGCGTGAAGCCATCTGGCTTCGGAAGCTGGCTTGCGAAGCGGAGGTTGACCTTAGGGCCAGAGGTCAGCGGAAGTCAGCGAAAGTCGATAGAGGCTGATTTCAGATCCTTTCGGTCCCCTGACGGTCCCTTGGGACATCGGACTTCGGGGGCTTCCTCCCCACCTGCCGACCGACGAACTCGTCGGCTGAAGTCGCAGCGGCGGGCGGCGCTCACGAGTCTGGGTTTGCGCGGCGATTCGCTCGCTCAGGTGATTCCCCTGCCTGCCTAGGAAACCTGGGCCGCTGGCCCGGCCTGAGGGAAGTTCCAACCGGCCATTCGCGTCCAGCCCTCGTCGATGTTGAGGCCCGGGGGGTCAGGTGGCGGCCCTTGGCCGAAGGTTACGATCGCAGGGGGATCAACTTGCACTTGGAGCGGTATCGAATCCGGGTTTAGCTTGTGGTGGACCAGAGAGATGGGATCGCGCCCTAGGCTTGGCAGGTGTACCTCGCGGATATGGGGTCCCCAACGCGCCACGAGCCGATGGTTCTGCTCCAAGCCGTCACCGCAAGCGTTGACCCGAATCCAAACGTGCCCCACATGCTCACGTGGGTGGTCGCAAAACCAGTCTGAGGCAGAGATACGCTCAAATCGTCTGGCGATCTGTTCTGCCACTCTGTCGGGACCTAAGGACCACGGGATATAGAGCTTGTCAGCCAAGAGTGGGAACCGCTCGAACCACTCCTCCTCGGAAATCGCCAGGATCGGGACAACGACGGTCTCTCCAGTGCGTACCTCTCGGTGGAAAGCGGCATTTAGCTCCTTCTCCGTCCAGCCCGGCTCCTTGGTCATAAAATGCCTGGTGACCAAGACGGCGACGAACCGCGTCGATGCTAGGCCAGCGTTCAGGGAGGAAGTTAGGCTGTCTCCCGGCCAGATCTGCCCCTCATCAACCCAGCAGTTGAGTGCCTGGCAACCAAGAGCGCGCTCTAGCGGTCGAGCGTACTCCCCCTTGTCGGGGCTGGCATGACAGATAAACACGTCTCTCCCGAAGAGCATGGAGACGCTCTTGTACCAAAAGGGCGCGGGTGCCGATCTCGTCCTAACCCGACGGCACGACCGAGATGCATTTCACGCACCACCTCGACGAAGCCACCGATCCCGCCTCCGTGCTCCGCTATCGGTGCCGGCCCGCGTCCTTGACATGGACGCGGCGGCTCAGCTCGAGCGGGACCGGGCGTCCTGAGTCGGCAAAGGCAAGCCGGGCCGGGAAGCCGACTCGTCGCCGGGCGCCGCGGCGGTGTGCGGCGACGATCCTGCGGCCGGCTTTGGAGAGGGGCACCCGCACCCGTCTCGTCCCCTGGGTGGGGACCGAGTAGGGGCCGCGGGCCAGCGTTCGCCGGGCCGAGCGCCTCGCGGGGGTCGCCACGCTGGCCGAGAGGCTGCCGCTGCAGGTTGCCTCGCCGCTGCAGCGGAGCCGCAGCACAAGCACCCGTCGCGTGGCGAGGATCCGCCCGCGGACGAGTTCGATCGTTCCAGCCCGGGCGCTGGTCCCTCCGGTCCCGGCGCCGACGCTGCTGCCGCCCAGATAGTCGATCGCCAGCCGGTAGCCGGGAGGAACGACCTTGGGCGCCGGCGTCTGCACCGTGCCCCCCAGGGAGCCGGGCTGCTCGAGCACGGGCAGGCGCAGCTCCAAGCCGGAGACCGTGATCGGTGCCTGGGCGTTGGACGGCCGGGCGTAGGGAGCGTCGGAGGACAGCAGCTCCAGCTTGGGCACGTGGCCGGCGGCGAAGCGGTAGGCCTGCGGGTGGAGCTGGAAGACCATCTCGCCACCGCCACTCCCCGGTCGCAGCAGTCCGCGCGCGACCAGCGTCTCCGTGCCGCCTGGCGACACGTCGAGCAGGCGGGCGGCGAGCTCCGATTGCGGGCCGGGGGAGGCGATGCCGGCGACGATCGTCGGCGAGCCGAGCAGGGTGAAGCCGGCGGCGGGGGCGGCGGGTAGGCGATACGTCGCGACCCCGGCCTGATCGGCGCCCGGCGCGGTGGCGCAGGCATCTGCCGTGGCGATCGGATCGAAGCTCGTGCCGATCGCGGGATCGCCCGCGCCCGGAACGACGGTCTGCGCGGCGGCGCTCTCGAAGCGGATCTCGCCAGGCGCCAGGTCCCTCCAGGTCGCCGCCGTGTACGGGCCCGCGGAGGCCGAGCCGCAGGTCGTGGTCAGCGCCGTCGCGCTCGATCCCGGCGCCGCGCCGGTGCCCTTCAGGTAGTGGTCGAACCAGGCGTCCTGGCGAGCTCGGAAGACCTCCACGTCGGCTGCCTTGCTCTGGCTGCGAGCGTGACCGTCGTCCATGAAGAAGAGCGAGATCGGATCTCCCGGGAACTGCGAGCGGGTGCGGTTGTAGAAACGAATCGCCTCGTCGGGCGGGAAGAGGTCGTCGTTCCAGCCGCTCTGGATCAGCAGTGGCGCCGGCGGCTGGGCGGCGTCGATGTAATAGGAGGAGTGGTGGGAGGTGATCTCGGCGACGATCGCGCCCGTGGCGGGATTCTCGTCGTAGGGCTCGCCAGCGCTGATGATGCCGAACCAGGTGACGAGGTCGGCGCCGGGGTCGGTCCCGGGCAGCGCGTAGTTGCTCAGCAGCTGCCCGGTCGCGTAGAGGCCCGACACGTAGGAGAGCTTCTCGATCCCGATCGGAGCCGTGCCGTCGGGGCCGAGATAGGGCGCGTCGGCGACGTAGTCGAGGGTGCGGCCGTTGGGCAGCAGCGAGTAGGCGAGGTCGGTCCAGGGCCACTGCGGCACGGCGGCGGCAACCGCCATCGGCGTTCCCGCCGGGCTTTTCCACGGTGCCAGGGAGCCGTCGGGCAGCATCGTGCGATCGCGCAGCGCCGCCAGCGCCATCGACAGCCCGCCGCCGTAGGAGACGCCGGTGGCGCCGATCTTCCGCGGCTCGGCGACGCCTTCGTCAGCCAGCACCGAGATCAGGTACTGGGCGTCGCGGACCTCGTAGCGGCTGTCCATCAGGTGGTTGTAGCCACTGGCGCAGGCGGGGGTGAGGAGGATCTTGTCGGGATCGCTGGCGCCGCAGGAGTTGCCCCAGCCCCGAGCGCTCATGCTGAACACGGCGTAGCCGTTCTGGGCCCAACCCTGCGTTTGCGGGCCGATCCCGATCTTCGAGCCACCCCAGCCGTGGAAGTTGCCGATCAGCGGGTAGGGGCCGTCGGGGCCCGAGGCGGGCTCGGGCGGAAGGATCACGTTGACGTCCACCTTCGTTATCCCGTCCCAGGTGGCGGTCGCTCCTGCGCAGAGCCGGACGTTGCCGCTGGCCGGCTGCGCCGCACAGCTGAGGTCGCCTCCGTAGAGGCTGGGGAAGCTCGCCTGCGCGGATGGCGCGCCGAGGAGAATCGCCGCGAACAGCGTGGCAACGGCAGACAGCCAGATCGCCCCCCGGCGCTTGCCGAACGCCATCGAGGCCCCCCTGGCCGGCATCGCCCGTCTGCCCCTCAGAACGGCGCCTTGGAGCGGGCTTTCTGGCCGGCCGAGTGGCTTTTGTCGGCGGCGCTGCGCGATTTGCCGAACGATTTGCTCAGCAGACGCCCGATCGGACCGGGAGCCTTGCCGCCGGCCCGCTGGCCGATCGAGAAGCCCTTGTCGCTGCCGCGGCGGGCGTGGTTGGACAGTCTCGGAACCAGGAAGCCCAAAATCGCCAAGATCACACAGATACCTATAACGGCTGCAATCAGCATCGCTCTCTCCTCATCTCTCTCCAGGGACGAACGACCTCTGTCTACCCGCCTCGGTCGTTTGCAACCGGTGGAGCTCGTCGAGAGTCTGCGTCCCAGACAGCCAGTAGAACCAGCCAGGCGCCGAAGAGCAGCTGGTCGGCGCGCTGCTGCAGCACGGTGCCGAGCGCGAACAGCAGCGCCGCGACGAGGGCGAGGACGACGTCCACCCGGGGGCCACCGGTCAGTTCGGGGCGGTCGGGACGCGCACGATATGCGCTGTAGAGCGCGACGGGACCGTTTGCTTCAATTCTCAGACCAGAGAAAGGAGGTGGTCCTAATTTTGAGTCACATGCTTGAAGGGACTCTGGAGGTGCAGGGCCGCTAGGCGCCGCACTGGTTTGGGCGCCCGGCGGAATCCACCCCGGGCACCGGCGAGCAAAGGGAGACCGGGCGTTGTCCCACCCGGCCGCCGTTCCCGCGTTCGTTCCTATGCACCAGCGCAAGGGCCGCCTCCGGGCGGCCCTTGCTCGTCTCTACAGAGGAGGAAGCGATGGAGGACAGCACCAGGGCCAAGCTCGAGCAGTTGAGCCCGCTGCTCGGCCAGTGGAGTATCGAGGCGGTCTCCCCCGGTGCCCCGCCCAGCGACCTGCGCGGCCACGTGGTCTTCCAGTGGGACCGGGGGACGCCTTCCTGATCCAGCGCTGGGAAGTGCCGATCCCGGAGGCGCCCGACGGCGTCGCGATCGTCGCCGTCGACGAGGACAGCGGCGCCCTGATCCAGGGCTACTTCGACTCCCGCGGCGTCGTCCGCCAGTACGAGATGAGCCTCGAGGACGGCGTCTGGTCGCTGCGCAAACTCTCCGCCGGCTTCGCCCAGCGCTTCCGCGCCGAGCTCGCCGCCGGCGGCGAGAGGATCGACGGCGCCTGGGAGAAAGCCGACGAGGGCTCCGACTGGGAGCACGACTTCGACCTGATCTACCGCAAGGTCGGCTAACCGGGAGGACCTCAGCCCGAGACGATCTTCCCCATCGCCGCTTCCAGTTCGCCCACTCCGTAGGCGCCCTCGATGCGATCCTTGACCCTGCCGTCGCGGCCGATCAGGAAGGTCCAGGGCTCGGTCCGCAGGCCGTAAGCCCCCAGCTGCGGTCGCACCGGCTTGCCGGGGTCGTTGTCCTCGTAGATCTCCATGTGGATGAACTCCGCCTGACCCCGGTACTCGTCGGCGACCTGCTGGACGATGTCGACGACCGGCCCGCAGACGCGGCTGGCGCAGAAGGCGGGGGTCGCGAAGACGAGCACGACCGGCTTCCTGCCGGCGACGTCGGCGAAGTCGCTCGCGTGCATCTGGTCGGGCGGGACCCGGGTGTCGATCTTCGCCAGGTCGCCGCCGACGTCGGCCGGGGTGGGGGTGTGGATGACCGGCGCCTTCTCGCCCGCTCGCGGGACGGCCGGGTACCGGCCGACCGTCGGGCTCGGCACCCGCGAGGCTTCCAGCCCGTTCGGCCCCTTCAGCATCGCGATTGCCAGCCAGGGTCCGCCGCGGTCGAAGTCGACCTCGGGCACGACGTAGACGGTCTTCGCCTCGCCCGGCTCTTCGCTGCCCTGGGCCCGGTAGGCCGGTTTCGTCTCCAGCGAGGTCACCCGCGCCGGCAGCGGCCCCAGCACCCGGCTGCTCGTGTCCTTGGCGAAGTAGAGGGCGACGTCGGCGTCGCCGATCTGCTCGCGGGCGACCGTGAAGACCCCGAAGGGGTAGCGGTTCGGGCCCGGTTCGAAGGTCTGGGCCGCGGGCGCGACCACCAGCTTGGTCCGCTTCGCGCCGGAGCTGTCGAGCAGCTCTTCGATCGTCCTGTCCTTGGCCGAGGGGAACTCGGTGGCGGCGGGGGCGGGGCGGCCGCTTTCCTCCTCGGAGCTGCCGCAGCCGGCGATCAGCGCGACCACGGCGCAGAGCGTCGCGAGGCTGGCGGTGCGGGCGCGCCGGGTCCGGGGAACGGGCATGTCGGCAGGCTATCCGAGGGGGCTTGCGGCCCCCGCACCGCATCGAATCTCCTGCCGTGGGTAGATAGGGAGGAGATGCGTCGCTCGGCATCGATCCTCTTCGTCGCCTGCCTCCTGCTCGCCGTCGCGGCGGCGGCGGCGCACGCCGTCCAGCCAGCAGCCGCCGCTCCAAGCTGCGCGACCGGCCCCGTCACCGTCGGCGACACCACCCTCGGCACCCCCTGCGCCGACGTCATCGTCGTGCCCCCCGGCGTCGCGGCGGTCAGGGGCGGGGGAGGCGACGACACGATCGTGCCGGCCCAGCTGGCCGCCAGCGCCCCCTGCCCGAGCGGCTGCTACCTCGGCGTCGGCAGCCAGACCTTCGAAGGCGGCCCCGGCGACGACATCGTCTTCGGCCAGCGCGGCAACGACACCCTGCGCGGCGGCGAAGGCAACGACCACCTCTTCGGTGGCATCGGCGACGACGTGCTCCGCGGCGGGCCTGGGAACGACCGCCTCGGCGGCGGCTTTGGCGCCGACTCGATCGACGGCGAGGCCGGCGACGACTACGTCCACGGCGACAGCACGATCGACCGCATCGCCGACAGCGGCGGCGGCGCCGACACCCTCAGCTACGCGACCGGGATCACGCCCGGCTTCGGCGGCGCCGCGGTCGCGGAGGCGGGATACGAGAACCTGCTGCCGCAAGCGGCCGAGCGCGGCGTCTTTCTCGACCTTGGCGCCGGCGGCGAAAACGGCAACAACGGGATCGCCGCCTCGGGCGGCGGCGTCGACGAAATCGGGGGAGACGACTTCGAGACGGTGATCGGGACCCCCTTCTCCGACCACATCGTCGGCACCGAGGCCGACCAGGCCATCTACGGCGGCGGCGGGGCGGACGTGCTCGATGGCGGCGGCGGTGACGACGACCTCGACGGCGGCGCCGACGGCGACTATGCCGATGGCGGCAGCGTCGCCCTGCGCGACACGAGCAAGGTCAGCGTCGGCCTGATGACGCCGGGCGCCGGCCCCTTCTCGCAGGTCTACCTCGTCGGCAGCAGCGCCGGCGAGACCGTCACCGCGACCTACTCGCCCGGTGCCGTCACCTTCAGCCTGGCGACGGCCAACTTCGATCCGGCACCCTCCGCCGCGGCTGGCTGCACGGTCGCCGCGACCCAGGCGACCTGCCCGCTCGCCACTCCGCTCGACTCGATCGTCGTCGCCGGCATGGGCGGCAACGACATCCTTGCCGCCAACGGCTTTCCCAGCACGACCACGGTGATGATGCTCGGCGGCGACGGCGGCGACTCGCTCACCGGCGGCGTCGCCAGCGAAGACGTGCTGGTCGACGGCCCCGACGGCGGCAACGACGTCCTCAGCGCCTTCGCCGGCGATGACGCCCTGCTCCACAACGACGGCGCCGACCAGCTTTTCGGTGGCGAAGGGAACGACCTCTTCCTCTCCGTCTCGATCTGCGACGGCCAGCTCGTGCGCGGCGAAGCCGGCCGCGACAACTCCTCCTGGGCCCGGCTCAAAGGCCAGGGGGCGGGGGCGAATCTCGGCAGCGGCAAAGCGGGGAAACCAGGACCCGGCGGCGCGCCCGCATGCAGCGTCGGCAGCCTCGACTCAATCGCGGAGATCGAGGACCTCGAGGGCTCCGAATCGGCCGACACGTTCTACGGCGACGGCGGCCCCAATCAGCTGCTCGGCCACAAGGGCCCCGATACGTACTTCGCCGCAGCCGGCACCGACACGATCCTCGCCAACTCCGCCACCCTCGTGCCGGTCCTCGTCGCCGACGTCGACGCCTCCATCGACTGCGGCGACGACAGCGACCGGGTTCTCATCGACCGTCCGCAGTACGGCGGCGACGCCGCGCCGGTCAACTGCGAGGCCGTGGTCGAGGCGGACCCCAACAGCTTCCAGCTGCTGCCGGACTTCCCCGTCCCGACGCTGCCACCAGGCACTCCGCCCCAGCCCCCGACCCCGCTCCCGCCCAACCCCGAAGAAGCCGATCCCGACCCACCGCGCCCTGACCGCACGCCGCCGCGAACCCGGATCGCCAGCCGCCCCCCCGCCGTCCTCACCACCGCGGCCCCCCGCCGCCGAGTCGTCTTCCGCTTCGCCTCCAACGAGCGCGGCGCCAGCTTCCGCTGCAAGCTGGACCGCGCACCGGTACGCCGCTGCGCCTCGCCTCGCGCTTACTGGCTGGCCCCGGGCCGGCACACGATCCGCATCCTCGCCGTCGACGCCGCCGGCAACCCCGACCCCACCCCGGCGGTGCTCAGGCTCGCGATTCGCCGCCGCTAGCTCGAGCCGGACTCGACGAAGCGCTTCAGCTTCTCCGGCATGCTGTCGACCAGCTGGCCGCGCAGCACCCCGACCACCGGTCCGCGGATCACCATCCCCAGCACCCGCCCGAGGTCGACCTCCAGCCGGTAGGTCGCCCGCGTGCGCCCGTCGCCCAGGTCCTCGAGCTCCCAGTGGCCCGCGACCGACTTAAGGTCGCCGTCCTCCTGCTCCCAGCCGATTCGGGTCGGCCGCTCGTAGCTGAAGCGGATCGTCGAGCCGAGCCGGCGCACCTTGGCGTCGGTCTCCATCCGCATCAGCACCTGGTTGCCCTCGCCGTCGCGCTCCAGGCACTCGGCGAGCTTGATCTCCGGCTGCCAGCGGGGCGAGCCCTCGACATCGGCTGCGACCGCGAAGACGGTATCGATCGACGCCCCGATCTCGGCGCTGGCGGAACCCTCGATGGTGCCCATCGCCTCAGCCTACGCCCCTCGGGTTGCGCGGGCCCGCACCCGGGTAGAGTCGCCGCATGCCGCTCTGGATCGCCCGCCGCGCCGCCCCCGCCGTCTGGAAGCGGATCCCCTGGAAGATGGTCTGGGCCGTCGTCGTCTGGCTCGGCAACAAGGGCCGGGAGCGGGTCGAAGCCAACCTGACCGCGAAGGAGCAGCGCGAGTTCTGGACCCTGTTGAAGAAGTCGAAGGGCCGCCCGAACACGCTCTCCCAGCGGGACCGGACGCGGATGAAGAACATCGCCGGCAAGGCGATCAGCGGCAGTTGACCCTCCGCCTCAGCGTACTCGACCAGACCCCGGTCGCCGAGGGGTCGACCGCGGCGCAGGCGCTGCGCGACTCGGTCGACCTGGCCGTGCTCGCCGACCGGCTCGGCTACCACCGTTACTGGGTCGCCGAGCACCACGGGGGAGGCCTGGTCGCCGGGCCCTCTCCGGAGGTCCTGATCGGCCCACTCGCCGCCGCGACCCGCGGCCTGCGGGTCGGCAGTGGCGGCGTCATGCTGCCGCACTACAGCCCGCTCAAGGTGGCCGAGAGCTTCGGCGTCCTCGCCGGACTCTTCCCGGGCCGCATCGACCTCGGCATCGGCCGCGCCGCCGGGACCGACCCGATGACGACCCACGCGCTCCAGCGCGACCGCTCCCAGGCCCCGCCGGACGACTTCCCGGAGCAATTGGAGGAGCTGCTCGCCTACTTCGAGCGCAGCTTTCCGCCCGGTCACCTCGCCCAGCTGGCCTCGACCCTGCCCGGCGAGCCCGAGGTTCCGGAGCCCTGGCTGCTCGGCTCCTCCGAGCAGAGCGCGCTGTGGGCCGGCGAGCTCGGCCTCCGCTACGCCTTCGCCGACTTCATCAACCCCCGCGGTGCCCCGATCGCCGCCACCTACCGGCGCGGCTTCCTCGCCGGCAAGCGCCTCGCCGAGCCCCGCCTCGCGGTCGCCGTGCGGGCGCTGGCCGCCGACAGCGAGGAGGAGGCGCGACGCCTGTCGACGAGCTGGCGCATGGCCTTCGACCTGCTGCGGCGCGGCCGCCTGATCGCGGTGCCGCCGCCCGAGAAGGCGCAGCGGTATCTGGACCTGCACGCGGACAAGCGTCCGGCCTCCGGCGACGGGCGGCCGCGCCTGACCGGCACGCCGGCGCAGGTCCGCGCCGACATCGAGGAGGTCGCCGCCGCCTACGGCGCGGAGGAGGTGATCGTGGTCACGATCACCCACGACCACGAGGCCCGCCGCCGCTCCTACGAGCTGCTGGCGGGCGCGTTCGGCCTGACCCCTAGGGGCGGGTGAAGAGGTCCCAGTTCTTGGTCCGGCCGTCGCGCGGCCGCGACATGTACTGGCCGGGGGGGAGGGGGCCGTTCTTGGCGTCCAGAGCCGCGAAAGCGGCGTCCCGGGTATCGCCCTTGCGGTGCCCGGTGGACTTCCATTTGCCTTCAGTGTTTTTGTGCCGGAAGTCGAAGATCATTGTGCCGACCGTAGCCGATGTGGCCGCCCACCGGCGCTGCGGTGCGGGTCCGCCGATGCATCCGCCGGCCCACCTAGGGTGCTCGCCACAGTGCGCCGCCCCCTCTCGTCCCGGACCCCGATCGCCCTTGCCCTCGTCGTCGCCTTCGCGCTCGGCGCGGTCCTTCCCGGCGCCTTCGCCCAGAGCAAGGCGGCGCCGACCGCGGTCCGCAACGCGCTGGCCGAGACGAGCCAGGTCCAGGGCGCGCCCGGCCGCACTCTCGTCCTCAGCCGCGTGACCGTCGACCCGGGCGCGCAGCTGGCCCTCCACCACCACCTCGGGACCCAGGTCGCCCGGATCGAGACCGGCACCCTGACCTACACCGTCCGCCGCGGCTCCGCCGTCGTCAAGACGGGGGAGTCCGACCAGAACCCGCGCATCGTCCGCTTCATCAAGGCCGGCCAGACCGGCCAGATCCGCAGCGGCCAGTGGATCGTCGAGCAGCCCTCCGACATCCACGAAGCCGCCAACCGCGGCTCCACCCCGGTCGTCATCTACCTGGCGACGCTGCTGAAGGCCGGCGCCGCACCCGCGACCCCGGTCGAGCTCCCGTAGCCCTGCGCCGTCCTGCAGCGCCGATCGCGGTCAACGCTCCCCCGCCGACAGGCGTAGCATTGATGTCCGATGTCCACCTCTCCCAAGAAGACGTTGTTGGAGCCGGGCCATGAGGCGGAGTGGGCAAAGCTCAACCGCGAGAAGCGCGAGTATCACCAGCGCACCACGCGCGCGCTGAGCCCGTCGGAGCGCATCGCTCAGGGTCAGAGACTCTCCCAGCAGGCAGTCGGTTTGCTGGCTTCCGCCATTCGGGGTGGGAATGTCCCTGGGCGAGCCTTCTGGTCCTGATATCGACGGCGTCGTCGCCGACGCCAATGCGGCGGGCCTCTCCTATGTGGTGATCGGCGGCTTCAGCGTCATCGCCAACGGCTTCCTGCGTGCGACCAAGGATTCGGATCTGCTCGTGCCCGACGGGGCCGAGACCGACGCGGCGATCCTTCGCTTTCTCGGTCGCGCCGAGGCTACGCGTCTTGCCGACGACAAGACTCTGACGGCGGTCGACGTCGCCGACGCCAATCACCTGCGGATCAAAAGTCGACATGGCATCGTCGACATCATGCGCGGCGGCTTGCCGCCCTTGGACTTCGAGACCGTCGCCAAGGAAGCCATCGAGGCCGAAGTCGGCGGGCAGCCTGCAGCCGTCGCCGGCCTGCGCAGCATCGTCGGCTTCAAGCGCTTGGCCAATCGTCCACAGGACAAGCGCGATCTCGAAGAGCTCGAGGCCTTCCACGGCGAGCTCCCGATCGAGCCGATTCCCGGCCTCGACAGCTGATCGCGATCTCCGGCTCGCAGCTTCGCCGAAGACTCTAAGATTGCCGAGCGGTGACCTGGCTCGCTGGAGCCGACCCGCCCGGATAGCTCAGTTGGTAGAGCACTTCCATGGTAAGGAAGGGGTCACGAGTTCGAGTCTCGTTCCGGGCTTTGATTTACCGGGCGTTCTTCAGGCTGGTCCTCCAGCGGATCCCGGCCCGGCGCGTCCACCATCTCGCCGCGACGACGATGCGCCTGCTCGGCGCCGTCCCCGGATTCCTCGCCCTCTCGGACTGGCTGCTGCGCCCCCGTGACCCGGGCCTGCGAGTCAGGGTCGGGAGCCTCGACTTCCGCAGCCCGCTCGGCATCGCCGCCGGGATGGACAAGAACGCGACCTGGTTCGACCCGCTGACCGCGCTCGGCTTCGGCTTCGTCGAGGTCGGGACCGCCACCGCGCAGGCCCAGGCGGGGAACCTCGACTTCGTCTCCCGCCTGCCCAGGGACCGGGCCCTGATCAACGCGCTCGGATTTCCGAACGAAGGCGCCACCGCGATGGCCTCCCGGCTCGCCCGCCGCCGCACCCGCGAGGTGATCGGGGTCAACATCGGCAAGACCAAGGTGGTCGATCTCGATCGCGCGGTCGCCGACTACCGCGAGTCGACCCGCATCCTCGCCCCCTTCGCCGACTACCTCGCGCTCAACGTCAGCTCCCCGAACACTCCCGGGCTGCGGCAGCTGCAGACGGTCGAGCGCCTGACCGAGCTGGTCGCCGGCGTCCGCGAGGAGCTGCGCGGCTGCGGTCGCCCGCAGCTGCCGCTGATGATCAAGCTCGCCCCCGATCTCGCCGACGCCGAGATCGAGGCGCTGGCGACGATGGCGGTCGAGCTCGAGCTCGCCGGCGTGATCGCCGTCAACACCACCACCGACATGAGCGTGGCTCCGAGCAGCGGCGCTGAGCTGGCCGCCCAGAGCCACGGCGGCGGCATCTCCGGCCGGCCGCTGCAACCGCGGGCCACCGAAGTTCTCCGGCTCCTGCACGCCCGCACCGGCGGGCGCCTCACCCTGGTCTCGGTCGGCGGCATCGAGACCGCCGACGACGCCTGGGAGCGGATCCTCGCCGGCGCGACCCTGCTGCAGGCCCAGACCGCTTTCGTCTACCAGGGGCCGCTCTGGGCGCGGCGGATGAACCGCGGGATCGCCCGGCGGCTGCGCGAGTCCGAGTGGTCCACGCTCGAAGAAGCCCGCGGCGCACATATATAGGCTGCCGCCCGTGGACTTCGCCCTCAGTGACGAGCAGAGCGACTTCGTCGACGCGATTCGCGACTTCTGCGACCGCGAGTGCGGCACGCAGGACCAGCGCGAGCGCCTCACCGAGGGCTACCGCGACCACCACAACTTCGACCTCTACAAGCAGATGGCGGAGCTGGGCTGGCTCGGGGTGACGATCCCCGAGGAGTACGGTGGCTCCGGTGGCTCGATGCTCGACGCCTGCCTGTTCATGGAAGAGACCTCGCGCGGCCTCGCCCCGATCGGCGGCTACGCGACGACGCTGATCGTCGCCGGCGCCACCCAGCGCTTCGGCACCGAGGAGCAGAAGCAGGAGATCCTCGGCGGCATCGCCGCCGGCGCGGTCGAGGCGATCGCGATGACCGAGCCCGAGTCCGGCTCCGACGTCGGCTCGCTGACGACCAAGGCGGAGCGCACCGAGGACGGCTTCGTCATCAACGGCCAGAAGGTCTTCATCTCCAACGCCCACATCTCCGACCACGTCCTCGTCGTCTGCCGCACCGACCAGGGCGGCTCCAAGCACGAGGGGCTGACGATGATCTGGGTCCCGCGCGAGGTCGAGGGGATGGAGATCGTCCCGATCGAGACGATGGGCGGGCGCGAGACCAACACCCTCTACTTCAGCGACTGCGTCGCCCCCGAGAGCGCCGTGCTCGGGCAGGTCGACCAGGGCTGGACGCAGCTGATGGCCGGGCTCAACGTCGAGCGCCTGATCCTCGCCGCGACGATGTTGGGAATCGCTCAGCGCGCCTTCGACGACGCCCTTGCCTACGCCAAGGAGCGCAAGCAATTCGGCCGCCCGATCGGCTCCTTCCAGGCGCTCCAGCACCGCTTCGCCGACCTCGCGACCGACCTCGAGGCGGCCCGCCTGATGACCCGCTGGGTCGCCACCCTGACCGACGAGGACCCGGGC
>Ga0190275_10000714_pt1 | contig 27048 bp, 27 predicted proteins | sample Popmic550T_FD_133745 | JGI IMG/M metagenome (GOLD analysis project Ga0190275, IMG submission 133745) | Populus adjacent soil microbial communities from riparian zone of Yellowstone River, Montana, USA - 550 T | ecosystem: Environmental > Terrestrial > Soil > Riparian zone > Trees stand | place...
CCGCGCCCTCGCCGACAAGGCCCGGACCATCCGCATCCCGGTGCACGTGGTGGAGAAGCTCAACAAGATCGGTCGCGCGGAGCGCAAGCTCGTCACCGAGCTTGGCCGTGAGCCCACCCCGGAGGAGATCGCTGATGTCACCGGCATCGATCCCGAGGAAGTCGACTCGATCAAGCGCTCCGCGCAGGCTCCGGTCTCACTGGAGAAGCCGGTCGGCGACGAGGAGGAATCCGAGTTCGGCCAGTTCATCGCTGACGAGAAGGCGGAGTCCCCGTTCGATCGCGCAGCTGACCTCCTGACGAAGGAGGCCCTGCGCGAAGCGCTGGAGAACCTCTCCTACCGCGAGCGCCGTGTCCTCGAGCTCCGTTACGGACTCGGCGGCGAGCACCCCCGGACCCTGGACGAGGTCGGGCGCACGTTCAACGTGACGCGCGAGCGCATCCGGCAGATCGAGAACCAGTCGCTGAAGAAGCTGCAGACGCTGGCTGAGGCGCAAAAGCTGCGAGAGGTCGCGTAAGACCCAAGGCGCCGCTTCCCGCTCGGCGCCCGACCCGTAGCCCCCGCCGCCCTGGCGCGGGGATCAGATCAAGAGAAGCGAGGGACCCGAGCCAGGAGCCGGCCCCGTATCAAGAAGCCCGATGGAGGCACAGATGAGCACCGCAACCGCAACCCCGACCCCGACCAAGCCCAAGTCACGCAAGGTGAAGGAATTCACCTGCGGACGCTGCCAGGTCCACAGCCGCTGGACCGAGGGACTCGGTGGCTCGATGCCGCCGCACTGGGTCAAGGACGACGGGAAGTTCTACTGCCTCGTCTGCCGCCGTGAGCGCGCCATCGACGCCGCGATTCTGCGCGCCGGCGACATCAGCACCGCCGACCGCGCAAAGATCCGCTCGGCCGCCGTGGTCGACTTCGAGCTCGCTCGCGACCCCGATCGGACCGAGGGCGAGATCGCCAAGGCCGCGCGCGCATCGATCGGTGCAGTACGCAAGGCCCGCAAGCGCCGCCCCGTCTAGCGGAACGTAAAGCTCAAGGACAGCCGATTTAGGGCCGATAGGGGGCACATGTCCTTCTCGGTCGATGAATCGCTGCGCCACGTCGTCGGGCGCGAGGGCTCCGACCTCCATCTGAAGGTCGGGGCCCCGCCGATGGCGCGGATCAACGGCGCCCTCGGACCGATCGAGGGCGCCCAGGTGCTGGAGGCCGCCGACACCGAGACCGCTCTGGCGACCCTGATGACCCAGAACCCGCGGGCGCGCGAGGAGTTCGAGGCCGATGGCGAGGCCGATCTCTCCTACGCGATCGAGGGCCTCTCGCGCTTCCGCGTCAACGCGTTCCGCCAGCGCGGGTCGGTTTCGGTCGTCTGCCGCGTGATCCCCTACCAGGTGCGCACGATCGAGGACCTGGGTCTGCCCCCGGCCATCCGCGAGCTCGCCGACGAGCGCCGCGGGATCGTCCTCCTCACCGGCACGACCGGCTCGGGCAAGTCGACGACGCTTGCGGCGATGGTCGATCACATCAACTCGAACCGGGCAGAGCATGTGATCACGCTCGAGGACCCGATCGAGTACCTGCACGCCGACAAGCGCTCGATCATCAACCAGCGCGAGGTCGGCGCCGACACCGAGAGCTTCGCGCGGGCAATGCGGCGGGTCCTGCGCCAGGACCCCGACGTGATCCTGATCGGCGAGATGCGCGACGAGGAGACGGTGCGAACGGCGCTCAGCGCGGCGGAGACGGGCCACCTCGTCCTCTCGACCCTCCACACCCTCGACGCGACCGAGACGATCAACCGGATCATCGACTTCTTCCCGCCCCACCTGCAGCAGCAGGCCCGCGTGATGCTGGCCTCGACGCTGCGGGGTGCGGTCTCCCAGCGGCTCGTCCCGACGAGCGACGGCGCCGGCCGCGTTGCCGCCAGCGAAGTGCTGGTGGTCACCGGCCGGATCCAGGACCTGATCCTGAGCCCGACCGAGACGGGGAAGATCAGCCAGGTGATCGCCGAGGGCGAGTACTACGGGATGCAGACCTTCGACCAGTCGCTGCTCGCACACGTCGAGGCGGGCCGGGTCGACGAGGCGACGGCGATGGAGTACGCGTCGAGCCCGCACGACTTCAAGTTGATGCTGGCCTCCTCCGGCAAGAGCGCAAGCGATATCGGCCAGGTGCTCGACGCCGCCCCTCGCTGAGCAGGACAGACACTCCCCCGAAACCCCACTTCACTTCCTGAAGCATTGCTATCCTCGGGGGTGCGCATGAGCCGCCCCACCGACACCGACTGCCCCGTCTGTGCTTGCGCGGAGATCATCTCCGGCAAGTGGACGCTCCTGGTGATCCGCGATCTCGCCGGCGGCAACCGTCGCTTCTGCGAGCTCGAGCGCTCGCTCCAGGGAATCAGCCCGCGGACGCTCTCGCTGCGGCTCCGGGCCCTCGAGGAGTGCGGCGTCGTCGAACGGCACACCTATCCCGAGGTCCCGCCCCGGGTCGAGTACGCGCTGACCGAGAAGGGCCGCGCGCTGGAGCCGCTGATCGACGACATGCGCGCCTACGGGCAGGCCTGGCTCGGTGTGGACGCGGCCTCCGCCTCGGTGCGCGAGCCCGTCCCCGCCTGACGGCGTTTCCCGCCACCGGGTCCACGAGCGCATCAGAGCCCCCGGACGGCTCACCATAACCTGCAAGGAACCTTGCAGTCAAGGAGGAGGCTGAGCACGGGCGAAGACCCGTCGCGTGCGCGACCTACATCTGAGACACACGCTGACCAGCCTCGCCCGCGACGCCTCCGAGGTCCTCAACGACCTCGTCGAAGCCGGCCAGGAGATTCCATACGAGATCGCGGAGGGTGGGGACGGCTTTGCCTTCGCCCAGTACACGCCGCTGACGGCGCGCTTCGTCCGCGACAACGCGACCGAGCTTCGCGGCTTGGCCACCTTCAAGGAGGCGACCGAAACGATGCGGCGGGCCGACGTCGCCGGCACCTACCTCGAGGAGGCGGGAATCTCGCCGCCTACGGACCCGTCCGAGCGGGCCAATCTTGCCGTCACCTACTTCCTCGCGCGCCTCTGGGACGGCTCCACGGATTTCACGGTCGACGACGACCGCTTCGCCGCCGCGATCGCCGAGATCGAGGACTGCGCCGAGCCCGAGGCCGGAGAGGTCGAGGCGATCGTGCCGCTGATCGGATTCCAGATGCAGGCCACACGTGTCGACCTCAACGGAGCTTCGATCGTGCGCGCCGACGCGGTCGACGTTCCCGCTGACGCCGCTCGCGGCGAGCGCCCCAGCGGTGCCGCATGGGAGCCCACCTTCCTGATCTCCGCTCGCGTCTCCCTCGACGATGACGGCGGCCTCGGCGGTGCGGGCGAGCGCGTTGCCAGCACGTTCGAGCGCGTCGTCACCACGCTGCGTCTGTACAAGGAGGGTGGCGTCGGCCTCGCTCCCCACGGATGGGTTCGCGTCGCCGGGGACCGCTGGCGGCGGATCTCTACCGGCGCCGGCCGTCCCCGTCCCGGCGGCTACCGCCTGACCGAGGGCGACCTGACCGAGCTCAGCGATCTCGCCCGAACCGTCAGCGTTCACCCGCGCCGGGTCGGGCGCCTGCGCCGCTCGCTACTTCGCTTCGAGGCCGGCCTCGACCGCCGTGGCGCCGTCGACGCGCTCAACGATCACCTGCTGGCGCTGCGCTTCCTGCTCGAGGGGGAGGGTCCCGCCGGAGTCGGTCTGCCGATGCGGGTTGCCGCGTTGACCAGCGAGAGCGCCGGCTCGCGCGCCGAGGCGAAGAACGCGGTCGAACACGCGATCGGACTCGAGCGCGAGCTCTGGAGCGGCGAGCCGTCGCACAACGGCTCGGCCGGTCCCTCCGAGGTTGCCGCCGAATTGGAGCATCTGTTGCGCACCATCCTCCGCCGCGCCGTCACCGGCGAGCTCGGCACCGACCTTCGTGCAGCAGCCGACGAGGCGCTGCTGGCGGAGGGGCTCGCGTTCGGCGAGGGCTCCGAGCTCGGTGGGGACACCGAGTGGGAGATGGAAACCGTCGAGCCCGCCGCCCAGACCCGAGCCGAGGAGGACGCGATGAGCGAGGACTACGACGTCGAGGAGCCCGAGCGGATCAAGGTGACCCGCTCCGAGGGCCCCTGGGTGATCGAGGAGCCCCTCGAACGCGATCAGCCCGCGGCTAGGGCCACTGCCGCCACGCCCGAGCCGCAGCCGACGCAGGCGTTCGATCCTTTCGCCGGCGAAGAGGAGGGCGAGGTCAAGGTCGTCGAGTCCGAGTCGACGCTCGGCCGCGAGCCCGCGGCCGGCCACGATTGGCTCGAGGAGGCCGGAGGCGACGTCACGATGAACTTCCCGGCCCGCTCATCGCATCTGGACGACCTCGCGCGCTCCCCGCTGGACCGCGAGGAGGTCAAGGAGCGGGTGCAGTACCTCTTCCCGCGCACCGAGACGAATTGGACCGTCGGGTCGAAGACGCCCCGGCGCGCAGCTTCTTAGCCGTCCGTTCCCAGCAACCCTCGTCGTCTGGAGCGATAGCTCACCGAGATCGGTATTGATGACCGTAGTGGGCGCCGATACCGATCTCGACTCACTCCTCGCCGAATAGGTGCGAGCCGAGCCCCAGGAGCCCGGCGAGGTCGTGGACCTCGTCGCTCTGCTCGGGCACCCGGATCAGGGGAGCGTCGCCGATCTCCCCCGAGAGGCGGTCGATGTTCTCCTCGTCGCGCTCGGCCAGGGCGTTGCGGTCGGCGAAGCTGGTGACGATCCGCCCTGCGAGGTCCTTGCTTGCGCCCGCGCCGATCAGAGCCTTGGTCGTCTCTGCGCGCGAGGCGCCCTCGCCGCCCTCGTGGATCCGGTTGACGACGACGGCGCCGAGCGGCAGGTCGAGGTCCTCGAGCTTCTCGCGCAGGTAGCCCGCCTCCTCGATCGGCTCCCCGGCGGGGCCGCAGACGATCAGGAATTCCGTGCCCTCCGCCGAGAGGAGTCCCTGGACTCGCTCGGCGCGCTCGCGGAACCCGTCAACCAGGCCCGACATCGCGGTGAAGAACTCGGAGAGGTCCCTGAGCAGGTCGACGCCGGTCAGCCGGCCGAGCGTGCTGAAGACGATCGAGGTGCCGCGGCTGGCGATCCGGCCCGCGAATCCGGCGGGCTTGATGAACATCCGCAGCGAGCGGCCGTCGACGAACTGGACGATCCGCTTCGGCGCGTCGAGGAAGTCGAGCGCGTTGCGAGAGGGCGGCGTGTCGAGGATCAGCAGGTCGTAGTCGCCGCGCTCGTGGATCTCGTAGAGCTTCTCCATCGCCATGTACTCCTGGGAGCCGGCGAGCGCTCCCGAGATCTGCCCGTAGATCCGGTTGCCGAGGATCCGGTCGCGGGACTCCTCGTCGGGGGCGTGGCGCTCGATCAGCTCGTCAAACGTCGCCTTGGCATCCAGCATGCTGGCCCAGAGCTCGCCCTCGCCCGGGTCAGCACCCGTCGCGGTGAAGAGCGCCGGGTCGACCTGGACCTCGGCATTGTCGAGATCGTCGAGGCCGAGCGAATCGGCGAGGCGCTTGGCCGGGTCGATCGTGAGAACCGCGACCCGATGCCCGCGCACGGCCATCCCCGCGGCGATCGCGGCCGAGGTCGTCGTCTTGCCGACGCCGCCGGAGCCGACGACGATGCAGATCGAAGTGTCCGCGAGGATCCTCTCGATCGATCGGCTCATTCGATCTCTCCCGCCAGCGCGTCGAGTTGCTTGCGGTGGATGCGAGGCGCGAACAGGTACGGCAGCTCGCTCACGGGCGCCGCGACGGCGGCGCGTAGCCGCTCGAGCTGCGCCTCTTGAGCTCCTCGCCGGGCGATCTCGGCCATTGCCGCAGCGAGAGCAGCTCCGGCTGGTCCGTCCCCGGTCACCTCGGCGAGTTGCCTGATCTTGGCCTCCTCGCCGGCCAGCCGATCGGGGAAGAGGCCGTTCGCGTAGATCCGGTCGACCGCGAAGCCCCCGCCTGGCGCATCGAGCAGCGTCTCCTCGAGGCCGATCGACTCGTTGACGGCCATCTCCTCGGGCCGCGCGACGATCACGACGCCGGTCGTCTCGTGGTCGATCAACGTCTTCTCGATCCGTCCGGCCTGGTTCGCGAGCGGTCCGGCACGCGCGATCTCGCGGAACGTCCGTGGGGTCTTCAGCAGCGCGACGCCGTGGCCCGTCGCCGGCGCATCGATGATCACCACATCGTAGGCCCGGCTCTTACCCGGTGACTTGCGCGGATTCGTGGTCAGCTCCCAGACCTTGCCCATCGTGACCATCTCGGCGAGACCCGGGGTGGCCGCCGCGAGGTAGGTGAAGAGCCTGCTGCGATGGAGGAGCTCGGCCATCGCCCGCACCGGCATATGGGTATGGAGGTACTCGCGAACCATCTTGGCCGGATCGACCGAAAGGGCCCACAATCCCTTGGCTATGCGCGTCTCCTCGTCGCCGATCGGGGCGCGTTCGAACAGGCTTGCGCCCCGCTCCTGGGAGGCGATCTCGCAGACGATCGCGCGCTTGCCCGACCTGGCCGCGGCGAGCCCGAGGGCGTAGGCGACCGTCGTCTTGCCGACCCCTCCCTTGCCCGTGACGAACACCAATCGCTTATCGAGAGGGTTCAATGCCGGGGCATCTTCGCAGGCGGGCGACGGCGGGTTTCTTGCAAGACGCGGGCAGCGTCCCAAACTCCCGTACGTTCAGGGAGGAAACCTGCCCTCACACCCGAATAACGCCCTCGAAATGGGCTTGTTCAACAAGAAGCAGCAGGACGGGCGCCCTAACGGGGAGGACTCCCGTGAGGCGCGAAACTTCGACTTCGACTTCGACGACGTCGTGACCGAGCGGATGGAAACCACGCCGGCACCAGTGCCGGTTTGGGAGCCGGAGCCGGAGGTGGCATCCCACGCGGAGGCTGCACCCGAGCCGGTGCCTCAGTCTGTTCCTGAGCCGGAACCGATCGCGGAGGAGTTGAGCATGCTCGAAGAGAGCGTTGAGCCCGAACCAGTGGCCAAGGAGCCCGAGCCCGTTGCGCCCGAGCCCGAGACCAGCTCCCTCGACAAGAACGACTTGCGCCGCGCCGTCGCCGGCAAGGCAGAGGCGGAGACCGACGAACCCCGCCTCTCAGCGGCCGAGGTCATCGGCCCGACTCAGCCGAAGCGTCGCCATCCGTTCACTCCCGAGGCGATCCAGCCGGCATCGGAGCGGGCAATGAAGGTCTTCGCCTTCGCCAACCAGAAGGGCGGCGTCGCCAAGACAACCACGACCCTCAACCTCGCCGTCGCCTTGAAGGAGTCCGGCCACCGGGTTCTCTGCATCGACCTCGACCCGCAGGGAAACCTGACGATGAGCCAGGGCATCGACCCCGATACGGTCGAGCGGAGCCTCTACCACGTGCTCGTCGAGAAGGTTCCGATCAAGGACATTGTCATCGAGCGCGAGATCGACCTCGCGCCGGCCTCGATCGACCTCGCCGGGGCAGAGATCGCGATGAGCACGCAGATCGGCCGTGAGCGGTCGCTGCAGAAGGCACTCGCCCAGGTCCAGGACGATTACGACTTCGTCTGCATCGACACCCCGCCGAGCCTCGGCCTACTGACGATCAACGCGCTGACCGCGGCCGACAAGGTGATCGTGCCGGTCCAGTGCGAGTATCTGTCGATGCGCGGCCTCGTCCAGCTGCAGAACACGCTGGAGATGATCCGCGAGAACCTCAATCCGGATGTGCAGATCGAGGGCATCCTGCCGACGATGCTGGACACCCGCACGGTGCACGCCAAGGAGGCGGTGGAGATCCTCGAGGAGAACTTCGGCGAGCTCGTGTTCAAGTCCCGGATCAAGAAGGCGATCAAGTTCGCCGAGGCGCCGGTGAAGGGAGCCTCCGTCCTCAAGTACGATCCGCAGAGCAACGCGGCTCAGTGCTACCGAGACTTGGCGGAGGAGGTCCTAACTCATGGCGCGACCTAAACGGGCGAGCATGCGCGAGGGTCCCCTCGCCGACCTCTTTCGCTCGACCGAACAGCCCGAAGACCCACCCGAGCCGCCGCCGCGGCCGCAGCCCCGTCGCCGCGATGGGGGCGAGTCTCCACCCGAGCCGCCGCCGTCGCGCCCCGAGCCGGAGTACCGCACGCCGGATCCGGATCCGGAGCCCAGGGCCGAGCAGCCGAGCCCGCCCGCGCGACCGGCCAAGGACCGCCTTCGCGACGTCTTCAGCAGCGATGACCGCGATCACGAGCCGGCCTATGGCCGCGATGAGCCATCGCGAACCTCAGCGCTGTCCACGCCCGAGGTCCACGATCCGATCATCAAGGTGATCGGTGTCGGCGGCGGTGGAGTCAACGCCGTCAACCGCATGGTCGAGGCCGGGATCACAGGGGTCGAGTTCATGGCGGTCAACACCGACCTCCAGTCCCTGCAGACGAGCGCCGCCGACCTCACGGTCCACATAGGCGGGGGCGTCACCCGGGGCCTCGGATCCGGTTCCGACCCGGAGCTCGGCTACCGCGCCGCGTTCGAGGAGCAGGACCGCATCAAGCGGATGCTCAAGGGCTCCGACATGGTCTTCGTCGCCGCCGGAGCCGGTGGTGGCACGGGAACCGGCGCCGCTCCCGTCATCGCGCGGCTCGCCCGCGACGTCGGTGCGCTGACCGTCGGCATCGTCACCCGCCCGTTCGGCTTCGAGGGCACCCGCCGCGCCAAGCAGGCCGAGAAGGGCATCGATGCGCTCGCCGGCGAGGTCGACACCCTGATCGTCGTCCCGAACGACCGCCTGCTCTCGGTGCTCGAGCGGAACACGTCGATGGTCGAGGCGTTCCGCGTCGCCGACGACGTTCTCCGCCAGGGAGTCCAGGGCATCTCCGACCTGATCACGCTGCCGGCGCTCATCAACCTCGACTTCGCCGACGTCCGGACGACGATGCGCGACGCTGGGCCGGCGCTGCTCGGCATCGGCATGGGTACCGGGGACACGCGCGCCCAGGCCGCCGCAGAGCGCGCGATCTCCTCGCCGCTGCTCGAGACGTCCATCGAGGGGGCACGCTCCATCCTGCTCTCGATCACCGGTGGTGGCGATCTGTCGCTCGTCGAGATCTCCGAGGCCGCCCGGGTGATCCAGGAAGCGGCGCATCCCGAGGCGCACATCATTTTCGGCGCCAACGTCGACGAAACACTCGAGGAGCAGATCTGGGTGACGGTGATCGCGACGCGCTTCGATGCCCGCGGCCGGCGTGCCGACGGCACCTCGACCGGCGTCAACAGAACCGTCGCGAGGCCCTCCGCCAGGCGAGGGGCCGAGGATCGCAGCGGCGCCCGCCGGGTTCCGGGCTACGAGGCCGAGCCGCGCGAGCTCGGGATCGACGTTCCCGAGTTCATCCCGAACTAGGTAGATGTCCGGCCATCCCCTTCGGGGGGCCGGTTAGATCATGCCCTTGAGTCGCGGCGTCGTCGCCGCCGGCCATCCGGCGACCGCGGAAGCGGGTGCCTGGGCGCTGCGCGAGGGTGGCAACGCCGTCGACGCGGCGGTCGCGGCGGTCGCCGCGTCGATCGTCGCCGAGAGCCCGCTGACCGGCCTCGGCGCCGGCGGTCACATGCTCGTCCATCGCCCCGGGGGCGAGACGGTTCTCCTTGACTTCTTCGTCGCCGCGCCGGGGCTGGCGGGCACCGAACGACGGTCGGATCTCGTGCCGGTCGAGGTGGACTTCGGGGACGCAATCCAGATCTTCAACATCGGAGCCGCCTCCTGCGGGGTGCCGGGCGTGCCGAGCGGTCTGGAGGAGGCGGCGCGATCCCACGGGACGATGGCACTGGCGGATCTGGTGGGACCGGGCGCACGCCTGGCCCGCGAGGGGGTCGAGCTGAACCGCCAGCAGGGCTACCTACTGAAGATCCTCGCGCCGATCCTGGCCCGCGAGGCCGAGGGCGAGGCGATCTACGCTCCGGAAGGGCGCGTCCTCGAGACGGGGGAGCGAATCGCGTTCCCGGAGCTCGCGGAGACCCTCGAGCGACTCGGCGCCGAGGGGTGCGAGCCGTTCTACCGGGGAGACATCGCGGCGGCCATGTCACGGGACGTCGTGGACTCCGGTGGCACGCTCGCGGCCGAGGACCTCGCCGCCTACGAGACGATCACCCGAGAGCCGGTCCGTGCGAGCTTCGCCGGTCGCGACATCCTCACCAATCCGCCGCCGTCGTCCGGCGGTCTGCTGATCGCCTACGCGCTGGAGCTGCTGGACGAGGTCGGCGAGTTCGACGCCGTCACGCTGGTCGGGGTGATGCGCCAGGCGCAGGAGGCGCGGACCCGTGAGTTCCTCGCCGGCCTCTACGAGGACGGATACGGCACGAGGTTCCTGGCCGATCGCCTGGGGTCGACCACTCACATCACCGCAGTCGATTCCGACGGCGGCTGCGCAAGCGTCACCTGCTCCAATGGCACGGGCTCGGGGCTCTACGTCGAGGGCACCGGCATCCACGTCAACAACATGCTCGGCGAGACCGACCTGAACCCGCTCGGCTTCCACTCGACGCAGGCCGGGCGCCGGCTGCCCTCGATGATGAGCCCGACGGTCGTGCTCCGCGACGGGCGCCTGGAGCTCGGCCTGGGAAGCGGCGGCTCCAACCGGATCCGCTCGGCCATCACCCAGGTGCTGGTCCGGACCCTTGGCGAGGGACTCGACCTGGCGGCGGCGATCGCGGCGCCCAGGGTCCACTTCGAGGAGGGAGCCGTGCAGAGCGAGCCGGGGGTGGATCCCGGCGCGCTCGAGCGCCTGGCGGCCGAGGGGTATGAAGTGATCCGGTGGCACGAGCCCAACCTCTTCTTCGGCGGCGTCCACGCGGTGGCGGCGGGAGAGGACGGCACACTGACCGGCGCCGGGGACCCGCGGCGCGGGGGAGCGGTGGCGAGGGCTTAGGGGATCGGCCCGATCGGCCCTTGGCCGTGGCCGTTCGTCTTCGCGCGCTCGGCGATCTCCCGGGCGCGCTCGAGGCCGCCGATCAACCGGCGCAGGGTGCTCTCGAGCGCGACGAGACGCTCGATCTCATCGTCGGCCTCGAGCAGCGCCTGCTTTTGCGGAGGCGGCATCTCGATCTGGCCGGCGATCTCGAAGGCGGTGGAGGAGCCGGCTGCGCGCTCGGGCTCGGCACCGACCGACTCGAGCAGTTCGCCGAAGGCGGCGCGTGCGGCGGCGATCTCGGCGCCAGGCGTCGCCGGCTCCTCGCCCTCGGTGATCAGCTCGACCTGCGCGGCCGGCCAGTCAGCGGCCTCGAAGCGGTCGAGGACGCGGAAGCGATCGGCTCCGCGGACGACGATGTCGTAGCGACCGTCCTCGTAGTGCTCGATGACCTCGCTGATCGTCACGGTGCAGCCAACGGCACGGGCGCCGTCGTCGTCGTGGAGCACGACGCCGAAGGGAAGCTCGCCCTCGAGGCAGTGAGCCGTCATCCGCCGGTAGCGTGGTTCGAAGATGTGCAGAGGTGTCTGCTCGCCGGGGACGATCGCGAGCGGCAGCTCGAAGATCGGAAGCTCGGTTGAACCCTGCTCGTCGATGCTCCCGATCATAGGACCGGGCACTCCGAGCTTGTGCCCGTGACAATGCCGGGCGATGGCGGACACGATCGACTTCGAGGCCGAGGGCCTGCTCGCCGGGTTGGAGGGCGTCGAGCGCGAGAGCCGCGTCCGCCTGCTCGAGCGGCTGGCGAGGGAGGGGACCCCGCTTTCGGAGTTGCGCGCAGCTGTCGATGAGGGCCGGCTGGCCGTCCTGCCGGTCGAGCACCTGCTCGCCGGGGAGCCTCGCTATTCGATCGCTGAGGTCGCCGAGCGATCGGGCGTGCCGCGCGACGTGCTCGTCCGGCAGCGTCGGGCGCTGGGCATCGCCTCCGGCGAGGAGGGAGACGATGCGGTCCTCAGTGCCGAGGACCTCGACCAGGCACACCGGGCCAAGGCGCTGCTCGACGCCGGTCTCGAAGCCGATGAGATCGCCGAGCTCGGGAGGACGATCGCCGTCGCGATGTCGCAATTCGCCGCTGCCTCCCGGCAGGTGATGGCTTCGGCGTTTGCCACTCCCGCCGACACCGAGGCCGACATCTCCGACCGGATCTACGAGCAGACACAGGGTCTTCTTCCACTCGTCGGGCCGACGCTCGAGTATGTCTATCGCCTGCACCTGCGCGAGCAGCTCCGCCACGCCGCCTTCGCCGCCGGCGACATCCGGGATCGCGCGACGCCCACCGCCGAGACGGTGTCGATCGCCTTCGCCGACCTGGTCGGCTACACGGAACTCGGCGAGGCGCTCCCGCCGGAGGAGCTCGGCAGGGTCACCGGACGCCTCGACGAGCTCGCGCGTGAGGTCGCGACGGGACCGGTCCGGCTGGTCAAGCTGATCGGGGATGCGGCGATGCTGGCCTCCCAGGACACCGACGCGCTCGTTTGCGCGACCTTCGAGCTGATCGAAGGGATGGCGGAGGAGGGGGATGACTTCCCGATGCTGCGGGCCGGCATCGCGCGCGGCTCGGTGCTCAGCCGCGGCGGCGACTACTACGGCGCGCCGGTCAATCTGGCCAGCCGGATCACCGGCGCCGCGCGGGCGAGCAGCGTGCTCGTCACAGAGGAGGTCAAGGCGGAGCTGGAGGAGGACGACTACGACTTCTCGGACGCCGGCCACAAGCACCTGAAGGGGATAAGCGTCTCCGTCCAGCTGTACCGCTGCCGCGAGGCCGACGGTGAGGACGGGGACGGCGGCGGCGAGGACGAGTCGACGAAGGGATCGCGACGCTTGCGGCGCAAGCGCGGGCGTCGGGGCCGCCGCTAGAGCGCGGCGGTTGCGGCGGCGGCCGCGCGCTCGCCGGAGCGGACGGCCCCGTCGAAATAGCCGGCCCAGCGACTCGCGGTCTCGGTGCCCGCGAAGTGGACGCTTCCGGCACTTGTCCCGAGGGCGCGCCCGGCCTCGCTCCAGCCCCCCGGACCCATCACGAACGTCGGTCCGCCACCGCTCCACTTCTCCGTCGCCCAGTTCTGCTCGAGGTAGAGCTCCGGCCGGGCGGCCTGCTCTCCGAAGATCCGCTCGAAGGCGCCGAGGACGGCGGCCCGGCGCTCCGCCTCACCGCGTCGGGCGAAGGCATCGGCGGGAGCGCCGCCGACGAAGCCGAGCAGGACGCCCGGGTTCCCGTCGGGCGGGGAGTTGTCGAAGGTCAGGTCGACGGGACCCACGTCGCTGAGCGCCTCGCCGCTGAGGCCGTCGTCGCGCCAGAAGGGTCGCTCGTAGACCGCCGCACACTTGGCGAGGCGGCCCAGCGGCGCGAGCTCGGCGATCGTTCGCTGGGCCGGGTTGGCAGCCTCGCCGAAGTCGATCCCGGCTCGCAGCGGAGGGGGCACGGCGACGATGGCCTGCCGCGCCAGGAGATCGGATCCGGCGCATCCGACGCGGACTCCGCCCGTCTCGGGCAGGACGGCGTGGACCGGAGCATCGAGTCGAACCGCGTCCCCGAGACGCTCTGCCAGTCGCGTGGCGAGCAGCTGGGAGCCACCGATGAAGCGGTCCTGCTGGGCCCCGCCCTCGACATCGAGGAGGGCGTCGAGCCCGCCGGCGGAGCGCATGTAGAAGAGCGCGTGGAGCAACGACATCTCCTCCGGCTCGGCGCCCCAGACCGTCCTGCCGGCTACCCGGAGCATCGTCCGCGCCTGTCTCGTGCGCATTCCCCGCTCGAGCCAGCCGGCCAGCGTGCGCGAATCGAGGTCGGCGGCATCGCGTGCCTCCCAGGGAGCATCGGTCGGGACCCGTTTCATCAGCCGCTCGAGCCGGAATCGCGCGACCGCGATGTCGGCGAGGACGAGCGGCCCGACGCGCGGGATCGTCCCCGAGTAGCGGCGGGTCCGGCCCTCGAGCTCGAGCAGGCTCTCGCCCTCGTCGTAGGTCGGAAACGTCTCCAATCCGAGATCGGCGGCGAGCACCGCGACGCGGTCCTGCCCGGGGCCGACCCATTGGCCGCCGAGCTCGCAGATCTCGCCTCCGCCGATGTCAACGTTCAGCACGCGCCCGCCGACCCGGTCGCGCGCCTCGAGGACGAGCACTGAGGCTCCGGCGGCTCGAACGTCGCGGGCCGCGACGAGCCCGGCGATGCCCGCCCCGACGACGGCGACGTCCGCGTCGAATCGATCTGCCACAACGGCATCCTCGCATCCGTGCAGGTGGGTGGGTTTAGCGCTCTTTAACCGCCCGCCGCGACGATCGTTTCCCCGTGGTTCTCCTCATCCTCTTCGCCCTGCTCGCAGGCGCCGCCACGGCGCTGTCGCCATGCGTGCTGCCGATCCTGCCCGTCGTCGCCGCCGGAGGCCTGACGGGAGGAAGGAGCAGACCGCTGGGGATCGTCACCGGCCTCGTGCTCTCCTTCACGTTCGTCGCGATCGCTCTCGTCTACGCGATCGACGCCTTTGGCCTCCCGAACGACATCCAGCGGACCGTCGCAATCGTCGTTCTGCTCGGCTTCGGCATCGCGATGCTCGTCCCCGCGATCGGCGATCGGGTGGAGGCGCGGCTCTCGCGCTGGGTCGGCGACGCCGGGATCAAGCGCCGTGACGGTCTCGGGTCGGGCCTGATCCTCGGAGCCGGCCTCGGACTCGTCTACTTCCCCTGCGCGGGGCCGATCCTCGCCGGCGTGATCACGGTTTCGGTGGCACAGGACTTCACGATCGGCAGGCTCGCGGTGGTGTTGGCCTACGCGATCGGGTCGGGAGTCGTCCTCTACGCGCTGCTTCGCGGCGGCCGCCGCCTCCTCGACAAGGTGAAGCCGGCGCGCGGGCGGCTCCAGGTGGCGATGGGCATCGTGATGGTCGCCTTCGCCGGCCTTATGGCTTTCGACGTCGACCGCAGCTACACCAACGCGATCGCCACCGGGCTGCCCGACTTCCTCACCAACCCGACGATCGCGCTCGAGGAGGACCCGGCGATCGCCGCCGAGATCGCGGACGTCCGCGACGCCGAGACGCACAGCGTGCTCGCGGCGGCCGATGCGGGAGCAGCCGAGGCCGAGCGCGGCTCGACGCTGCCCGTCCTCGCGCCGGCGCCCGAGATCACCGCTCCGGGGCAGTTCTTCAACACCGCGGACGGCGAGCCCGTCTCGATCAGCGAGCTGAACGCGCAGGGCAAGACGGTGCTGATCGACTTCTGGACCTACACCTGCATCAACTGCATTCGGACGCTGCCCGTCCTGCAGTCGCTCTACGAGCGCTACGAGGACCAGGGCCTGGTGATCGTCGGGGTCCACACGCCGGAGTTCCCGTTCGAGCGCGATCCCGAGAACGTCGCCGCCTCGATCGAGCAGAACGGCCTCACGTACCCCGTCGTCCAGGACAACGACTACGGGACCTGGAACGCTTTCTCGAACCAGTACTGGCCGGCGAAGTACCTGATCGACTCCGGCGGCCGGGTTCGCTACGTCCACTTCGGCGAGGGCGCCTACGAGACCACCGAGAACGCCGTCCGCAGCCTCCTGGCGGAGTCGGAGGGCGAACTCGGCGAGCGGGCGCGCGACGTCGATCCCGAAACGGCCGACGCATCGGTCCAGACGCCCGAGACCTACCTGGGAGCGCTTCGCGCCGAGGGCTGGGCCGGCAACGACCGCACCGGCCGCCTGCGGGTCGGCCGATTCGACTTCGGCGAGGGCCCGCCGGCGCCGCTGCCCCTGAGTGTCTTCGCCTTCACCGGTGGTTGGGAGATCGGCGAGGAGGAGGCGACGTCGCTCGAGGAGGGAGGAATCCGGGCCACCTTCCAGGCCCGTCGCGTCTTTTTGGTCCTGGGATCTCCAGGTGAAGAGCGCGAGGTCGAGGTCCTGCTCGACGGCAAGCCGATCGCGGACTCCGACGCGGGCGCGGACGTCACAGGCGGCGTCGCGGCGATCGGCCCGGAGCGCCTTTACCGGCTGGTCGACCTCCCGAAGGCAGGGCAGCACGAGCTCGAGCTCCGCTTCGAGGACGGCATCAGCGGTTACGCGTTCACGTTCGGCTGAGCCGGGTCATTCACCTTGGGCTCGTACCGCATCGCCATAGCCCCTGAGCTGAACTCCTGCCGGCCGACGAGCTTCAGGTCGACGTACTTCGAAAGCCCCGCGAACAACGTCGGGCCGTGGCCCGCGATCCGGGGATGCACCACGAACTCGTACTCATCGATCAACCCCAGCTCCGCCAGCGCCAGGGGAAGTTGCAATCCCCCCACGTAAAGCCCTTTGCCCGGCTCCCGCTTCAGCTCCTCAACGGCTTCCCCGAGATCCCCGCGCACGAGCTCCGCGTTCCAATCGACCCGCTCGAGGGTGCTCGACACGACGTACTTCTTCGCCGCGTCGATCGTCCGGCCGAAGGGCGCCGTCCATTCCGGCATCGCGTCCAGCTGCCCCGGCGGCCGCCAGGCCGACTCCATCATCTCGTAGGTAACCCGGCCGAGGAGGAGGGCGTCGGCCTGCTCGAGAGTCTGCGTCGCGTGGCGATGCGTCTCCTCGTCTGGGGAACCCGCACGGTGATCGCAGCATCCGTCCAGGGTGACGTTGATGGAGTATCGAAGGGGTCGCATTTGCGTAAACGTCAGCCGGGCTTGCGCGCCGACAAGACCAGGTTGTAGAAGAGCTGCGGGGGGAGGCGGGGCTCGAGCAGGGCGGTGTCCACCTTCTGCAGCGCCAGGTAGCTGTTGAAGGCGAAGTAGCGCCAGCGGTCGGGGATCTCGGCGGGCTCGGCCGTCGACTCGACCGTGCGGAAGACCCAGCCGATCGCATTCGCCAGCAGCTCCTCGCCGCGGATGTTCACGTCCGTGAAGCCCGCAGCGCGCAGCGTATCCCGCAGCACGTCTGGTTCGAATGCGTGGACGTCGACCTCGGCCTCCATCGCGTGGCCGTAGTCGGGATTCGACCCGTCGCCATCCCCGCGCTTGCCGGCGCCGACCATGCGGCGCCATGCCGGCGCCACGGCGACCGCGGCGCGCTTCGGCCAGGCGGCGATCTGATCGCCGTTCGCGGACGGCTCGCCGCAGAAGACGAGCGTGCCGCCGGGCCGCAGGACGCGTTCGAGCTCCTCCATCGCGCGGTCGATGTCGGGGATGTGATGAAGGACGGCGTGGCCGAGGACGAGGTCGAAGCTCTCGTCGGGGAAGGGGAGGTTCTCGGCGTCGGTCTCGACGCAGTCGACGTCGAGGCCGAGCCCCTTGGCGTTGGCCGCCAGCGCCGTCAGCATTCCCGGCGCGATGTCGGTCGCGGTCAGCTCGCCGATCGTCCCCTCAGCCATCAGGTTGAGCGAGAAGTAGCCCGTGCCGGCGCCGATCTCGAGCGCGCGCTCCCAGGTCCCCGGCTCCTCGCCGAGCGCCTTGCGGAGCTTCAGCCGGACCTGCTCGCGACCGGTCTCGCCGAAATCGATTCCCCACTTGGAGTCATAGGAGGCGGCTGCGAGGTCGTGGTAGGTCGTGTTGACCTCGCGGATGCGCTCGGCCGTGGCGTCGGGAGCCGCAGGCATGGGCGGGGACTGTAGCTTGCGCCGCCCGATGAGCAAGCGATACGTACAGGCCGGCCAGCCCGACGGGGTCCCGCCTCTGGAGCTGACCGGAGAGCGCACGCTGCCCGACGTTCCCGAGGAGAACTACTGGTACCGGCGCCACCTCGCCGTCTACGAGTGGATCGCCGCGCGGGTGAAGGGAAAGAGCGTCGTCGACCTCGCATGCGGAGAGGGCTACGGGTCGGATGTGCTCGCCGGGAGCGCCGCCTCGGTCGTCGGGGTGGACGCAAACCCCGAAGCGCACGAGCACGCGAAGCTCCGCTACGTTCGTCCCAGCCTGCGCTTCGAGCGTGACCTGGTCGAGAACGTCGCTCGCTTCGATGGGCTCGACGCCGTCGTCTTCCTGCAGACGATCGAGCACATCGAGGCGGTCGAGGAACTGCTGGCGGCGATCTCATCCGCCGCGCCGCTCGCCTTCATCTCCACCCCTAACCGGTTGACGCTGGCTCCCGAGGGCGCCGAGAAATCCGACAACCCCTGGCATCTGCGCGAGTACACGATCGAGGAGTACCGGGCTCTGCTCGATTCGGAGTTCGGCTCGGTTGAGGTCTTCGGCCTGTTCCACGCCGGCAAGCTCGCCGTCCACGAGCAGGCGATCCGCCTCGGCTGGGACCGGGTCCACAAGGCGCTGCGGGTAACCGAGCCGTTCTACAACCGCTTCACGCCGGCGATCACCGCGGGCGACTTTCGGCTCCGCAGTGGGTCTGACGCCGACCTGAGCAAGGCGCTCGACTTCGTCGCCATCTGCCACCGGTGACCATCGATCCTGCTTCCAGCGAGTCGCTGGACCCGACCCAACCGGACGCGAAGCGGAGGATTGGGTCGGAGTTATCTGACCACGTAGGCGACATTGCGATCGTCCTCCATTCCCACATGCCCTACGTCGAGGGCTTCGGCACCTATCCATTCGGCGAGGAATGGCTCTTCGACGCGGTGATCCGCAGTCATCTGCCGGTGCTCGAGGTCGCCCGGGACGTGACCGTGACCGTCACGCCGGTTCTCGCCGACCAGCTCGAGGCCGAGGGCGTGGCGCAGCGCCTGCTCGAGTTCACGCGCGAGTACCGGGTCGGCTCGGCCGAACTCGATATCCGGGACGTCGAGCCGGATCTCCGTCCGGCCTGCGAGGCGGAGGCCGAGCGGTACCGCAGCGTCCTGGCGCGGTTGGAGGCGATCGGAGGCAACGCGATCGACGCGTTCGCCGAGGCCGGAGACTCGGACCGCGTCGAGCTCGTTCCCTCGACCGCCACCCACGCCGTCGTACCGCTCATCGCGACCCGCGAGGCGCGGCTGCTCCAGATCGACGCGGGGCTGCGCTCCCACCGGCGCCGCTTCGGTCACTCGCGCGGCTTCTGGCTGCCCGAGTGCGCCTATGAGCCGGGCCTCGAGCACCTGCTCGCCGAGTTCGGGATCGAGCACTTCTGCGTCGACCAGTCGGCCCACGAGTCCGTTCCCGCGGCGTTGCGCCCGATCGCGACGGATGGGCCCGTGGCCTTCCCGATCGACTGGGAGGCGATTCGCTGGCTCTGGGCGATGGACGGCTACCCCTCAGACGAGGTCTACTCGGATTTCCACGCGAAGTCGCTGCGCGGGACGCATCCCTGGTCGATCGCCGGCAGGCCTTACGACCCGCTCGCCGCCACCAAGCGGGCGCGCGAGCAGGCTCACGAGTTCGCCGCCGCGGTGGTCGAGCGGCTGGGAGCGCACCGCGAGCTCAGCGGTGAGCCTGGCCTCCTGACGTTCGCGATCGACACCGAGTTGCTCGGTCACTGGTGGTGGGAGGGGCCGAGCTGGCTCGAGGAGGCGCTGGTGGCGCTGCCGGCGTCCGGCGTCCGGCCCCTGACCCTCTCGCGGGCGCTCGAGGAGCACGAGGCACGGCGCCGGCCGCTGCAGCGCAGCTCCTGGGGCGAGTCGAAGGACATGCGGACCTGGGACTCGCCGCCGGTTGCCGATATCGCCTGGGGCGCGCGCGGCCTCGAGCTTCGCCTTCTGCGCGAGATCGCCTCCGGCCGGCTCCACGGTCCCGACCTGATGCGTGCCGCTCGCGAGCTGCTGGCGGTCCAGGCCAGCGATTGGGCATTCCTCGATTACGGCAGGCAGGCCGGTGACTACCCTCTGGGGAGGGTCCTCGACCATGCCCGCGAGCTGTTCGAGGTCATAGACTCGGGTGCCGGAGGGCGCGCCGCGATGCGCGGCCTGGCGCCGGACATGTCCCCGGCGCCGCTCCTCGAACCCTGACCAGCCAGATCGCTTCCGTGAGCCGCATCCTGATCCTCTCCTGGGAGTACCCGCCGCTGATCGAGGGCGGGCTCGCCCGGCACGTCCGCAAGCTCTCGGAGGCGCTGGTCGCGCGTGGGGAGGAGGTCCACGTCCTCACGCGGGGAGGGGAGGAGTCGCCGCTGAGCGAGGAAGCGGGAGGAGTCCACGTCCACCGGGTGCTCGAGCCCAGCCGCCCGCGCGACCTCGGCGAGTTCGTCACCTGGGTCGAGCGGATGAACGCCGACATGCTGGCGGCGGGTGTCGAGCTCGGAGACCGCTACGACTTCGACCTCGTTCACGGCCACGACTGGTTGGTCGCCGCCGCCTGCGATCACCTCGCCCGTCGCTTCGGCGCGCCGCTGGTGACCACGATCCACGCCACCGAGCACGGCCGCCACCAGGGCTGGGTCGACAAGCACCCGCAGTCCTATATCCACGGCGTCGAGCGCTGGATCACGAACCGCTCCGATCGGGTGATCGCCTGCTCCGCCTACATGCGCGAGCAGATCGCCGACATCTTCGCCGTGCCCGAGGACCGGGTCGCGGTGATCCCCAATGGCATCGACCCCGGCGACCTACCGCACGGGGAGGAGGCCGAGCTCGTCCGCCTCCGTGGGGAATTCGCGGCACCCGACGAGAAGCTCGTCGTCCTGATCGGCCGCCTCGTCTACGAGAAGGGCTTTCAGATCGCACTGGAGGCGATGCCCGAGCTGATCGAGCGCGTGCCCGGCACCCGCTTCCTCGTCGCCGGATCGGGGACCCACGAGGAGGAGCTGAAGTCCCAGGCGGAGGAGCTCGGCCTGATGGAACACGGCACCTTCCTCGGCTGGATCGGCGACGACGTGCTTCACCTGCTCTACCGGATCGCCGACGTCTGCGTGGTCCCCTCGATCTACGAGCCCTTCGGCCTCGTCGCCCTCGAGGCGATGGCCTCCGGCTGCCCCTGCATCGTCGCCGACACCGGCGGCCTGCGCGAGGTGGTCCCCCATGGCGCGGTCGGACTGCGCTTCCAAACCCGCGACCCCGAGGCTCTCGGCCGAATGGTCGAGCGCGTGCTCACCGAGCCGGAGCTGACCGAGCGCCTGATCGCCGAGGCGAGCGAGCACGTCCTGCGCTTCGACTGGAACGACGTCGCGAAGCGGACGGCCGAGGTCTACGCGGAGCTGGCGACGCCGGTGGAGGCGTCCCGGAGGTAGGTCTTCTATTTGCTGCTATACTGAACCATATGGTTCAGTATGAGTCGGAACTCGACAAGACCCTGGCGGCGCTCGCCGACTCCAACCGGAGGGCGCTCGTCGAGCGGCTCGGACGTGGCAGCGCCACGGTGAGCGAGCTCGCCGAGCCGCTGGGGATGACGCTCACCGGGACGAAGAAGCACCTCCGGATCCTGGAGGAGGCCGGGCTCGTCACCACCGAGAAGGTGGGGCGGGCGCGGGTCTGCAGCCTCGGTCCGCGGCGCCTCGATGACCTCGAGGTGTTCGTCGAGTCCTACCGGCGGATGCTGGACGCTCGCCTCGATCGGCTTGGCGAGCTAGTCGAAAAGCAACAGAAGGAGGACGAAGGATGAGTGGCAAGTTGAAGATTGAGACGGTCGGCGACCGCGAGATTCGCGGCGAGCGAGTTTTCGACGCCCCACGCGAGAAGGTCTGGGCGGCGCTGACCGATCCGGAACTGATCCCCCAGTGGTGGGGCCCGCGCCAGTACACGACGGTCGTCGACGTGATGGACGTCCGTCCCGGTGGACAGTGGCGCTTCGTTCACCAGGCCGAGGAGGGCAGCGACGAGCATGGCTTCCGCGGCGTCTACCGCGAAGTCACCGAGCCCGAGCGCATCGTCCAGACGTTCGAGTGGGAGGGGATGCCCGGGCACATCGCCGTCGAGACGATGGAGCTCGAGGACCTCGGCGACGGGCGAACGAAGATCAACACCGTCTCGCTCTTCCATACGACCGAGGAGCGCGACGGGATGTTCAACTCCGGCATGGAGGGCGGCGCCAGCGAGACCTACGACCGGCTCGAGGAGCTCCTCGCCTCCCAGGGCTAGCGCGGACCGCTCGGTCCGTACTCCGCTGGCTCGACCGGGTCGGGCCAGCGGAGCCGTTCCGGAACCGGGCGCATCCGGACCACGCGAGCGGGGGTCCCGGCGACGACGGCGTTCGCCGGGATGTCGCGCGTGACCACCGAGCTGGCGCCGATCACGGCGTTGTCGCCGACGGTGACGCCGCGAAGGATCTGCGCTCCGTAGCCGATCCAGACGTTGGAGCCGACGACGACGTCGCGCTTGTAGATACCCTGGAGGCGGATCGGCGTTTCGGGATCGACGACCACGTGGTCGAAGTCGATGAACATCGCCCGGTCGGCGATCACGCATTGCTCGCCGATCCGGACCCGCTGGTAGGCGGAGATCGTGACCTCCTGGCCGATCACCGTCTTCGCTCCGATCTCGACGACGCCCTCGTGACAGCGGACCTTGGTCCCTGCGCCGACCCAGACGAAGCGCCCGAGGGATATCTCCCCATGCCGCCCGACCTGCAGCTGCAGCCGAGGCCCGAGGAAGACCATCCCGTCGGTGCGCCAGCGACGGCCGGCGCGGGTCAGCAACCGGTAGCGGAGGAAGCGCAGGAGGATGCGCGCGTACTCGCCGGTGAGCATCCCGTGGGCGGCGGCGAAGCGGAGTGCGGCGAGGCCCGTGCGCTTCGGCGATCGGGAGCCGTCGTGGCCGGCGCGCGGCGTTGCGATCTCGGGCTCGCCCGGTCCCTCCTCGACGACTTGCGCGGCTGACGGGGTCACGGTGGCCGATCATAAGCTCCAGTCGCCCGTAGCCCTGCGATGATTCCGCCCGCCATGAACATCACCGACAGCCTCACCGAGCGGCTCCTCGACCGCGATGTACGCGCCTTGGCGCGCGCGATCTCGCTGATCGAGAACGGCGACCCGGCCGGGGCGGAGCTCGTCGCTGATGTCTATCCGCGCACCGGATCGGCGCGGATCGTCGGGTTCACCGGCCCTCCCGGGGTCGGCAAGAGCACGATGATCGGCGCCCTGGTCAAGGAGCTGCGTGCCGCCGGCAGGCGGGTCGCCGTGCTCTCGATCGACCCCTCGAGCGCCTTTACGCGCGGAGCCCTGCTCGGCGACCGGATTCGCCTCGCCGAGCACTTTCTCGACGACGGCGTTTTCATCCGCTCGATGGCGAGCCGCGGGGCGCTCGGCGGGCTCGCGGAGGCGACGCTGCAGGCAGCGCTGGTGATGGACGCCGCCGGGTTCGACGACGTGCTTCTCGAGACCGTCGGGGTCGGGCAGGCCGAGATCGACATCGTCGACCACGCCGACACTGTCGTCCTCGCGCTGATGCCCGGCTCGGGAGACTCGATCCAGGCGCTCAAGGCAGGCGTGATGGAAATTCCCGACGTGATCGCCGTCAACAAGGCCGAACATCCGCTTACCGACACCATGGTGAGGGAGGTGCGCACGGCGCTCGCGCTCGGACCGCCGGTCGACTGGAAGGTGCCGATCCTCAAGACCGTCGCCTCGAAGGGAGAGGGGATTCCCGAGCTCCTCGCCGCCATGGACGCGCATCGCGCCCACGTCGAGGAGACGGGGACGCTGGAGCAGCGCCGGGCGCGCAACCTACGCTCAGAGGTCCTCGGCTTGGCCGCAGCCAGGATGCGCCGCCGGCTCGAGGAGCGGATCCACGAGGACGCCGACGTGGCGGAGCTGCTGGAGCGGGTCGTCAGCCGCGAGATCGACCCGGCGACCGCGGCGGCGGAGCTGCTGGAGCTGGAAGCCGATGCCTGAGCCGGGCGCGGAGATCACGGTCGAGGAGGCCCTCGGCTGGATCGGGTTCAAGCTCGACGAGGTAGGCGGCGCGAGCGCCGGCAGAGTGGAATCAGTGCTTGTCGACGCCGGCGACGGCGCTCCGACGTGGATCGTCGCCCGGCTCGGCCGTTTCGGCCGCCGCGTCGCCGTCCCGGTCGAATTCGTCGTCGCCGGGGTGGGACACGTCTGGATCCCCTTCGACCGCGACACGCTCCGCGCCACCTCAGGCATCGATCCGGCGGCCGGGCTCAGCTGCGCCGACGAACGATCCCTAGCCGAGCGCTACGGGGTCCCGGTTGAGACCGGGCGCCTCGAGGTGATCGCCGGCCGTGCTGAAGACGAGTTGAGCTCGGTCCCGGCCGCGGGCTGAGACACCTCTCGGCGGGCCGGTCAGTCCGCCTTCGACTCGGGGTCGGGGTCGGGTGGATCGGGGTCGGGGTCGGGTGGATTGTCGGTTGGGGCGTCCGGCTCGGCGATCTCCTCGGCGTAGCTGCGCTCGAGGGTCTGGGTGGCCATCTCGATCGCGGCGAGCACCTCGTCGAGATCGGCGAGCTGGCTGCCGATCGAACCGGGGCCCTCGGCGGCGGCGATCGGGTCAGCCGGTGGCACGGCGCTCTGGTCGGGCGAGCTCGTCGGCTCGGGCTCGGGCAGGCTCTCCGGAGCCGGCGGGCTCTCGCCGAGAAGCTCCTGGCGGATCATCCGGTCGTGCTGGGCGAAGGCGAGCCAGAGGGCCGCCACGTCCTGGCGCAGCTCGGCGAGGAGCGCGTCGCGATCGCCGAGGGCGGCGTCGACGTCCGCCCGCCGGTAGCCGAACATCCCTCGCCGCAGCTTCGTCGGCTCGGGGGCTCCGGGAACGGAGCCGGCGTCGTGATCCTCGGTCTCGCTCACCCGCGGCGAGTATAGGAGCGGGCGAGCGCTACTGGAAACGCAGCTTGGTGGACTTCGAGAGATCCCCACATTCCTTGGGCTGCCTCGCTTTTCCGGTGACGAAGACCGTGTAGCCGCCAGGCAACAGACCTCCGGCCTTCAGTTTGTGGTCCAGGAACGCGGTGCCGATCAGCTTGCGGTGCCCGGCCGGCAGCCGGGCCTTCCCGAAGACGTCGCCGTCGAAGCTCGAGATGGTGCTGCGGATGTCAGTCACCGGGGCGAAGATCGGGTTCGGCTCGATCTTGACCGAGACGTATTTGCCGTAGTCGGAGGCCACTCCGCCCGGTTTGCCGACGAACTTGATCGGGAGCTTGCTGATGCAGCTGCGGAAGGAGACGACGTCATTGCGCTCGATCAGACCGCAGCCGCGGACCTCGCCCTTCGTCACGAGCGTGTATTGCCCGGGCTGGATCGCGAGCCTCAGCTTGATGGCGGCCCGATCGTCGCGGTCCAGCTTCTCGTCGAAATCGCTCTTGCCGATCAGGAAGCCGCCGAATGTGTAGAGCTCGACCCGCCAGTTGCGGACTGCATGGCGAGCGTGGCTGACGTCGACACGGATCTTTTTCTTGTACTGGGCGGCGAACGTCTTCGAGTACTTGGTGACGATGCTCGACTTCACTTTGAGCGCGCCACATCCCGCCTCCGCACGCTCGACCCCGCCGGTGGCCGAACCGCCGACGTGGCCGGTGAGCAGCAGCAAGAGCGCGATCGCCACGGCGAGGGCGAGGGCGAGCAACGCGCCCAGCCCGAGCGGCAGCGATGACCGCGTGTTTGAACTACCCAGTTTCATGATCCTTCTGTCCTCGGAACACCGACCTTCGGGCAAATGTAGCGGTGCCGGGGGCGGCGGAATCGGTCAATATCGGCGAGCCGCGGCGCTTGGGGTAATTGCAACGTAGGAATTTGCGAGCAGGATTGCTTGCTCCCGCGCTTTCCCGAGTGGTACTTTCCACCAATGCGGAGTGAGATTTCACTTCTCCCCGCCTGGAGGATCGCGAGATGATCGCCGCCGAGCTTCGCGGGGGAAGCAAACCGAGTCTTGAAGAGGCCCTTGGGTGGATCGGCTCGCGGGTCGACGACATCTACGGGGCGAACGTCGGACGTCTCGAGGACGTCTGGATCGATCCTGACTCCGGCCTGCCGCGCTGGCTGCTCGTCAAGGGCCGGTTCAGCGGCCGCACCACCTTGATCCCCTTCGACCACGCGACCGCGGGTGCCGGCCACGTGTGGGTTCCCTACGAGCGGGAGGTCGTTCGCGATGCTCCTGAGGTTCAGGCGGGAGTCCGGCCCACGGCAGCGGTTGAGGCCGCGCTCTTCACCCACTACGCCCGGCGCGCCCCCGGCGAGGCCATCGGCGCAGCGGTCCCTGAGCCGCGCGTACCGCACGTCGAGTCACGCCCTGTCGCCCGCCCGCGCGGCCGTCAGGTTCAGCGCGAGCAGCCGCGGCCGACCGGCCAGCCCCAGACTCCGGCGTACCGGCCGATCCCGCGCCCGGCAGCGCCGGAGCAGCACCCCGCCTATCGAGCTCAGCCTCCTCCGCCCGAGCCGCCCCGCGGCCCCTTCACGCCCGCTGTAGAGCCGGCGGCGACCGAGGGCGGGTGGCCCGGCCGCCATGCGCAGCCCCAGGATCACGATGCCTGGCAGGCCCCGCGGGAACCGGCGCCGACCCAGCAGTCACGGCCCGCTGAGCACGGCGGCTGGGCTGTGGGCAGCGCACCACCGGCATACGGAACGGAGACTCCGCAGCAGCCGCCCGCGCCCCAGCCGAGCCCCGCCGAGATCGTTCAAGACCTTGTCTCCTCGGCCGAGGCGAGCGACATCGAGATCGACATCAAGGGCAAGGTCACGATCAGCGGTGAGCTAATCCAAATACGCATCACCCCCCGCCCCTGACGGGCTCAGGGCTGATCGCTGCCGCCTTGGGCCAATTGGCCGAAACCCGGTTTCTTCCTGGATTTGGGCGGTTTTAGGCGGTCAGAGCGGCTTGTGCCCCGAGTTTGCACCTGCTACGTTTCCGGTCACTAAATGTCTGGTTTTCATCCAGCGCCGATTCAGAAGGACCAAACTTCATGTCCCCAGCACTAACGCCCCACCATCTCGTCAGCGCCTCGCGTCCCGGCCTGGACGAGGCGCGTGCCTGGGTCGGCTCTCGCGCGACCGACAGTTCCGGCAGTCGTTTCGGCCGTCTCGAGGACATCTGGGTCGACGCCGACTCCGGTGAGCCCGCCTGGGTCCTGATTCGCGAGGGGCGATTCGGCGGCGGCGAGCAACGGCTGGTGCCGTTCGACGGAGTCATCGAGGCGAACGGCCAGATTTGGCTTCCGTACGAGCGCGAGGTCGTCCGCACCTCCCCCGAGGTCGGTGGGCACGAGACCCTCAACGCCGACCTAGGCCAACGCCTCCGCACCCACTACGGCCTGACGGGCTGAAAGCCGCCAGCTCGGCGTCATCGCGGGCCTCACGGCCCGCTTGGCCTACTCGGCCCACTCTTCCTTGATCTGACGGCTTTCAGCTCCGTCAGGGCTGATGATTTCTCG
>Ga0190275_10000715_pt1 | contig 27043 bp, 26 predicted proteins | sample Popmic550T_FD_133745 | JGI IMG/M metagenome (GOLD analysis project Ga0190275, IMG submission 133745) | Populus adjacent soil microbial communities from riparian zone of Yellowstone River, Montana, USA - 550 T | ecosystem: Environmental > Terrestrial > Soil > Riparian zone > Trees stand | place...
CGAGCCCGGCGATGCTGTCTACGACCTCTTCAGTGAGGCGGTGTTCGGCGATACCCCGTGGGGCCGCCCGGTCTTGGGCACAACGGAGTCGATCACCGAGATGAGCCGGACGCAGATCGCCGGCTACTACCGTCGGCGCTACCGCCCAGAGTCGATGGTTGTGGCCGCTGCCGGCGCCGTCGATCACGCCACGCTGGTGCGTCTGGTGCGCAAGGCTTTTGGCGACCAACTGGATTCTGATGTGGACCCGGACCCGATCCGTCGCGACGACGCGGGACGCAGGGTGCCCGCACAAGAGGTCGGGCTCATCGACCGGCCGACTGAGCAGGCACACATCCTGCTGGGTGGGTTCACACCCGGACGTCATGACGAGCGCAGATATGCCCTCAGCGTGATGAACGCCGCGCTCGGCGGCGGCATGAGCTCGCGGCTGTTCCAGGAGATCAGGGAGAAGCGCGGACTGGCCTACAGCGTCGGGTCCTCGGTCTCCCACTACGCCGGCGTGGGGTCGTACAACGTCTACGCCGGATGTGCACCCAGAAACGTCGACGAGGTACTCGGTCTGATCCGTGAGGAGTTGGATCGCGTTGCAGTGAAAGGGCTGACACCAGAAGAAGTGTCACGCGCCAAGGGGCAGCTCCGCGGCGGCATGGTGCTCGGCATGGAGGATTCCGGATCACGGATGAGCAGGATCGCCAAGTCCGAACTCAGCTTCGGTGAATATCGAAGCGTTCCCCAAGTGTTGTCCGACCTCGCCGCTGTGACTGTGCAGGATGTCTCCGAGATCGCCGAGACAGTCCTGTCCGGGCCGTTGTGCCTCTCGGTTGTCGGCCCGTTCGCCGATCACGACTTCTCGACCTTCGTGACCGCCTAGAGCATCCAGGCGATGCGGGCTCCGACCTCTTGCAACAGTTCGCGGGCATCGCTGACCGGGTCACGATCGGTTCCGGCGAGGTCGGTGAGGGAATACCGCGCCGAGATCCCGGTGAGATCCGCGTCGGCGGCGAAGATGCCGGCAACGGCTATGACCGGCTTGCCGGCGGCCCGGGCCGCCTCCCGCACCGCTTGCGGTGCCTTTCCGGCATGGGTCTGAGAGTCCCAGCTGCCTTCGCCGGTGACGACCAGGTCGGCAGTGCTCATCGCCGTCCGCGTTCCGGTGAGGTCCAGCATGAACTGCGAGCCGGGGACGATGCTGGCGCTGTCGGTGGCCAGGAACGGGGCGAGGAAGCCCCCGGCTGCGCCGGCAGCAGACCTTCGGCGAACGTCTACTCCGGTCGCGGCCTCGACGTGCGTGGCCCATCGCTCCAGTCCGGCATCCAGGACCGCGATCTCGCTGGCGTCAGCGCCCTTCTGCGCGGCGAACACGCGGGCGGCTCCGTCCAGCCCAGTGAGCGGCGAATCGACGTCGGTGGCCACGACAAGGCTGACACCGGCGAGCAGAGCCAGCATCGGCCCGAAGTCCACCGATGCCACATCTGCCAGACCTGCACCGCACGGCCGTACCTCGTGACCGGCCCGATCGAGGATCCGGGCGCCCAAGGCTGCCGCAACCCCCATGCCACCGTCGGTGGACGCGCTGCCGCCGATCCCGACAACGAGATCCCGGTAGCCGCGCTCGATCGCGGCGCGCATCGCCAATCCGACGCCGTAGGTCGAGGCACGCATCGGCTCCGGATGCCCGTCTGGAAGCCGAGCCAGACCGCAGACCTCGGCCAACTCGACCAGGGCAGTGCCACCGCGGATGCCGATCCGGGCAGAACGCGGATCGGACAGGGGACCAGCAACCTGAACGACGAGACTGTCGAAGCCGGCCGCCAGAGCTGCATCCATCGTGCCGTCGCCTCCGTCGGCCATCGGTCGTAGCACGACCTGCACCGGGGATTGGCCCGCCAGCAGCCCGCTTCGTAGCTCGGAGCAGACCTCGAGCGCGGTCAGGCAACCCTTGAACTTGTCCGGCGCGAGCAGCACGGTCGGTGGCGAGGGCACCCGACTATGGTGCAGCCCATGAGCGAGAACGGGGCGCAATCAGACGATGAGCAGCTTGACGAATTGATCCGGGTCGGCGTTCTCGGTGGTAGAGGGCGCATGGGCGCCCAGGTCTGCCAGGCGGTCAACGAGGCTCCCGACCTGGAATTGGTCGCGAACGTCGACGCGGGGGACTGGTTGTTCAACGTCTCCGATGCCGCTGCCGACGTGGTGGTCGACTTCACCGGCCCAGACGTGGTGATGGACAACATCCGGTTCTGCATCGACCAGAACATCCATTGTGTCGTGGGCACCTCCGGGTTCGGCGACGAGAAGATCGAAACCGTTCGCCGGTGGTTGGAACCAAAGCCTGACCTTGCCGTGCTGATCGCCCCGAACTTCGCTATCGGTGCGGTGTTGTCCATGCGGTTCGCCGCACTCGCCGCGCGCTATTTCGACTCGGCCGAAGTGATCGAGATGCATCACCCGCAGAAGATCGACGCTCCGAGTGGGACTGCCTTCCGGACCGCCCAGTTGATCGCCGAGACGCGCCACGACACCGGATCACCCGACATGCTGGATGCGACCCGAGCACAAGACCTCGGCGCGCGCGGCGTCGATGTCGACGGTGTCCGGATCCACTCGGTACGAATGTCCGGACTGCTGGCCCACCAGCAGATCCTGTTCGGCACCGAGGGCGAAACCCTCACCATCCGGCACGACACCCTGAACCGGAACTCCTTCATGCCCGGCGTGCTCTTGGCCGTGCGCAAAGTCGCCTCTCACCCGGGGCTGACCGTAGGTCTCGACCCGCTGCTCGACGACTGACCAGTCCAGCGGGCGGAGCGCGGTCGGAGCTGTTTGTCTGTTGACAGTCGTCGAAGTGGTGGTGGTTGGTGAGTGGCTGTATGCCGACGTGCAGACTCGCCGGGTCGTAATTCTGCGGGCGAACTACGACTTCTGGTACGAAATCGCCAAGGCGGACGGCAGTCTGGAACCGGGCGAGCAACCGTCCCTGAACGCCGATGGCTTCCAGTACTACCTGCTCTATGACAAATGGCCAGAGGGCGGGCGGTTCTGGCCTGACGGCAGTGCTCTGACTGAGCGAGACGCCAAGAAGGCGGCGGAAAAGGGTGCTCCCGTCGCGGGTCCGATGGTTGGATTCGTGACCCCACCGCGTCTGATGACCATTGACCAGGCCGCTGAGGAACTGCAGGCCAGCAGGAACACCGTGTACCGGCTGATTTCTTCGGGGGCGTTGAAGGCCGTCGACGTCGCCGCAACCGGCCGGACTACCCGTACCCGGATTCTGACCCGAGACCTGGATGCATTTATCGAGTCGCGCACCCGACGGGTGGTGAGCGGATGACCAACACACCCTGGAGAAGGGGGGCACGCTTTTCGTGCACCCTTTTGCCCAGTGAGGCCGGCCACGGGGGACGGTCGAACGCTCTGCCCAGCTGCATTCCCGTTCGGAGGCCTGAGTTTTCCTAGCGCGCGGACACCGTCAGTGACTCAAGGGTCCGACTAGGTGCGGCTGGCGAGGAGAATGAGCCGGATGAGCACTGATGCGGCCGGACCAATCGGGATCCGCGTCGAACGTTGGGACCACGGTTGGGAGGTTCACGTCCGGGACATCGGTGTCACACAGTGCGAAACGCTCGTCGACGCCGAACAGCAAGTGCGGGACTACCTCGAGACCGTCTTCGGAACATTCCCTACCGTGAAGCTCGTCTGGGATGTCACCGGAGCCGAACAGGCAGTCGGCAGCGACAAGGGCCTCGCCGACGAGGTCGACGAATTCACCGACCGGCTCAGCGTCACCCAGCGGGCACACCAGACCATCAGGTTCGACGATGCCTGGCGCGGCATCGACGAGGGAACCTTCCTATAGGCCCAGTGCCTCTGCGTCGCCAGGCGAGCTACCGTCGGGCGCTCCTGGTCCAGGCGCGTCCCGCCCCCCTCAGCGCGTGGAGTGGCGGGACCGGCTCATGGCGTTGCTTGCCGGGCGCTCCGCCTTTGGTGGGGCACCTGCCGATCATTGCGATCCCTGAGGGGGTGTACGAGGATCGGCGGCGACACCCAGGGGGGTGTAGGGAGGGGGGCCATTGCCGACATACGGCTATTTGATCGTGCTGATCCGAGCGAACAAGCCGCATTTTACAAAGGGCCTCCAACGACTCAGCGCGGCAGGCGACGACGGGGACGACATCCTAGACCTGGTGGAGCTGGGCGTCCAAGGGTTGGGCGCCGGATATCACCGTGAAGAACGCGAGGCCGAGGGGTGGCGCGTCAAGTCCTCCGTCCGCCGAAGCCGCGTCATAACTCTCAGCGTCAACAAGGGGCCGGCTGGAATCACTGGCGAAACCTATGACACCGAAACCGAGGAAAGTGTCGAGACGACCACACGGCACGCGCAACTCAGCCAGCTCCGGGCGATGATCGCAATCCCGGAGAACAGCTACTACGGGCTGCTGTTCGTGGAACGGATCGGTGTCCGCCATCTTCGCAAGATCGTCGAGCAGCATCTGCTCTTCCCTGTAGGCAGACAGATCGGAGTGACACTCCGGCTGGAGTCGTTCGCGGAGTCACGAGATTGGCGAACACTCCTCGCACCACAGGATGTGCTGCGAGTCTCGGAACTTCTCCACGACACTCGGTCGGGCGACGACGCGTCGACCCCGGCTGACCTTAAGGTCCGGATCGAAACAACGGGTGGACGGCTCCGCCGATACTCCGGGCAGATAAAGGAAGCCGTCCTAGGACGAGTTGAGGCACGCGAATCCCGACTCGACGCGGCCGCACGCTACGCCGACCTTGATGAGCGGCGGGAACGATACGAGTGGCTGACAGCGCAGGGGGCGCAAATCGCCTCCGCCGACGCATTCACGGTGTCCGACTACAGGGAGCTGGAAGATCTCAATCAACACCTCGAGCCCGGCGTGGAGGAAGGCAACCCGGAAATCGCTGAGGCCCTCGCAGGGTTTGCACCGGTCGATCCCGATGCTGGCCTAGAACACGACCACTACGAGGTCGAGCTGGGCCAAGGCAACCGCACGGAAACCAGGTTCATCGTGGAGCGCGACCGGATGCCGCAGTTCGTCTACGAGCTTGGGGGATGGCTGAGTGACAGTGGGTTGAGGCAAACTTGGATCAGCGACGCTGACCGCATCTTCAAGAACCGGGGTGTGACCCTCCCGAAGAATTGGTCGAAGCGGAACTGAGGCGCGCGGCGAGGGGAGCGGCATGGTCATCATGAATCACAGCGTTCGACGTTTCGGACCGGTGGTCATCGTCAGCGAGCACATCGACACGTGGTCGACCCTCCCCCCCGGCAACGAGCGTCAGCGCCTGATGCGCGCCACAGCAGGGTGGCAGTACGGGCCGGCGTTGCTGGCCGCGGTCGCTCTGCTGGTCTGGCACGTAGAACTCGTCGGCGGTGTCAGCGCCATCGTCTCAGGTGTCGCGGTCTTCACCGCTCTCCTCTTCGGGTTACTTGCCCTGGTCTTCAATATGGCGGTCACCATTCGCAAGGACGGCGACGCGATCGGCACCGCCCACGACCTCAAGGCCACGGTCGCCGATCTCAGAGCCAACATCTCCTACGGAGTGCTAGTCGGCTTCATACTGGCGATCAGCCTCGTCGTTGCGTCGGTCACCGCCGACCCGACTCGACAGCTGCATTGGAGTTGGACCCCGTGGCTTTCTTTCCTGTTCATTCACATGATTGCGGTCCTGTTCACCATCCTCAGACGGTTTCGGACTGCATTCAACTATCTGATGCGGTAGCCATCTGAGAATTCGGGTGGCCTCAGGTGTGGACGAGCATCACATCTCGCATGCAGGCCCGGTAGACGATCGCCCCTCTCAACTTCAGCTGGGAGGGACGCTTTCGCCTTTGCCCACACCCCGCCAAGCCCGCACACACGGCGAGATTGACGAGTCATTCAGCCCACTCGCCAGGCACGCTCGACGCTGCGCCGGGCGCCAGAGTTTCCGTGACACGCCGAGTGTGGCAGTTGCCAAGAAGTGACATTCGTACCAAAATATGTAGTTGTGATGTCACACCTTCCACAGTCGGTCCTCGCCCGCATCACCGAGTTCGTCAACACGGTCGACGACAGGCTCTCGCAGTCGTCGTATCACGTTGACCGAGCAGTCGAAGTGCATGACGCTTTCGACAGCGCCGATGTGGATTCGCGCCTTTTCCGGGCACTTCTTTGCCGCGCAGCAATAGAGAATTCGGGAAACGGCCTGACCGTGGCCACCATGTCGATGGGCGGCTGCGAAGCCATCATCCACCACGAGGACGTATCCCACCGCTTCCGATTCGCGAAGGCGCAGCTTGATCGCCGCGCAAGGCTCGTGGTGCGGGTCAGCAGTGCAAGCGCCCTGGCCCAGCGACTGTCACCGCAACTAAGTCTGTTCGATGACTCGGAGACCGTCGTCGACAACGAATCGATGACTTGGCTCCTGGCCTATCGGCTGTACCCAACCACCCGTACATTCCGCCAGGTCGCCGCGGGCCTCCCGGAGTCGTTGGTTGGCTCGGGATCACCGAAGCGTGTCGAATTCGGGGCACTCTACGACCTGCACCTCACCGCTCCGGCGCCGCCGGCCTTCCCAGGCCTGGACGACGATCTGGATCTCGGCGACGACCAGACCGGCAACATCGACCGTACCGGCTGATCATGGTCAACCGGATAAACCGAGAAGACACCGTTTTCCATGGCCGCGGCGAGGTTCAGGAACGCATTCGACGATTGCGCCAAATGAAGCGTTGGGATCTAGTAACACTTGGTCAGCGCGCCGAGCTGAGTGCGACGACCATCTCTCAAATCGAGCGCGGTCGGATCGCACCCTCGGAGCCGCAAATCGCCCGGCTTGCAACGGCTCTCGGGTACTCGACGGAGTTCCTAACGCGAGAGCTAAATCTGCTTCCGACTGGCCGGCCCTGGCTACGTGCCTATGCCGACGCCAGCGAGCGGGAAGCCATCGCAAGAAAGGCCCAGGTCGGTACCGCCGTCGAGTACATCAGGACGCTTCGGCTATCCCCTCTCCCTCACTCCCTCTCGGTGTTTGACGGGGACCCTGACGACGAGGAGGCCGTCGAGGAACACGCCACGCTCGTTCGGGACGCGGCGGCGGTCACACACGATGGGGCCGTCCTGAATGCGGTCCGCGCCGCGGAGCGCCTAGGTTGCGTGGTACTACCACTTGAGACCGAGCTCGGCAGGCATGTCGGCATGTCGGTTCGATCGGACGATCTTCCCGTGATGTGCATCGCACGAGATAACGTGCCGGGCGACCGACAGCGGTGGACCGTCGCCCACGAGCTCGGACACCTGTCCCTGCACTGGAACACGCCCGCGCCGGAAGATGCCTCACAGTCGGCCAGACTTGAACGGCAAGCCCATCGTTTCGCTGGCGCATTCCTTGCACCGGCCGCGCCCCTAGTCGATACCTTGTCGGAACATGGCGGGCGAGTCACCCTCCGTACTCTGCTTGAGCTCAAGGCGATTTGGGGAATCGCGATAAAGGCGCTGGTAACGCGCCTCAAGAGTCTCGGCGTTATCGACTCCGATCATGCCCGTTCCCTCTACAAGCAAATCTCCGCCCGAGGGTGGAACACAAGCGAGCCGGGGCATGTGCCAGTTGAGGCCGCCCAGTGGCTTCCCAAGTCCATCCAGCGCGTCGGCGGCAGCACAGATCTCCGAGAGTCAACAAGCATTGCAGCGAGATCGATCGGCGGTAACACGGGCGACCTCTACCGCCTCGTCGACTGGGCGAGTGCACCTGCCGCACCGGTTGTCGACCTGTCCACACGGCGCCGCCGGTCGCCATCCACTAGATCTGCCATGAACGGGCCGTCGGGCTGAGCGGAATCGGTGCCCCGCCGGGTCAGGTCATGCTGGAGGCCAATCGACAGCAGCAGCACCGAGAACAACACGATGCTCAACACGAGCAGGGCTTCCCCGGTGATCCACGGCACCGGCGCCCTGCCGGCTGCCTCCGGTCAAGCTGGTGCTCCAGGGCCTCGGGGGTCGTACGGTCGCGGCGAGTCAGCCACACTGGAGGTGGCCAGCCTGAGTTTAAGATCACGGGGGCCGTTGAGTACCGCGCACGGCGCCGAAAAGGCAGCTTCTACCCGGAGGAAGCGAATGGCACGAGCGATCGTCAGATTCTCGATTCAGGCTGGACAGATCCCGCTCAGGAATCAGGTGCGGAGTGCCCTGCAGGACGCGGGTTTTACCAAGATCGGAACCTCAACCTTCGACGCCTGATATGTCACTGGGTGACATCGCCCCTGCCCTTAACGCCTTGATGACGCGCCTCGCTTTGTCGCGGCTCGACCACTTGTGGATTTATGTCGACGTACCCGAGGTCGAATCAACCTGACCCAACTACGCAGGCCCCCGTTGTCGTTGTCCACACCCCGATCGTGCCGTCCACATATGCCTATGAATCCGCCGCCGGCATTCATAGGCGAGCCAGGCTCGGTTCTGTCCCGGGCCAACGCCACGCCTACCCGTCCAGCCCCTCAGACCTTGGTCTCATGCGGACGGACTCAGGGCACGCCTTGTCACGCTCCGCCGATTACTGGCCAGGCCGGTGTCCGCGAACGTGTGGGCAATGGACAGTCCGATATCCGTCTCTGGAGTGGTGCCCGGTGGTGCGACCGACCGCGAGGAGTCATCGGAGTGTGTGCCCGCTGACCGCGCACAGGGGCTATCTGCCCAAATGACACCCTCTTGTTCGCCGCGATCCTGCCGCGATGAAGGCCGAAAATATCCAGCAAAGGAAAGCCGGAACACCCCAAGTTGCCCGCACCACCCCCGGCTCGCTAGTCAGGCACGGTCCTAGGCTGAATCTGTGACCGGGCAGTCCATTGCACTTGGTCTGTTGTTGCGGCTCGCATCAACAGAGGCAGGGGGTCGGAGCACTGCACTACGGGGCGGCAGCGCCGTGAACCTCCGCTTCCGCTACCGGCCCAACTGGGGCCTTCCGGGTATTGACGCTCCGAACAGAGCAGCGCCCCCGTTCTCGGACTCTCTCGTGAGCACATCGGACCGGGTCAGTCCGTACGAGCCGTAATCCTGCCGCTCTATCCGTCCAGCCTCCCGTTGTGGGCAGAGGTCGAGCCTTGGAATGCGGTTGCCGATGTACGAGGGTGCGCGGAGCTGTGGCATCGGCCAGGTCTTGTGGCGCCAGCATTGCTCTTGGCCGCTGCCGACAGCGGACGAAGCGCGCTTCCGCGCCTGGCTTCAGGGGCCCGATGACGTGCCTGCTCCCGAGTAGTTGAAAATTTGGCCGCCGCAGAGCACCCAGACAAGTCGCCTTAACGGGATTCCCGCTCTGCGGCCGTGCCTAGATGGGTGGCGATCCACTCGTTGAGCGGTGCCAGCCGGCGCCAGCCTCGTCGTACGCGGGTCAGGGCATCGCGGGAGGCCAGCCACGGCTGGTCGCCATAGTCCCGGGACGCGCTCAGAGCCCGGAATCGCAACAACTCCAACCGTGGATGGTCGCTGTCATAGCCCTGCGGCCGGGTCTTGACGGGGTTGCCGCCGATCTGCCAGCCCGCCTTGCGCAGGCTGGCCAGCTCCACTTCGAGGGCAGGTCCGAGGTGATCGTCGGCGATCGCCCGGCGCATCCGCTGGACCTGTGCGGATTCCGGGCGCCAAGCGCCACCGCTGAGCAACAGCCCAGCCGCCGAGACCTGCACGTAGAGGCCGCCGCCACCGGGTCCGTGGACGACAGCGCCGGCATGGGTCTTGTACGGGGTCTTGTCCTTGGCGAAGCGCACATCGCGGTACGGGCGGAAGAACTTCGCCTCCCCGAACTCCGGGGCCAGTTCGGCGAGCAGCGCCTCCATGGGGCCTTTGACACAGTCGTCGTACACGGCGCGATGATCGGTCCAATAGGTCTTGGAGTTGTCCGCCTCGAGGCCGTCATAGAAGACCAGAGCACGTTCGGGGAAGCCGGAAAATCTCACGCCGTACCCCCGGATGGGGCGTCCGCCGGCTCGGTTGCCGGCGCCTGGGCTGATGCCTCGACGATCGAGGTGTGCAGGCAGACCTCGCGCAGTGGTGTCCCATCGGCATCCAAGGTGCGAATCCAGCCAGCTTCTTCCCAGCCGGCGGAACCGAAGAAGCTCAGTGCCGCTGCATCGTTTTCTGGGACCCAGGTGACCAGATTGCCGACGCCGTCGGCCCGCGCAATGTCGACAGTGGCTGCCAACAACCGACTCCCGTGACCGCGACGCCCCCAGCGGGGCTCGACGAGCAGGGTCGCGATCTCACCGGTGGGGCCACTGTCGGCCGGTTCGCCGGCAGTTCCTCCCGTTCCGTCAACCAGGCCGTGCTCGTCGCTCTCGGCCGGACCGAAGGCGACCAATCCGACGATCGTTGCCCCTTCGCGCGCGACCAGCACGTGATGGCCTGGTGTCGGAGGCGCCTCGATCGTCGACGCCCAGCGGGAGACGACCTCATCGGAGACCAATCGATCCAGGACCGAAGTCGGTATCACCGAACTGCCCGCCCGGGCCCAGCTGGTTCGCTGGATCCGAGCGACCTCGCCAGCCTCCCCGGGGCGCGCCGGGCGTACGTCCACATCGGCCATTTCGCCAGCCTGACAGACAGCCGAGGCCGTCCTGATCGCGGCCCGCCCCCATGGTTTGGCCCGGGGGCGTCAGCCGATGTCGCGCCGATGAAGGCCGATGAGCCCGGCCCCGGCCAGCCCGATCGCGATGACGGTCAGCACAGCCAGTGGTGTCGCAGTGACGCCGCCGATGGCTGGCACGTGGCCGAACGGCGACAGGTCGATCAGGCCAGACGGCAGCGACAGCAGCGCACCGAACTGGCCGAGCACGACGCATGCGACCAAGACACCCCACGCTGCTGAGGCAGCACGGGGGAGCCAGCCCACGAGCAACACAGTCACTGCGCCGACGATCCACACCGCCGGCGCCTGTGCCAGGGCACCGAGGGTCAGCCGTCCGAGTTGTCCGGCCACGTCGCCGGTGCGCAGGCCGTGGACGAGGCCAGTGCTGGCGCCGCTGATCGCCAGCAGCAGGATCGCTCCCGTACAGGCGACGACGGTATGGCCACTGGCCCAACGCATTCGGGCGAGCGGGGTGGCCAGGAGAAGCTCCGCGTAGCCGCCGGTCTCCTCTTGCCGCAGCCGAAGGACTGACGCGATGACGTAGCCCGAGGCCAGCATGCCCACAATGCCGAACGTGGTGGTCAGGTAGGAATCGACGATCCCCTCGGCGCCCCCCAGTCGCTGCAGGATGTCGACCAGCGCTGGATTGTCGCCCACGATTGCGCCGACATCCTTGGCCAGTGCACCGTAGGCGGCGCCCATGACCAGGAAGCCAACGCACCAGCCGAGCAGCGCCCCGCGCTGCAGACGCCAGGCCAGACCCACCGGTCCGGACAGCCAGCGGGCTGCCGTACTGCTTCCAGCCCGGGGAGGCAAGAGGCCGGCGCCGTACTCGCGGCGTTGGGCGAGCACAAATGACAGGCAGCCGGTCAGCAGGATGAGCACCGCAAACAGACCCAGCACTTCCCAGCGCTCGCCAGCGAAGGGACGCAGCCGGCCCACCCACCCGAGCGGGGAGACCCATCCGACTCCGTTGTCCGCGAGATCGCCGGCGGCGCGTACGAGGAAGGCGGCGCCCAGAATTGCGCTCGCGGCGCCCGTTGCTCCTCGGGCCGTGGTCGCGCACTGGGCGGCAACCGCGGCTATGCCCGCGAAGGTCGCCCCGGCCAAGCCGATACTCAGCGCCAAGGCGAACGATCCGGCCACCGGCAAGCCGGACAGGCTCATGGCCGCGGTGAGCAGGCCGACGAGGGTCAGGTCAGCCACCCCGGCAATGGTCAGGGCGCAGGACAGAGCCGCCCGGCGGCCGACGATCGCCGAGCCGACGAGCTCGCTACGGCCGGTCTCCTCGTCGGCGCGGGTGTGCCGGATGACGAGGAAGGTGTTCATCAGCGCGGCAGCGACCGCCGCGAACAGACCGATCCGCCAGGCCGTCAGGCCGCCCAGGCTTGCCAGGTCGTATCCGCGACCCGACAAAGCGATGAGGGCCGGGTTGCTCGCGGCGGTAGCCCCGTAGGCCGCGCGCAGGGCCGCCGTGGGATAGAGCCCGGCGATACTCGATACCGAAACAGCAACAAGGGTCACGATGCCGATCAGCCAGGGAAGCACCCACAACCGATCCCTGCGCAGCGCCAGCCGGACCAGCGAGCCGGTGCCTGTCAGGGTGCCGCTGCTCATGTCTGCGTCGCGCCGACCATGTCCGGGCTAGGCGGTTCGGCAGGTGATTGCTCGCCGTAGTGCCGGAGGAAGAGTTCCTCGAGGGTCGGCGGATGCGCCGTCAAGGAGGTGACCCCCGCCGGGATGATGGCTGCTAGAAATTGGTTCACCGCGGGTCCGTCGACATGGCACCGCAATGTCGTGCCGTCGACCGAGAGGTTGTGCACACCGTCGAGACGACTGAGATCTGGGACCGGCCGTTCGGTCACCGCTACGACCTCTGTGCGGCTGAGATGTCGCAGCTCGGTCAGAGTCCCTGACTCCACGATCTGCCCCTGTCGGATGATGCTCATCCGGTCACACAGAGCCTCCACCTCGGCCAGGATGTGGCTGGACAGCAGCACCGTGGCACCGCGAGCTCGAATCTCGGTCACGTAGTCCCGGAACACCGCCTCCATCAACGGGTCCAGGCCGGAGGTCGGCTCGTCGAAGATGTAGAGCTCAGCCTCAGTGGTCAGCGCAGCTACCAGGGCCACCTTTTGACGGTTCCCCTTGGAGTAGGCCTTGATCTTCTTGCTCGGGTCGAGGTCGAACCGCTGGAGTAGATCCGCGCGTCGGGTCCGGTCCGGCGTGCCCCCGCGGAGGCGGGTCAGCAGGTCAATAGCCTCACCGCCGGTGAGGGTGGGCCAGAGACTCACATCGCCGGGCACGTACGCGAGACGGCGGTGGATGTCGACCGCGTCCCCCCAGGCGTCCTGGCCGAACACCTGGACCGTGCCGGCGTCGGCCTTCAGCAGTCCGAGCAGGACTCGAATGGTGGTGGACTTGCCGGCCCCGTTCGGGCCGAGGAAGCCGTGGACCTGCCCGTGTGGAACGGTCAGATCCACGCCGTCCAGCGCCATCGAGGTGCCGAAGGACTTCTTGAGACCTCGGATCTCGATGACCGGTCCTGCATCGCTTGTCATGTGCGGAACCTAGCGCGTTCACCGGCAGTGGCTGATCACAGCCGCGGCCCGCAGCCGAGGGTCAGCGGCCACGCCGGAGGAGGACGTCTCCGCTCATCGAGGAAGCGGAGATGCGCAGGTCCGGTGCCTGATCGGCCGCTGCCCGCCCGTTGGTCTCAGCAGTGTCGGTGTCGGAGCCCAGCTCGGAGCTGACGTCCCCGGACAGGCTGTGCACGTCCAGCCAGAGCAACAGTCCGCTGGCCACCCCGATCACCACGTCACCGGACATCGTCTTGGCCTGAACCGACCCGGCCGACGCTGACCCGACAACGACATCGCCGGAGGCAGATCGTGCCGTGAGGTCGCCGGACATCCGCCCGATCGCCACGTCTCCGGAGGCGGTCTGTACCGAGGCGTCAATGCCGCTGACATCCAGGCGCACGTCTCCCGAAGCGGTTCGCACCTGCACAGGTCCGTCGCCCTGCCCGATTTGGATGTCCCCGCTGGCCGTGTTGACCTCCAGCCGACCACTGACCTGTGACAGCGACACGTCTGCGCTGGCCGTGGACACCGTGGCTGAGGCCAGGCTGCCCCGTGCCTGCACGTCAGCGGTAGCCGTTTCCACATCGATGCTCGAACCCAACGGCAGGGTCACGATGATGTCCAGAGGAGGCTGGCGGAGCAGCTTTCGGTCGGGAACGTCGATGCGGAGGTGACCGCCGTCGCCGCTCAGCGCGACCCTCGTGCGCTCGGCCAATTCGGCCCCCTTGGCATCGCGGGGAATGATCTCGACGACTGTCTGAGCCGTCTCGGCCGCGATTACCTCGACGGCGCCGGACTGATTGCGAACCGAGACCTCCACCGGAGCAGGGGTCTCGAAGCGATGGATGGTGGTTCCTTGGGATCCGGGGGATCCGGGCATGGCAGTCATCGGTCACTCCAGGTGTGCTGCGTGGACGGTCGGGTGGACGGTCGGGTGGACGGTCGGGTGGACGGATTTGGGGGCCACGGTCCAACTCAGGATCGGTGATATCCGGACAGGCGACGCCCGGGTGGGGAAGGTGGGCCCGGAGGGTAGGGCGGCGCAGGAACCTTCGAGAGTGCACCGGCGATCGTGCGGGTGAGCCATGCGTTGAGCGACAACGCCGACTCGTTCGCCCGGGACTCGGCGGCGGTCTTTACCGCCTCCGGCATCCGAAGGCTGACCCGGGCCGCGCCGGTCTCACCGTCGGTTTCGATGTTGACGAACTCTCCGGTGGGCGCAGCGGTGACGGTTTCTGCAGTCACGACGACTTCAGGCTCGCCGCCACGCATCCGGAGTTCAACCGAGCCAGCACCCCAGGCCGCGGTCACCTCGGCGGCGAAGGCGCTCAGCGCGTTGGTAAGCGCCAACCGCGCGCCGGGCTCCAGCGCGTCAGCCAGCAACCGGGCGGTGTTGCGCGCCTGCTCGTCGCCCATGGCGGCGGCCGTCAGCAGGTGCGAGCGCATCGTCTCGACGTACGGAGTGAGGTCCATGGTGGTCACTATGGCGTCACGAGTGGTGTCTGCGCGACCGGGGACGTGCCGTACCCGGGTTGTCGAACACGATCCCGAACCCCGGCGTGAGGCAGGCAATCGGTATCTCGGCATCGGGAAGTTGGGCACGCGTGCTGCGGCGGGAGTTCTTGGGAGGGGAGGGACGAAGCCTCCGGAATGTCGTCATGACGCCACTATGACGTCATCAATGACACCTGTCAAGTGTCATCGCGATGTCGACTCTGATGTCATGCGGCGTGGGCGTTCGGCACGCTTCAGCGAGCCGTTCCCGACTCGCCCCCCTCGGCAGTTACTCTCACGGTCGTGCCCAACCTCGTCCCGCTCCGCGTACAGGTAATTGCCCAGACCCAGTTCACCGCCCCGGCCGACGTCCCTTGGGACACCGATGCCGATGGCGGTCAGGCTCTGGCTGAGTTCGCTGGGCGGGCCTGTTACCAGTCGTGGACCAAGCCCAACCCGCGGACTGCCACCAACGCCGGGTATCTCAACCACATCCTCGAGGTCGGTCATCTCTCGGTGCTCGAGCACGGCTCGGTCACCGTCTACCTGACCGGGATCTCGCGCTCGTTGACCCATGAGCTGATCCGGCACCGGCACTTCTCCTACAGCCAGCTCTCCCAGCGCTACGTCCCCGAACGTGATGCCGCCTTCGTGGAGCCAGAGGTCATCGGCTCCGATCCAGAACTGCACGAGAAGTTCATGGCGGCCAGCGATGCGGCACTGGCCGCCTACACCGAGCTTCTCGAGGGCTTGGAGAAGAAGTTCGCCGATGTGCAGAACGCCACGCTGCGGCGCAAGCAGGCCCGCCAGGCTGCCCGGGCAGTGCTGCCCAACGCCACCGAAACCCGGATCGTGGTGACCGGCAACTACCGGGCCTGGCGGCACTTCATCGCTATGCGCGCCAGCGAGCACGCCGACGTGGAGATCCGGGAGTTGGCGATCGCCTGCCTTCGTGAGCTCAGCGAGGTTGCCGGCAACGTGTTCGCAGACTTCAGGATCAGCCAGCTCCCCGACGGCACCGAGGTCGCGGCCAGCCCGTACGTCAGCGAGGGGTAGCTGGTTGGTCGGCGGTAACCTGGCTCCATGACCGCTGTCACCAACCGTCCCTTCGGACGCGTCCTCACGGCAATGGTCACGCCTTTCGCCGAGGATGCCAGTCTCGACCTGGACGGCGCCGTCCGATTGGCGACCCACCTGGTCGATGACGACAGGCACGACGGCTTGGTGCTCAGCGGAACGACCGGAGAATCGCCGACGACCTCCGATGCGGAGAAGGAATCATTGCTCCGTGCCGTCCTCGAGGCGGTCGGTGATCGGGCGAAGGTCGTTGCCGGAGTCGGAACGAGTGACACGGCACACTCGATCCACCTGGCCGAGCAGGCGGCCAAAGCCGGCGCCCACGGTTTACTCGTGGTGACGCCCTACTACAGCAAGCCGCCGCAGGCCGCATTACTCGCCCACTTCCGATCCGTGGCAGACGCGACGGATCTACCGGTGATGCTCTACGACATCCCGGGTCGGACCGGCACCGCGATCGACACCGAGACCCTGGTGCGCGCCGGGGAGCACGAGCAGATCGTCGCCGTCAAGGATGCCAAGGGTGATCTGTTCGCCGGGTCGGAGGTCATGGCGCGCAGCGACCTCGCCTACTACTCCGGGGATGATCCGCTCAATCTGAGTTGGTTGGCCCATGGTGCCGCCGGAGTGGTCAGTGTCGTCGGACACGCGTTCGGCACCGCCTACGCAGAAATGATCGATGCCGTCGACGACGGGAATCTGTCGCGCGCCAGGGAGATTCATGTCGGGCTGATTCCTGCGGTCCAGGCCATCATGTCGCGGGAGAGCCAAGGCGCCATCCGCGCCAAGGCGGTGGCCCAACTGCTCGGCTTGATCGACTTCCGTCGGGTGCGCGGACCACTGCTCGATGCCTCCGACGACGAGGTCGCGCTCGTCCGGGAAGTCCTCGTACGGTCCGGCGTGCTCCGCGCAGTGCCCGGCGGTCCGGTGGCTGAATAACCTCGGGAGTGGCGGGTCTGATTGCCGAGTAGCCTTCTGATCCGATGACAACACTTGCGCACGCGCCGCGCCGCGACCTAGCCGCCCCGCCGCCACTTCCCGCCGGTGGATTACGAGTCTTCCCCCTCGGTGGTCTTGGCGCGATCGGGCGCAACATGACCGTCTTCGAGTTCGACGGGAAACTTCTCGTCATCGACTGCGGGGTGCTTTTCCCAGAAAGCGATCAGCCCGGCATCGACCTGATCCTCCCGGACTTCGGCAGCATCGAGCACCGCCTCGACGACATCGTCGCCGTCATCCTCACCCATGGACACGAGGACCACATCGGGGCCATCCCGTACCTGCTCCGGCTTCGTGAGGACGTTCGGCTGGTCGGCTCGCGGCTGACCCTCGCCCTGATCGAGGCGAAGCTGCGCGAGCACCGGATCAAACCGGTCACCGAACTCGTGGCCGAGGAGGAGGTCCGCACCTATGGGCCTTTCGAGTGCGAGTTCATTGCGGTCAACCACTCGATCCCCGATGCCCTTGCGGTGGCGATCCGAACGCCTGCCGGACTGGTCGTGCACACCGGGGACTTCAAGATGGACCAGCTGCCACTGGATGGCAGGCTGACCGACCTCGGCACCTTCGCCCGGCTCGCCGAGGAGGGCATCGATCTGCTGCTCTCGGACTCCACCAATGCAGAGATCCCGGGCTTCGTCACCTCCGAGCGGGAGATCGGCCCGGTCCTCGAAGACGTCATCGGGCGCGCGAGTCAGCGGGTCATCGTCGCCTGTTTCGCCTCACACATGCATCGGGTCCAGCAGGTTCTCGACGCCGCGGCCAAGCACGGCCGCAAGGTGACCTTCGTGGGCCGCTCGATGGTCCGCAACATGGGGGTGGCCCGCGACCTGGGGCTGCTGCACATTCCGCCCGACCTCATGGTGGACATGGAGGAGGCGGCCGCGTTGCCGCCCGAACGCGTCATCTTCGTCAGCACCGGCTCCCAGGGCGAGCCGATGTCGGCACTGTCCCGGATGGCCGGAGGTAGCCACCACCAGGTCAACGTCGTCGCCGGCGACACCGTGATCCTTGCCTCGAGCATGATCCCGGGCAACGAGACCGGGATTTTCAAGATCATCAATGCTCTGTCCCGGGTGGGCGTCATCGTGGTCTACAAGGACGTGGCCAAGGTGCACGTCTCCGGGCACGCACCTGCCGGAGAGCTCACGCTGCTGCTCAACATCGCCAAGCCGCGACATCTGATGCCGGTGCACGGGGAGTGGCGACACCTTCGCGCCCACGGCAAGATCGCCGAGAACACCGGGATCCCCCCGGAGCGGATCCTGCTCATCGAGGACGGCGTGGTTGTGGACCTGATCGGCGGCTTGGCCACAGTCACTGGTCGGGTGCCATGTGGACATGTCTACGTCGATGGCAACGCAGTCGGCGACGTGGGCGATGAATCACTGCAACATCGCCGGATCCTGGGCGAAGAAGGATTCGTGGCAGTGACTGTCGTCGTGGAGTTCTCCACCGGGACGATCGTGCGGCCGATCCACATCTCGGCCCGCGGGTTCTCCGATGCCGAAGCACCTTTCGCCGCTGTGGTGCCCATGCTCGAGACAGATCTGAAGTCAGCACTGGCGCGGGGGGACAGCGACAGTCATCGGCTCTCGCAGGTGATCCGCCGTACGGTCGGCAAGTGGGTGTCTGACACCTACCGACGCAGGCCGATGATCATCCCGACGGTCCTCGAGGTCTGACCGGTCCAGACTCTCCCTCCGAGTCGGTGGCAGCCTCGCTCCCGCTGGTTTGGGCATACGACCGGGTAACCATGTCCTGCAACACATCCTGGTCGATGTCGGACATTCGCTTGATGTACAGACACGCCTTCCCAATCGAGTGCTTGCCGAGTCGATCGAGCAGGTCGCCGTACTCCTCGAAGCCGTTCATCAGGTACAGCGTGAGGTTGGCCTTGCGCGGGGAGAACCCGACGACGAAGGTGTCGCCCTCGCGGCCGCTGTCGTAGCTGTAGTGGTAGTCGCCGAACCCCACGATGCTCGGTCCCCACATCTTGGGGCTGGCGCCGGTCGCCTGACCGATCAGGTCACTCGCGGCCTTGGCATCCTCGCGCCGTTGCGGATCGGCGATGCCGTCCAGGAACGTGGGAACGTCTCCGTCGTGTGACTGGGTCTTCGCATCGGCCATGGACGGCACCGTAACGACATATCCGGGCAGCTCAACAGGGTCCGCGTCGCCGGGCGGTAAATCGGTGGGCGTTCCCATTCGGTCTGGCTATCGTCGGAGAACATGACCCCGGTTGCCGATCCCGTGCGCGGTGTGGTGCGGGTCGTCCGTGTCGAACGTGACCTGACCTGGCGTGCGCTCGACGCCGGAGAAGTCGTCGGAAGCGCACACGCCCAGCAGCGGCCCGACCGCCGTTGGCATCTGGCCATCGACACGTGGCGTGCTGATGTCCACCGGACCCTGTTGCAAGCGGTCATCGACGACGTACGAGACGACCTGTACAGCACAGTCGACGAGGCCGACGAGGTTGCGCTGCATGAGTGGTCAGACAGTGGCTTCACCGTGCACCGCCGGGAGACAACGTATGTGCTCCCGACCGATCCTGACGTCACTGGTTTGCGAGAAGCCATGCCACCATCGGGTATAGACATCGTGTCGGCGATCGCGGTGCCCGACGAGCAATTGCGCCATCTCGACGAACTGCTCCGTCAAGACGTGCCAGGGTCGGACGGGTGGATCAACGATCCGCAGGAATTCCGCGAGTACACGTTCGATCCGCGGCATTTCGACCGCGAGACCTACCTGGTCGCCGTTGACCAGTTCACCGGTGTCCTCCTCGGGCTGGGCAGGATATGGATGGGCCCCCACATGCCCAGGCTGGGTCTCATCGGGGTGGTAGGCGGGCAACGTCGGCGAGGGCTGGCGCGGGCGCTGCTGGGGGCCGCGTTGCTCGCGCTCCACCACCGCGGCGTCCGCGAGATCGCCGCCGAAGCCGACGCCACGAATGCCGCCTCGACCACGCTGCTGGGACGGCTCGGGGCGCGGCGGACCGGAGGGACGGTGGAACTCATCCGACGCCGGGTCCAACCGTGACCGAACATCGTTTCTACGGCGAGCTCGCGGCGTGGTGGCCGTTGATCTCGCCGCCCGAGGATTACGCGGAGGAGGCCCAAGACGCGGCCAGGGTGCTGAACTCGGCTTCGATACCCGTACGCGAGGTGCTGGAACTGGGCAGCGGCGGCGGACACAACGCCGTCCACCTGAAGGAACACTTCGCGATGACGCTGATCGATCTCTCCGAGCAGATGCTCGAACTCTCGCGAGCGCTCAATCCTGAGTGCGAACACCGTCAGGCAGACATGCGCACCTTGCGGCTGGATAGCAGGTTTGATGCGGTCTTCGTCCACGATGCCGTGGATTACATGTGCAGCCGGGGTGACCTGCAGCAGGCCATGGAGACGGCATATGTGCACTGCCGGCCCGGCGGTCTCGCGTTGTTCATTCCCGACCATACGGTTGAGACCTTCGAGACCAGCAGCGATTCCGGCGGCTCGGACGCGCCGGACGGACGCGGTGTGCGCTTCCTCGACTGGACCTGGGATCCGGATCCGCACGACGACTTCGTGCTGACCGAGTACGCCTTTCTGCTCCGGGACTCCGATGGTTCGGTGCGGGTAGTGCACGAGACCCACCGGACCGGGTTATACGGGCGCAATGTGTGGCTCGGGCTGCTCAGCGAGGCCGGCTTCCAGGCGCAGGCCGTTCTCGAGCAGACCACGGAGGCGCGCGCACCGCGGGAGATGTTCGTCGGCCACCGACCGGTAACGACCAGCGATCGCCGGTAGACCACTCGCGGGTCAGGCGACGGTCGCCCCGGGTTCGACGCCCTCGACGGAGAGAAGGTGCACGGTGCCGGAAGTGTCGAGGCCACCGATGACGAGGAAGTCCGACCGGAATCCGGCAATGCGCTTGGGCCCCAGATTGATCGCTCCCACTACGAGACGGCCGAGCAGCTCTTCCTCCGAGTAGTTCCTGACCTGCGCCGAGGTGCGGAGCTGCCCGACGTCCGGTCCGAAGTCGACAGTCAGCTTCCACGCCGGCCGCTTCGCCTCGGGAAAGTCCTCGACGGCAGTGACTCTGCCCACGCGTAGGTCCACGTCAAAGAAGGCAGCGCCGATGTCCGGTTTGCGCTGCACCGTCAGGCACCGCCGATGGTCGGGTGGATCTCGATCGGCGTGATGCCTTCGTTCTCAGGCAGGTCGAAGCCGAAGATCTGCGCATAGAAGGACAGCTCGCCGTCGAGAGCGGCGCGGATGGTCTCCGACTTGCGGAAACCGTGCTGCTCGCCGGGGAAGAACATCGCCGCGTGCTTGACTCCGTTGCGCTCCAGCGCCGACACGATGAGCTCGGCCTGCGCTGGTGGCACCACCTCGTCCTCGAGGCCCTGGAAGACCGCGAGTGGCGTTCGCAGCGAGTCGGCATGCTTGAGCGGCGAGCGCTGGTCATAGATCGCCTGCGCGCCAGGGAGGGCACCGACCAGTTGATCGAGATAGCGACTCTCGAACTTGTGCGTCTCGGCGGCCAACAGCGCCAGGTCGCCGACGCCGTAGTGGCTGGCCCCGGCGCTGAAGACCCCGGATGCGAACGTGAGGACGGCCAACGCGGTGTATCCGCCCGCGCTGCCCCCCGTGATTGCCATCCGCGCCGGATCCGCCTGTCCGATGGCGGACAGATACTGGGCGCAGGCGAGGCAGTCCTCGACGTCGACCACTCCCCAGCTGTCCTTCAGCAGATCCCGGTACGGCCTTCCGAAGCCGGTCGATCCGCTGTAGTTGACGTCTGCGACCACGAAACCCCGGCTCGTCCAGTACTGCACCGACAGATCCAGCAAGGGCTGCGCCATCGAGGTCGGCCCACCGTGGATCATCACGAGCAGCGGCGGTCGTTGTCCGTCAGCAGCCCGAACGTTGGGGTTGGTCGGGGGATAGACCAGGGCGTGCGCAGTACGGGCTGCTACCTCACTTGAGCTGCTCGATCCGCTCGGGAAGGACACCTCCTCGGGCACGGAGAACCAGCCGACATCGAGCCCCAGTTCGCGGGCCGCTGACACGACCTCGACCGACCCGTCGACGGCAGAGATCGCCACGATCGCCGGTTCATCGGTGGGGGACCCGGCAACACAGACGACACCGCCGGGCGCAGCCCGCAGCTGCCCGAACACCGAATAGGGCAGCTCGAGGCGTCGCGCCGCACCGTCGATGTCCACGACATAGACAGCGTCGAAGGCGTCTCGACAGGCCGCGGCCATGACTCGTCCGTCGTCGAGCAGGGCATAGCGTGACAACCCGAACACCCATTGAGGTCGCCCGATCTCGGCTTCGAGCACCAACACTTCCTCGACCGTGCCGCCTGAGAGATCGGCCGCAGCGCTCCAGCGGTAGAGATTCCACCAGCCGGTCCGGTCGGAGAGGAAGTACAGCCCACCATCTGGCCCCCAGGTGGGCTGGCTGATCGACTCCGCCTCGCCGCCGGCAACGATCAACTCCGTCCCGTCTCGCGTCCGGAGGACCAACTCGGTCCCGTCCCACGGCATGTTCGGGTGTTCCCACTGCAGCCAACACAGTTCGTCGCCGTCGGGGGACCAGCGCGGATCGGAAACGAAATCCGGGCCGGTGACGAGGACCTCGACCTGGCTGTCGATGCCGATCGTGACGACCTCGTTGCGCACCTGACCGTGCGCGTCGTGGCGTTCCCGCACGCAGGTGGCCGACGTCGTGCCCGGTTTCGGACGTCCATCGGCAAAGCGGTCGCCCGAGGGGTGTGCCGGCTCCCCGCTTACCGCCATCGGTTGGCTGCCAGGCGAGATCCGATACAACCGCTGATCGGCGAAATCGGTGTACCAAGCCTCCGGTCCGTGCAGCCACCAGGCGCCGCCTCCGTACTCATGCACGCGGGTGCGAACGTTGACCCCGGCAGGCACGACATCGGCCACCTGGCCGTCGGGGGAGCGTCGGACCAGGGCGACGCGACCGCCCTGGCTGGGGCGCGATTCCGACCACCAGACCGAGCCATCTTCTGCGACGGCGACCTCGCCCACTCTTGTCGCCGCCTGTACGAGGCGCTCCGAGGTCAACGGTGTGGGCCAGGAACCGTACGGCAACGTGCTCGGTGTCAGTGCGGCGTCCTGAGAGCTCATACCCGCGACCGTATCGCCGGGAGTGACCCCTCAGATGTGGGTATCTTGACCTTCTCGACGGTCATGCTGCACCGACGTGGGTGTGGGACGGGGGTTGCGCGTGGCTGATGACCGAGCCCGCGCCGACGACAACGACGACTCTGCTGAACTCGCGGGGCTCCAAGCCGTCCAGTCGATGATTGAGGCTGACGCGGCTTCCAACCTGCTGGGCATCGTGGTCGTCCACCTGCAGCCGGGCCAGGTCACCATGCGCATGACCGTGACGTCCGCGATGCTCAATGGGCACGGCACCTGTCACGGTGGCTACCTGTTCCTGCTGGCCGACTCGGCCTTCGCTGCCGCCTGCAACAGTGTCGCCGGCGGCGCCGCCGCCGTCGCGTCGTCGTGCGATGTGACCTTCGTGGCACCGGCCAGAGTGGGTGACGTTCTGGAGGCACGAGCAGTGCAGCGCGTCAGCTTCGGCCGGAGCGGACTGTTCGATGTCACGGTCCGGCGCGCTGACGGGGCCGTCCTGGTGGAGTTCCGCGGACATAGCCGCCGATTGTCGACACCGGCCTGAGCAGCTGATCTGGGCCGCAGGCGGACCCAACCCCTCAGACACGCCTGTCCCACCTGTCACATGGATCCCATAAGTCGCGCTAGCGTGCAGCCATGCCCACGCGCTCCCCCGCGGCGGCCCGGTCTCGTGCGGGCTCCGAGACGCCTCCTGCCCAGCCATCGGCCCGTTCCCGCACGTCGGCCAACGGCACCGCCGTGCGCAGCCGTTCGGGGACTGGTTCACCGACCGGCACCCGGACGCGAAGTCCCGCACGCACCGGCGCCGGCCGGACGGCAACGGCACGCAGCTCGTCCGGGCGTAAGCCGGCAGCGCGACGGTCACCGAGCACCCGCAGGCAGCCACGCCGCAAGGCCGGAACTCTCGGGCCGTCCCTGGTCAGGGGCGCCGCAGCGACCTGGGGACTGATCGCGCGGGCGGTCGGGGCCGCGGTACGAGCCGTCGGGCGACACCCCGAGGACCAGAGCGTCCTGGATCCCGCGCACCGCCGCGACGGCGTCGGGCTGGCAGTGGTCGGCCTAGCCGTCATCCTCGGCGTCGGGGTATGGACCGATGACACCGGACCCATCGGCTCAGGCCTGGCCAGCTTCGGGCGCTCGAGCATCGGCGTCGTGGTGCTGGTCGTGCCCGTGGTGCTCCTCGTTGTGGCTGTTCGGCTTCTCCGGCACGCGCCACGGCCCGACAGCCGCGGCAGGTTGTCGATCGGATGGGCTTGCATCGTCATCGGGTCGCTGGGCTTCGCCCACGTCTTCTTCGGACAGCCGGCCACGCCGCAGGGACGGACCGAAGGGGCAGGTGCGATCGGAGCGGTCGCCGCCGGGCCTTTCGTCAGTGGGCTGGGCACATTCGTAGGCACCACGATGCTTGTCCTGCTCGCGTTCTTCGGACTGCTGGTCATCACCTCCACGCCGGTACATCAGATCCCGGCACGGACGGAGGCGATCCTGGCCAAGCTGTCCGGGCGCCCCGCGCCAGGCACGCAGAGCGAACCAACCGAGAGCGGCGCGGAGGCCGACGACGAGGCGACCGCTCAGGCGCTGGCGAAGGTGCGCCTGCGTCGTCCTTCGCGCAGGCGCCAGGCCGCCCAGGCGGAGGACTCGAGCGATTCCCCGGCCGTGCACGGCCCCAGTCCGGACCACCAGGACACCGAGGCCGTACCGGAACTCCCGATCACCAGGCCCGAGCAACTGGCGATCAACCCTCTGGACGGTGACTACCGCCTCCCCCCGGGCAACATGTTGAAGCCCGGAACCCCGCACAAGGCGCGAAGTTCGGCCAATGACGCGACGATCGCCGCGATCACCAGCGTCTTGGACCAGTTCACCGTCGATGCCGCCGTCACCGGCTTCACCCGGGGACCGACGGTCACCCGGTACGAGGTCGAGCTCGGCCCAGCGGTCAAGGTGGAACGGATCACCAATCTGGCGCGCAACATCGCCTATGCCGTGGCCAACGACAACATCCGGATCCTGGCTCCGATCCCCGGCAAGTCCGCCGTCGGCATCGAAGTTCCCAATGTCGACCGCGAGATCGTCAGTCTCGGCGACGTGTTGCGCTCGTCGGCGGCAGTGCACGACCACCACCCGCTGCTGGTCGGTCTCGGCAAGGACATCGAGGGCGGGTACGTCTGTGTCAACCTCGCCAAGATGCCGCACCTCCTGGTCGCCGGAGCGACGGGAGCGGGCAAGTCGAGCTTCATCAACGCGCTGCTGACTTCGCTGCTGCTCCGGGCCACACCCGATCAGATGCGGATGATCCTGATCGACCCGAAGATGGTGGAGCTGACCCCGTACGACGGTGTCCCGCACCTGATCACGCCGATCATCACCGACCCCAAGAAGGCCGCGACATCGCTGGTCTGGTTGGTCGAGGAGATGGAACAGCGCTACCTCGACATGCGTGCCTCCGGGGTGCGTCACATCGACGAGTTCAACCGTCGGGTGGTAAGCGGCAAGATCAGCACTCCGCCCGGCAGTGAGCGGGTCTACACGCCCTACCCCTACATCCTCTGTGTCATCGACGAGCTGGCCGACCTGATGATGGTCGCCCCGCGGGACGTCGAGGACTGCATCGTGCGGATCACCCAGAAGGCGCGAGCCGCCGGCATCCATCTGGTTCTGGCCACCCAGCGCCCCAGCGTCGACGTGGTCACCGGGCTGATCAAGGCCAACGTGCCGAGCCGGCTGGCCTTCTCGACCTCGAGCCTGACCGACTCCCGGGTCATCCTCGACCAGCCGGGCGCGGAGAAGCTGATCGGCATGGGGGACGCGCTCTTCCTGCCGGTGGGGGCCGGGAAGCCGGTCCGCGTGCAAGGCGCGTTCGTGGGCGACGCCGAGATCGAGGCGATCGTGGCGCACTGCAAGAAGCAGAGCGAGCCGGAATACCGCGAGGACGTCGTCACGATCAACCCGACGAGCAAGAAGGAGCTCGACGAGGACATCGGCAACGATCTAGACCTGCTCTGCCAGGCGATCGAGCTCGTCGTGACCACCCAGTTCGGCTCCACGTCGATGTTGCAGCGCAAGCTGCGGGTGGGCTTTGCCAAAGCCGGACGGCTGGGACCTGATGGAAAGTCGCGGCATCGTTGGTGCCTCTGAGGGGTCCAAGGCCCGCGACGTCCTGGTCAAGCCCGACGAGCTCGATGCAATCCTGGATGCCCTGCGCGCTTGATGAGCAGGTGCGGAGCCGAGCCGCGCTGGGCCGACGGCCGTACGCTCGCGGGTAGTCTCTCGTCGTGACCCCGTCTCCCGCGCCGTCTCCGGGCCGGGGCCGAGAGGTCGCACTGCTCACCCTCGGATGCGCCCGCAACGACGTGGATTCCGAGGAACTTGCCGGACGGCTGCTGGCCGACGGATATCAGATCTCCACTGACGCGGAGCATGCCGACGCGATCCTGGTCAACACCTGCGGATTCGTCGACGCCGCCAAGCAGGAGTCGGTGGAGACCTTGCTCGCGGCCGGTGAGGGCAGCGCCAAGGTGATTGCGGTCGGATGCATGGCCCAGCGGTACGGGTCGGAACTGGCCACGGAACTGCCCGAGGCGACCGTGCTGTCCTTCGACGATTACACCAACATCGGAGACCGCGTCGACGACGTACTCAACGGTCGGCCCCTCACTGCCCATACGCCCGGCGATCGCCGGCACCTCCTGCCCCTCGCGCCGGTGGACCGGGCACCGGATGTCCCTCCACCTGGCCACGACTGGTTGCGTCGTCGCCGGCTCACCACCGGACCGTCAGCCTCGATCAAATTGGCCAGCGGCTGCGACCGCCGATGCAGTTTCTGCGCGATACCGAGCTTCCGCGGGCGATTCGTCTCCCGGATGCGACCGGAGATCCTCGCCGAGGCCACCTGGTTGGCCGGAACCGGTGTCCGCGAGATCATCCTGGTCAGCGAGAACTCCACGTCGTACGGCAAGGACTTCGGCGACCTGCAGGCACTGGAGAAGTTGCTCCCTGACCTGGCCGCGCTACCCGGGATCGACCGGATCAGGGTCAATTACCTGCAGCCAGCCGAAGTCCGCCCCGGCCTGATCGAGGTCATCGCGGCCACCCCCTCGGTCGC
>Ga0190275_10000716_pt1 | contig 27041 bp, 24 predicted proteins | sample Popmic550T_FD_133745 | JGI IMG/M metagenome (GOLD analysis project Ga0190275, IMG submission 133745) | Populus adjacent soil microbial communities from riparian zone of Yellowstone River, Montana, USA - 550 T | ecosystem: Environmental > Terrestrial > Soil > Riparian zone > Trees stand | place...
GGCTTGACGGGCTCGGTGTAGATCTCCTGCAAGGCGGCGATGCCAGCGTTCTCCCCTTCAGGAAGCTCTGCGATCCGCGCGTAGGCCCGGCTCGGGTCGTCATACCGGGTCCACAGACCCTCGGCGTTGAGCACGCCCAGCCCTCCGGATCGACCGATGGCGACGCACATGTCTGGGCTCATCACTGCATCGGACGGGGTGGACACCATCGGGATGCCGAACGTGAACGCATCGATCTGCCAGGCGGTGGAGACGTCGTCGACGTCTCGGGTGCGCCGCGACGGGATGATCGAGACTTCGTCCAGGTGATAGCCGCGACGAGCGGTGCGGCCGAGACCGATCTCGACGTAGTCACGCATGGAGACTCCGCACCGCGCTCAGCGCGCCCGATAGTTCGGCGACTCGACAGTCATCTGGACGTCGTGCGGATGGCTCTCGGTCAGTCCGGCCGAGGTGATCCGCATCAGCTGAGCGTGGTCGCGCAGATCAGCGACTGTGGCCGCACCGCAGTAGCCCATGCCCGCGCACAATCCGCCGACCAACTGGTGGGCGACCCCGGCCAGCATTCCGCGGTAGGGCACCTGCCCTTCGATCCCCTGGGGTACGAGCTTGTCGTCGGAGAGCACGTCGTCGGCGAAGTAGCGGTCCTTGGAATACGACCGCGCCTCACCGCGGGTTTGCATCGCCGCCAACGAGCCCATGCCGCGGTAGGTCTTGTACTGCTTGCCGTTGACGAAGACCAACTCCCCCGGCGCCTCTTCGACACCGGCCAGCAGGCTGCCCAGCATCACAGTGTCGGCCCCTGCGGCAATGGCCTTGGCGATGTCTCCGGAGTACTGCAGTCCACCGTCGGCGATCACGGGGACACCAGCCGGTCCGGCTGCGCGGGCGGCCTCGTGGATCGCGGTCACCTGCGGCACTCCCACACCGGCCACGACGCGGGTCGTACAGATCGATCCCGGCCCCACGCCGACCTTGATCCCGTCCGCTCCAGCGTCGATCAGTGCCTGGGCCCCGGCCCTGGTGGCAACGTTGCCGCCGATCACCTCGACAGTGTGGTCGGCCTTGAGCCGGGCCACCATCTCAGGAATGCTCCGGTGGTGGCCATGGGCGACATCGACCACCAGCACATCCACGCCCGCCTCGATCAACAGCCCGGCGCGTTTGTAGGCGTCCTCACCCACTCCGATCGCCGCGCCGACGACCAGCCGGCCGCCGGTGTCCTTGGTTGCGGATGGATATTCATCGCTCTTGACGAAGTCCTTGACGGTGATCAGACCGCGCAGCCGCCCCGCCTGGTCGACCAGTGGCAGCTTCTCGATCTTGTGCCGGCGCAGCAGCTCGAGTGCGTCTTCGGGCTTGACGCCCTCCGGTGCGGTGACCAGCGGCATCGGCGTCATGATGTCGCTGACCCGACGTCCCGGATCGGTCTCGAAGCGCATGTCGCGGTTGGTGATGATTCCCAGCAGGATCCCGTCCTGGTCCACAACGGGTGCTCCTGAGATGCGGTATCTGCCACACAGCGCATCGACCGCGCCGACGGTGTCCTCCGGTGAACAGGTGATCGGGTGGCTGACCATGCCGGCTTCGGAGCGCTTGACGACGTCGACCTGATTGGCCTGGTCGTCGGCCGAGAGGTTTCGGTGCAGGATGCCGACGCCACCCTGGCGGGCCATCGCGATCGCCATCCGGGACTCGGTGACGGTATCCATGGCGCTCGAGACCAGCGGGATCGCCAGGCTCAGCTTTCGCGACAGGCGGGTGCTGGTGTCGACAGTGTTGGGCAGGACGTCGGAGGCGGCGGGGACCAGCAGAACGTCGTCGAAGGTCAGACCCTCGGGCAGGAACTTGGGCCGGGTACCACCGTGCTCGTCCACCAGCGCTCCTCGAGTTCTGCCCGCGTCCAGTGCCCGTCGGACGACGGGGGGTCTGCCCACGTGAAGCCTCATCGTAGTGCGGGCTACGGTTGCTCCCGTGAGTTCCGATCTACCCGGCGAGCCCAATGCCGACGACGCCGACGATGCCGCTGATCGGGTGCCGCTGTCCCCCGAGGAGCGTGAGGACATCGTCGTCGATCTCGAAGACCTCGAGGTCTACCGCACCCTGCTGGAGCCGACCGGGATCAAGGGCATCGTCATCGACTGTCCGGACTGCGAGACCATCCACCACATCGGATGGGCACTGATGCAGTCCAACCTGCGCCAGTTGCTCGACGAAGGGATCACCGGGCTGCACGAGCCGCCCTACGATCCCGATCCGGCCGAGTACGTCACCTGGGAGTACGCCCGCGGCTACGCCGACGGAGTGGTGGCCTCAGAGAGCGCCATCGACTGATTGGTGGCCCATCACTCGGGTCAGTGGCTGTGACCATGGCCGTGCGAATGGCCGTGGCCGTTGCCGTTGGCGTTCTCATGCTCATGCTTGGCCGGCGCCTCGACGATGGAGCTCTCGGTCGTGAGGATCATCGCGGCGATCGAAGCGGCGTGGGTGAGCGCTGCCTTGGTGACCTTGACCGGGTCGATGACTCCGGCGGCGGACAGGTCGCCGAATTCACCGGTTGCGGCGTTGTAACCATGACCGAGGCCCAGTTCCAGCACCTTGTCGGCGGTGACGCGCCCCTCGACACCGGCGTTGTCGGCGATCTGCACTAACGGGGCACGCAGGCTGCGGGCCACGATCGTGACCCCGGTGCGCTCGTCGCCGCTCAGGCCCAGGCCATCGTTCAAGACAGAGCCGGCGTGTACGAGTGCGCTGCCGCCGCCGGCAAGCACGCCTTCCTCGACGGCCGCACGGGTAGCCGAGATGGCGTCCTCGATACGGTGCTTCTTCTCCTTGAGCTCCAGCTCGGTGGCCGCACCGACGCGGATCACGCCGATCCCGCCGGCCAGCTTGGCAAGCCGTTCCTGCAGCTTGTCCCGGTCCCAGTCGGAGTTACTGTTCTCGATCTCCGCGCGCAGCTGGGAGATCCGCGCTGCGATGTCGGCGCTGTCGCCGGCACAGTCCACCAGGGTTGTGGTGTCCTTGGTGATCGTGGCCCGGCGGACCTTGCCGAGCACCTCGGCGCCGACCTCGTTGAGCTTGAGGCCGACCTCCGGGGCGATGACCTTCCCGCCGGTGACGATGGCGAGGTCTTCCAGGAATGCCTTGCGGCGGTCCCCGAAGTAGGGCGCCTTGACCGCAACCGCGACGAGAGTCTTGCGCACCGCGTTGACCACGAGGGTGGACAAAGCCTCGCCCTCCACGTCCTCGGCGATGACCAGCAGCGGCTTGCCGTCGGTCATCACCTTCTCCAGCAGCGGGAGCAGGTCGGTGAGGGCACTGATCTTGGTGCTGTGGATCAAGACGTAGGGGTCAGTGAGGACTGCCTCCATGGCGGTCGCGTCGGTCACGAAGTACGGCGAGCTGTAGCCCTTGTCGAACTGCACGCCCTCGGTCACCTCGAGGCTTGTCTCCATGCTGTTCGACTCCTCGACGGTGATCACACCGTCGGAGCCGACCTGTTCCATGGCATCGGCGATCAGATCGCCGATCTCGGAGTCCTGAGCGGAGATGGTGGCGACCTGGGCGATCTCGGTGCGGCCGTTGACCGGCGTCGCGGCCTTGTCCAGCGCCTCGTTCACAGCAGTGACGGCGGCGGCTATCCCACGACCGAGGGCGGCTGGGCTCGCACCAGCAGTGATGTTGCGCAGACCGTGGCTCACGAGCGCCTGGGCGAGCACGGTGGCTGTCGTGGTGCCGTCTCCGGCGACGTCGTTGGTCTTGGTGGCAACGCTCTTGGCCAGTTGCGCGCCGAGGTTCTCGAACGGGTCGGTCAGATCCACTTCGCGGGCGATCGTCACTCCGTCGTTGGTGATCGTGGGCCCACCGAAACTCTTGTCGATGACGACGTTACGACCGCCGGGGCCGAGGGTGACCTTGACCGCCTGCGCAAGCTGGTCGACTCCTCGCTGCAGACCACTGCGGGCGGCTTCGTCGAATCGGATCAACTTCGGCATTGGGGATGGTGTCCCTTCACGGACTTCACGAAACGAGGTTGCTCAAGAGGGAGAGCATGGACCCGCCCCGATGCCTCGAAGGCTTCGGGGCGGGTCAAACATGCTGATGGTGCAGTGTTGGCTGTGCGGTGGTCCGGCTACTTCTCGACTACTGCGAGCAGGTCACGGGCCGAGAGGACGAGATAGTCCTCGCCGCCGTACTTGACCTCGGTGCCGCCGTACTTCGAGTAGATGACGGTGTCACCTTCGGATACGTCCATCGGGACACGGTTGCCCTTGTCGTCGATGCGGCCGGGGCCGACAGCGATGACGGTGCCCTCCTGAGGCTTTTCCTTGGCGGTGTCCGGGATGACCAAGCCGGAGGCGGTAGTCGTCTCCGCCTCGTTCGCCTGGACAACGACGCGGTCCTCGAGGGGCTTGATTCTGACCTTGGTAGCGGTCGTCACTTCTCTTGACCTCCCCCTTCTGGGGCGTAGTCGCAATTGTGCGCAAGTGTCGTAGTGCGCAATGGGTCTTTGTCTCATGGTGCTGTATTGCATTGGTGCGGTGTTTCGGCACGACCGGCCTGTCGTCGCGGGTGCCAGGAACCCGGTCGCTCCGATTGGCACTCTAGCCCCGAGAGTGCCAACGCATCAACCGGGGTACTGCCGGCGGCCCTGGTCAACCCGGAACGGCAACCACAGTTACGGCAAGGGTCGAATCGGCTCCGAGGGAGTTCGGCGAGGGTTGCACCCCGGCGGCAACCAGGAGGGAACCGAGGGCAGCAACCATTGCCCCGTTGTCGGTGCACAGACCCGGCCGAGGGACTCGCAAGCGCAGCCCCGCCGTGGCAGCACGTGCCTGGGCCATTGACCGCAACCTGCTGTTCGCCGCGACGCCGCCGCCCAGGATGAGGTGCTCGATTCCCGCCTCGCGGCACGCACGTACCGCCTTGGCGGTGAGGACGTCGACCACGGCCTCCTGGAAGGAGGCGGCCACATCGGCCAACGGAACGGGCTCGCCATCCCTTTCCCGACGTTCCACCCAGCGCGCCACCGCGGTCTTGAGACCGGAGAAGGAGAAGTCGTAGGGCGCATCGCGTGGCCCGGTGAGCCCCCGCGGGAAGGCTATCGCCGCCGGGGACCCGGTCGCGGCCAGGCGGTCGATGTGCGGGCCGCCGGGAAACGGCATGCCCAGGACGCGGGCGACCTTGTCGAAGGCTTCGCCGGCAGCGTCGTCGATCGTCGAACCAAGGGAGGTGATGGCGCCGGTGATGTCATCGACCCGCAGTAGCGAGGAGTGGCCCCCGGATACCAATAGGGCGATTGCCGGCTCGGGGAGTGGTCCGTGTTCCAGGGTGTCGACCGCGACATGCGCGGCCAGATGATTGACCCCGTACAGCGGCTTATCCAGCGCCATTGCGTAGGCCTTGGCCGCCGCGACTCCGACCAGCAGCGCACCGGTCAGCCCCGGCCCGGCAGTGACAGCGATCGCATCGACATCTGACGGCGTCACTGCCGCGTCGGCGCAGGCCCGATGGACAGTCGGGACCATCGCTTCCAGATGCGCACGCGAGGCGACTTCGGGTACGACTCCGCCGAAGCGGGCGTGTTCATCGACGCTGGACGCGACGGCGTCGGCCAACAGCCGATGTCCGCGCACGATGCCCACGCCGGTCTCGTCGCAGGAGGTCTCGATACCGAGGATCAGCGGCCCGTCGCGGTTGTCAGCCACGCGACATCACCACTGCATCGGCGCCGCTGAGCGGGTAGTAGTTGCGTCGGAGACCGATCTCGACGAATCCCCGGCTGCGATAGAGGTGTTGCGGCACCGGGCGGTCTGCGCGTACCTCGAGCAGTACACGCGGAACGCGGCGATCCGCCTCGTTCAGCAGTGCGTCGAGCAGAAGGGCGCCGAGACCGTTGCCCTGAAAGGTGGTTCGCACGCCGAGTGTCGCGATGTGGCCCTCGTCGCGATACGCGACGAGCCCGGCATAGCCGGCGACCTCACCCTCAGCGTCGGCGACCAGGTAGACGCGGCTCTTGGTCCGGCTCATCTCGTCCCGCAGCATCGCCTCGGTCCAGGTATCCGGTGCGAACAGCTCCTCCTCGATATCCATGACGGCCGGCAGATCGGCAACGGTCAACGCGCGCAACACCGCGGCGCGCCGCGAGGCCGGGGTCGTGCCGGTCATCGGGGCGTCACCGGCTTGCGTGCGGCCGGCGGCATGGCATCCGGCCGGCGCAGGTAGAGCGGCACGAGCGGTTCGGGAGCCGTGCCGTCACCGATGCCGCGCGCGGCGAGCACCAGTCCGACGGGGTCCGGCTGCGTTGGCACGATGTCGGTGCCGAGCGATTCGGAGAAGGCTTCGTCACCGATCACCAAACCGCTTGGGCTCCAACCAGATCGGGCGCGGACATCCGCCGGGCGCTGGACGTGCGGGCCGCTGGTCCGGGTGCCCGTGGCGTCGTAACCGGCCCAGTAGCACTCGCGCCTGCGCGCGTCGGTCACCACTACGAAACCCTCGTCGAGCGACGAGGATGCGTAGCTTGCTGCGATGGCGTCATGTGTGCAGACGCCGTATGCGGGCAGAATAAGTGCGTCGGCAAGCGCCGCTGCGGTCATCAGCCCGACCCGGAGTCCGGTGAACGGACCCGGGCCCAGCCCGACGACGATCGCGCCGAAGTCGCTCATGCCGACTCCGGCCTGGCTGAGCACTGCGGGAATCGACTCTCCCAGCGTCTCGGCATGTCGATTGCCGCTGGAGACCCGGCTGGCGGCGCGTACGACGGGCTCGGACAGGTCCCGATCGGCCGAGTCGCCCCACTCGAGTATCCCGACCACCACCTGCGGCGTCGCAGTATCGAGGGCCAGGATGAGCACGGCACCCAGACTAGGGACTCGCGGCGGCGAGCCTGGCGACCCAGCGAGGGCCATGTGGGGTCAGCTGGGCAGTACGGGGCCGGTCATCGACCTCAGCCCCCTCCTCCCCCTGGCGGTTTTCTAGAAAACCGCCATCGTGGGGTTGTATTTTCAGCTCGATCAGGACGTGCTCATCGCTGAGATGCTCGACCATCCCCTCGCCCCACTCCACCACCGTGACCGATGTGGCCAAGTCGGTGTCGAGGTCGAGATCGTCGATCTCGGCGAGGGACTCCAAGCGGTAGGCGTCCACATGGACCAGAGGCAAGCGGCCGCCCCGGTGAATGCGGGCGATGACGAACGTTGGCGACAGGACCGCCCCCTCCACGCCCAGACCTGCACCGATTCCTTGAACGAGCGCCGTCTTGCCCACCCCGAGCCGACCACGGGCGATGAGCAGATCACCGGGCTCCAACATGGGTGCCAGCTGGTCCCGACCGAAAGCATGCGTACTGGCAGCCGTCGGCAAGGCGATGACCGCGCTGCTATCCGTGTCCAACCCCGACCTCCCGCGGAGCACGCGGCTTGCGGCGGGCGCAGCGCCGGAGGAAGCCGCGCAAGTGTTCGTTGACCACCTCTGGGCATTCCATCATCGCCAGGTGTCCGGCATCTTCGAAAATGACCAGCTGACTGCCGGGCAACATCTGCGCCAGCAGTTCGCTGTGCGCCTTCGGTGTTGTCCGGTCGGCGTCACCACACATGACCAGGGTCGCCACGTCCTGCAACGGGCCTAGCTCTCCGGACTTGTCGAAACCGGCCAGCGACGGGAAGAAGGCGCCGATGACCTCGGCCGGGGTGGAGGCGATCATCCGGTCCACGTAGGAGGCGAGGCCGGGCGTGACGTCGCGGCCGGAGAAGCTCATCCGCTTCGTGGCCAAGAAGGCGATGTCCTTGCCCAGTCGCCGGGTGTGCTCGGCCACCTGAGGACGTTGCCGGGCGAGTTTGGCAACCAGTGGCAATACGGCGGTGCTCAGGCCGGTGATCGCCTGCGGGAATCCGAATCCGACTGACGCGAGGTTGCCGGTGGACGTGGACAGCAGTGCGACCCCCACGATCCGCGGGCCGAACAGTTCCGGCCGTCGCTCAGCCAGGCCCATGATGGCCATGCCGCCCATGGAGTGACCCACCAGCACGATCCGACCGGTGGGTACCCGCTGGTCCAGGACGGTGGCCAGGTCGTCGGCGATCTGATCGATCGTGGCGAGCTCTGGATCTCCCCACCCGGACCTGCCGTGGCCACGCTGGTCGTAGAAGAGGAGCCGGAGAGCGGGCCCGGTCAGCGGCGCGAGTTCGCCACGCTGGTAGTGCCAGGACCCGCTGGTAAGTGTGTAGCCGTGACTGAAGATCACGGTCAGGCTGGCATCGTCGGGTCCGATCTGCTCGACGTGCAGCGGCAGTCCATCGTCGGTGAACACCGGATCCGCTGCAGCAGCGCCTGATTCGGCGATCTCCCGACGGCCGAAGACGACGTCGGCCTCGGCATCACGCCGCCGGAAGGCGGCAAAGCGGCGGGCCAGAACGGTGGCCGTCGCGCCGACGGCGACCAAGCCGACCGCGGCTCCACCCAGCACCTCGACCGCCCCGGGTCCGGAACGATCAGCCATGCGAGCCATTCCCACCGGGCAGTTCCTCGGGAACGGAACTGAGATAGCGGCGCGCCATCCGGCCGCCGACGCGGGAGACGAGTTCGTAGTGGATCGTGTCCAGGGCGGTGGCCCAGTCCTGTGCGGTGGGCTCGCCTGCTGTCCCCGGTCCCCAGAGGATCGCGGTCTCACCGGCCTGTACGGGGTCGTCTCCGACATCGACGACGAACTGGTCCATACAGACCCGTCCGGCGATCCTTCGGCGCACACCGGCCAGCAGCAGCGGGCCGACGTTGGTCGCGTTTCGCGGGATGCCGTCGGCGTAACCCACCGGGATCTGGGCCAGCGTGCTAGGACGGTCGGTCGTGTACTCGTGGCCGTAGGACACTCCGCTGCCCGCGGGGACCCGCTTGACCAGGGTCACCGCGGCCTGAACGGTCATCGCCGGCCGCAGACCGTAGCTCAACGGATCGCCGCCCATCGGGTCCAGCCCGTAGACCGCGATCCCGGGACGCACCATGTCGTACCTTGCCTGCGGCAGGGTCAGGGTCGCAGCGGAATTGGCCACATGCTTCGGGACGTCGCCGAGTCCGTCGCGAGCGGCGATCTCGCCAGCCTCGTCGAAGACTGCCAGTTGAGCCGCGATCGTCGGATGACCTGGGGTGTCGGCGTAGGCGAAGTGCGTCCAGATGCCGGCAACCTTCAGGTGCCCGACAGCCTGAGCGGCCGCGGCAGCGGCCACCAGATCTGGCCAGTCCGCCACGTGGGCTCCGCCGCGCGAGAGCCCGGTGTCGATCTTGAGATGCACCTGGGCAACGAGGCCACACGCCTGAGCGGCGTCGGCGACCTCGTCCAGCATCCAGAGCGAGGCGGCCGACAGCGACACATCCTGGGTCAGCGCCGCGGTCAAGTCTTCACCGCTCCCGGTCAGCCACGCCAGGATGGGCACGGTGATGCCGGCCTCACGCAGGGCCAGGGCTTCCTCGATGACAGTCACACCCAGGGCGTCTGCACCGCCGCGCACGGCGGCCGCCGCGCTGGGCACCAGGCCATGCCCGTACCCATCGGCCTTCACCACCGCCATGAGTGGGCGTTGCGCTCTGGACTTGAGCGCCGCGACGTTGTCCGCGATGGCGTCGAGATCGACGACGATCTCGGCGCGACCTGATCCGGAGCTGGACATCGCGGCAAGTTTCCCATCCGCACAGGTGGAGGTCGGGAGCACCCGTCAGGCTTGGAGCTGACCTATGGCGGCTGGCAGTGACTCGATCACGTCGGTGGCAAGCAAGGCACCGCCGCGCTGTGCGAGTTGACCTGCTCGACCGTGCAGGTGGGCTCCGGCCGCGGCGGCCAAGACAGGGGAAAGGCCAGCGGCCAGCAGTGAGCCGATGATCCCGGTCAGCACGTCGCCAGTGCCGGCCGAAGCCATGGCCGGTGTACCTGTCGAGTTGACGTAGGTGCGACCCGCGCGATCCACGACGATTGTGGCCACGCCCTTGAGCAAAACGGTGACGCCGAGGCGGCTGGCCAGCTCAGTCGCGGCACCGAGCCGGTCAGCGCTGAGCGGCACACCGAAGTCGGTGAACTCCCGGTCGTGCGGGGTCAGGACGGTAGCCGCGGACCGCCCACGCAGCAGCTCCCGGCGGCGGGCCAACAGGCGCAATCCGTCGGCATCGACGACAACAGGAACATCACTGCGCATGACGTCGTCCAGGATCTGCATGGCGGGCTTGTCCTTGCCCAACCCGGGGCCGACGGCCCAAGCCTGGACCCTGCCGGCCAGATTCGGCGCCACGTCGGCGACGACAGCCTCCGGCCATGCCCTGCTCACGCTGGCTGCGGCTGGCCCGACGTATCGGATCAGGCTCGAGCGCATCCGCAGGGCAGCACCCACGCAGAGCACTGCTGCCCCCGGGTAGTCAGGAGACCCCGCGGCAATGCCGAGGATGCCGCCGCTGTATTTGTCGTCGTCTCGTCCGCCTCGGGGCAGCAGGTCGGCCACGTCGCCGTCGGACAGCTGCAGGGCCGCCGGCTCGGGCAGGTCAGAACCCAGGCCGATATCGACCAGCTCGACGTCGCCGGCGTGTTCGCGGCCCTGGCCCACCGTCAGTCCCACCTTGATCGCGCCGAAGGTGACGGTTCGATCCGCGCGGAAGGCGGTTCCGTCGACGACCCCGGTGTCGGGATCGACACCACTGGGCAGATCCACCGCTACTCGCAGCCCCGGCGCACGATTCGCCGCCTCGACCACCTCCGCCGCAGCTGCACGCAGGCCACCTGTCGAGCCGATGCCGACTATTCCATCGAGAATCAGATCGGCCTGTTGCACAGCGACGCTCAGCTCCCCGAGGGTGTCGACCGCCTCGATCCGACCGCCGGAGCGTCGCAGTGCTGTCGCCGCGGCATCGTGCAGCCGGCCTTCCTGCACGGCAACAGCCACGACTCTGGCCCCCCGCCGAGCCAGCAAGGCACCGGCAAACAGCGCGTCCGCCCCGTTGTCGCCGGTTCCCGCCAGGACCACCACACGTGACCCGTACACCTGAGGAAGTAGGCCGACGCAGTACGCCGCGAGTCCTGCTGCTGCCTGTTGCATCAACGATCCGTCCGGCACGGTCGCCATCGCCGCCTGCTCGGCTTTGCGCACCGCGCCGACACTGTGAAGTCCGATCACGGCTCTGGCTCACTCTCCGCGATGACGACCGCCGAGGCGATCCCGCCGTCATGGGAGATCGACAGGTGCAGTCGGGTCACGCCCAGGGCGGTTGCCCGGTCGGCCACTGATCCGTGCACCTCGAGACGAGGATCACCCGTGGCATCGGCATGGACCTCGGCATCGGTCCAGGCCAGGCCGCCGGGCGCACCGAGGGCCTTGGCCAGAGCCTCCTTGGCCGCAAAACGCGCAGCCAGGGATTCGGCGTGCCGGGGCATCCCCGATGGCCCCATCTGCTCGGCCGCCGTGAACAGCTTGACCCGGATTCCGGGCGTGCGTGTCAAGGCCTGCTCGAAGCGCTCGACGGGGACGACGTCGATGCCGACTCCGACGATCACAAGCTGCCGATCACGAGACTGACAGGGTGCGGCACATGCACGTTCCGGCTGCTATTCAACGGTGACGGACTTGGCCAGATTGCGCGGCTGGTCTACGTCCAGGCCACGGGTGTCCGCGATCTCGCACGCCAGGACCTGCATGGGAATCGCGGTCAGCACCGGAGCCAGCAGGGTGGGGGTCATCGGTACGTGGATGAGGTGATCGGCGTATGGCGCGACCTCGTCGTCGCCGTCCGCGGCGATCACGATGGTCCTGGCCCCGCGCGCCCTCATCTCTTGGATGTTGCTGATCACCTTGCTGTGCACACTGTTCGGCCCGCGCGCCGGGATCACGGCGACGACCGGCGTGCCCTTCTCGATCAACGAGATATACCCGTGCTTCAGCTCGCCGGCGGCAAATCCCTCGGCGTGGATGTAGGCCAACTCCTTGAGCTTCAGGGCGCCTTCGAGGGCTATCGGATAACCGACGTGCCGGCCGACGAACAGGATGGTGGGCTCCTTGGCCAGGTCGCGCCCTATTGCGCGCACCTGGTCCATCCGGCTCAGGGTCTCGGCCACTGCCTCGGGCAGCTTGTTCAACTGCGCGACGATCCCGGCGATCTCGTCAGGATATTTCGTACCCCGTGCTTGGGCCAGATACAGGGCGACGAGGTAGCACGCGGTCAGCTGGGCGAGGAATGCCTTGGTCGAGGCGACGGCCACCTCCGGGCCGGCTCGGGTGTAGAGAACCGCGTCGGATTCCCGCGGAATCGTCGATCCGTTGGTGTTGCAGATGGCCAGCACCCGGGCACGCTGCTCCTTGGCGTGCCGCAGTGCCATCAACGTGTCCATCGTCTCGCCGCTCTGGCTGATCGCGATGACCAACGTCGAGCGGTCGAGCACCGGATCGCGGTAGCGGAACTCGCTGGCCAGCTCCACCTCACAGGGCAGCCGAGTCCAGTGCTCGATGGTGTACTTGGCCACCATCGCCGCGTGATTGGCCGTACCGCAGGCGACGATGAAGACCTTGTCGACATCTCGCAGGTCCTCATCGGACAGGCGCACCTCGTCGAGCACGATCTGGCCGCTGTCGGACAATCTGCCGCGCAAAGTGTCGGCGATCGCGGTTGGCTGCTCGTCGATCTCCTTGAGCATGAACCACGGGTAGCCGCCCTTCTCGGCGGCGGCGGCGTCCCAGTCCACATGGAACTGTGTGGGCGTTACCGCGACGCCGGCGAAATCGGTGACCGTGATTCCGTGCCCGGCATCCAGGGTGACGACCTGATCCTGGCCGAGCTCAAGGGCTTCTCGGGTGTGGGCGATGAAGGCGGAGACGTCGCTGCCCAGGAAGTACTCGCCCTCTCCTATGCCGACGACCAGGGGGCTGTTGCGTCGGGCTCCGACTACCTGACCCGGGTGATCGGCGTGCACGGCCACCAGGGTGAAAGCACCCTCCAACCGCAGGCAGACCGCACGCATGGCGGCGCTGAGGCGGTCGGCGATCGGACCGGTGTCGGCCGCATAGGCAGCTTCGATCAGGTGGGCCACGACTTCGGTATCGGTGTCGGAGGAGAGCTCGATGCCGGCGCGCTCCATCTCGCTACGCAGAGCGGCGAAATTCTCGATGATGCCGTTGTGGACGACCGCGACCTTGTGATCGGTCGAGACGTGCGGGTGGGCGTTGCGGTCAACGGGGGGTCCGTGGGTTGCCCACCGCGTGTGTCCCACTCCCGTGGTCGCCGGCGGGAGGGGGACTTCGGCCAGCACCTTTTCCAGGTTCGCGAGCTTTCCGGCCTTCTTCGCGATCGAGAGGCCGTCGGCGGTCATCAGGGCGATTCCGGCGGAGTCGTAGCCGCGGTACTCCATCCGCCGCAGGCCGTCGAGTACGACCTCCTCGGCTGACTGAGCCCCGACGTACCCGATGATCCCGCACATGCCGCCCAGGGTAGTCACCAAGACGTCACCCCTGGCTGGTTCGCGCCGTGTCACGCTCATCGGGTGAGCACCGAGTCCACCGCGAGCACTGAGTCCGGGGCCAAACTTCGCTGGCCGATCTGGGGATGGCTGCCCTACCTGCTGCTCGGCGCCTTCGTCGGCTACTGGGCGCTCACCCATACCGGCGCGGTGATCTCCGGCGCGGGCAGTTGGCGGGCCATCGGGTTCGGACTCGGGACCGCGGCTCTGAGCGTGCTCCTGCTCGTCGGTCTGGCCCGCCTCACCCGACGGGGCTGGGCCGGACAGTTGGCCGGGCTGGTCCCGCTCGTCGTCGCGGTCACCCTCGCGGTAGTCCCCTCCTACCAACCGAGCACGGTGAACGAGGCCGCCCCCGATGGTTTGCCGGCGCCGTCGGTACCTACCGCGTCGCCAGCACCGGAGGCGGGCATCGACCCCCCGGCCCCACCCTCGGACCCATCCCTGCCGAGCGTCGAGCCGACGGCGCCCACCGGACCGATCGAAGTCAGCACGGCCCAGTTCGTCGGCATCGATCACGAGGCGGCCGGCACGGCGCGGCTGATCCAGCTCGAGGACGGCTCCCTGCTCGTCCGCTTCGAGGAATTCGTAGTCGAGGCCGGGCCCGACTACGACGTGTACGTGATCTCAGGTACTGGCATCAGCAGACCCGACGGCGGTACGCGCCTGGGCGATCTCAAGGGCACCACCGGCGACCAGAACTACGACATTCCCGCAGGAGCGATACCCGCCGCCGGTGCTGAGGCAGTCACGATCCTCATCTGGTGCGAGATCTTCGCCGTACCGGTGGCCAACGCCACCCTCTAGACCGCTGCGACGACCGTGGCCAGTCGATGGGCCAGCTCGTCGGCCTCACCCTGGGTCGGCGCCTCGACCATCACTCGGACGAGTTGTTCGGTGCCCGAGGGTCGCAACAAAACCCGTCCCGAGGTCCCGAGTTCGGCCTCCGCGGCGCTCACCGCCTTGGCGACAGCGGCTGACGCGGCGACAGCGTCCCGATCGTGCACCGCGACGTTGACCAGCACCTGGGGCAATCGGATCAGCACCGAGGCGAGCTCAGCCAAGCTGGAGCCGGTAGCGGCCATCCGTGCGGCCAGCATCAGGCCGGTCAATATCCCGTCGCCGGTCGTCGCGTGCTCGGGGAAGATGACGTGACCACTCTGCTCCCCACCGAGTGACAGGCCGTGCGCCCGCAGCGCGTCCAGGACAGCACGGTCGCCGACGGCAGTCGTCAGCACCAGGATGCCGGCTGTGCCCATCGCCTCGGCAAAGCCCAGATTGCTCATCACCGTGGCCACGACCGTGTCCTGGGCGAGCCGGCCGGAATCGTGCAGCCCGATCGCGCACACCGCGAGTATCGCGTCCCCGTCCACGATCTGGCCGTCGGCATCCACGGCAAGGCAGCGGTCTGCGTCACCGTCGTGGGCGATCCCCAGGTCCGCGCCGAGATCGACGACCGCGTTCTGCAGCTGCTCGAGGTGGGTGGATCCGCAACCTTCGTTGATGTTCAGCCCGTCGGGAACATCGCCGATGGCGTGCACGATCGCACCGGCGTCGGTGTAAACGCGGGGTGCATAGGACGATGCGGCCCCGTTCGCGCAATCAACCACCAATGTCAGTCCGTCGAGACGAGTCGGAAGGGCCGCCAGGAGATGCTCGCGGTAGCGCGCGGCGCCGAGGACATCGTCGTGCACTCTGCCGATCGCGGACCCGACCGGCCGTACGCGTTCCGTGGCCGGCGCGGCGACGAGGGCCTCGATGGCGTTCTCGTCCTCATCGGAGAGCTTGTTGCCGGCACGGCCGAAGACCTTGATGCCGTTGTCGGGCATCGGGTTGTGACTGGCCGACAGCATCACGCTCATATCGGCCTCGTAGTCGGCGGTCAGAAAGGCCAGCCCTGGCGTAGGGAGCACGCCGCAGCGAACGACATCGACTCCGCAACTGGTCAGGCCCGCGACCACAGCCCCTTCGAGCATCTCTCCGCTGGCCCGAGAATCGCGACCGATCAGGGCCACCGGACGTCGGCCATTGCCCTGTGCTGCGCCCGTGGGGGCGGCGCTGGTGGGGGCAAGGATTCCGGCCGTGGCGGTAGCCACCGACAGCGCGAGTTCGGGGGTGAGGTAAGCGTTGGCCAGACCTCGAACACCATCGGTTCCGAACAGCCGTCCCATCGGCGGCGGCACTCGGGTCAGCGCTTGGAGTACTGAGGCGCCTTGCGGGCCTTCTTCAGCCCGTACTTCTTGCGCTCCTTGGCCCGTGGGTCCCGTGTCATGAACCCGGCCTTGCGCAGCACGGAGCGGTCTTCCTCGTCCAGGACGACGAGGGCCCGGGCGATCGCCAACCGCAGCGCGCCGGCCTGACCGGTCACTCCGCCACCGTGCAGCAGCGCCACGATGTCGTAGCTCTCCACCCGGTCCAGAGTGACCAGCGGCTCGCGGATGAGCTGCTGATGCAGCTTGTTGGGGAAGTACTCGCTCAGGGTGCGGCCGTTGAGCTTGAACTGGCCGGTGCCGGGCACCAGTCGAACCCGGACGATGGCCTGCTTGCGGCGACCGACGGTCTGGACCGGCTTGTCGGGAAGTACGGCGGTCACTGGGCAACCTGCTTGATCTCGAAGGGTTCGGGTGTCTGGGCACTGTGCGGGTGGTTCGGGCCGCCGTAGACCTTGAGCTTGGTCAACATCTTCCGACCGAGGGTGTTGTGCGGCAGCATCCCCTTGACGGCGGTCTCGATGACCCGCTCAGGGCGGGAGGCCAGCAGCTCGCCGACCGGGCGCTGCCGAAGGCCACCGGGGTAACCGGAGTGGCGGTAGACGATCTTGTCGGTCCGCTTGTTGCCGGTCAGTGCGATCTTGCTCGCGTTGATCACGACGACGAAATCACCGGTGTCCACGTGCGGGGCGAACTCGGGCTTGTGCTTGCCGCGCAACAGAACCGCGACTTGACTGGCCAGCCGGCCGAGTACTACATCCGTGGCATCGATGACATGCCAGTGGCGATCGACCTCGCCGGTGCGGGGGCTGTACGTGCGCACGGTCCTGCCTTCTGTCTGTAGTTCATGCTGGTCCGCATGACGCACGCCCGTAGGCGTCGGCGGATCACACGTGAAATCTGAGTCGCGTGGTATCTGAGTCGCGTGGTATCTGACGCGGCTGCACCGCACTCCGTGGGAGGACTCGGTGGCTCGTGCGCCAACCGACAACGATACCGGCTGCCTGCATTCGCGGCAAAGCCGGGGCGGCCGCCCCCCGACTACGCCAGGATCAGGGAGCCGACATCAACCGGATCTGCTCCTGGACGAAGCCTCGGATCGCGGTGATGTCCGCGGGGTCGGTGACCGCATACACGTCGGTCAGACCCAAGAGGGGTCCGACCCTGCTGTAACAGCGCTGGTAGACCATCCCGCCCGCCTCGGTCGCCGGGATGTAGAAGCACGGGATGGTCGCATCCTCGGGCACCTGGAACGGCACCCGATCGGTGAACTCCTCCTGCTCGATCCGGGCGAACTCGTGATGCACCTCATCGGCCTCGGGCAACGAGCCGAATTCGTAGGTCTGAAACTGATACAGGGCCCCGGCCTCGTCATAACCACTGTGGTTATAGAGCCCGATGAAGCCGTTGGCGGGCAGGAGGTCGGCCTCGATCTGCGGATCGATGGCCAGATGGAGGTAGGCCGGCAGGTCATAACTGCCGGTGAAAACGTCGGCTTCGGCTGGCGGCTGAGCAGTGTGGCGGGCCAGGTCATAGGGATCGGGATCCAGCTCTGCGATCTCGTCCTGTGGCGTGGGTTCGAAATCTCCCAGCAGCTGTCGCTGCTCTTCGAGCAACTCGGCAAGATCCTCCTCCGCATTATCGACTGCGGTGTCGGTGTAATAGAAATAGGCAAGCATCCTGCCGACCGGCTGCAGCACCTCGAGGGTGATTCTGTCTTCGCCGTCGACCACCTCAGGGTTGGACAGGGCTGGAAGGTTTTCAAAACCCGGTATCTCGATGCGCGACGATCCGGTGGCCTCCTCGAAATTGGTCGCGAGTTCCTCGGCGGCCACGGCGGCGGAATCCTCGTCCGACATCTCCGCGACGAACACGACCGCGCTCCGAGGGCCTTCGGTCTCGCCACGACAGCTCATCCACCCGGCGACGAACCCGTACCTGGTGTACGTGCTCTCTGCTGTCCCCTCGATGAATAGCTGACCGAGTCCCTCCGGCCGAACCACCGGCGTGGTCGGGAAGCACGAATCGTCGAGCTCGGGATAGACGAACTGCGGCTGGACGGTCGCTCCGGCTATCCGAAGTGCTTCGACCTGGGTGCCTGCGCTGAGCTCTGGAGCCGGTGTGGGGTCGGCGCTGGTCGGTGCTGGCGAGCTCTGCTCTTCGGGCACCGGGCTGGCTTGTCCGTCGATGACCGAGGTGCAGCCAGTGATCTGAAGGAGTCCGACAACCGCGGCAAGCGTGGCCCAGCGGTGACGACCACGTCCACGTCCGGTTCTATGCACGGCACTCCTCACTGAGGTCCTCACGGCGCCTTCCGGTCACCCTAGCCACTTCTGGTGACCGGCCGCTCGCTGCCGAAGTCCTGCCAATTCCGGACCGCGCGGTGGTCGGGTCGGAGCCAACAACTAGCGTCGGTGACCGTGACTGATCGCCCCTATCTCCGGTTTCCGCACGTGCACGGTGACATGATCACCTTCGTCGCCGCCGACTGTGTCTGGTTGGCCCCAGTCGACGGCGGCAGGGCCTGGTGTCTCGCCGACGACGGAGCGCCCCCGAGCCATCCCCGACTGTCCCCCGACGGCGCTTACGTGGCCTGGATCTCCCGCCACTACGGGCACCCCGAGGTCGCCGTCTGCGCGAGCGGCGGCGGCCCCGTACGCCGATTGACCTACTGGGGCAACCCGCACACCAAGGTCGTTGGCTGGACCCCCGACGGACGGGTCCTTGTCGCCTCGCCAGCCGGCGAGAACACGCTGCGCGATCACTGGCTGCGGGCGGTCTCGCTGGACCATGACGTCGAACGACTTCCCTACGGACCGGCGTCCGCGCTGTCCTGGGGGCCGGGCGGCGCGCTCGTGCTGGGCAGCGCCTGGTCCCGCGAGCCCGCGCACTGGAAGCGCTATCGGGGCGGTACAGCGCCGCAGCTGTGGCTGGACCCGGCCGGGAACGGCGACTGGCGGCGGCTGCTGCCGGAGCTGACCGCGGGGCTGGCCTGGCCGATGTGGGTCGACGAGCGGATCGTCTTCGTCAGTGACCACGAAGGCGTGGGCAACCTCTACTCCGTTGATCCGAACGGAACGGAGCTGAGACGGCTCACCGATCATCAGGACGGCGACGGCTACGTCCGCAATCCGAGCACCGATGGGCGGCGAGTCGTCTACCACGCCATGGGCGAGGCCTACGTCCTGAACATGGCCTCTCAGGACGACCCGGACTCGGGACCGCGCCGGCTGGATGTCGAACTCGGTGTGGCCTCAGCCTTGGACCAGCCGTGGCCGGTGCAGGCAGCTCAGGCGCTCGGCGCCATCGTCCCGGAGCACGACGCCGCTGCAAGCGTGGTCGAGGTACGCGGATGCGCCTATCGGCTCACTCACCGGGAGGGCCCCGCGCGCGCGATATCCGCACAGCCTGGCGTCCGCATCCGCGAACCAGCACTTCTGGGACGCACCGGATCAGCGCTCTGGGCCACCGACATCGACGGCGAGGATGGCCTGGAGATCGCGCCGCTGGAAGCAGTCGAGGCCTCGCGCCGGATCGCCACCGGGACCCTCGGCCGGGTTCTGCACCTGGCCGGGCACCCGTCCGGGGCCACCGTCGCAGTGATCAGTCACGACGGCCGGATCCGGATGGTCGAGGTGGCCGACGGGACCGTCCACGAGATCGCCCACTCCACCGACGGCGAACCGGAGGGACTCACCTTCTCTCCCGACGGTCAATGGCTTGCCTGGACCCAGCCACACGGTGAACGATCCTCGGCGCTGATGCTGGCCAAGCTTTCCGACGGCCTGCCCACCGGCGAGCTGGTGCCCGCGACCAGTGGCAGGTTCAAGGACTTCTCTCCCGCCTTCACAGCCGACGGCCGTTATCTGGCCTTTCTGTCCACGCGCACCTTCGACCCGGTCTATGACGTCCACGCCTTCGAGATGACCTTCCCGTCCGGGACTCGGCCCTACCTGATGCCGCTGGCCGCCGACGATCCGGTGCCTTTCGGCCCGAGCGTCAACGGTTGGGGTTTCGCAGCGACGAAATCGGCAGTCGGCCCTGCGGCCAACGACCCCTCGGCAGGCAGACCCTCAGCCGAGACAGAGGCGACTTCGTCCCCCACCGTGGTCGACGCCGACGGCCTCGAGGAGCGGATCGTGGCCTTCCCCGTCGTCGCCGGACAGTACGAACGCCTGCGCGTCGCTGGACCGGCGGTCCTGTGGCTGCGCCGCACCCCCTCCGGTGTTCTCGGCACCGAACGAGCCAAGCTCACCGACCCGGCACCGCGACCGGCCCTGGAGCGATTCGACTTCGCCAAGCGGACCCTGGTTGTGCTCTGCCCCCAAGCGGACTCGTTCGAACCCAGTGGGGACGGCGCGCGCGTTGTCGTCCGGGACGAAGACGCCCTGCTCGTCCTGCCGACAGACCGTGAGGTCAAGGACGACGATCCCGATCGGGTCAGCGTCGATCTGGATCGGATCCGGCACCACGTGGACCGTCGGGCCGAGTGGCACCAGATGTATGACGAAGCTGCCCGGCTGATGCGCGATCACTACTGGCGAGCCGACATGAACGGCGTCGACTGGGACGGGGTTGTGGCCAGATACCGGCCGCTGTTGGCCCGGCTGGGTGGCTACGACGATCTCGTGGATCTGCTCTGGGAAGTCAGCGGTGAACTCGGCACCTCACACGCATACGTGGTGCCCCCGCAGAGCCCGGCAGATGCCCAGCGCCAGATCGGCCTGCTCGGCGCCGACTTCCGGCGGGATCGTGACGGTGACTGGGTGATCGAAAGGATCCTCGCCGGTGAGTCGTCGGACCCGCGCGCCCGGTCGCCGTTGCGCGCGGCCGGCGTGGCCCTGAGCCCAGGCGACATCGTTGATGCCGTCGACGGTCGCGCGGTTCCCAGCAATCTCGGGCCGGAGTCTGTGCTGGCCGGAGCCGGTGACCGGATCGTTGAGCTGACAGTGCGTCCGGCTGGAGGCGGGCCGGCTCGCCGCGTCGCAGTCCAACCGCTGACCGACGAGGAACCCCTTCGCTACCAGGACTGGGTCGCAGGACGACGAAGCTATGTGGATGCCAATGGTCAGGGACGACTGGGCTACCTGCACATCCCGGACATGATGGCGGCGGGTTGGGCTCAACTGCACCGAGACCTCGAGCTGGCCACAAGGCGTGAGGGGCTGATCGTCGACGTCCGCTACAACCGCGGCGGGCATACCAGCCAACTCGTGATCGAGCGCCTCGCCCGCCGGGTCCAGGCCTATTCGCTGGGCCGGCACCGGACCCCGGAGACCTATCCCGAACAGGCCCCGCGCGGGCCGGTCGTGTTCCTGGCCAATCAGTGGTCCGGGTCGGACGGGGACATCGTCTCGGCGATGGCCCAACAGCTGCAGGTGGGACCGGTGATCGGAGTGCGGACCTGGGGTGGCGTGGTCGGCATCGACGGGCGCTTCACCCTGGTGGACGGCACGTCGGTCACCCAACCGCGGTACGCGACATGGATCAATGGGCGCGGCTTCTCGGTGGAGAACCACGGGGTCGACCCGGACATCGAGATCGTGATGACTCCCGCGGACCACGCCGCGGGCCGCGACCCACAACTGGATGCCGGCATCGCCGAACTGTTCCGCCGATTGGCCGAGAACCCGGCGTCGACCCCGCCGGAGATCCCGCCGTTGTCCGGCTGAACTGACTACCTCGCGGAGGTGCGGGCACACGTGCTGGTGACAGGATCGGGGCGTGCGCACCGTAGAGCAACATCGAACTGCCATCGCCGAACTGCTTCCGTTGATGCCGGTGGCGATCTTCCCCTTGGCCCAGGCCCGTGGCCTCGTGCTAGCCGAGGATGTCGCGTCGGTGACCGCATTGCCGCCTTTTCACAACTCGGCTATGGACGGCTACGCCGTACGAGCAGCAGACCTCAGCGTGGTTCCGAGCACCCTTGCGGTCGCTGACGACATCCCGGCCGGACGCACGACTGTGTCCCCCCTGGAACCTGGGACAGCCCAACGGATCATGACCGGGGCTCTGCTGCCGCCAGGGGCCGACGCCATCGTCCCGGTGGAGCACACCGACGGACGAAGTGATCGGGTGACCATCCACACTGTGCCGACGGCTGGCGCTCATATCCGCTCGACCGGCGAGGACATTGCCGCCGGTGAAGTTGCCCTGCGGGCAGGAACAGTGTTGTTCCCATCCCACCTCGGCCTCGCCGCCGCGATCGGACAGTCCGGATTGCCGGTGTATCGCCGGCCCAGGGTCGTGGTGCTCTCCACCGGCAGCGAGCTGGTTGAACCCGGGACGCCGCTGCTGCCTGGCCAGATCTATGAGTCCAACAGCGCCTTGCTCTGTGCAGCAATCGAGGAGGCAGGTGCGAGCGCCCACGTGGTGCGCTTCGTGCCCGACGACGTCGAGCAGTTCCTCGCGACAGTCGAATCGGAAACCGAGAAGGCTGACCTGATGGTCACCTCCGGCGGGGTGAGCGCGGGTGCCTACGAGGTGGTCAAGGATGCCTTCGCCGACCTCGGCACGATCGCATTCGGCAAGGTGGCCATGCAACCGGGTGGACCTCAGGGCTGGGGCCGGGTCGGTAGGACACCGGCGGTGCTACTGCCGGGAAACCCGGTGAGCGCGTTCGTGTCCTTCGAAGTCTTCCTCCGACCGGTACTGCGCGCGGCCATGGGGTTGCCGATGCCCGACCGTCCCCGGATCCAGGCCCAGGTCGCCGCTGACGTGACCTCGCCGGCCGGTAAGCGGCAGTTCTTACGCGGGTATTTCGCAGACGGAGAGGTCAGCCAGGTCGGCGGACCGGGTTCACACCTGTTGGCCCACCTGGCCAGGGCCAACTGCCTGGTCGTCATCCCCGAGGACACTCAGGAGATAGCCGCCGGTGACACGGTGGAGGTCTGGCTGCTGGAAGGGAGCGCCCCCTCATGACCGAATTCACGCACCTGGACGAGCGCGGGGCCGCTCGGATGGTCGACGTGACCGCCAAGGCAGTGACCGTGCGGACTGCCACGGCCCATGGCCGGGTCCTGGTCAGTGCTGAGGTCATCGCCCTGCTCCGGGGCGAGGGCGTACCCAAGGGTGATGCACTGGCTACCGCACGGATCGCCGGAATCCAGGGAGCCAAGCGGACCGCGGACCTGATTCCGCTGTGCCATCCGCTTGCGTTGCACGCGGTGTCGGTCGATCTGAGCGTCTTGGACGACTGCGTCGACATCACAGCGACGGTGCGTACGGCCGACCGCACCGGGGTGGAGATGGAAGCGCTGACTGCCGTGTCGGTGGCAGCGCTGACCGTCATCGACATGGTCAAGGCCGTCGACAAGTCCGCTGAGATCGCCGGTGTCCGGTTGCTCACCAAGGCCGGTGGGAAGTCCGGGGACTGGACCCGAGAAGGGATCGGGCGAGATGGCTGAGCTTGCGGCCGATACGCGAGAGGGCGGCCCGCGTTGACTGATCTACCTGTTGGAACCCGGGCACACGTGATCACCGCATCGAATCGGGCAAGCGCAGGCGTCTACGACGATCGCAGCGGTGCGGTGCTGGCCGCCGGCCTGGCCGAACTCGGCCTGATCGTCAGTGGTCCAGAGGTGCTGCCCGACGACGCCGCTCTGCTGACAGCGGCGCTGCGAGCCGCGGTCGAGTCCGGTGCGGAGTTGATCGTCACCACCGGCGGCACCGGACTGTCCCCCACTGACATCACACCCGAGGCCACCGCGGCGGTACTCGACCGCGATGTGCCCGGCCTGGCCGAGGCGCTACGCCGGTACGGCCAGGAGCAGACGCCGTACGCGGTGATCTCGCGCGGTCTGGTCGGGGTGGCCGGTCGGTCGTTGGTGGTCAACCTGCCTGGCTCCACTGGCGGAGTCCGCGACGGCCTGACCGTGCTCGGACCCATGATGGGGCACATCATCAGCCAACTCCGTGGCGGCGACCACTAGCAGGACAGCCCAGCTCAGGCTATCCGGGACTGTCCGGTGTAGACGTTGCAGCTGGTACCCCGGACGAATCCGATCAGGGTCATGCCCGTCTGCTCAGCCAACTCCGCGGCCAGCGATGAGGGCGCCGAAACCGCGGCCAGCGTGGGGATCCCGGCCAGCAGCGCCTTCTGCGTCAGCTCGAAGGACGCCCTGCCGGAGACCATCAGAATCGCCCCTGTCAGCGGTAGCCGATCCTCGCGCACCATCGCGCCGATCACCTTGTCCACGGCGTTGTGCCGGCCGACATCTTCGCGGACTACCAGCAGGTCCCCGGTCGCGCTGAAGATCCCCGCGGCATGCAGACCGCCGGTCTTGTCGAAGACCTCTTGGGCCGCGCGCAGCTTGTCCGGCAGCGCGAGCACGACATCGAGGTCGACCGGTGTCTGGTCGTCATGCAGGTCATACGGGGAACTGACAGTGACCGCGTCGATACTGGCCTTGCCGCAGATCCCGCAGGAGCTGGTCGTATAGAAGTTCCGGGTCACCGAGGCATCTGGTGGCGCAACGCCTTCGGCGAGTTCGACATCGCTGACGTTGTAGGTGTTGCGGCCGGTGTCATCGACGCTGTCGCAGTAGCGCAGGGTCCGGACATCGGCGGCCCGCCGGATAACCCCCTCGGTAGCCAGAAACCCGTGCACGAGGTCCCAGTCCGCCCCCGGAGTGCGCATAGTCACCGCAAGCGGGTGCCCGGAGATCCGGATCTCCAGCGGCTCCTCCGTGGCCAGGACATCGGGCCGTTGCGTCCGTACGCCATCGCGGATCCGCAGTACGGGCCGACGGCTGGTCAACCTGGCCATACCGTCGAGGCTAGTGCGACTGCTCCGTCCGGCGGCGCCCGTGTGACCGTTCCCCATGTCTGGCGGTTTACGTCTAAACCGCCAGAGGTGGGAAGCCGGGGCCGCCACTAGCCTGGGTTGGATGACCGGTGCTTACGACGCGATCGTGCTTGCCGGCGGACGCGGCAGCAGGATGTCGGGACAGCCCAAGCCGCAGCTGCGCGTCGGCGACAAGACCATGCTCGAGCGCGTGCTCGCGGCCGTCGGCGGTGCCGGTGCGCGCGTTGTGGTCGGGCCGCCGCAGCCGGTGCCGGACGGGGTACTGCTCGTTCAAGAGGACCCGGTTGGCTCCGGACCCGTTGCCGGCCTGGCCGCTGGTCTGGCCCGCACCTCGTCCGAGGTGGTCACTGTTCTCGCCGCGGATCTGCCCTTCCTGACCACCCAGCTGATCGAGGCTCTGATCACAGGGCTCGGTCCGGATGTCGATGTCGCGCTCCTCGTGGACGAGAACGGCCGTGATCAGTACCTGCTCGGCGCTTGGCGCAGGAACCGACTCCGAACGGCATTGACAGAGTTGGGACCACTGTCCGGCCGGGGGATGCACGAACTGATCGCGCCGCTGCGGGTGGGCCGGGTTCGAGTGCCCGCCTCGAACGGGGTTCCGGCGCCCTGGACCGACATCGACACTCCGGCCGAGCTCGACCGCGCTCGCCGCAATCCGGCACCGCCAACACAGCCGTGACGTTGTCCGGGGAATGTGCGGTTGCTGGGCCGCACAAACGACGTTCGCCGAAGAGAGCGCACTCACCCGCGCGTCGAAAACTAGCGGCCGCCGCGATCGCGGCGTACCTGCACGCTCTTGCCCTTGATCGTGCTGGCCCGCAGGGCTGCGATCACCTCGTCGGCCGAGTCCTCGGGTACCTCGACGAGTGAGAAGCGGTCGGCGATCTCGATCGCGCCGATGTCCCGGCCGCTGAGCCTGGACTCGTTGGCAATCGCTCCGACCAGGTCCTTGGGGCGGATCTTCGCGATTCGGCCGGCACCAACGAAGAGCCGTGCCATTCCGGCCTGGGACGCACCGCCCCGACGACCGCCCGGCGAGGTCGAATCAGACTGCCCGCCGGCACCGCGCTCCTTGAAACCATCGGCGCGGCCGCCGGACTGGGCGCGGCCACGGGGGTCCTTGTCCGGGCGGGCCGCGATCTCCGGAATGTGCTCCTCGTCGGCCTCTGCTCCGCTGGCCTCGTGCGCAAGCTTGACCGCGGCCAGCGCAACCTGCACGACGTCGAACTCGTCGGTGAGGGTCTCCACGACCACCCGGTAGCGGTCCAGATCGTCCTCGAGGATGCTCTCGTGGAGCGCTGACCTCGTCATCTCCAGCTGGCGGGCATGGAGGTCGGCGACAGTCGGAACCTTCTCGATGACGATGGGCTGCTTCGTCATCCGCTCGATTGCCTTGAGCATCCGGTGCTCGCGGGGTTCGGCCAGCGTGACCGCCACCCCCTCCCGTCCGGCTCGTCCCACCCTCCCGATGCGGTGGATGTAGGACTCCGGATCCGACGGGACGTCGTAGTTGATGACATGCGTGAGCTGGTCGATGTCCAGGCCGCGGGCCGCGACGTCGGTCGCGACGATCAGGTCGGCCGTACCGGAGCGCAGACGTCCCATCACCCGATCACGTTGGGCCTGGTCCATCCCGCCATGCATGGCCTCGGCTCGGTATCCCCGGCCGTTCAGCGATTCGGCAAGCTGATCGACCTCGGCCCGGGTGCGGCAGAACACCAGGGCGGCAGTGGGTGCCTCGATGTCGAGGACCCGGCCCAGTGCTGCCGGCTTGTGCGCGCGGGCCACGACGTAGGCGCTCTGCCGCACGAGCGGCGCCTGCCCCTGCGCCGTTGACTCGCGCCCCATCTGGATCCGGGCCGGATCGCGCAGATGCCTACGGGCAATCTTGTCGATCCGGGCGGGCAGCGTCGCCGAGAACAGCACAGTCTGTCGGGAGGTGGGGGTCTCGGTCAGGATCGACTCGATGTCTTCGGCGAACCCCATGTCCAGCATCTCGTCGGCTTCGTCCAGGACCACGGTTTCGAGCAGGTCCAGCCGCAAGGTCTTACGGGCGATGTGGTCCAGCGCCCGTCCGGGAGTGGCCACCACCACGTCCACGCCGCGCTCGAGGGTGCGCAGCTGGCGAACGATCGGTTGGCCGCCATAGATCGGCAGGACTCGGGCTCGCAGCTCACGGCCGTATCGGTGGATCGCCTCGGAGACCTGAACGGCAAGTTCGCGGGTGGGCACCAGGATGAGTGCCATCGGATGAGGTTCGCGACGGTTGGGCGTCATCCGTTGCAGGATGGGCAACGCAAAGGCCGCCGTCTTTCCGGTACCGGTGGCTGCCTGCCCCAGCAAGTCCCGGCCGGCCAGGATGGCAGGGATGGCCTCTCGCTGAATGGGTGTCGGCTCTTCATAGCCAAGACCGGCCAGGGAGGTGACCAATTCCGGTCGCAGGTCCATGTCGGAGAAACCGCCGAGATCTTCAGGAGGGTGCTCACTCATCGGCCCACGAGCGTAGGGCACTAGTTCAGGTGAGCCGGATCCGGTGTTCTCCGCA